>Ga0307373_10010578_pt1 | contig 13540 bp, 13 predicted proteins | sample OX2MG_FD_202534 | JGI IMG/M metagenome (GOLD analysis project Ga0307373, IMG submission 202534) | Soil microbial communities from Risofladan, Vaasa, Finland - OX-2 | ecosystem: Environmental > Terrestrial > Soil > Coastal area > Acid sulfate soil | place: Finland: Risofladan, Vaasa | collected... | reverse complement strand
TTGATACGGCCGTGGTTCGCCAATGCGAAGGTGACTTCACCGCCCGAATCGATCCCGGATGGTGGATCGAACGAGGACCGAACGGTGGCTACATCGCCGCAATCCTCATGCAAGCATTGGCAGCCCATGATGCCGATCCCGATCGGCACCCTCGCTCCTTGACCGTTCACTACCTCGCTCCCGGCCGCGAAGGCCCCGCGGAGATCTCGGTTCGTACCGAGCGAGCAGGCCGAACGGTCCACTTCGTTACAGCCCGGTTACACCAGGGTGAGCGACTCCTCGCCACCGCCCATGCGGCGTTCGCGCTCCTCAATACGGACACTCCCAGCTTCGCTGACCGCACCTTCCCGAACTATCCGCGCCCGGATGCAGTGGGAACGCCGGCGGACCTGCACGTGGGCATTCCGATGCGCGACCGCTACCACTACAGGGTCGTCACGGGGGCCCCGTGGGAAGGCCCGGGCAGCCGGGCCGAGACAGGAGGGTGGATCCGGCTGAGAGAGCCGAGGCCGTACGACCCGGCGCTGATCGTCGCCCTTGCCGACGCTTGGCATCCGGCGGTCTTCGCCCGGCTGGACGAAAGGATGGGCGTCCCGACCGTCGACCTCACGGTGCACCTGCGATCCATCCGTGCACTGCAAAGCCTCCAGCCCGACGATTGGGTCGCCGTGCGGTTCCGTACGACCGTCGCAACCGAAGGATTCCTTGAAGAGGACGGCGAGCTTTGGACGCCGGACGGGACGCTCGTCGCCCACTCCCGCCAGCTCGCGCTCATCGTCTCGCCCTGACAAAGAGGATCTCGATTGGCCCGGTGTTGACACGGCTCAGGTCTCGGCCAGAGGGTTGACTTGCTGCGACAAGGCGACGAGCGACTCGAGCTGGGCCTGTGTTCCGATGGCGATCAGCACATCACCATCCGATATCAGCGTGTCAGGACCGGGATTGGTCTGGAACTGACCGTCCGCACCTCGTATGGCCAGGACCAGCGCTCCTGTGTTCTCCCGCAGCTTCGCATCGCGAAGCGAGCGGCCTGCCAGCGAGGAACCTTGACCGACGGCCACCTCGACCAGGCGGAACTCGATCTCATCTCCGTGGGTGACCACGTCGAGGAACTCCGACACGTGCGGCTGCGTCAGCATGGCCGCGACCCGATTGCCACCGATCGCCTGCGGGTTGATCACCCGGTTGGCGCCAGCCCGGAGCAGCTTGGGTTCGGATTCGGCATCGCGGGCCCGGGCGACGATGAACAAGTCGGGCCGCAACGCCCGTCCGCTCAATGCCACGTACACATTGGTTGTATCGGTGCTGGTGGCCGCCACGAGAGCACGGGCACGCTCCATGCCCGCTTGCCGAAGAACCTCGTCGTCTGTGGCATCGCCGGCGATCGTCAGGTACTCCGTGCCATCGAGGCGCTGCGAGTCCTGGTCGATCACGACGAAGTCCTCGTCGCTGGCGGCGAGGTGGCGGGCAACGGAGCGACCGACCCTGCCGAATCCGCAGACAATGACGTGGTTGGTGAGTTGGCTGATTCTCTTCTCCATCTTGTGCCTCCCCCAGATGTCGAACACGTCGCCTTCGATCACAGCCTCGAGGAGCACCCCGAACGCGTAGAGGACGGTCCCCACCCCCATCAGGATCAAGATGATGGTGAACACCTCTGGACCAGCTGTCCGAGGAAAAAGCTCGCGGAATCCGACCGTGCTCACGGTCGTCACGGTCTGGTAGAGGGCATCGAGAGGACTCAGGCCGACCACCCAGTAACCGAACGTCCCTCCTCCCAGTACCAGCGCCAAGGCCAGGAGGGCTATCCACATCCGCCTCTTGAGCTGGGAGAACGTCACGTTCCATATGGTCTCACCCGAGACCAGTTCCAGGTCGCTCGGCGGGCGCAGGTCACCCAGACCGCTCCGACGTGAGGTCGAAGTCCTTCCTCGATGTTCGGGCCACCGCCGGCGCCTAGCCGACCGTGAGCTGGTGACCCATGGACTCGACCATGTCTGAGCCCATCAGCACGTGTCCTGCCAGGATCGGCAGCTCCGCATGGGCGAAACCGAAAGCTTCCTCGGTGGTCCCCATGAAGTTCAGATAGATGGCTACCCGGCTCATCGTTGCTCCCTTCCCGTCTGCTCTGCTGACGTTGCCGCCGGGCATCCTGTTCCGCTAGATCAGACGTTATGACGACCCGGAATACATCGATGAGACAACCTACCTAGGGTTGTCGAGGTCATGGCTGATCACACCTTCCCCATCCCGTACGCAGGTCACGCCTTGACGGGTCAAGTGGCACTCGTGACCGGGGCAAGCTCCGGTCTGGGCCGTCGTTTCGCTCTGACCCTCGCCGCCGCCGGAGCGTCGGTGGCTGCTTGCGCCCGGAGAACCGCCAGGCTCGAGGAGCTCGTCACGGAGATCGAGCAACGAGGAGGCAGGGCGGTGGCAGTCGAACTGGACGTCACCGACGCCGCCTCCATCACAGCGGCGGTCCAGCGGGCCGAGGACGAACTGGGCCTGGTCGACATCCTCGTCAACAACGCCGGGATACCCGACGCCCAATACGCCACCCGCATGCCGCTCGAGCTGGTCGACCGGGTGATCGACACCAACCTGCGCGGGCCATGGCTGCTCTCCTGCGAGGTGGCCCGCCGTCTCATGAAGGCCCAGGAACCCGGACGGATCGTGAACATTTCCTCCGTCGGGGCCTTGAGCTACGACGGTGGCGCGGCGGCGCTCTATTCGGTTACCAAAGCCGGTGTCATCAGGATGACCGAGGTGCTCTCTGCGGAGTGGGCCAAGTACTGGATCAACGTCAACTGCATCGCTCCTGGGTCTTTTTCCTCGGAGATGATGGACGGCATGATGGCTCGCCTCGGTTTCTCGCCGGACGTGGTCGGGCCGCGCCGGCGGATGGGCGACCCGGCCCAGCTCGACAGCACTCTTCTGTACCTCGTGGCCCGCGAGTCCGAGTTCGTGACCGGCGCCGTCATCCGGGTCGACGACGGCCAAGGTCCACGCTGACCATGCTTGGGGGCTACCGCCCGACCTCCGCTCGATACAGCGCAGTCACCACCACCGGGCTTTCCGTCACTCGGGGTTGTGGCACACAGCCTCGACGTTGTTGCCGTCAGGGTCCCGCACGAACGCCCCGAAGTAGTTGGGGTGGTACTCGGGCCAGAGCTTCGGTTCATGCAGAACTTCTGCTCCCAGGCCAACAGCCGCTTCGAAGAAGGCCATGACCTTGGCGCGACCTGGAGCGGTGAAGGCGATGTGCGACTCGCGGAAACCTTTCCCTGTCTGCTGGCGACCGATCCAGAACTCCGGCCGGGGAGGAAGCCCGTAGCCAATGGCTTCGTCGAAGACCATGACACGTTCACCGCCAAGCGGAGCCAGTACCGCGTCATAGAACGCAGCGCTGGCGCGAAGGTCGTGGCACTGGATTTCGATGTGATCGAGCATGCGGCCATCCTCGCGCCGGGCACATGGCATCCGTCCCAAACGAATCGAGACTCCCGTACACAAGGCCTGCCCGAAGCCAGCAGGGTCGAGATTGCCGGCATCACCTTGAGGTCCCATGGTCGACGCGGTGCCGTACGCTCCACGCCATGACTGACGTGAGCACCCGAGAGATCCGGTGCCTGGCGGACATCCTGAGAGTTCACGGCGCAGAGCTCGCGGAACAGACGGCTGTGCAGTGCGCCGGGAAGTCCTTGACCTTCGCCGAGTTCTACGAACGGGCCAAGGCGGTCGCCGGCGCCCTCGCCAGCAAAGGCGTGAGGGCCCACGATCGTGTCGCGGTGATCGACCGCAACTCCATCGAGAACCTGGAGGTGGTGTTCGGGGCCGCCCTGGTGAATGCCGTCGTCGTCAACGTCAACTGGCGCCTCGCGCCGCCAGAGATTCTGCAGATACTCGACGACGCTCAGACCGAGCTGGTGATCGTTGGTAGCGACTTCTTCGCCGCCGTGGAGTCGATCGAATCGGAGATTGGCGAGAAGGCCGACATCGTCGCCATCGGCGAGCACGCGCGCTGGGAAGGCTACGAAACCTGGCTGGCGAGTTGCGAACCATCGGATCCCGGCGCTGTTGCGGCGCCGGAGGACGTGGCGTTCCAGCTCTACACGTCAGGCACGACCGGCTTGCCGAAAGGGGTGATGCTCACCACCTCCAACCTGATGACGGCGTGGTCCCGCATCAACGAGGCGTGGGAGTTCGAACCCGGGCGCTCCGTCAACCTCGCCCTGATGCCGATGTTCCACATCGCCGGGCTGGGGTGGTCGACCGCCGGCCTCTACTTCGGGTGCCGCACGGTGGTCCTGAAGGACGTGGAGCCGGCAGAGATTCTCCACGTCATCTCCAAGGAGCACATCACCCACGCCTTCATGGTGCCGTCGGTGATCCAGTTCCTGCTGCTGACCCCCGGAGTGGAGGAGGCGGACTTCAGCTCGCTCCGCAAGCTCGTCTACGGCGCCTCCCCGATTTCGGCGCCGGTGCTGGAGAAGGCGCTCGAGGTGATGGGCTGCGACTTCGTGCAGGTGTACGGCCTAACCGAGACCACGGGAGCCATCACCCAGCTCGAGCCACAGGATCATGAGCCCGTGGGCCGACCCGGCCTGCTGAGGTCGTGCGGCCGGCCCTACCCCTGGGTCGAGATGCGCGTCGTTGACAACCAGGGTCACGACCTGCCGGCCGGGCAAGTGGGCGAGCTGTGGACTCGCAGCGGGCAGAACATGGCGGGCTACTGGAACAACCCCGACGCCACGCGGGCCGTGCTCGACGAAGAGGGATGGTTGCGGACCGGCGACGCCGGCTACCTGGACGAGGACGGCTTCGTCTACCTCCACGACCGCGTGAAGGACATGATCGTCACCGGCGGGGAGAACGTCTACCCGGCAGAGGTAGAGAACGTACTGATGCGCCACCCGGGCGTCGCGGACGTGGCCATCTTCGGAGTGCCGGACACCAAATGGGGTGAGGCGGTCAAGGCCGCGGTCGTACCCACCAAGCCTGCAAACCCGCCAAGCGCGGAGGACCTCATCTCTTTCGCCCACGAGTACCTGGCCGGGTACAAGTGCCCGAAGTCGATCGATTACGCCACGGCCCTCCCGCGCAATCCGTCCGGCAAGCTCCTCAAGCGCGAGCTACGTGCGCCGTACTGGGAGGGCGTCAGCCGCCAGATCGGCTGAGGCAGGATGAGCCCTGAGGCGATCCTCATATTCCTGTAGAGGTTGACTAAACCTTATTTCTTAGGTATACCTAATAACTGATGGCAGCGACGTTCGTGATCTTCCTCCGAGAGGGGATCGAGGCCTCCATGGTCGTGGCCATCCTTCTGGCCTCCCTGGACCGCCTCGGCCAGCGCGGCCACTTCCGCGACGTGTTCGCCGGGGTCGCCGCCGCCCTGGTCCTGGTCTCAGTGGGCGGGGTCGCCGCCTACCTGACGATCAAGGCCTACGCGGGGTCGCGAACCCAAACCATCTTCGAGACCGTCACCTACCTCGTCGCCGCCGCGGTGTTGACGTACATGACTTTCTGGATGCGCAACCACGCTCCCCGCCTCTCCACTGAGCTCAAAGAGCGCACCCGTGCCGCCCTCGACGGTCGCGCCCGCTGGGGGCTGCGCGTCCTGGCCTTCCAGGCCGTGGGACGCGAAGGCCTGGAAACCATGGTGTTCACGCTGGCGATCGTGTTCGCCACCGGTACCCACGGCGCTCTTGCGGGCGGTGCCGGCGGTCTGGTCGTGTCGCTGGCCGTCGCGTTCGCCATCTACCGGCTGGGCAAGAAGATCAACGTGGCGGCGTTCTTCACGGTGGTCGGCGCTCTGCTGATGGTGTTCGCCGCGGGCATCCTGGTCGATGCGGTCGAGAACCTGCAGCAGTTGGGCTGGCTCCCGATCTTGACCCACCCGATGTGGAACACCAGCCATGTCCTCAGCGAGAGCAGCGCTCTGGGCGACATCTTCCACAGCTTCTTCGGCTACGCAGACCGCCCCACCATCGGCCAGGCCGTCGTGTACGTCACCTACCTGGCAGCGGCGATCGGGGCCTTCGTCGCCTGGAGGTCCCGCCGGCCAGTTGGCGAGAACGGGCACCAGCCTGCCGTGCAGTCCAGACGGGCTGCCCGCCGCCTGACCACACCCGCCGCCTGACCACACCCGCCGCCTGACCACGCCCGCCGCCTGACCACGCCCGCCGAACGGCGTCTGGACAGTCTTCCGGCAACCCGGGACGAATAAGACGCTATGTCCGATTCGTCCTGACTCTCGTTCGGCATGGGTCACCACCAGCTCGAAGTGGCCACCGGCCACCGAGACCGATCAGCTCTACCTCGGAAGTGGCGAAGCTTTGACAGCTGCCGCACCGCAGGGCTCCGAACCGTCCGACAGCTACGCCTTCCCGACCGTGTCGACGGGCACCGAGGACGGCGTCGTCGCGGGCCAGCACAACGAGTTGTGGAAGCTGCCCGGGACTCCCGACGGGGCGCTCGTCTACACGACACCCAAGCTCGCCCGTGACGTCGAGCTGCTCGGCCCCGCCAGCGTCGACCTGTGGCTCGGATCCACAACCACCGACACCAACCTGCAGGCCACGATCACCGAGGTCCGCCCCGACGGCCAGGAGGTCTACGTCGCCCGCGGATGGCTACGCTCCTCCCAGCGAAAGCTCGACGTTCGAGCGAGCACACCGACGATGCCGGTGCAGACCGACCTCCAGTCCGACGTCCAGCCTCTCGTGCCGGGGCAGCCGACGTTCATGCGCTTCGCAGTGTTCCCCTTCGACTACGTGTTCCGCGCCGGATCACGTATCCGGCTGATCATCGACACCCCCAGCCAGACAGGCGGTTGGAACTTCGAACCGCTCGCCGACGCGGGCGTCAACAGCATCCTGCACGACGCGCAGCACCCCTCGGAGATCGTGGTCGGAACCGTTTACGCCGCCGGGCCCCCCGCCGGCCGCCCCGCGTGCGACACGCTTCTCAACCAACCCTGCCGCCCGGACGCCTTCACCGCATCCGACCCGCCCGGCGAGCTCGACTGGCCGTGACGCGCAGGTGGTGACGCGTGTCTCGCTGCTGTCGCTGGTCTCGTTGCTGACGGCGATACCCGCGATCACGGGAAGTCAAGGCAGACGAACACGATCCCTAGGTGGTTCCCCGATACGCCGCGTCGCTCACGTGGTCGCCCCATGTGGCCGGCCCCTCGGTAATCGACAGGTGGGTCATGAAACGGTCAGGTGCCGCTCCGTGCCAGTGCCATTCACCTGACGGGGTGTGGACGACGTCTCCTGGCCGGATTGCCACTATGGGTTCTCCTCGTGACTGCGCCCGGCCCTCGCCTTCGGTGACATAGAGGGTCTGCCCGCCGTCGTGGCTGTGCCACGCGGTCCGGGCGCCCGGTGTGAAGTGCACGGCGGCAACGTTGGCTCGCGACGGCTCCTGTGCTTGGACGAGCGAGTCGAGGTAGACGTCGCCGGTGAACCAGTCGGCCGGACCCTTGACGGTGGCAGCCTTGGGCTTGATCTCCATTCTGTCCTCCCGGTCGTTTTCCGAACCCATGCTTGCAGAGGTTCGCGAGGCACCCGCTTTGCGTGCCACGGCTCGTGCCTGGAAGCCTCTTCGACTCGTGAGCACCCATCAGGACAGCGCTACCGACGACTCGATCATCTTGCAGTCGGTCGGCGCCGTGTTCGACCACGCTGCCCACGCCGTCCCGTCGATCCGACCGGCCCTGCCGCTGTACCGGGACCTGCTCGGAGGGACCGTCGTTGCTGGAGGTATCAACCCGTGGGCCGGGCACCTGGCCGTACAGCTGGAGTATCCGCATGGTGGGCGGATCGAGCTGCTCGAACCGGTTCAACGTGACTCGTCATCGGTCGGGGCTTTCCTGGAACGCTCACCGCGGGGGGGTCTTCATCACCTGACGTTCAAGGTGCCCGATCTGGCGGCGGCTCTGGAGGTGGTGACCGCTGCTGGTTTCACACCGTTCGCGACGATGCTGGACCAGCCCAACTGGAAAGAGTCCTTCCTCCATCCCCGGCAGACCGGAGGAGTGCTGATCCAGCTGGCTCAGGCCGGGCCGGGGTTCCCCGGTCTGGAGCAGCCGCTCGAGGATCTGCTCGCCCGGGGCGAGGCGATGCGCCAAGCGGCAGGAATCTAGGCGCCGCCGTCCTCCCAAGGACGAAGCTTGACGGCCGCCCAGATCGTGTGCGGCGCTCGCTTCGTCGTGGCCGTGCTTAGTGACGCTTGCCGGAGCGCGACAGGACCGGCTGCAGCCCTTGGTCGATGAGGTCCAGCGCCTGATCGGTCAAGGTGTGGAGGTCATCCCGGCAGGATGAACGAACCCATTGGGTGAGGGCCGCCCTGAACGCGCCGACGATGACCGCCGCCGCGGTCCGGGGAGTGAGTTCGCCCGCATCCATCCCGAGTTGATTGGCGACCGCATGGGCGACGCCACGCTCCCATTGGGTGAGGAACTCCAGGTTGCGCGCCGCGACGTTCATCGACGTCTCTCGGATCACCTTCGAACGGGCGAGCACGGCCTCGGACCGCTCGATGTACCAGTCCGCCATCCGGTGCAGACCGGCCCTGATCCCGGCCACGGCGTCGTCCTGGTCGCTGAACTCGAGCGCCTCGGTGAGCCGGGCGCTGAGTTCGGGGTAATCGGCGAGGAGGGCGTCCTCCTTGGTCTCGAAGTACCGGAAGAAGGTGCGCCGGGACACCCCCGCGGCACTCACTATCTCCTCGACGGTGACGCCCTCGAACCCGCGGTCCAGGAAGAGCCGCAGGGCAGCGTCGGCGATCTCGGCTCGTGCTCGGGCCTTGTTGCGCTCCCGCAGTGTCGGGCTCGCAGTTGTCGGGCTCGGCAGTGCCGCGCTCGAGAGATCCCCCATGGTCCAATCCTACTCAGATCTCGTGTACCGAATGTCACATCGGCACAGATTGCATTTCAGATACTAGCTGCTAATATGGCACTCAGTGACACTAACTGGAGACGCTGAAATGAAGATCTACTCGGCAGTGGTTTCGCAGGTCGTACCCGTCGGTTTCGCCGACCTCGCCCAGGCGGCTGACAAGCTGCCCGGCATGGAGATGACCGGCGGCCGTGCCCGGCTCAGGGTCCACGACCGCGTCGGCACCGGTCTTGCCGGGGCGGTCCGCTTCGGCGGGACCCTCCGGACGGCCTCTCCCCTACTGCCCTCGGTGAAGGTCGAGCTGGTCGTTTCTCCCTGGTCTGCAGGCCGGAGCGAAGTCGCCATTCACCCGATAACCAACCTCGGTCCACTCGACTCGATGCGGTCCAACCGGTTCTTCGAGTCGGCTCCTTCCGTCCTCGCAGCGGCGATCGGCCGTCTCTACGAGCAGCTGCCGGTAGAGGTGCCCGCCGCCGTCGAACTGGCAGCCTGAGCCGCTTCAACCGCCGGCGAGCTGAGCGGCGCGCAGCTTGGCCAGTGAAGTGAGAGCGGGCTGCTCCTCGGGGATCGTCGGGATCACCTGATTGCGGCGCGCTGTCTCCTCCCGGAGGCGCCGCATGAGCTGATCCTTGGTCGCAGGGCCGGGACCCGTGATCTCGCGCGGGTCGACCATCATGGGGTGTTGGGGTAGGGCGCGTTCCACGGCGAAGTGCACGTTCTTCCCGTCGATGCTGGCCCGGCCGAGGAAGGTCTCCAAACCCCGGAAGGTCAACGAGCTCTTTCCCCCGCCCGCCCACGGCAACCCGGATGGGAAGGTCAGCTCGAAGCCGTCGTCGCGCATCTCGACCGTCGAGGCCCGGAAGGGCATCGGATACCCGTCTCCGTCGCAAAGCGTCACGTGGGCGGGATCACGGCGCACCATCGCGGCGGAGGCGAGCTCTCTCCACGGATGAAGCGGCCAGCTGGCCGGGGAGCTCACACGCCCGGAGGGCGCCGGATCGGAGTCCGGGTAGACAGCATCCGGACCGGCTTCCCACCGTTGGGGTGGACCATCCATCTCGGACACGCTGTCCCACCAGAGGATCTTCGCCGGCGTGACGCTCACGATGATGCGGGTCCAGTACCAGACAGCGTGTCGGGCCACGTCCCACGGGTCGCCGTTGGGAGGCATTAAGCCGGTCTCGGCCAGATAGCGGACGGCGTTCGATTGAAGATCCGCGTCTCGCACCGCTGCACGGCCGGCGATGGCCACGACTGGGCCGCCGTCAGGTCCCTCCATGAGAAGACCGACACGCGGATCGCGTCGTGCCCTTTCGGCCTTGGCGGGATAGGCAAGCCCGGTGGCCAGATCGATGGTTGCGAGATCATCGCTGGGAAAGCAGTAGATGGGCGTGTCGATCGGGACGCCGGAACAGGTCAGAGTGGCAAATTCGGCGAAGAGGCTTGTCGTGACGACCCGTTGGACCGGTTCGGGAAGCTTGCGTAGTGGTGTCAATGGGCCCCCTCCCGCTGTGAACCGGTTCCAACTCTCTCGGCGAAAGATAGCTCCTGCAGATAACGTCCGGTCCATGTCATTCGCCAACACCGAACAGGCCGAGTACTGGGCCTCCCGTGCCTCGTCGTGGATGTCGCTCGAGTCCCACCACGAGCAGGTGATCGGGCCGGCCGGACGCATGGCCATGGATCGCCTCGACCCGCGGCCGGGTCAGCTCCTTATCGACCTCGGTTGCGGGACGGGCCAGACCACGGTCGAGCTGGCGCGCCGGGTGGCCCCCGGCGGGCGTGCCGTCGGCGTCGACATCACCGCCGCCTTCCTCGAGCGGGCCCGCGAGCACTCCGGCGATGCGGGTGTCGACAACGTCGAGTTCCGGCATGGCGACGTCCAGAGCAGCGACGTCGGGCGAGCCCGATTCGACGGCGCGTTCTCCCGCTTCGGGGTGATGTTCTACGCCGATCCGGTTGCCGCGTTCACCAACGTCCACGATGCGCTGAAGCCCGGAGCCGTGATGTCCTTCGCGTGCTGGCAGGCAGTGACGTCCAACGAGTGGATGCTCGTGCCCGCCATGGCCGCAGTCTCGGTGCTCGGGACCATGCCCGAAATGCCCGGGCCAGACGCTCCCGGGCCGTTCTCGCTATCCGACGCGGATCGCACACGAAAGATCCTCGAGTCGGCCGGCTTCCACGACATCGACATCAGCGACCACTCCGACCAGATGAGCGTGCCCGAAGATCGAATCCCGCCGTGGAGCGACTCGGCGTTGCGGGTCGGCGCGGTTCAGAGGATGCTCGACGGTGCCGGCAGCGAGACGGTCGAGCAGGTCCGTGCAGCGATCGACGAGGCGATGAGATCCCGCCTGCAAGATGGTGAGGTCGCTTTCAGCCGGTCGATCTTCCTCGTCAGAGCCGAAGCTTGATCTAAGAAGACAGCGCGGCGTTGCGCGCGCCAACGACCGTCTTTTCCCGCAGAAGCTCGGTGATCTCATCGCTCGATCTGGGCTCGCTGTAGAGGAACCCCTGCAGGAGATCGCAGCCGTGAGCGATCAGGAACTCAGCCTGGGCGCTGGTCTCCACACCCTCGGCCGTCACGCCCAACCCCATAAGGTGCGCCATCTCGATCGTGGCGGAGGCGATTGCCACGTCGTAGCGGTCCTCCGGCAACCCCGAGACGAACGACCGGTCGATCTTGAGCTGGCCCACCGGGAAGTGCTTCAGGTGCGTCCAACTCGAGTACCCGGTGCCAAAGTCGTCCAAGGCCAGACCCACGCCGAGTTGGCGCAGCTGGGCCAGGAGGTCTGCGACGCGGTCCGGCTCCTGCATGGCTGCGGTCTCGGTGAGTTCCAGCTCGACCAGCTCGGGACGCACCCCAGTATCGTGCAGCACCCTGGTCACCAGGTCAACCAGATCGGTGCCCCGGAACTGGTGTGCCGAAAGGTTGACCCCGACCCGAACGGGTGGGAGCCCGGCGTCCGTCCAGCGCTTGCACTGCGCAGCCGCCTCGAAGAGCACGCAGGCGTCCACGGCTCCGATCAAGCCCCGCTCCTCCGCTAAGGCAATGAACTCACCTGGCGCAACCAGCCCCCGCCGCGGATGATTCCAGCGCACAAGGGCCTCCACGGCCACGACCTCGCCGGTGGCCGCGGCCACCTGCGGCTGGTAGTGGACAACGAGCTGGCCGCTCCGCACCGCCTCGTGAAGGTCGGCCTCGAGCTCGAGAAGCTGCCGAGCCCGGGCGTTCATGGCCGGGGCGTAGCGGAGCTGGTTGTTCCGCCCTGCCAGCTTGGCCCCGTACATGGCGGTGTCTGCGTTCTTCAACAGCGTCCGAGCATCCTGTCCGTCGTCGGGATAGAGCGCCACGCCGACACTGGCCGACAGGAACAGCTCCTGCCCGTCAAGATTGATCGGATCCCGGAACGCCCTAACAACGCGCTCCGCAATGGCCGCGGCATCCTCCGGCCCGGTGACGCCGTTGAGAAGCAAGGTGAACTCGTCACCTCCGAGGCGCGCCAGGGTGTCGGTGTCGCGGATGCACGCCCGCAGCCGTGCCGCCGCCACCTTCAGAAGCTCGTCGCCTTTGTCGTGGCCCATGCTGTCGTTGACGTTCTTGAAGCGGTCGAGGTCGCAGAAGAGCAGCGCCAGCTGGCGTCCCTCAGTCTCTGCCTGGGCCAGGCAGGTCTCGAGCGCTTCAGAGAAGTGCCGTCCGTTGGGTAGTTCGGTGAGGGCGTCGTGATAGGCGAGCTGCTTGATGCGTTGCTCGTCGCGCTGAAGCCGGCGCACCGCCTCGCGCTCCTGCTCGAGCAGCCGAACTTTCTCGAAAGCAAGCGCGGCTTGGTCGGCCAGGCCTGTCAGACGGTCGGCCAGGGCCTGCTCGTCGACCAACGGTGGCGAGTCGGCGCCCCGCATGGCCGCGATGGCGCCCAACATCTCACTCCCGCTCTGGATGGGAACGGCGAGGATCTCCTCGAGGTCGATTGCCGCCATGCGCTGCTGCAGGTACGGGTCGGTGGTGTTGCGATGGATGTGCTGGGGCTGTCGGGTCCGGAACATCTCGCCCAGCACCGGTGTGTCGGTCGCCGAGATGGTGTCCTTTGGCAGAACGGGAGGGTTGAGATCGTCGAGTGAGGCGCGGGCACGGACGCGAAGCACCTCGTTCTCGGCATCCCATAGGAGGACGGTGGCCCGGTGGGCGCCGATGACCGTTGGCACCGCGTCGGCGAGTCGTTGGGCGACCTCGTCGGTCGAGGTCGCCTGGGCCAGCTGGCCAGACAGCTCGAGCAGCTTGCTCGCAGTCTCACCCCGGCGGCGGGCCTCCTCCAACGCCGTGGCCGCGTCAAGGGCCACCGCGGCCTGGCGGGCGTACGAGGCGAAGAGCCGCCGCTCCTCGGGAAAGAAGGTGTGCTCCAAGTCGTAGACCGCGACCAACCGCCCGTAGAAGTGTCGGGACGACGCCACATCGACGATCAGCCTCGAGCCGCCGCAGTCGTCGGGCGTGTCGACCAGCACCTCGGAGGCCAACCGAAGAGCGTCTTCGGTCGACATCCCCTCGTGGTGGACAGAGACACCCTCAGCGTCGTCACTGAGGGCGAGGAGGAAGCGCTGGGCTCGCACCGCGTCGGCGGCGCGCCGGGTGATGCGGCGGAGAA
>Ga0307373_10010574_pt1 | contig 13546 bp, 5 predicted proteins | sample OX2MG_FD_202534 | JGI IMG/M metagenome (GOLD analysis project Ga0307373, IMG submission 202534) | Soil microbial communities from Risofladan, Vaasa, Finland - OX-2 | ecosystem: Environmental > Terrestrial > Soil > Coastal area > Acid sulfate soil | place: Finland: Risofladan, Vaasa | collected... | reverse complement strand
CCGATACGATTGAGCAGGTCACGCTGGCGGGTTCGGGCTATTCGATGGCGAACGCTTCGTTACCGATCATTGTGCCGCCGGATAGCTCCGTTACCTTCGGTTTGAATTTCGTTGGGCCGGATACCGGCCAGTTCCAGGGCACGCTCGAAGTCCAGGCCGTTTCCGGTGACACGAAGACGTTCTCTATTCCGCTTGCCGGAACTGGGTTCCCACATGCGGGCGCTCTCGCGGCGAACAACCCATCGCTCGATGCCGGCCCGTTGTATCTTTGTGAAGAGCGCGATACCTTTGCGGTCATACAAGATACGGGCTGCGATACGGTTTGCGTGAGCGGTGTTTCGCTTTCCGGCACGGGCTTCAGCATCACAAATGGCGGCGGGGCATTCTGCGTTGCGCCGGGCGAGAGCGATACGGTTTGGCTGCGAACGCAGATCGATACCACGGGCGGCGCTCCGGCAAACAATGCAGTGCTCACCATTACCAGCGATGCCAAACCACCGCTCGCGCCCATTGCGCTTTCGCGAGAGATCGAATATCCCGCCGCGTGGGGATTGCGGCTCTCTCCTCCAGACAGCGCGGCGGCTGGGACGGATGTGACGTATGAGATTATTCAAACGGGTTCGCTCCCCACGGATGATACCAGCATTGATTTGGAGTTGGTGTTTTATGACGATCTCCTTACGTTGGACACCGTGGACGAAGCGTGGGCCAGCATCGTTGGACATTACCGCGATGCCAACGGCATGGCGCATTATCATCTACATTTTTCGATGCCCGTGAGCGATTCCATTCTTGCCACCATTCATTTCACGGCGTCTCAAGCACGCGAACTGGCTACCGCGCTTTCGCTCGATAGCATTCTCTTCGCCTCGAATCTCTCGCGCCCTTCGGACTGCATCGCGAGCGCCGCGCTGGCCAATAGTGAATTTGCGATTCGCACGAGCTGCGACGGGCCGCTGCTTTCGGAGGCGCTGGGCGGCCTGCTCACGATCGATGGCATCTCGCCTAATCCAACGACGGGCGTGGTATTATTGCACTACACTTTACGCGGCAATCCGGAAGTTGCGAGGATTGAACTCGAAGACGCGCTGGGCCGAACCATCCTCGAACAAACCGCGCCGCTCGCTTCCGGTCCGAATCAATCGATCGCGCTCGATCTTTCAAAGCTTCCGTCGGGAATGTACCTCACGCGGCTCGCGATGCCAGGCACAACGCAACCTGGAGGTGCAACGTTGGGCGTAGTACGGAGCGCGAGAATAATCAAGGAGTAGCGACGACGATCTGAGATTATTTTCGGGTTCGCGGGTCTTCTTAGTAGAGAGAGGAGGCGTGTGATGAGACGAATAGTGAGAGTACTACTTGTAGCGATGATAGCATCGTCGACGATCCTCCCGATGCTTCCTTCGGCGGGCTATGCGCAGGGCGTGACGTGGGAACGAATTGGGCAATTGGATTTTGGAATTCAGTGTGGCTATTTTTGGAACAGTGGCACAGGCGTGGTAGTGACCGGTCAGGCCCAATTTTATTATATGAAGGACGGGCAAAGCTGGCGCGCGGGGTTGAAGCTGCCGTATGGGTCCTTAGTCAATTCTATTCGGTGTTTCGATGGAACGACGCTCTATGCTCCGGTCCTGTATGAACATGTGTCTGAGGAACTTTGGCAATCGACCGACAGCGGCGTAACGTGGACGCAAGTTCCGGCAAACGTTATTCTGAATCCGCCGGCCGGCAACAATGGCACCGATGTCTATTGGGATTACCGGTCGAATGCTCCCATCATGCGTGGTACGACGACGGCGCGGCTCGACAGCTTCGATATCGCATCCACCTCCGACTTTTTCGGGCAAGGGCCGCCCCCAAGCTCCACCGATGGCGGACGCTCCTGGTTTGTTGGCGGACTCGCCAACGTAGGCCCTAATTATAATTATTATTCCGGTTCCGGCGCCTGTGCCGACCGTGTCAACAAATTATATTATGCATGCACGGAATCGGGAGCTTCCGGAATGTTTCGTTCCACCGATTCTGGAAAGTATTGGACGTGCCTCCCCATAGGCGGCAACGCCTTGCCGCAAAATCTTTTTATGATGGACGATGTCGAAGGAATTTACGACAAGACCTTCCTCCAAACGTCCAAAGGTATGTATGAGACGACCGATAGCGGCAACACCTGGAATAATATCGGTGGGCCGGCGCGGCTCGTTTCCGACGATGCTCGCTTCTTCGTTTTCGGCTGCACGGGCCAGGCTGTTATCGCCTTCGATGATGGCGGCGGCATTTGGCTGGCCAATGGATGGGACGCCCCCAGCCCTACGCAACTGCACTCGACATTCTCCGCATCGACAAAAGAATGCGATAGCGCCACGATTACCATCACGATCGATAAAGCGTTCGAGCGCGGGCGGTTCTTAGTAACGATCGAGAACGATTCCAGTGGTGTATTCGAGCTGATTTCATCGGACACGATTGCACCGGCGTCCGGTTCGAATCAGGTTCTGGTTCGCTTCCACGGAATTGATCTGGCGAAGCACACGGCGATGCTTTCGCTCAATTCTCTCGATTATGGCGCTTGTCCGGTCGCGCATCCGATTTGGGGACAAGCACATTTGCTGCCTCTCGCGGTGAAGGCACCGTGGCCGATTCTAACATGCGCTCAGGTTACGGGTGAGGTACGCATCACCAATCCGAACTGCGAGCCGCTGCATATCACGCTGGATAGTTCCAATTCGCCCGACCTCGTCCCGTTGCCGTTCGACTCCGTAATTACCGATACTGGTGGGCTGGGCTTTATTTGTCCGGCGATACCGCACCCGGGTGTCCGCTCCTACCCGCTCCATATCGAAGGATACTTTGAACCATCGAACACGCCATTCGACACGACGGTCTGGACAACCATACAGGATGGCTATGTCGCTTCGCGGCTCGATGCCTCGGCCTACCGGCTCGATCTCGGAACAGTGCCGGTATGCTCCGAAACGGACACCACTATTATACTTCAAAACTTTGGTTGCGATACCCTGTTCGTGCCGCTTGCGCAGGATAGTCTCGGAAGCGGATGGTCGATTTCACCCAATACAGATACGCTTCGATTATTGCCGGACGATATTGATTCCATTCACATTTACTTTTCGTCCGTCGCGCCGGGATATTATCACACGCGGTTCACCTATCCCTACCTCGGGCGAAGCTCCGGAACCGTTTCCTTCGTTCTTGGGGCAACCGTCCTCGCCGCCCCTCCGAACGTCGCGCTTTCGGACACGGCGTTCGATCTCGGAACGCGCACCTTATGCGAGAACGATACCATTCTTAATATTTCTCTCATCAACATCGGCTGTGACAGCATCGCATTCGGTAATTATATCATGGACCCCGGCGCGTCATTCCAACTATTGGATGCAAGCGATACCATATTGCCACCGAACGGAATTTTGCACAAACAAATCGCGTATCAGCCCGATAGCGATGGCTTGGAGACGCAAATTCTCAGCCTCCATTTCAGCCGAACCGATGGCTCGCTGGCGAGCGATACGTCAATCCTCTTTCGCGTGAACATTACCGGGGCGCGGAAGGCGCTTCAATCGTTTGTAAGTTCCATCGATGCCGGACAAACGTATGTTTGCGAGGAACGGGACACCTTCGTTGTGATACAAGATACGGGCTGCGATTCGATCTGCGTGAAGGACTCTGTTACTCCGACTGGATTTGTTATCACACGCGGTAGTTCATTCTGCCTTGCGCCCGGAGCCAGTGACACGGTTTGGCTGCGCACTCAGATTGATACCACCGGCGGCACATTGGTGAACACTGCTCTGCTCACCGTAACGAGTGATGCCGTTCCGCCCATCGCGCCGATTGCACTTTCCCGCGAGATTGAATATCCAGTGACGTGGGGACTGCATCTTTCTCCACCCGATAGCGGGGCAGCCGGAGCGAATGTGACCTACCAAATTATTCAATCGAGTGTGCTGCCGCCGGACGTGACGAGCGTGGATTTTGTCCTGATGTTCCATGACGATCTTCTTAGCTTGGACGGAGTGGACGAACCGTGGGCGAGTATTTCAGGCCATTACCGGAGTGCCGATGGACAAGCCCATTATATGTTTCATGTTTCTCCAGTACCTGCCGATTCCATTCTTGCCACCATACATTTCACCGCCTATCAAACGATCGCGGCGGCGACCATGCTTTCACTCGACAGCATCCACCTTTCTTCGAATCTTTCACGGCCTTTGGACTGCATTGCGAGCATTAACACCGGCCAAACGGCATTTACACTACTGCCGGAATGCGGCTCTCTCGAACTTGTGAACTTTTTGCAGACGGGCGCGGTGCGAATCGATAACATCGATCCGAATCCGGCAGCGGGTGACGGTCATGTCATCGTTTCGATTACTTCGTCAGCGGATGCGGCTATCTCCGGTGAGCTTTCGATCATAGACGCGATCGGCAGGATCGTAAGCCGGCAAAGCATTTTCATCGCGCACGGAAAAGAGAACTTTTCGTTAGGTTTGGAGAATCTTCCGTCCGGCTTTTATGCGGTCCAGCTTCATGCGGCGGGCCTCGCATCGACCAAAGAATTTATAAAAGAATAACAGTTCCATGAGACGCTTTCCTCTTAGCACCGCCCGAGCATCGCTGGCTATGTGCTTCACCCTGATCGTGAGCGGAATGCTTATCCCCTCGGCTTTATTCGGACAAACGTGGACGTGGCATTCCGCCGGGATGCTGCCGAGCACGGGACTTTGCGGTTATTTTTGGGACGAGCAAACCGGCGCCGTCGCCACCCTCGATCAATTTTTCTATACCCGCGATGGCGTTACGTGGTTACCAAGCCAGACCATGGCGAGTGACGCCCATATCTTTTCGATCCGCTGCTTCGATGGAAAAACGCTCTACGCCGCCGTTTCGAGACGCTACGTCGATGAATGCTGGTCCTCGTCCGATAGTGGTATAACCTGGACGCTTATCCAGTCCATTGCAAGATTCAAGGCGGAGGAAGTCGATGTATATTGGAATGGCTCGCCGGTGTTAGTCCCCGAAAGCGTAGCGAGACTGGATGCCACTCGTTTAGTGATGAGCGCGGATGATTTCACGAATGCGGTGGCCCAATACTCACAAGATGGCGGTCAGACGTGGGCCAAGTCCTACACTACTCCTCCCTCTGGGTGGACGGGCGGTTTTAGCAGTTATGCCGACACCCTCCACCACATCTTTTATATCGGCTCGGAAGATGGACAAAACCCGATGATGCTGCAATCGCCCGATTTCGGGGTAACATGGTATCCAACTTCCGCCATGCCCACTTCCAGTTGGATCGATGATATCGAAGGGGTAGGAGGCCGCATGTATTTCCAAAATGTCCATGGAGTATTCACGACCACGAATCGTGGCGCGACCTGGGATAGCATCGGCGGACCGCACCGAACTGGGAATTTCGACGATACCCGCTTTTGTGTCTATGGGTGTGGTGGCCTCACGGTTACCGTCTTCGATGATTCCGGCGGAGTGTGGACATCGACCGCGAATGTTTCACCAGCGATTCATTCAACATTTGCAACCACTGCAGCGGAGTGTGCTAGCTCCACGCTTTCCATTGCGGTGGATTCGTTCTTTGTCACGGGCCGCATGCTGATAAAATTGTATGGCGACACTTCCGGCGCATTTCAACTTATTGGGTTGGATACCGTTTCGGCAAATAGTGGAAGCATCCGAATTTCGATTCGATTTTTGCCAAAAGATCTTCTAAAGCATACGGATTCCATCGCGATCATTCCGCTCGATTTTCCTTGCGCTCCAACCATCGTCCATGCGTTTACGGGTCAGGCGACGTTCGTACCGGCCGTCGCCAATGCGCCTAAAGCCGCCGCCTCCTGTGCCGGTGGCATGGCATCGGTTTTATTCACCAATCCCGGTTGTGAGGTTCTTCATATTACATCTGCCACGAGTGCATGGGCAGGACTTTCCATTCTCCCGTTCGATTCGCTCGTCGTGAACGCGGATACCATTCCACTTGGGATAGTACCCGCGACTTTTTCCGGCGAGCAAAGTTATTTCATTCACCTAAAAGGATATTACGAGCCATCGGGCACACCGTTCGATACGTCGGTTGAAGTTGCGATCACATTCTCTCACAATGTTTCCACGCTTGGCACTTCGGCGACAACGCTTAATTTCGTCGCGCCCGCGCCATGCGTCTCGTGGGATACGACGATCATTCTCCGCAATACGGGCTGCGATACGCTTACGGTTTCGAGAGTCACGATGATCTCCTCTTACGCATGGCAAATTTTTCCCGATCTTTCTAAAAAAGTTCTTTATCCGGGCGAAGTGGATACATTATTCATTCATTTCGCTTCCAAAATTCCGGGCGCATACCCCGAACGGTTAGTCTATTCCTTCACGGGACGGGATTCCGGCGGGACGCCGGCGCTACAGGGTTTGGATACGATCTCACTCGATGCTACGGTTCCCAAAGCCGGTCCTGCCCTTTCTCTATTACCCGGAGCGGTTGCACTTGGCAATCGTTCCTTCTGCCAGAGCGACACGGAAATCATCGTTCAGATAACGAACCTGAGCTGCGACAGCATGATTTTAATCAATGCTCATCTTTCGAACTCCGATGGCTTCACGCTCATAGCATCGAACTTTATTCTCCTTCCGCCGGAAGGAGTGCAATCGCTAACTCTGACATTCGCTCCCAATGCACACGGCCTTGCCACGGATACGCTCTTCCTCCACCATGTAAACATCGATGGTCCAGCGGCGGGAGACACAATGATCGTGCTTACCGCGAGTGTCATTCGAGGTCCTGCGTTATTGGCTTCACTCGATCCGTCACTCGATGCGGGAGCGACTTCGATCTGCGAGGAGCGCGATACGTTTGTCGTCATCCAAGATACGGGCTGCGACTCGCTGTGCGTGAGCCAGATTGCTACCAGCACCCCAGAGTTTGTACTTGCGCCCAATGAACCGACCGCATTTTGTTTGGGACCTGGCGATCGGGACACGGTTCACCTCCTGACTCAAGTCGATACCACGGGCGGCGGAACGCTGAATACTTCCTCGCTCGAAATTACATCGGATGCCGATAATACGCTCGCGCCAATTTTGCTCGCCCGCGAGATAGAATATCCCCCATTATGGGAACTTACTCTTTCGCCACCGGATAGCGCGGAGGCCGGTGGAAGCGTGACCTACCAAATTATCCAGCACGGCGCGCTGCCTCCGGATGACACGAGCGTGGATTTTCAATTGGTATTCTATGATGATCTGCTTAGTTTGGACGGAGTGGACGAATCGTGGACACACCGTCTGAATTATTATCGTAGCGCCGATGGAGATGCACATTACTATTTCCATATTTCTCCAGTGCCGACGGATTCCATTCTCGCCACGCTGCATTTCACAGCCTATCAGGCACGAATACTTTCCACGCAGCTTTCGCTCGACAGCATCCGCTTCGCTTCAAATCCTTCGCGGCCATCGGATTGCATTGCGAGCGCCATGCCCGCCAATAGTGAATTTCGGGTTCGCACGAGTTGCGGCGGCCCATTGCTCTCCGAGGCGTTAAACGGATTACTCACGATCGATGGCATCTCGCCAAATCCAACTACGGGTGAGGTCTCGCTTCGATATACTTTGCGCGGAGCATCGGAGAATGGATCCATCGAACTGGAAGACGCGCTGGGACGAATGGTTTTCGAGCAAAGGGTGTCGCTGGTTTCCGGCCCGAATCAGGCAATTCAACTTGATCTATCCGGGCTGCCGTCCGGAATGTACCTCGCGCGCATTGAAATATCCGGAGCCGCGAGGAGCCAGCGAATAATTAGAGAATAGAAGCTCATTGTAGCGCAAACTTCAGTTTGCGATTTTGCACCGGGCGGGGTCGCAAACTTGAAGTTTGCGCTACTATGCTTCCTCGACGATCAATTCTCCATCCGGCTGGCTGAGCATTTGGCGGTATTCCGGAATGAGGATCGGCGGATGCGGGATGGTTTCGAACTCGCTTTCGATGTAATTTCGCCAAATTTCAATCGCGCGGCTTCGCAAATGAACGCGGCGATCAGAGGTAAGCGCTACCCAATGCCGCGAGGGCATCGTCCCTGCCGCGGGAATGCTATACACATGCTGCTCCGCTTCCCAGAGCGAAGTAATCCGTTGTTCCAATAAGAGCGTATTCGTCATATCAAGCCTAAAGAAGCAATCATCTGTTAAAGAACGAATAATCGGTGCGGACTTGGGCGTCAGAGGATTCGATCGCAACCGAGGATCGACCCATCGCCGCAAACCGCACTGTTATTCAAAGAGAACGTGGGCAAAGTGGATGAAACACCATGAGTGATGCGATCCATCCAAGTGGATGCGCGAGCCATCCACACACCACGACGACAATAGGCATAGGTACCCATTTACAACCGCCGCTTTGAACCCCGAATATACGCAATTCATTCGTGAAAGTCAAGAGGGAAATGATGAATTCTTGAGGCCAAGATAAGAATTCATTTTGGATGCAAAAAAGGCGCGAATTTCGCGCCTTTTTTGAAAATCGGAAATCAGAATTTGAATTATTGTTTGACGAATTCGACCCGCCGGTTATTCGCTTTGCCTTCCGGAGTATCGTTGCTGGCGATGGGCTTCGCAGCACCAAAGCCTTTGGTCGTGAGAAGTGAGCCATCGACGCCCATCGCCACAAGCTGTGATTTCACCGCATCGGCGCGCTGTTGCGAGAGCTTCAGGTTCGCCGCGGAGGAGCCATCGTTATCGGTGTATCCGTCGATCTCGAAAGTCGAGCCCGAATTGGATTTCAAGTATTTCGCCACGTCATTCAGCGTGCCCATACTCTCGGGACGAAGCGTCGCTTTGCCGACATCGAACGTGATGCCATGCGTGACGAACTTGCCGGCGGTCATGAGATTGCCGATCGTGTTCGCATTGCCGCCAGCGGCAATCCGGACATTCTTGAACGTGATCGGCTTATCCGGGTCGCCAATGCCGCCAACTTCAAGGCTGACAGGAACGAAACCAACTTGAGGAACAACAAGCGCGCGCGTGTTATCTAAATATGCCTTCATCTGGCCGTTCTTGTAAATGAGGGCGGCATGGTGCCACTTTCCGTTATAGTCCGCATCGGACCCGACATCGTTCCCGCTGAAATCCTTCGGGAAATAACTGGTACTTACGGAGTGACCGAAGTGAACATCGCGATTATCTCCGTTCGCGTCCTTGAATCGAATCATCGGGGCGTATCCACCATTGGCCAAATAATCAAGTTCGACGGTGAAAGGGTCGGATAAATAATTGGTCGTTTTCATGCGTGGCGCGACCATTACATAATTGCCTTCCGTCAGGCAAAACGACGGATTGCCCTGAACAATGTTAACCACCCCCTGACCGGCATCGAGATTCCAATGCGCTGGGAATTCCCCATCCTGATCGCTGACGAAGTTATCGTCGAAAATGATATTATCGCCCGGTTTGAAATCGTAGTTCTGGTATGCGGCAACGGTTTGCGGCGCGGAGGCAGGCATTCCGGCGACTGAGGTGTTCGAACCGCCGGAGCTATTTTGCGCCGAGCCGTTCGCCGCCGTTCCATGCTGCCCGTTGCCGAGCATGGTGTCCATGGCGTTGCTGGTCACCTCGCCAGCTTTTTGATCGACTTTGCCGGTCGCGGTATTCTCGACGGTGTCCGTGATGGACCTCGCCAGGCTCGCACAACCGGAATACGTGAAGGCGGCAACCGAAAGGGAAATAAAAACGAATAAGTTTTTCATGTTTTAGGGGTTAAATCTGAATGAGTCACAGGGTACAAATATACGAAAGAATCGGTTCTCAAACAAGGGGCTGAAAGAAAAAAGCAGCAACATCGGGAAAAATGTATTATATTTGTAAACCTGTTGACTTTGTGGATCCTTTAACAATCGACGATTATTCGTGTCATGATGCATTCAAATCTCCGCGCCACCTTTCGAGTGAAGGCCTTTTTAGCTATTCTCCTCCTGATTTTCTTTCATTCCATGGCCCTCGGCCAGGGCTGCCCGTGCTCGGCTATTAAGCTCGGAGTCGATACGACCAAAGGGATGAAATTCGACACGGTCGCATATCGGTCATCCGGGGACTCCCAAACGCTTCTATATGACTATGCCGCCGCAAAGAGTGCGCTTCTGGGGCTTTATGGCTTAGTGTACGATTCCACCGCCCTCGACGCGAACGATTTGCAGGAATTCACGGTCAAGCAATACGGCACCCGAACACCGCTACCCTACGATTATATTTCGTACGTCACACTCAGCCGGAAAGGCTCGTCGCTAAGCGACTTCAAGTACAAGCTAACGCTTGTTATCAAGGACAGCGCATGGGCGGGCGATACCATCCTGCTCGACACCGTGAGCACTCGCTCGCTATCTAATATCCCGAAGGAACTTGACTCGTTAACGGCAACCCTGTCACCCACGCTAAAGTGGCTTGCAAAGTTCGGTCAGACCATTGGCGTGGATACGTTGCGAGGGATTACCTTCGATCAGGAGGCTTATAAGGATTCCCCCAGCTTACTGGCCGCGTATGTTCACGCGAAAGGAATAAACGATAAGCTCCTGGCATTTTACACGAATCAAGAAAACCACCGAGGCGTGGTCGCGCTCCCATTTGGATTCGTGGAAGGAGATATCGATCTCGGAAACGATATTAGCGGTAATGGAACCAGTACATTTGCCATCGTGAAGATAAAGAATAACTATTGGGTTCTGGATACGTTAACGATGTTCAACACGACCTCGGATACACTTACGGTGCGGAAGGTAGACCTGTTCCAAAGCCAGTTTTTCACGCTGGATACCATCCAAACGCAAATGCCATTGCCTGCATCAATCCCCCCGGGTGGCTTACTCCAAGTGGTGGTATACATTTGCCACAGCTCGGATACGAGCGCTCTCACACCAGAACCGGTGATCACCGATCCGATTACCATAATCATGGCGAATCATAACCCGCAGATGTACACCCTGCAGGCGCAGCCCGTACACTCATCCTACGATTATGTCGCCTCTGCCACGCTCGATCGGAAAGGTAAAACGCTCTCAACCTTCTATTACAAGCTTACCGTTCTCATCAAAGAAACTTCAACGGGTGATACCGTTAAATACGATACCTTAGACGATCCGTCGCTTGCCAATATCCCGCAGGATCTCACCACGATGGTGCAGGGCTTCTCGCCGACGTACCGCATGCTTCGCGCGCATCAGGACAGTATCCGTACCGATAGTGCGGATCATTACATTGGTCTCAAATATACGATCGTCGGCGCGCCGGCGACTATAAAGTCGAATGAAAAATCCACGCTTCTCATCAAAGTTTTCGACTGCGACGGCAAGCCCACGGCGGGGAAGCATTTCAACATCAAACTGGATGATGCAAGTCAGAGCACGCTCTCGACCACCTCTATCACTACCGACGAAAACGGAAGCGCCACCGCGACGCTGACTGGCGGCCCCAACGCGGAGGTAGCCAAGGTGTCTATCGCGTATACCTACATGACCGTCACTCATCATAGTGCGGCAATTTCAGATTGTAATTCGAAATCCGTTACGGTCGGCGCGCCCTACACGCTGACGGTAGATGCCACGCTTCATGTCCAAGGGAAGGGAGCAGGTTCCAGCAACACGGGCGACTTCACGATCACCGGCACCGCGCCGATGGAACTTCAGGTTACAAAGGATGACACCTGCGGCAAGTGGGTGTTTCTCGACGATGTGACGTTCAACATGACCGGCAAGTGGGCCGGCAAGGATGGTAGCTGCACGTACAATGGCGGTTCTTACACTTCCCCTGCGACGTTTGTTGTGGACAGCGGCTGTCAGGACGGCGCACAGGGAACCCTGCACATTGACCATATAGGACCTTCTCAGGAGGCCTATGAATGTGAACCTCCCGGTATTTCAACCGGTCCGGCGGATGGATCGGGACAAGGGCTGGGAGCCGTTGATGCCATCCTCCTGGCTTGCTTTAATGCCACCAAAATGCAGAAGGGGAATGCGGAAGCGGAAGGCCAGGATAAGATCGCGCAATTAAAGGCGCTCGCCGCCAAAGTTCAGGCAGACCAGGCTTCTGGAAAGCGAAACGCCGCGGACTACCAGGCCTTGATGAATGCCATGAAGGGTGGCCCGATGGGCAGCGGGGTTGCATCCTTTTCGGGTCTTTCGTTTAATTTTAAGGACGCCGTCAATAAAGATAGCTCGCCCGCGTTCGATTATAGCCCTCCGAACGATGCCGTTGACTCGCCTGATGCCGAAAAATCGGCTACGATCCATGTGAAGATCGAGAAGAGCAGCGACTGAGAGCGATGTATTTCCGGTAAAATTCAGAAACTATTAACATAAAGAACGACGATAAAGAGAAGAAACGAATAGCCCGATAACGAACAGTTTCGAGGTGAATTATTTTCCAATCGATGTGTTTTATTTCCATGTTTTTCCGTTCATATTTTCATTTTTTTAGAAAAATAAAGCAATGAAGAATCTGAGATATTTCCTATCAGCTTTCGTGCTTGCGGCGATCACCATCGCGGGATGCAAGAGCAGCACGAGTCCAGGCAATAGCGGCAATGGCCCGGCCATTAACTCCTTCGCTGCGACTCCTTCCACTATCAATATCGGAGATTCCTCTGCTCTGAGTTGGACGCTCGACGGCACGCAAACGAGCGTATCGATCGACCAAGGAATCGGGGACCAAACCAACAATTCCAATGATTCCATCCATGTTTTCCCCGGCGCGACTACGACCTATACCCTTACAGCCAAAAACGGCACTGGTACGTCTACAAAGACCGTAACCGTAACGGTTAGCAACCCTGGCGATCCGAATTCGCCGCCGATTCCGACGGGACTGAATGCCTCGGCTGGCTCCAGTTCGCCGAGCACGATAAACCTTGCGTGGATCGAGCCGAGCGGAAGCGTGGCCGCGTCGCATTTTATCATCGAGCGCCGCCTTGCCGGGCAAACCTTCGATACCATTTCCGCGGCAGCCCCCGGCCCGGGGAGTTATAGCGATGCGCAACTATATCCAAGCTTCGCATACACGTACCGCATCAAGTCGGTCAGCAGCGCGGGTGCGGCATCGGGCTGGTCGAACAGCGCCACGGCGGTTGCGCCCGGCGTTGCGCCTAACATTGCTTCGATTACGCTTTCACCGGCGAACGTTCCCACGCTCACCCCGGGTGGCACACAGCAGTTTACGGCGACAGCCTTCGATCAATCCGGCAATGCGCTGCCCATTGCGCAGGGGTCCTTTATCTGGACCACTTCGAACGGTCTGATTGCCAACGTGAACGCCTTCGGGCTTGTCACGGCAGGGACGATGCAAGGCTCGGCCGATATTGCCGCCTCGCTGGCGCAGCAGGGCGATCTCACGAATCTGGTCGTGAGCAATTCGGTCACGGTTACGGTCGCGAATAAATCCAGCGCTAATACGGCTGTTCTGTTCTATGGTTCGGCTGCCTCGGACTTCACCGATTACACGGGCGCGCTCGCGGCCTCGGGGGGCGCGTTCGATCCCATAA
>Ga0307373_10010573_pt1 | contig 13546 bp, 8 predicted proteins | sample OX2MG_FD_202534 | JGI IMG/M metagenome (GOLD analysis project Ga0307373, IMG submission 202534) | Soil microbial communities from Risofladan, Vaasa, Finland - OX-2 | ecosystem: Environmental > Terrestrial > Soil > Coastal area > Acid sulfate soil | place: Finland: Risofladan, Vaasa | collected... | reverse complement strand
TGCTCCGACTGATCTGGGGCCGATCCCAATCGGTGCTCGTGAACGTCGTGCGGAACGAGACCAGGTCGTCTGCAACCGGTGTCTCGACCTCGTGTGCCATCCGGACCCCGGCACCACCGGCGCTGACAACCTCGACCGCATTGTCCGGAGTCCATGTCTCCCATTCCCCGACGTTCGGGTTGCGAGTCTCGAACACAAAGCGGCCGTCATCGGCGAGGGCGGACCGAATTGCGCCCAATGACGCTCGGATATCCTCGTCCGCGACGAGGACCTGGAATGCGTGCCCGGTCATGACGACCAGGTCGAAGGCTCGATCCCATCTGGTTGCGGAGAGGTCCCCAAGGATCCAGTCGACGTCCGGACACAGGCGGGCCTGGTCGAGCATGGCGTCAGCCGGATCAAGGCCGCACAGGCGTCCGACATGACCGGCCTGGCGGGCCAGGCGTAGGAGCTCACCAGTCCCACAACCGACGTCGAGGACGGCGTCTGCAGACATCACCAATGGCAGGTAGAAGTCGAAATCCGGTCGTCCCATGCAGCATGCGTCATACAACGCAGCGAGGCTGGGCTCGGAGAACAACCGATCAACCACAGCCGGCATGTCTAGTGCATCGGCCTCCCCAAGGGGCATACCGGTGATGGTTCGCACCGATGTGCCGCGCCCCTTTGCGATCCCGGTACCGTCATCGAGGTGGACAAAACGGCCATACGCAGTGCGATCGCCGCCGACCACGACTCCATCTTGGAGGTGGTCCGGGACGCGTTCACGAGCGCGGACCGAGACGCAAGCGAGGAGCTCGACATCGTGACGTCCACGTGGGCGAGTGGAGCCGTCGTGGCCGAGCTCGAGTTGGTCGCCGTTGTCGGCGAGGGAGTCGTCGGCCATGTCATGGCGGCCCGGGGGGACATCGGAGGACGGGAGGCAGTCGCCGTCGCCCCACTGGCGGTTGGGCCGTCCCACCAGGGCGCGGGCATCGGCAGGGCCCTCATGACCGAGCTCCTCCGGCGGGCCGAGGCAGCTGGGCTCCCTTTGATCGTTCTGCTGGGCAACCCCGGCTATTACGAGCGCTTCGGGTTCGAGCCGTCGGGTCCGCTCGGCGTCACCTACCGCCCAGTCGGAGAGGGAAATCCCCACTTCCTGGTACGCCGGCTGGCGGACTACGACTCCTCGTACCGGGGCGACTTCACCTACTGCTGGGAACAGCGGTCCGGTTGAGCGAAGCCCACACTACGAACAGCCGCTCGTCGTCCCACAGCTGGAACAGAGGTAGCACGATCCGGCTCGCTGCATGACCATGCCGCACTGGTAGCACAGCGGGGCGTTGCTCTGTTCGGCGCGCGGTGCTGAGGGCGGTACGGAGCTGACCCCGGCGTCCTCGACGAGGTCCTGCTCGGGGGTGGCGGCTTCCTCCACGCCGGGAAGGGTGGGCTGCATGCGCTCTGCCGTCGACAGCACGCCGAGCTCCTCGCGCTCATCGAGCGGCAGGTAGTCGACGGCGAGGCGCCGGAAGATGTAGTCCACGAGGCTGGTGGCGATGCGCAGCTCCGGGTCGTCGGTGATCCCCGCCGGCTCGAAGCGCATGGAGGTGTACTTGCGGACGTAGGTGGCGAGTGGGACACCGTGCTGGAGCCCCAAGCTGACCGAGATCGAGAAGGCGTCCATGATCCCCGCCAGGGTCGAGCCCTGCTTGGAGACCTTCATGAAAACCTCACCCGGACGTCCGTCGTCGTATTCGCCGACCGTCACGTATCCCTCGCAGTCGGCCACCCGGAAGGCGAAGGTGGACGACTTGCGTCGCCGGGGCAGGCGCTCCCGGACTGCTCCTACGACCACGGTGTCGCGGGAGCGGTTCTGGGACTGCGACAACGCCGCCTCGAGCTCGGCGATTCTCGCCGCGGCGGCACGGTCGCGGGCTTCGGCCTCTGACCCCGGCGGGGCGAAGTCGCCACCCTCACCGACACCGGCCTTCTTCGTGGTGGACAGGGGCTGACCCACCTTGCAGTTGTCGCGGTAGATGGCGACGGCCTTGATGCCCAGGCGCCAGGCATCGAGATGGAGTTGCTCGATGTCCTCGACGGTCACGTCTTCGGGCAGGTTCACGGTGTTGTGGTTGACGATCCCGTTGGCGACGAAGGCGTGGGTGATCGGCACCGAGACGTCGAAGACCTCGCGCTCGCCCGCATCGGTGAGGGATTCCACCGGGCTGAAGTGAAGGCCGTCGTCGAGCACCTGCTGGAGCCATTCGGGGAGCGTGACGCCGTCGATGCGGGCGAGGCGCTCGACCGACTCCCGGCTGACACGGGTCGTCCGACGATCGGCCAGGAAGTTGAACTCGGTGCGGAGGAGCACGCCGAATTCGTTGCGGCGTCCGTAGGGGACGAGGGCATAGAGCTCGGCCGGCGTGATCCCCGGCACGACGTCGGCGGTGTTGTGGGTCGTCGCCGTGACCGCCGCCGCCATACGGGCCGCTGCCGCTGACTTGTGGGCCTCGAGGAACGGAGCCAACTCGACCATCTTCTTGGCGTGGACGCCGACGGCGTAGACCTCGTCGTAGGTCTTGTCGTGTTCCGGGTTGAACCTGGAGATCCGGCCGTGGACCACCCCGAGGTTCGTCAGGACCGCTTGGAGGTCGTCGAGGAGCTCGGACGCATCGAGACAGATCGCCCATTTGCCCTGGATGACGTCGGAGGTGTGGGTGTAGGCATCGAGGGCCAGACCCTGGAGGAACAAGATCACGAGCTCCCTCGGGGAACGGAGCACGGCGTCGGGGATCCGCTTTGTCGAGGCACGCTCGCCACAGCCCAGGTACTCCAGGAACTCGACGATCGTCTTGGAGGAGAGCTCCACACTCGGACAACGGTCTGAGGGCCGACGGATCTTGGCCTCGACGTCGAAGCAGACCCGGGCGGCTTCGGCGATCTCCTCGAGGACAGCCTCCTCGGAGTTGGTGATGATCACCGTCCAGGTCGAACGCGAGGTGTGGCCCTCCGACGCGTAGGCACCGAGGAAGAACGCCAGCGAGTCGGTCATCTCCTGGGGGATCCGGACCGTCTTCTGCGAGCCGTAGGCCGGTGTCGGGGCGAAGTCGTCGAAGCGGGCGGGGATCTCGGACCACAACTCGTCGCCGTACTTGGCGGCCACGTAGTCGCCGGGCTCGATCTGGTCGAGTCGCTTCCAGTCCAGGCCCGAGGTCCCGGCCGTGAGCACGCGGTGGTTCGGGGTTCCCGTGACGGTGTGGCCCGAGCGGAGGACGACCCGACGCACCGGGCGGGTGCCCCCGTAATAGAAGGCGTCGGTCTTGTGGATGCCACCGATCGACGCCACGGCGAGGATCTCGTCTCTGAAGGTGTCCGGGCTCTCACCGTCGTGGAGACCGCCGATGCGGATGAGGCCGTCGGAGGTGGCGAGAAGGGTCTCCCCCACCACGCACTTGCTGATGGCCCCGCTGATGAAGGGCTGAACCGCCCCCATCATCCGGACGTGCCCGGTGTAGTGGATCGTGTTGTCACCCATCGAGCAGGCGAATACCGCCATGTGCTCGGCGGCAAGATGCGGTGCCCCCACGATCGACTTCTGCTCATCGATGTAGGAGATGATGTCGTCGACCTGCTCGGGCATGTAGCCGAGCCTCGCCAATGCGCGGGGAACGGTCTGGTTGACGATGGACATCGTCCCACCGCCGACGAGCTTCTTGGTCTTCACGAGACCCAGGTCGGGCTCGACCCCGGTGGTGTCGCAGTCGAGCATGAGGGCGATCGTCCCCGTGGGAGCGAGGACGCTGGCCTGAGAGTTGCGGACGCCGTACTGCTCACCGAGCTCGACGGCGTCGTCCCAGGCTTCTTGGGCGGCGGAGAGCAGGTCCATGGGAACGAGCTCCTCGTCGATCTTGGCCACCTCGGCGCGGTGCATCTGGAGGACGTTGAGCATGGCGTCGCGATCCGCGTGGAAGCCGGCGAACGGGCCCATGCGGGACGCCGTGCGCGCGGACACCGCGTAGGCGTGTCCCGTCATGAGAGCGGTAATCGACCCCGCCCAGGCGCGACCCTCGTCGGAGTCATAGGGAACCCCCTGGGCCATGAGAAGGGCGCCCAGGTTGCAGTAACCGAGGCCGAGTTCACGGTACCGCCGTGAGTTCTCGGCGATCTTCTCCGTCGGGTAGTCGGCGTTGCCGACCAGGATCTCCTGGGCCGTGAAGACAACGTCGATGGTGGCGTTGAAGCTCTCGGCGTCGAAGCTGTCGTCGTCACGGAGATACTTGAGGAGGTTGATCGACGCCAGGTTGCAGGCGCTGTTGTCCAGGTGCATGTATTCCGAGCAGTTCCGGACCACGACTCCATCAACGACGTATGAGTGGTTCCGAGGTTCCGAGAGGTTGTAGGTGAGCTCGACTCCATCGTCGATCCGCTCGGCAAGGCGGGTCGTGCGTCGGACGTCATAGAAGCCCTTGTCGCCTTCGACGACAATCTCCCGGAGAACAGCAGACTTGCGTGACAGGGAGAAACCGATGTGCTCGGCAAAGGAGACGATTGAGCCCGAGGTGATACGCAGGTCATAGGCGGCGGCGTGACCGTACGACACCGTGCTACCTGCTTTGTTGGTGTAGCTGAATGCACCGGAATCGCTGGCATCGCGAGTTTTGTAGATACGGCTCGAAACGCCGAATGTAGTGAGCAGTCGTTGTACTCCGCGGAGGAGATCGATCGAGATCGACCCGAGGCCGACATACGAGCCTTTCTCGCGATTCACGACAGCACAACCGTCAGCATCAAATAGCCCTTGAAGGAAACTTGCTGCAACTTCAGGAGGTGCCTGATCGATCGACCAGGGAACCGCCTTTTCCGCACCTTTCACCGACCTGAGACCTAGGCCCTCGAGGAACCGCTTGAAGGGTCGGCGGGCCAACCGCAGTTGCGCCGTTCCGTTCGCCTGCTCGGAGAGCTTCAGGGGCCGATCACCATTGACCCATTCCACGAGCTCGGTGTGGCGAGGGAGGATCTCGTCCCTGTCCTCGGCACTCCCGTAGATCGTGGTCGTCGTCGCGCCCGAGGTGCTGCCGTCACCAACGAGCCAACCGAGGTAGTGGGCGAAGTCCGGGGTCCACGCATCGGGGAACCGCAGCTCGTCTCCGTGATCGCCCTTGGTGCGATAGTCGTCAGGATTCGACGACACGGGCAACACAGTCTCTGCGTTGACAGCTGGCGCGGGAAGGTCAAGGACCTTCACATCATCGTCACTGGTCAGATCGGCGACCTCTACGTAACCCCGGTTCGTGGTGAAGACCTTGTGGCTCGGAGTGCAGCGCAACTCCATGCCATTTTCGAACCGCAGCCGTACGATGTCGTTGAATCCCGTGATCATGAACGCCTCAGGCGTCGTGATCTCGACGCGCTGGCCCGGTTCGTCAGTGTTCGTGGCATCGTGGGTGTAGACGCCGAAGCTCTCGCCTCGGTTGACCCGGTCGAAGAGATCCGAGAAGGGCACGAGACCCTTGTCGGTGTGAACGCGAGCGCTGCCTGGGAAGCAAGGGTTACTGCCGTTGATCCGACCGGCGTTGGGGGCGGTGTGCCAGCGGTTGATGGTCGTGTCGAACTGCATCCCGGGGTCGGCGCACTCCCAGGCGGCGTGGGCGATCTGCCGGAAGAGGTCACGGGCCTTGATGATCCGGACGGCAGAGCCGTCGTTGCGGGCGGTCAGCGCCCAATCGGCGTCGTCGAGGACGGCCTGCATGAACTCGTCGGTGACCCGGACGGAGTTGTTGGCGTTCTGGTACTGGATGGAGAACGAGTCCGATCCGTCGAGGTCCATGTCGAACCCGCTATCGCGAAGGACACGGGCCTTGCGCTCTTCGAGGGCCTTGCACCAGATGAAGTCCTCGATGTCGGGGTGGTCGTCGTTGAGGATGACCATCTTGGCGGCCCGACGGGTCTTGCCACCCGACTTGATCGTCCCGGCCGACGCGTCGGCGCCGCGCATGAACGAGACCGGGCCCGACGCGGTACCGCCTCCCTGGAGGTGCTCCACCGAAGCCCGGATGCTGGACAGGTTGACACCCGCCCCCGAACCGCCCTTGAAGATGATGCCTTCTTCTCTGTACCAGTTGAGGATCGAGTCCATCGAGTCCTCGACGGCGAGGATGAAGCAAGCGCTCGATTGCTGCGGAACGCCCTTGACGCCGATGTTGAACCAGACCGGCGAGTTGAAGGCGGCGCGCTGGTTCACGATGATGTGCTTGAGCTCGTCAGAGAAGATCTGGGCCTCGGCGTCGTCCTCGAAGTAGCCGTCCTTGATACCCCAGGCGGTGATGGTGTCCACCACGCGGTCGGCCACCTGCTTGAGAGAGGTCTCGCGCTCGGCGGTGCCCGGAGTGCCACGGAAGTACTTCTGGGCGAGGATGTTGGTGGCGTTCAGGCTCCAGGTGACAGGAACCTCGACCTCGAGCTGTTCGAAGGCGACAGATCCGTCGCGGTAGTCGGTGATGCGTGAATCGCGCCGGTCCCATGCGAGCTCGTCGTAGGGGTGGACCCCTTCGGTGGTGAAGTGCCGCCGAATGCCGATAGCGGTCCTCTGCGGGGCGATTGCCATGGTCGTCGTTCCACCCTTTCCTTGGTTCCCAGCGTAGGTGCCCACCTTCGGGAGACGGCAGGGCTCCTCAGCCCAACCCCTCCCTCAGACCACAAGATGTTGTGGTCTCTCCTGAAGTGGCCCCCAGATGCAGTGGCCATTACAGCACTGTAGTTACGAGAGTGTCAATGGATTTGTTGCGGTGTCGGCCCTGGTCGCGACCCGTTCGCGAAGGTTTGCACCCGGGGCCGTCGAGGCGGCGAGCGGGCTTAGGAGGATGAGTGCCTGGGGGGCCCGGATTGGGTCCGGATAGGGTCGGCGGTCGTGGCCTGTGTGATCGCCATCGATGCCGGGACGAGCGGCGTCCGGGCCCTGGCCGTCGACGGGTCCGGGGCCGTGGTCGACGTCTCGTACCGGGAGCTGACTCAGCACTACCCCCGGCCCGGATGGGTGGAACACGACCCCACCGAGATCTGGGAGACCGTGGTGGAAACCGTCAGCGAGGTGGCCGGTCGGCGCCAGGTCGCGGGCAACACGATCGCGGCGATCGGGATCACCAACCAGCGCGAGACGGTGGTGGCCTGGGACCGTGGTAGCGGCCTCCCCCTGCACAAGGCCATCGTGTGGCAGGACCGGCGGACCGCCGAGCGGTGCGACGAGCTGCGTGCCGAAGGCCATCTCCCGGTGGTGCGGGAAAGGACTGGGCTCGTCCTCGACCCGTACTTCTCGGGTACCAAGATGGCGTGGCTGCTCGGTCCCGGTGGGGTCCCGGTCACCGACGACCTGGTCCTCGGCACCGTCGACGCCTGGTTGATCTGGAACCTCACCGGGGGCCCCGATGGTGGGGTCCTCGCCACCGATGCCACCAACGCCTCTCGGACCTTGCTCTACGACATACGCGAGCGGTCGTGGTCCGACGAGCTGTGCGACATCTTCGGAGTACCTCGGGCCGCGCTCCCCGACGTCGCGCCCTCGTGCGGTCGGTTCGGAGTGGTGCGGGGGGCGCTCGCCCACGCGGCGCCGGCTGTGGCGGGCGTCGGGGTGAGCGGGGTGGCCGGCGACCAGCAGGCGGCGCTGTTCGGCCAGGCGTGTGTGTCGCCGGGTATGGCGAAGGTGACCTATGGGACGGGGAGCTTTGTCTTGATGAACGTCGGTGGTGTGTGCCCGCCGCCTTCGGAGGGGCTCCTCACCACCGTGGCCTGGGATCTCGGTGAGCATGGCGGCTCGCAACCGGTGACGTACGCGCTGGAGGGAGCCGTGTTCGTCACCGGGGCGGCGATCCAATGGTTGCGGGACGGGCTCGGGCTCATCGGCGAGGCGGCCGGCATCGGACCGCTCGCCGAGCAGGTCGACGACAGCGAAGGCGTCTACGTCGTGCCCGGATTCACCGGCCTCGGCAGCCCGTGGTGGGACCCTTATGCGCGGGGCGCCATCACCGGCCTCACCCGAGGTTTGGGTGCGGCGCACATCGCCCGGGCCGTGATCGAGGCCATGGCGTACCAGGTGCGCGACGTGGTGGAGGCCATGAAAGATGTCGGCACCGAGCTCGCCGCGTTGCGCGTCGACGGTGGTGCGGCGGTCCTCGACCTGTTGCTCCAGATCCAGGCCGACCAACTGCGGGTCCCGGTGTCGCGTCCCACCACGACCGAGACCACCGCGCTCGGAGCCGCCACCTTGGCGGGAGTGGCCGAGGGCGTGTGGTCGTCGGTCGGTGATCTGGAGTCGATCTGGACTCTCGAGGCTCAGTTCGAAGCCCGAGGCTCGGTGACGGCGGCCGACCGCGCCTATGAGGGTTGGCGAAAGGCGGTCGAGCGGTCGCTCGGGTGGGCGGTCCCGGGGAGCTGAACGGCGTCGCCTGCGACGTCTCTATCGAGGCGGGCCTTCGTACCATGGGATCACCCGGACGCCGAGGAGCTCCGGAGAGAGGTTCACCGGGTCGTGCTCCTGCTGTATGCCATCGGGTTCGTGGCGGGGGTTATCGCCGGCATCTCACCGTGCATCCTCCCGGTCCTCCCCGTCGTCCTCGTGGCCGGCGCCACGGTCCCCACACCCGACGACGCGACCGACGACGCGACCGAAGGCGGCGGCGGCGAGAGCGCGGACGCCACCCAGAGACGGACCCGACAGCCGGCCGGGACACGAGGGTCGGGCGACAGCCTGCGGGTGGCGGTCCGGACCTCGAAGTCGACCCCGGCTCGTTCGGTGGATCGGGCCCGGTCCCGGAGCTACCGGGCCTATGCCGTGGTGGGCGGGCTCGTGGTCAGCTTCAGCGTCGTCACCCTGGTGGGGTCGTCACTGCTCAGTGCGCTGGGCCTGCCCCAGGACTTCCTGACCGACGCCGGGCTCGTCGTCCTGGGCGTCGTGGCGGCCGGGCTCATCGTTCCGCCCCTCGGGCACCTCCTGGAGCGACCCTTCGCCCGGATCGCGCAGCGCCAGCCCAACGGGAACGCCGGAGGGTTCGTCCTCGGTCTCGGGTTGGGGGCGCTGTTCGTCCCCTGCGCGGGCCCGGTGTTGACCGCCATCTCCGTGGTCAGCGCCCATCATCGGGTCGGCCTTGGTGCGGTGGTGCTCACCGTCGACTTCGCCCTGGGGGCGTCGGTTCCTCTTCTCGTGTTCGCGCTGGCCGGCCAACGGGTGGCCGAGCGGGTGGCCGCCTTCCGGTCGCGGGCCGTGCTCACCCGGCAGATCGGTGGGGTGATCCTGCTCACCATGACGCTGCTCATCGCCTTCAACGTCACCGATGGCCTGCAGCGGGTGGTGCCCGGGTACACCCACGCTCTCCAGAGCCATCTCGAGGGTGGTTCCTATGCCAAACGGCAACTGGCCGCCCTCACTGGTGCGAAGAAGTCGGGGAAGCTCGGGAGTTGCGCGCCGGGACTGTCGACACTCGAGGACTGTGGCACGGCTCCCAACTTCACGGGCGTCTCGTCATGGCTCAACACCCCGGGCGATCGGCCCTTGTCGCTGGCGTCGTTGAAGGGCAAGGTCGTCCTGGTCGACTTCTGGACCTACTCGTGCATCAACTGCCAACGGTCACTGCCTCATGTCGAGTCCTGGTACGCGCGATACCGCCACGACGGTTTCGTGGTCGTGGGAGTGCACACCCCCGAGTTCGCCTTCGAGCATGTGGTGTCGAACGTCAAACTGGCAGCGGCACAGCTCGGTGTGGACTACCCCATCGCCGTGGACAACGGCTACAAGACCTGGGACGCCTACCAGAACGAGTCCTGGCCGGCCGAGTACCTGATCGACGCCACGGGCCAGGTCCGCCACGCCGAGTTCGGCGAGGGCGACTACAGCGGCACGGAGTCGCTCATCCGGACGCTCCTCGTCGACGCCAACCCCAAGGTGAAGCTCCCGCCCGGTACGGACGTCCCGGACAAGACCCCGACCGTGGCGGTGACCCCGGAGTCCTACCTCGGGTACCAGTACGGGTTGCCGAACTTCGACGGGACCACCGTCTCCGAGAACCAACCGGCGGTCTACAAGTTCCCGAGCTCACTGCCTCCCGACGCCCTGGCCTTCGCGGGAACCTGGACCGTGGGTGCGGAGAAGATCTCGTCGGGATCAGGGGCGCGCCTCGAGCTGGCTTTCACCGCCCATCACGTCTATCTCGTTCTGGGGGGGACCGGCACCATCAAGACCACCGTGGGCTCGCACACCCAGACCATCGCGGTGTCGGGCATCCCCCGGCTCTACACGCTCGTGTCGTCACCGACGATCGAGACGGCCACCCTCGTCATCAACTTCTCGCCCGGCGTCGACGCCTACGACTTCACCTTTGGCTGACCCACAGCTTGGTCTGATTCGCCGACCTAGGTTTGATGGTCGGGCCACACCGACGAAGGAGACGGTCACATGGTTGAAGACCTGGTAGACCCGCGTCGTGCCGAGCCGCAGTTCGTAGCCCCGGAACGAACCATGCTCGAAGGATGGCTCGAGTTCCACCGGGCCACGCTCATGCTCAAGTGTGAGGGGGTCTCCGACGTCCAGCGCAAAGCTAGGCCCATCTCGACATCGAAATTGTCACTCCACGGCTTGGTGCGGCACATGGGAGAGGTGGAACGGAGTTGGTTCCGGCGATGCCTTCTGCGCGAGTCCGATGCACCGCCGATCTGGTACGACCCCGAGATCGAGGACAGCGAGCTCGTCCCTCTCGACGACGCCGACTGGGAGAGCGACCTGACGACCTGGCTCGAAGAGTGCGAGGCCAGTCGGGTGGCCGCGGCGGGGCTCTCGCTCGACGACACCGGCCTCAGAGAAGGTGACCCGCGCTCGTTGCGATGGATCTATCTCCACATGATCGAGGAATACTCTCGACACAACGGCCACGCCGATCTCATCCGGGAGATGGTCGACGGAGCGGTCGGCTGGTAGTCGAACACCCGAATGGCTTTATGCCGGGCCACTTTGGAAGGGGAGTTGCTCGCCAGTCTCGAGCAGTGTCTTGAGCCCGCTGAGGATCTCGCTCCAGCCGCCGCCGGCCCCGCTCGACTCGCTCTCGCCACGCAGCACGGTGGCCCACATCGGCGCACCCGTCACGTCGTGAATAACGGTGAGCTTGGTGACACCGCCTCGAACGGGCTCGATGTCATAGGTGAGTCGGGTAAAGGCCTCAGATGCCATCTCGGGCGTCATCGTCATCCGCCACGTCTGGACCAGCTTGCGAGGCGGGTCGGACTCGATCACCTCGCCATCGCTAATGACGTCCGGACAGCCCAGGGCTTTCATGCCCTCGTTCGCGTGTGCCCGAAAGGCACCCCCCGACCGCAGCTCGTACTCCACGAGAGGGGCGTAGCCGTACTGCACCGTCCAGTCGGGCTTGGTGATGGCCTCCCAGATGGCCTCGGGCGTCGCCTTGATGTAGACGCGGTACATCTGGATCGTCTCGGACGTGGTCGACGTGGTCATTTCCGTGCCTCCAAGTTGACTTTCAGGGTGGCGAGCGCCGAAGCGTGGCGTTCGCTGTACTTATCGATCCACCGGTCATGGATCAGACGGATCGGGACGGGGTTGAGGAAATGCAGCTTCTCTCGGCCCGACCGACGGGTAACGACAAGCCCTGCCTGTTCCAGCAGCCGTAGGTGCTTCATGACTCCGATCCGCGACATGTCCACGTGAGATTCGAGATCGGTCAACGTGCGACCTTCGCGCTCGAAGAGAAGATCGAGCAGGAAGCGGCGCGTCGGATCGGCGAGGGCCTTGAACACGACATTCTCGTCCACACCCGGCCATTATATGTAACCATATAGTTACATGTCAAGGCTGGACTTCCGAGGGCGCACTTCTGATTCGCTCTGTGGGGTCCCGCTGTCTAGCGAAGTGACACCGCCACCTGCTCGAGATGGTCCATGGCTTCTTGCATGCCGGCCTCCATACCCGAGGCGATGTGCGCGTCACGGATGGCCTGGCCGGTGTGCTGGACCAGGATGGTGAGGGTCGTGCGCCCGCCTTGTTGGGTGAAGGCGTAGGTGTTGACGACGACTTCGTCGGGCATGGCTTCGAAGACCTCGGTCGAGACGATCCGCTCGTTGGTGACGATCTCGCGGTACTCGCCGTGGAAGGCGACCTCGAACCCCTGGTTGGCGACCATCACGTAGCGCCACATGCCACCTACCCGTAGGTCCACCTCGACGAGGGTCACCTCACCCCGGTCGCCGCTCCACCACCGCTTGATGAGCTCGGGTGTGGTCCAGGCCTTGTAGACGAGATGCCGGGGTGCGTCGAAGTCCCGGGTGATCAGGATCTGGGTGTCGTTAGGAAGCGTCACCGTCGCCGTGCCGCTACTGGTCATCGCCGTCCTCCATCGCCTTGAGCTCTTCCAACACGCCGTCGAGGCGATCGAAGCGTTCTGACCACGACTGCTCGTAGCCCTTCACCCAGTCGTGGATGGGCTTGAGCGGGCGGCTGTTGACGCGGTACATCCGCTGGCGGCCCTCACCACGCACGTCGACCAGTCCCACTTCTCGCAACACCCGCAGGTGTTTGGACACGAGCGGCTGGACCACGCCGAGCAGCGCCACGAGGTCGTTCACGGGCCGCTCCCCGGTGGCGAGGAGGTCGAGGATCTGACGACGCCGGGGCTCGGCGACGGCATTGAACGCATCCGCCGTCGTCGCCGCCCTGGCCATTCCGACATCATATGCCGATATGGATATATGTCAAGCCCACGACTCGGTCAAAGGGAACTGACGTGGCGTTGCGACGCCGAGGATCAGGCGGCGGGCTCCGAGGTCGCCCCGGCGTGCTGCGGGGTCCGGGGCGGGGCCGCGCCGTAGCCGTCGCCGTCGGTGGAGGTCCGGACTTGGGCCACATCGGCACCACCCACGACGTTGTGCCGCTTGGCATAGCGATCGACGTAGGTCTGTCCCGACAGGTTCCGGATCTCGAACATCAACTCGTCGGTGGCGGCCCGCAAGGTCAGAGGGTCGCCCGCCGACTCACCGTCGAAGCGCGAAAGGTCGAGAGGGACACCGAAGCGCACCGTCACCTTCTTGAAGGGACGGGGCCGGTTCGATCCCGGCGGTTGGACGTCGGTCGTCCCCACCAACCCCACGGGGATGATGGGGGCGCCACAGCCCAGTGCGAGGCGGGCCGCGCCGGTATGGCCCCGGTAGAGCCGACCGTCAGGTGAACGCGTGCCCTCGGGGTATATCCCGAGCACCTTGCCCGACGTGAGCACGTCGCGGGCCGCGGCCAGCGCCCGCTCCGACGCGCTCCCACCCTCGCGACGCATCGGGATCTGTCCCGCGGCGCGAAAGAACCACGCCGTCTTCCACGAGTCGAAGTACTCGGCCTTGGCGACGAAGGTGACGCGCCGACGCAACACCAACGGGAGGAACATCGAGTCCAAGAATGTCACGTGATTGGGGGCCAGGATGATCGGCCCGGTGGCGGGGATGTGCTCCCGGCCCTCCACCTTGATCCGCCACGTCAGGTAAAAGAACGGGCTGAGCAGGACCTTCATCACCCAATAGGCCACGC
>Ga0307373_10010572_pt1 | contig 13547 bp, 11 predicted proteins | sample OX2MG_FD_202534 | JGI IMG/M metagenome (GOLD analysis project Ga0307373, IMG submission 202534) | Soil microbial communities from Risofladan, Vaasa, Finland - OX-2 | ecosystem: Environmental > Terrestrial > Soil > Coastal area > Acid sulfate soil | place: Finland: Risofladan, Vaasa | collected... | reverse complement strand
CAGTCCCATCAGGGTCGTGGTGCGGCTCGCGCCGGTCGACCGATCGTAGGAGACCGCGCCCGTGTCCGAGTTCAGCAGGTGGACCCGTTCCAGCCGCACCCCCATCTCCCCGGCCGCAATCTGCGCGAGCACGGTCGCCGATCCCTGCCCGATCTCCGTGCTTCCACATGTCACCGTGACGGACCCGTCGTGATGGACTCGCACGATCGCCGTCGTGATCGGTTCGGAGCCCGCATCCGACATCGAGACGCTGATCGCCTTGCCGTGGCCCGGTGACGTCGTACCCCATTGCAGCTCGCCGGCCACCAGGTCGAGATCGGCGGCGAGGTCCGCGTCGAAGCCGCGCGCTCTGGCCCACGGTCGCTCGCCAGGTGCCAGGAGGTTGCGGCGCCGGAGCTCGAGCGGGTCGATTCCGAGGCGAGCGGCGGCCTCGTCCATCTGCGACTCGCCGGCGAAGGTCGCCTGCGGGGCGCCGAAGCCCCGGAACGAGCTCGCCGGCGCCGTGTTCGTGTAGATCGCCATGCTCTCCACCCGGAGGGCGGGGATGCGATAGGGTCCCCCGAGTCGGTTCGCGGCCTTGCGCGCGACGAGCGGCGAGTTCTCCGCGTACGCGCCGCTGTTCAGCAGGATCCGCGCCTCGCGGCCAAGTATGTGACCGTCGCCGTCGAACGCCGTACGCAGGTCCACCGTCGCGGCGTCGCCCCTGGTGGTGAGGATTGCCTCCTCCACCGTGAGGGCGAGCCGTACCGGCCGCCCGCTGCGCAACGCCAGCGCAGCGGTCAGGGGCTCGATCTTCGTGTACGACTTGCTGCCGTATCCACCCCCGACGTAGGGCACGATGACGCGCACCGCCGAGAGCGGAAGCCCGAAGCAGCGGGCGAGGTCATCCCGGACCATGTACGGGTGCTGCGCGGAGGTCCACACGGTGAGGCCGCCCGACTCGAAGGACGCCATGGCCGTGTACGGCTCCATCGCGTACGCATACGCCATCGGGTACCGGTACGAACCCTCCGCCACGAAAGCGGCGGCCGAGAAGGCATCCGGGAGATCTCCCCATGCCTGGACGGACCGAGAGCAGACGTTCGGGTGGGTGCGGTCGATGTTCTCGTCGAAGCCGCGATGTGGCCGCTGTTCACCGGCCTGCTCATGAAGTATCGGGGCACCCGGCGCGATCGCGGCCACCGCGTCGACCACCAGCGGAAGCGGCTCGTACGAGACCGAGATGAGCGCGAGGGCCTCGGCGGCGGTCACGGGATCCTCGGCGACCACCCCGGCCACCGGTTCACCGGCGTACCGGACCTTGTCGACGGCGATCAGCGGATGGTCCGCCACAGCATGCCCGTACACCAGGTGAACGTCCGGCAGGTCCGCCGACGTCACCACGGCCACGACGCCAGGGTGCGCCGCGGCCTCCGACGTGTCGATGGAGACGATGCGGGCGTGCGGGTACGGACTCCGGAGCACGCGGGCATGGCACAGGCCCGGCAGCACGAGATCGCCGGTGAAGCGGGCCTGACCGGTCACCTTGGCTCGGCCATCGCGACGGGCAACGGATTCGCCGATCGGGGAGGGCGGCTGAGGGCGGCCTGCGAGCCGCAGCGGACCGGCGTCGCTCACGACCGCGCCTCCGTCGCGGCGAGCACCGCCGCGACGATCGGTGCGTAACCGGTGCAGCGGCAGATGTTTCCCTCGAGGCCGTGCACGACATCCTCGCGAGTCGGGTGAGGGTTCTCCTCCACGAGGGCCGTCGCGGCCATCAGCATCCCCGAGGTGCAGAAGCCGCACTGGAACGCGGCATGATCGATGAACGCCTGCTGCAACGGACTCAGCACCGCCTCGCGCGCCAGGCCTTCGACGGTGCGAACCTCGCGGCCGTCGGCTTCGATCGCGAGCATCGTGCAGCTGCTCACGGCAAGGCCGTCGACGAGCACCGTGCAGGCCCCGCAGACTTGGGCGTCGCAGGACACTTTCGTGCCTGTCAGGCCCATCCGGTCGCGGAGCACGTCCGCGAGCGTCTCGCGTGGCTCGATGCGCAGCCGGACGCCACGGCCGTTCACGATGCAGGAGAGCTCCACGAGCGGGAACGTCGTGCCGGCGTCGTCAGCCACGTGTCGCCTCCCGGTGCGCGGCTTTGACGGCTTGTCCGAGGAGCAGACCGACCAAGTGCCGCTTGTAGTCGGCCGAGCCGTTGATGTCGTCGTACGTCAGCACTTCGTCGCGTGCCGCATCCCGCGCCGTCGCGAGGGCCTCCTCGAGCTCCTGCAGCCGGACTCCGACGAGCACCGGGCCGATCGAGCCAAGAAGCGTCGGGGCTTCACAGGCAGAGCCCACGGCTACGCGCACCGCCGCGATCCGGCCGCCCTGCAGGTCGATGCGGCAGGCGACGGATGCGGCGGGGCGCTCGAAGAACGCGAGCTTGGCGAAGCCGTGACCGCGATTGGCCACCCGCGGAGGAACCCGTACCTCGACGAGCAGTTCGCCCTGATCGCGCCCGGTCAGCAGAGGGCCGGCCACGAAATCGTCGATGGAGAGCTCTCGCTCCGCGTCGGCCGAGGACAGCCGGACGCGCCCATCGGCCGCGAGGAGGAAGGCCGCGGGATCTGAGTGAGGCTCAGCGAAGCAGAGGTTGCCGCCGAGCGTCCCCGTGTTGCGGACCCGCACGTTCGCGATCTGCCGCTCCAGCGAAGCGAGCGCGGGCACGTGCGATGCAACCAGCGTGGACCGCTCGATCTCGCGATGGGTCGATGTCGCACCGATACGCAGCCAGCCATCCGGCATCACGTCGATCCCGCGCAGCGCCGGGATCCCCTTGACGTCCACGAGGTGGCGGAACGACGCCAGGCCCAGCTTCATGACCTGGAGCAGCTCGGTCCCCCCGGCATAGGGCACGGCCTCCCCCGGGAACTCGTTGAGCAGACCCGACGCATCGTGGATTGTGGCGGGTCGGTGGAGCTCGAACCTCGGGATCATCGCCTCAAGCCTGCCCCACCCGGTCCATGTTCCGCCGCTGAACGGCACGAGCCATCTCGGCGTTGACGTGGGCGCCGAGAGGCTCGTACGGAAGCCGCTCCTGAGTGCACAGGTCCATGGCGATGCGCGCGTAGACCAGGGACGCGTCGACGAGGTCCTTGATCCTGAAGGCCTTTCGCGCGGCGTGGTCGGCGCCCCGCGGCGCGTAGCTCACGGCCGGAATGCCGAGCTCGTTGAAGGCGTTGGTGTCGCGCCACATGCTCGAGACGGGAGATCCCACGGCGATGGGTGGCGTCTCGAACACCCGGGCGTGACAGCGCCGGATCGTATCGACCAACCGTTCGACGCCCTTGCCCTCGAACCCGGGGCGATAGAGGACCAGATCCACCTGGCCGGGGACGCCCAGGCCGCGCAGCACGTCTCGGAGTTCCTCGCGCACGTCCAGGGGGTTGACTCCGGGAAGGATGCGCGCGTCGACATAGAAGCTGCAGACCTGGGGGGTACTGGTCAGGTTGTATGGGTACCCTGACCGGATCGCGTTGACGCTCGCCTTGGGGACGATCGTTCCGCTCTCGCCCTCGTGGGTCATCCTCTCCTGGTATCCGGTGGCCCACGACTCGAACTCGGCAATGGCGGCGGCGGCGCGGACGATCGCGTTGGGGGCCTCGCGCATGGACGTGGGCCGGGGCAGGTACGGCGTGTAGTACCTCGGCTGGTCCGAGAAGACGGTGACCTTGAAGTGCGCCTTGCCCGCCTCGACCCACACGATGCCGAACCCCGTCCCCTCGGCGACGAGGGCGAAGTCCGCTACCGCGCCGTGGGTCACGAGATACCGGGCACCCAGGTCCTTGGAGAGGTAGGGGACGCCCTCGAACTCGTCCACGGGCTCGCGGGAGATCTCGCCGGCCACGGCGCTCACGATGAGATCCCCTTTGAGCGGATAGCCGCCGTCGCGGATCGCCTTCGCGGCGACCAGGAAGGCCGCCATCGGCCCCTTGTCGTTGACCACGCCGTCCCCATGGATCTCGTCCCCGTCGATCCAGGCGCCATGGTAGAGAGGGTCCGCGGGTTCGCGGGCTGACCAGACCGCGTCGCTGCGGAGGGTCGTGTCGAGGTGGGCGTTGAAGATGAGGCTGTACCCGCCCCCACTGCCCTCGATTGTCGCGGCGACGTTGATCCGGTCGGGCACGAGCGCGATCCGGCGGGGCCGGAACCCGTTCCGTTCCAGCCATGCATGGACGAACTCTCCGGCCACGCCCTCGTTCCCCGTCGGACTGTCGATGTTGCCGAGCTCCAGGGCGAGGTCCACGACTTCCCGTGGGTCGATGCGGGCGACGATCTGATCCGGCGTCACGCGTGGCCTCCAGAGCGTTCTGTACGCATTCTTTGCGGCATTGTATCCATATGGACAGCCTGCACGCCCTGCTGGGTCGCCGCCGAATGGTCGGATGTGCCTCTTGACGGTGTGTACAATGACCAGCGCATTGTCCACGTGAAGGGTTGGCGGGTCTTCAATCCCGTCCTCGGCACCGTGGTCACCAGCACGGACGGATCGAGATCTCTCGCGGTCGACACCGCCCAGGGCGCCGGATCGCAACTGTGCGGCGGCCTGGATCGCAGAACTGAGCAGGTGCAGGGTGACGTTGACGCGACGTAACGGCGGGTACGACGGCCAACGCCTCGCGTCCCTCGTGGCCGCGAACCGGTCCGGCAACGTCACGGCCCAGGATCTCGCGCTGACGACGCTTCGGCAAGCCATCCTGGATGGCACCATCGAACCGGGCGCGCGCCTCCGCCAGGAGGACCTCGCCTCGATCTTCGACGCCAGCCGCATCCCCGTCCGCGAGGCCCTGCGGGCCCTCGAGCACGAAGGCCTGGTGACATCGGAGCCGCACCGCGGGTTCACCGTGACGACTCTCGACGCCGACCAGATCGAGGAGATCTACGACCTGCGATCCGTCCTCGAGGGCCACGCGGTACGGCTTGCCGTTCCACTCCTCACGCAGCAGGATCTCGACGACCTCCAGCAGCTGTATGACGACATGGTGGCCGCGGGCAATCCGGACGATGAGCTGGCCTACCGCGAGCGCTTCTACATGCGCCTCTATTCGGTCACCGCGCGACCGCGCCTCGTCGGATTGATCGCCCGGCTCCGGCAAGAGGTGTCGCGATCCTTGCGCTGGAAACTCGTCCAGCATTCACCCCAGCACCACCAGGTCTTCTTTGCCGCCATCAGGAGCGGCGACGCGGAGACGGCCGCGCGCGAACTGAGCGCCCACTACACGAAGGTCGTCGCGCTGCTACGCCGGTTCCTGCGCGAATCCGAGGCCGGCCGGCACTAGCCTGGGTCGCCCGGGAACGCCCGCCTTCGACACCGAGCGTAACCGGCCGGAGTCCCCTGCCGCCCGGTGGCAGCACCTGCTACACGCTGCTGCAGGCCTGGGCTGGCGGCATGCAAGCCGCCCAATCTTGTGGACAATCTGCATGGCTATGCGTACAATCCGCCCGTCCAGGCATCAAACCGGAGGGGTGGGCGTGTCGCGATGACGACCGTCGAAGAAGTCGGCTTCTGGAGCCACGGCTGTCGCCTCGCGGGAACGCTCATGACCCCGGACCAGGCGTCCTCAGGTCCAGTCCCGGTGATCGTGCAGGGGCCGGGATGGATGGGCCTGCGCTCGGCGCGCCTCTACCGGCCGTATCACGAGGCGCTGCTGGCCGCCGGGTTCGCCGTGCTGACGCTCGACTACCGCGGCTTCGGCGACTCCGAGGGAGACGCGACGTTCCTCGATCCGGCCGGCCAGGTCGCCGACATCGTCGCGGCGATCGACTACGCGGCCACCAGGGACGAGCTCGACCTCCGCCGGTTGGGCGTGTTCGGCTCGGGAGGCACGGGCGGCGGGAACGCGGTGATCGTCGCCGGCATCGACCCCAGGGTCAGGGCAGTCGTGAGCCAGCTCCCCGTCGCGGACGGCCGGGACTGGCTGCACCGCATGCGCCGCGAGTACGAATGGCTGGAGTTCCAGGAGCGCGTCGAGGAAGACCTGCGACGGCGCGCCGCCACGGGCCAGGGCGAGCTCGTGCCGCCACGTGACGGGATCATGGTGCCCACTCCGGAACGTCGCACGACCACCGTCAAGAGCGATGTCGACGGGCGCGTCCCCGGGCAGGTGGCACTCGCCAGCGCGGCGGCGATCTTCGCGTACCGCCCCATCGACCAGGTCGCGCGGATCAGCCCGCGGGCCGCCATGTTCATCTGCGTCGAGCGCGATGCGACCACCCCGGAGGATCACGCGATGGCACTGTACGAACGCGCGGGGGCCCCGAAGCGCCTCGTCGTCCAGACGGGTACGACCCACTACGGTGCGTACGCGCAGTATGCCGCGCTGGTCACGCCGCTGATCGTCGACTGGTTCACCCGGCACCTCGTCACCGGGGACGTGCTCGTCCAGGATGGGGCCGCGGAGACCGGCATCACCAGGCTCGTCGTCGCATGAACGGCTCCAACGCGGCCCCCGGTTCCTACGACCTGGTCGTCCGGGGCGGCACCCTGGTCTCGCCCTCGGGACGGACCGTGGCCGACATGGCCATCCGCGACGGCCGCATCGCCGCAATCGTGGCTCCCGGGACGGCACTGGACGCCGCGGACGTGCTCGACGCGACCGGACGCGTGGTCCTGCCCGGGTTGGTCGACGTCCACACGCACCACCGCGAGCCGGGCTTCACTGCCAAGGGCGACATCACCACCGAGACGGCTGCGGGCGCAGCCGGCGGAGTCACGACGAGCTTCGGCATGCCGAACGTGTCGCCTCCGCCGAACACTCCGGAACGCCTGTCGGAGATGCTTGCCCTGTACGCCGAGAAGTCGCTGGTCGACTACAACGTGAATGCCTCGGGTGCCGTGCCCGACCAGATCCCCGAGCTGGCCACGATGGGCATCGCGGCGTTCAAGGTCTTCATGGTCGAGGACACCGGCCGTGACTACCCGCACATGCCCGGCACGGGCGTGCACGACCACGGCAAGCTCCTGGAGATCTTCGAGGCGGTCGCCGGCACGGGTCTCCGCCTGATGGTGCACCCGCACGACCAGCCCCTGATGAGCCACATCGAGCACGGGTTCTGGAACCGCGGCGAGCGGGATTTCCGCGCCTACGCACGAGCCTATGCCGCATACGACGGCATCATCTGGGACACGGCGGCCGCGCTGCTGCTGCGCCTCCAGCGCGCCACCGGAACGCCGCTGCACCTCCTGCACACGCAGAGCCGGGGCGTGATCAGGCTGCTGCGCGAGGCCAAGGCGGACGGGCAGGCCGTCACGGCCGAGATCAACCCGTGGGCCCTGTTCCTCACCAACGACTGGGCGACCGTGGAGCGCCTGGGCTCGTACGCCCTCTCGTACTGGGTGCCCGACGTGAATACGGAGCCCCTGTGGGCGGCCCTGAACGACGGGACGGTGGACCTCATCGCCACCGACCATGCGCCCCACCTGCGCGAGGAAAAGGAGCCCGGCTGGACCGACGGATGGAAGGCGCACACGGGCACACCGTCGATCCAGTTCTACCTGTCCATGCTCCTCGACGCCGCCCACCGCGGGCGAATCTCCCTCGAACGAGTCGTGGAGGTCACGTCCTCCGCCCCGGCGCGCGCGCTCGGACTGGGGGCGAAGGGCCGCCTCGAGGTTGGGGCGGACGCGGACCTGGCCATCGTCGATCTCGACGCCCAGTTGCAGGTTCGTGACGACATCGTCCTCAGCCGCATCGGCTGGTCCCCGTACTCGGGTCGCGCGTACACCGGTGCGGTGACGCAGACGCTTGTGCGAGGCCGGCTCGTGTATGACCGCGGGACCGTCGTCGGACGTCCCGGCTGGGGCAGACAGGTCCGACCCACAGAGCCCGTCGTCACGCCGATCCCTGCGGCGGCGCGCAGCATGCCGGCGGAGAGCAAGGAGCAGAGCGTCCCATGACCACGCGTTTCGGCCTGCTCGTCCCGCACTTCGGCGAGGACGCCGACCAGGACCGCCTCGTCCAGGGCGCCCGCCTCGCGGAGGACCTGGGGTTCGACTCACTCTGGGTGCGCGACCACCTCGTCTTCCACCCGCACGGGATGGAGGGCACGGACCGGACCTTCATCGAGCCCCTCGTGACGCTCGCCTTCCTTGCGGGGGCGACGAGCCGCATCGGGCTCGGCACCGCCACGGTGATCCCCTTCCGCCACCCGGTGTACCTCGCCTACAGCGTCGGCTCGCTCTCCTGGCTCAGCCGGCGGCGGTTCGATCTCGGCGTCGGCGCGGGCAACTTCCAGCACGAGTTCGACGTGATCGGACTCGGTGACGCGGATCGCCCGGCGCTCATGCGGGAGCAGGTCGAGATCGCCCGGCGCCTCTGGTCGGGCGCGAGCGTCGAGCACCACAGCGACATCTACGACTTCTCGGATGTCGACCTCAAGCCCACACCGGTGTCGCCGGTGCCGGTCTGGTGGGGAGGCGCGACGCCGGCTTCGGCGAGGCTGGCGGTCGACTTCTGCGACGGCTGGCTGCCGGGACGCATCACGTTCCCCACCTACGAGCGTCGGCGAGAGCAGATCGCGGAGCGATGCGAGGAGCAGGGCCGGCCGCTCATCATGACCGGTGCGGTCCCCGTGACGAGCGTGGCCGCGACCCGCGAGGAGGCACTCCGCCAGCTCAACGTCCCGGGCCTCATCAAGAACGCCAACAACCAGCGGTTCTGGCTCAAGCCACCGTCCGGCGAGTTCACCCGGGTCGAGGAGCTCGACGGCTCCATCCTGGCAGGAACGGTCGACGACGTCGCCGAGGGTGTCGCCCGGTACACCGACATCGGGTGCGACCTCCTCGTGTTCGACCTCAGGTTCCGGTTCGCCGACTGGCTGGATCAGATCCGGCTCATCGCCGACGAGGTGCTGCCCCGGGCAGGCGCCGGAGACCTGGCGCAAATCGAACGGGCCGGCTGACCGCCGCGCAGCGACGGCACCCTGCACCCACAGGCGCGGACGTCGGACCGCCCGCGGAGGACACTCGACGTGGCGAAGTTCGGATACGCGGCGATGCTCGAGCAGTTCGAGCCGACACCGCTGCTCGACTGGTGCGAGGCGGCGGAGCGAGCCGGCTTCGACGCGGGCTTCCAGGTCAGCGAGCACTTCAACCCGTGGACCCCCCAGCAGGGGCAGAGCGCCTTCGCGTGGGCGTTCATGGGGGCACTGGGGCAGCGCACGAGCCTCCCGTTCGGGCCGGCCGTCACGTGTCCCGGTTTCCGTTACCACCCGGTCGTGATCGCGCACGCCGCCGCAACCCTGGGCGCGATGTATCCGGGCCGGTTCTGGCTCGGGCTCGGCGCGGGCGAGGCACTCAACGAACACGTGGTGGGCGGCGAGTGGCCGGACGTCGGCACGCGAAGCGCCATGCTCTTCGAGTCGATCGAGATCATCGCGAAGCTCTTCACGGGCGCGCTGGTCCGCCACCGCAGCCCGTTCTTCACGGTCGACGGGGCCAGGCTGTACACCCGTCCCGCCGACCCGGTGCCGATCTACGTGGCGACCGCCGGGCCGCTCAACGCCGAACGAACCGGGCGACTCGCCGACGGCATGATCACCGTCGGAGCGGCCGACGAGAAGATCGGCACCCTCTTCGAGCGGTACGCCCGCGGTGCGGAGCAGGCCGGCAAGGATCCCTCGCGGACGCGCCGGATCCTCCAGGTCCACGTCAGCTGGGCGCCCACCGACGAGGAGGCGATGGCGAACGCGATGACCGAATGGCCCAACGGCGGGATGAACTTCTCCAAGCAGGACATCCGGAACCCGGAAGACTTCGCGGCCATGGCGAAGCTGGTGCGGCCGGAGCACTTCGCGAACCGCGTGCTCGTCAGCCCGGATCCCGCGGTGCACGTCGCCCACCTGCGCAAGTTCGTGGCGATGGGCTTCGACGAGATCTTCGTCCACAACGTCGGCCGCAACCAGGCGGCCTTCATCGAGACGTATGGACAGCAGGTGCTGCCCGCGCTCCGCTCCTGACCCCGTCCCCGTCGATCGCGAGGAGACCCCCGATGAAGACCACCACCTCCACGCAGGTCACCCACTACGAGGTCCAGAAGAAGCGCCGCAACGCGCTGCTCGAAGAGTGGCGGCAGTACCACAAGGCGGTCGTCACGCGGGCCGACGTACAGATGGTGGACGTCCCGTCACGGCGGATGCGGCGCGGCGTCTACATGGGCTGGGACGGCGATCGGCCGACCAAGAACCTCGATGCGACGCTGCACGAGCTGCCGGCGCACACGGTGACGCCGGTCCACCGCCATTCCTGGGACGCCATCATGTTCGTCGAGTCGGGCCAGGGCTGGACCGAGATCGACGGACAGGTCGTGCAGTGGCGACCGTGGGACACGGTGCACCTGCCGAGCTGGTCCTGGCACCGACACGGGAACGACTCCGACACGCCGGCCGTGTTCCACACCTGGAGCGTCGAGCCGATGCTCGAGGCCTTCGGCGTCGCCGTGCTCGAGGAAGGCGGGGACGCGCCGTACGCGGATCTCCCCCTGCCTCCTCGACAGGCGGATCCCCCCGACGGCGACGATCCGTACGCGCGGAGGGTCCGGCGGCTGGCCCGCGGAGCCGGTGGAGCGGAGGGAGCCCGGCTCATCACCCGCTTCGACGACGTCCGCGGCGTCGTGACGAAGCGGGGCGCCCGAAGCCTGTTCCTCGTTGATCAGTCGATCGGATTCCACACGGCCGGGCTGAGCGCGGTCATGCACGAGCTCGCCCCAGGCCTGTACCAGTCGCGCCACCGGCACGGGGGCCAGGCGTGGCTGTACGTCGTCTCGGGGAAGGGCCACAGCGACATCGACGGGGTCTCGTACCCGTGGGAGGCGGGCGACCTGGTGGTCGTCGATCACTGGGCGTGGCACCAGCACTTCAACGACGATCACGAGAAGACGGCCCGGCTGATCCGGGTGCACAACTTCGACGCCCTGTACGACATGATCCGGGTCCTTCTCGACCCGCTCGACCTGTTCGAGGAGCCACCCGTCCTCGACGCCCCCGACCTCTCGGGGATCACCTGGCCCGACCACTTCGACGGGCGCCCGGATGCCTGACGCATGACGGCACTGCAGCTGCCGCCCGGATCGGAGGGCCTGGCCAGCCTCGCCGAGCTGCCCGAGGATGACTGGCTCGACCGGTGGGACCGGATCATCGTCGACCCGGGCATCAAGGAACGGCTCGTGAACTTCGGGACCTTCTACTTCGGTCCCCGGGCCGGGTACTCCGCGGTGGGCCTGCCCATCCACGGCCTGGTCGTCCTGGAAGGCCCGCCCGGCACGGGCAAGACCACGCTCGCATCCGGCCTCGCCAACCAGCTCGCCCCCATCGTGAACGGGGGGAGCCTGCTGTTCCTTGTGATCGACCCGCACGGGCTGCCCAGCCAGCTCCTGGGCGAGAGCCAGCGCGCGGTCGCGCGTCTGTTCGAGCGCACCCTTCCCGACATCGCGGCTCGCGGTCGCCCGGTCGTCGTGCTGCTCGACGAGGTCGAGGCGCTGGCGGTCAACCGCGGGGGCGCATCCCTGGAGACGAACCCGGTCGACGTGCATCGCGCGACCGATGCGGTCCTCTCCGGCCTGGACCATGTCTCCGAGGCGTGCCGGAACGTCCTGTTCGTCGCGACGACCAACTACGTCCGCGGCGTGGACCCCGCGTTCCTGTCACGCGCCGACCTGATCGAGCGCGTCGACCTGCCCGGCATCGAGGCCGTCGCCGCGATCCTGCTCGACACGCTGCACGAGATGTCCCCGTCGTTCTCCCCCGATCCGGCCCACCTTCGATCCGTGGCGCACGGGTGCGTGGCGCAGCACCTGGATGCACGCGGCCTCAGGAAGCTCGTGGTCCGGGCCCTCATCCGGCGGAGGGATCTTGCCGAAGACCCTCGTCGTCTCACCCTGCTCGACCTCGAGGAGGCACTCGGTGATGTGTACAACCTGGGGTAGATTGTTTTCACATTCGCTGATAACGTCTCCGAAACGCCGCGACAGGGAGAGGACATAGTGGCAGTGCCAGGACAACCGGCTCCGAGCGCGCCGGCGGCCCACGCCCCTGCGTCCCCCGGGGGAACCGCGCGGGCAGAACCTGCGAACGCCCAGCCCGGGCTCGACGAAGCACGGGGCATTCGAGGGGCCGCCGGAGCGTTCCTCGCGTATCCTCCCACCCTCCCGATCCTCTCGGTCCTCATCTTCCTGGGCGCGTGGCAGCTCGTCGGATCGGGCCTCAACCCGATCCTGCTGGCAACGCCATCGGCGGTCGCGGTCTCGTTCGTCAAGATCGTCCAGGACGGCAGCCTTGCCCCCGCGTTCCTGCGCGCCATGGAGGTGCTCGGCGTCGGCTTCGGGATGGCGGCCGTCGTCGGCATCGCCGTGGGCGTCGTCATGGGCCGGAGCCGCACCGCGGATCGCGTCCTCAGCCCATACGTGAACTTCTTCCAGGCGACGCCGCTGATCGCCCTGGTGCCGCTGATCGTCATCTGGTTCGGCATCGGGTTCGTGGCCGAGGTCGCCGTCACGTTCCTGCTGGCCGTCTGGTCGATCATCGTCAACACCTCGGAGGGCGTCCGCAACACGCCGGACACGCTCCTCGACATGGCCCGCGTCTACCACACGACGGAACGGTCCGTGATCCGCAACATCGCCATGCCGTACGCGGTCCCGTTCATCTTCGCCGGCCTCCGGATCGCCCTGGCCAAGGCGCTGATCGGCGTGATCATCGCCGAGATGGACGTCAGCCTCGCCGGGCTCGGCGGGCTGATCCAGAACTTCGGCGACGCCTTCGAGACCGCCCAGCTCATGGCGGCGATCATCACGTCGTCGCTGGTGGGCGTCATCGGCACGGTCGTGCTCGAGCTACTCCGTCGGCGGATCGCCCCCTGGGCGAGCCGGTCGAAGGTCCACACGCAGGTCTGAGGACGACGGACATGGCCGCCCCATACGCGTCCACCGGGCCAGCGCGCCGCGGTGCCACGCCGCCCGCTGCGGCTCCCGCCCGCATCGAGCTCCGCAACGTGTCGAAGCGCTTTGCCCGTCCGGGCAAGTCGGCGCAGCCACTGACCGTGCTGTCCGACGTCTCGCTCGCCATTCCGGAGGGAACGTTCGTCTCGCTGATCGGCGCCTCCGGCTGCGGCAAGACCACGATGCTGCGGATGATGTCCGGCCTCGTCCCGTACGACGAGGGCAGCATCCAGATCAACGGGGAGCTGGTCCGCGGGATTCCACCTTCGATCGGGTTCGTGTTCCAGGAGCCGGCACTCCTGCCCTGGAGGACGGTCCGCCAGAACGTGGCGTTCGCGCTCCAGCAGCACCCGATGGGCCGCCGCGAGCTGGAGGATCGTGTCTCCGAGAAGCTCCGCCTGGCGAATCTCCAGGACTTCGGCGACTACTACCCGCGGATGCTGTCGGGCGGCATGCAGCAGCGTGTCGGGCTGGCCAGGGCCCTGGTCGGCGACCCGGACGTCCTGTTCATGGACGAGCCGCTGTCGGCGCTCGACGCCTTCACGCGGCGCCGGCTGCAGCAGGACATCGCCGACATCATCG
>Ga0307373_10010571_pt1 | contig 13549 bp, 15 predicted proteins | sample OX2MG_FD_202534 | JGI IMG/M metagenome (GOLD analysis project Ga0307373, IMG submission 202534) | Soil microbial communities from Risofladan, Vaasa, Finland - OX-2 | ecosystem: Environmental > Terrestrial > Soil > Coastal area > Acid sulfate soil | place: Finland: Risofladan, Vaasa | collected... | reverse complement strand
TTCAACCTTTGGGCCATTTGCCAGAGAGGTGAGCGGACGGTTAAAGGTAACGGCCAAGTAGTGCTTCCGCGTAGGCCCTAGCGGCAATGCCGACCGTCACACTCATTCCGGGCGACGGCGTCGGACCTGAGCTTTGGGCCACAGCGCGCTTGGTCCTCGATGAGGTTACCGCGGCCATCACCTGGGAATTGGTCGAGGCTGGCGAGCTGGCGTTCGCGCGGACGGGCTGCGCGCTGCCCAACGAAGTGATGGACTCTGTTTTCCGGAACCAGGTCGCGCTCAAGGGTCCATTGACGAATCCAGGTCGGAACTATCCGAGTCCGACTGCCGAGTTGCGCAAGGCGATGGATCTTTGGTGCAACGTCCGTGTCGGTGAAGCTCTTTCTGGCGTGCGCACGCGCTACCCCGGGGCGTCCATCACTGTTATACGCGAGACCACCGAGGATCTCGGATCGTCAACCAGTCATTTCCTAGGGCCTGATGTCGGCGTCGCTCTCAAGGTCACTACAAGAGCGACCGTCGCACGCCTCGCTCAATTTGCACTTGGCTATGCGGAAGCACGCGGGCATAAGAATGTTGTCGTCCCTCACCACGGAGCGATCCTGCGCACGACGGACGGCCTATTTGTCTCAGTTGTGATGGAGGAAGCTCGCGAACGCCCGGGACTTAACGTCGTGCCAGAGTTGATCGACACCGTGCTGATGCACCTGGTCCAGGATCCATCCGGCTGCGATGTCATCCTGACCAATAACTTCTATGGCGGCTTCTTTGCCGGGTTGGTTGCCGGACTTACCGGCGGGGTGGGATTGATGGCGAGCGCTAACCTCGGCGGCGGCCGGGCTGCCTTGTTTGAGCCCGCGCATGGCACAGCACCCAAGTACGTCGGCCAGAACAAGGTGAATCCGATGGCGATGATCCTGGCAGGGGCTTTGCTCCTGGAGCACTTGGGCTTGATTGAGGAGTCGGATGCCGTCCGGCGCGCGGTCAGAGACGTCATGGCAGAAGGGCGATATCTGACTTACGACCAAGGTGGTACGTCGACTACGGTCGAGATGGCGCAAGCAGTGGCCCGTCACCTGCACCGGCCGACTCAATGACCGACGAATGGATCAAGGACAAAGTCATCGTCGTCCTTGGCGGAACGTCGCGGATCGGCGGAGGTTGTGCGGCAGAGCGTTTCGGCTGGAGGGTGCGCGGCGCCATCACCATGCCACCATCGGCGCAGGCTTTCGACCGCGAAGCTGGCGCTGTCGTGGTCTTGGCCAACGTGTGCCAACCGACGCCTCCGACTCCACGCACGGACCTACACTCAGGTTCCTCTTATTGTCAAGGTTATTCCTCGGTAAGCCCTAATCTTGAGGCGCGCCGGCCTCGATGACGTAACATGGGATGAATTTTGTGATGGCACATCGGGCTCTGTTTTCCCCGTTGGATTGTTTACCAGAAGCAGGAGGCACCAGTGACTAAGCTTGAAGTTTTCAATCCCGTCGCCCGTTCGGCAGAGGTACACGTGGACCCAGCGCCTCGATTGGCGACGATAAATGATAAGCGCATCGGGCTCTACTGGAATATGAAGACTGGCGGTAACGTCGCGCTCGATCAGGTATCGAAGCTTCTGTCAAAGCGATATCCGTCGGCTACTTTCGAACTGGTCGTCGGATCGGTGGGGGCCGCGTTCCGACACGTCGCGGCCAATGACGCCGCGCGCGTCGCAGCTAACTTTGACGGGGTGGTCGGCACCACTGCCGATTGAGGGTCATGCACGTCGTGGCTTGCCCATGACATGATCGAGTTTGAAAAGCGCGGTGTACCCACCGTAATGTTCACCTCCGCTGAGTTCGTACGGGATGCGCAACGGAGTGGAGAGAACTTTGGGCTGCCCCAACTTGCGAAGGTTGTCGTACCGGAGCCATTCACCAACCATTCCGCGGACGCAGTTCGCAAACTCGTGGATGCTGCGATTGATCAGGTGGTTGCTGGCCTAATTGAGCCGCTTCGAGACCGAGCACAGTTGGTGCAAGACCTTGTCTTCTTGGATGAGGACTGGCTAGACTTCAGCGGACCAGACCAATTGTCCGCGCTCGAGCAGATGCAGTCCCAGTTCCTCGTCTACGGCTGGAGTGATGGATTCCCACTGCTACCACCAACTAAACGCGCGATGGACCGGATGCTCAGCGGAACGCGCCGGGATCCGCAAGAGGTCGTGGCGGTCCTCGAGCCAGGATTTGGAATCGCGACGGTGCAAAAGATTGCGGCGAATGCTGTCATGGCCGGCTGTCTACCTGAGCACCTTCCAGTCGTCATCGCATCGATAGAGTGTCTGGCCGAGCCACAAATCTATCTACGCAACAAAGCGATGTCCACGGGTCCAGCTGCACCACTCTTAGTTGTCAACGGACCCATTCGGAAGAAATTGAACCTCAACTCAGCATGCTGCGCCTTGGGCCCAGGAGCTCCGTCAGCTGCGAATACCGTCATTGGCAGGGCGGTTCGGCTCTGCATGATGAATGTCGGGCATACCTACCCTGGCATTTCGGACATGGACACCGTCGGCACGCCGCTCAAGTACAGCATGTGTGTAGCCGAAAACGAGGAGGCTTCGCCGTGGACGCCGTTTCATGTTGAACGCGGCTATGAGGCCTCGGCGAGCACTGTTACCGTGCACTTCGTGTACGGGATATGCGAGCTGAAGACCTTCCAGTCTCATGATCCAGAGGAGCTTATCGAGATCTTCTCGTCAGCTGCGATGAATGACGCTCAGGTGTCGACTGGTTACTGGTTACTTGGGCGACGCTCCGATCCACGCTCCGGAACCTCTGAACAGGAACGTCACATGATGCTCATTTGCCCTGAACATGCGGAGATCTTCCGCAGCGCTGGGTGGCAGAAGGCGGACATTCGGAAGGCGATGCACAGGCGGTCGAGGCTCCCATTCAAGAGGCTGATGTTGACGAAGGAGCGGGAGGCAATGGCACTGTCCCATCCCGAACTGCATTGGTTGTGGGATAGCCCGGATACGCTTCTGCCCGTTCTTGAGGATGCGGACTGTTACGAGATTGCCGTTGTTGGCGGAACACTCGGAAGGGGTAGCTTCTTCTGGGGCTCGGGTGCTCCAGTAACCAAACCGATACGCGAGTGAGGACTGCAGCAAATGGCTAGAGACATACTTGTCGAATTCGTGGTCAACGACGCGCGCCGGGAGCTCACGGCGGACGGCGGAGACGCCAAAGTCTTAGATGTCAGCGGTAGCACCGCTTTCGTCCGATACAGGCGAGGACATAACTCCCATTGCGAGGCGTGCGTAATGTCGCCAGAGGATTTCCAGGGTCTTCTGTTGGAATTGATTCGCCTCCGCGCGCCATACATTGAGCACGTTCAGCTCGAAGTGGCAGATTAAAGGCGGTCGCCGGAGGATGGACTCTCGTGCGACGATCTTAATGTTTCCGGACCGCCGGACGCGTTAATCGGGTCAGACTCGGCCTAACCCTAGCGAAGCCGATCGCCGCCTGCAGGCGGCTCCGGCCTCAGACCCTTTGACCAAGGCGCGGACCTTGGCGCCGGGTACTGAAGCTGCAAGAGTTGGGCATGCCCGCAACGCCGCTCGCACCGAGGTCAAGGCATGCCCAACTGATCTGACCCCCAAGAACTGGTCCAACCCTCGGCCGCCAGCAGTTGGGCCAGCACTCCGGCGTCAACCTTGTCAGTCTTGATCTTGGCATCGGCGATGGCGCGGGTTCGCATCGGATTGGATACCACCCCCCGGCCGGCATGTTCCTCGAGCAGTCTGGCGATAGCGAAGGTGTTGATCGTGGCTTCCAAGGCCACCTGGTCGTCTGGGCCGAGGCTCTCTGCGAACGTCCGCATTGCCGCGGGCGTGGTTCGGATCCGGCCCAGCTGTCGCACGTTGCCACCGGGCAAGGCTTCCGCCAGCTCGGCGAAGTCCTTGTGCACGTCGAGGCCAAGCCATCGCATGTCTACACCTCCTGTGGATCAACGGTTAAACGGACACGCGGCCGGGCAACACGACACCTACGGATTCGCGCTCGCAGCGCATCCGGGCCAGTCGCAGGGGCGGCCACTTACCAACGCGAGCTCGCAGCTCATGTGACACATCGGCCTGCCCGTGCCTACGTGTTTCCCAGCGCCCCTGTCCCGGATGGAAGGAGGTGGCCGATCACCTCGGCCGCGATCCCTGGGAGAGCAGCGCTGAGTTCCGCGGCAATCGCAACGGCCGCGCTCGCAAACGCACCGTCGCCATCGGGACTTGGGCGGTCCCGGTGCATCCGCCTCGGGTGTCGGACGTGCCCGAAGGCACGCCCAAGTTCGGGTCGCAGATCCTTCCGCCGCGGACACGAATGTCGATGGAGACACAGCGGCTCTTCGCCAGGCTCTACCTCGAGGGCTTGTCGACCGGAGACTTCGAGCCGGTGTTCCGGCAGCTGCTGGGCGAGACCGCGCCGCTGTCGCCGAACACGATCGTCCGCCTCAAGGAGGAATGGGAAGACGAGTACAAAGGCCTGGAAGACCAGGCCGCTGAAGGACGACTACTTCGGTTACGTCTGGATGGATGGCATCTACATCGGCGCCGGCATGGAGAAGGAGAAGAGTTGCCTGCTCACCCTGGTCGGCGCCCGATCGGATGGAACCAAAGAGCTGATCGCCATGGAGCTCGGCTATCGGGAGTCGGAAGCCAGCTGGGGTGAGGTGTTCCGGAGCCTTCGCGATCGCGTCATGCGCAGCCCGGTGCTGTTCATCGGTGACGGCAACCTCGGCGCCTGGAAAGGGCTGAGCGACATCTATCCCGACGCTCGGCGGTAGCGATGTCTGAATCACCGGGCGACGAACACCCTCGACAAGCTGCCCAAGCGGATGGAGGTGAAGGCCCAACGAAAACTCAGCGAGCTCTACAACGCCGCCTCCAAAGCCGACTCTGAAAGAGTGCGGGATGAGCTGGTCGACTGGCTCCGACGGGAGCGCCAGATTCCGGCCGCGGACACCGTGTTGCGCGATTGGGATGACTTCGTGACCACCGGCTGATCACTGGATCCACCTCAAGACCACCAACCCGATCGAGTCGGTGTTCGCCGGCGTACGACTGCGCACCGACGCTGCGAAACGGATGCGGCAGCGGGAGAACGGGCTCTACCTCGTACCTATTGACAAAAGTTCGTCGCGGGACGCGACCGAATTGACAGGCGTTCGTACGGATGTCTAGACTCTTGCGAATGCGCCACCTTCACGGCCAAGTCTCGTGATCGTCGATTTCCGCTTGCGCCCCCCGTTCGGCAGTTTCAAGCGGGCCAGGATGTTCGCGGAGCCAGACCGAACAGCCGGAATGTGCAAGACGACAGGCATGCGGCCGGCTCCGTCTCTGATCGCGGGATCTGTAGACCTCGCACTGGCCGAGATGAAGAGCGCCGGGATTACCCTCGGAGTCCTCCCATGCCGTTCCGGGGCGGGGCCCTTCGGGGAGGTCTCGAACGCTGAAGTGGGCGAATTCGTGCGCGAGCATTCGGATAGTTTCGTGGGATTCGCAGCTCCGGATCCCAGCGACCTCAAAGCGGCACCAAAGGCGTTGACAGACCTTCTTGCACGGCCTGAGTTCTGTGGCGTAGTGCTGGAGCCGGGGCTATGGCCAACACCGCTCTATTCGGATGATGAAGCAGTTTACCCAATATACGAGCAATGTCAGGCTCTGAACGCGCCGGTTATCATCATGGCGGGAGGGAATGCTGGCCCTGACATCACATACACGGCTCCCGCGGCGATTGACCGCGTGGCACGTGATTTCCCCAATCTGCGGATTGTGGCCACCCATGGAGGATGGCCATGGGTGACCGAGATTTTGCACGTGGCCTTCCGGCGTCCGAACCTCTTCATTTCGCCTGACGTCTATATCTTCGGGTTGCCCGGCTGGCGAGACTACGTGGACGCTGGCAACGGCTTCCTACAGGATCGCCTCCTCTTTGCTTCGGCATATCCATTCGGTCCCATGCCAGACTCCGTGGATCGATTCAAAGACTTGTTCGAGGAGCGAGTGCTTCCGAAGTTGTTGTACCAGAACGCCTTGACGGTGCTAAACATTTCCGAGCCCAAGCGGTAAGCGTGAAGGTGATGCGGGTAGAGGCGATTCCACTGGCCCGCACCTACTCTACTGTCGTACACTCTCGGACGATTTCAGTAGTCGAAGTGCTGATGAGCGATCCGATCGCCGCGGTTTAGGGATGGATTAGGATGAACGAGTTTCTGCTGTTAGTCGAAGTGGGCATTATAGATGGGGCCTTTCTGGCCATCTCAGCCGTCGGTTTTTCGATGCAGTTCGGAGTGACGAACTATGTCAATTTCGCGTATGCATCGTTCATCACGTTCGGCGCCTACTGCGCTTATCTCTTGGATTCCGGCCCTCTCCACGCTAACTTTCTCGTTGATCTCGTGGGTGCGGCGATCGGCACAGCGGCACTTTCGTTCTTGATCGGCTCTTTCGTCTACACACCCTTTGCTCGTCGGCGCCCGCAGTTGCTGTTTGGGCTGGTCCTGACGTTCTGCATGTGGCTAATCCTGGACAACTTGCTTCTGGGGATCTTCGGGTATGATTACCGTGAACTCACCTATACCTCAGGCTCAGCTTCCAACATCGGGCAGTTCGGACCCTTTCAAATGTCACCGATCGAGGGAGTGTTCCTTCTGGTTGCGGTGGTGACGCTTGGCAGCGTGCACGGACTCCTGCGTTACACTAGACTGGGCCGGTCGATGCGGGCAATGTCCGATGACCACTCTCTCGCTCTGGTCTGTGGACTCAACACCAAGCGGATTGTGCGCCTGACGTGGATCATAACTGGCGTTCTGGGCGGAGTAGCGGGGTTTGTGCAAGCCAACCAGCTCCGCGCCTTTGACCCCGGAATCGGCGACACCTACATCTACCTGGTTATTGCAGCAGTGATCGTGGGAGGCATTGGTCGGCCTTATGGCGCCGCGCTCGGGGCTCTCATCATTGGAATTGTGTCGGAGCTCTCCGTGCCGATCATCGGCGCTGCACTCTCCCCGGTGGCCATCTTCGGAGTCTTGATCTGCCTGATGTTGTTCCGGCCGGCCGGGCTCTTCGGATCCACCGGCAGGAGCCAATTCGAGAACGCATAGATGGGAGCTCTCGCTTATTACGGATTCACGATTGCCATCTACACATGTCTCTCTGCGATTCAAGCTTTGGGGTTCAATCTCCAGTTCGGCTTCGCGGGCATCATCAACCTTGCTTATGTGGTTTTGGTGGCTGTCGGTGCCTATTCAACCGCGATCGCCGCAGTCGCTCCGGCACCCCACGGCGGGCTGACGCAGTACATCGGCGGTTTTGGCTGGCCGTTTCCCTGGGACATGCTGTTCGGCATTTTCTGCACCTTGGCCTTCAGCGCCGTGCTCGGCGGCTTGGCCTTCAAGCGGCTTCGAGAGGATTACCTGGCGGTATCGATGATCGTAGTTGGGGCCGGCCTGTTAGTTCTGATCAATGACGATGTCCCAATCTTCAATGGCACGTCAGGAATGGCGGGAGTCCCCGGACCGTTCCAGGACCAGCTTGGCCCGGAAGCCTATCAGTTCGTCTTCCTGATGATGTCGGCGGTCAGCGCGCTACTGATCTTCCTTCTCTTCTCACGTATCACTAAGTCCCCCTTCGGCCGTGCCTTGAAGGCGGTTCGGGAAGATTCTGATGCAGCTGCGTCTCTCGGCAAGAGCCCCTGGAGACTGAAGATGAGCGCCTTTCTACTCGGCGGGCTGGCTGCTGGGCTTAGCGGTTCGTTGCTGATCCTGTACATCGGAGCGTGGAACACGAGTGCCTGGCTGCCTCAGGAGTCGTTGATCGTCCTTGCCGCGATCATTGTCGGCGGTCGCGGCAACCACGGAGGTGCCGTGCTGGGAACGTTCGTTGTCATCGGCGTGATTACACAGGCGACAAAGTTCATCCCCTCCTTCGGTAACGCGGTTCTGGTCGCGTCTTTACAAGTCGTATCCATCGGCCTCCTTATTTTGGCCTTCATGTGGTGGCGTCCGCAGGGTCTACTGCCTGAGCTTAAGGACCAATACCTTCGCGTCGGGATCAAAAAAGAGCTCAGTGACAGCGGGCCAGCGCTGCCTCGGGCGGTGGATTAAGCAGGGTTTGTGATGGTCGCGAGCGGCATCCCAACAGCAACCTCCGCTGAGATCCGGCCAGTCATGGCTTTGGATCTCAACGAGGTGTCTTGCTCATATGGCGGTACCAAGGCCGTCCGATCCGTCTCGTTCTCTATCCCAAAGGGCGCCTATGTCGCTCTGATCGGTCCGAACGGTGCCGGCAAGACCACGCTCTTGAACTGTATCTCCGGCTACAACTCGAACTATCGCGGCCGGGTGTTGTTCGACGGACACGACATCAGTCGGAAGCCACTGCATCACGTGGCCAATCAATCTCTCGCGCGCACGTTTCAAGTGCCCCGAATCTATCGGCGGATGACGGTGGTGTCGAACGTGATGCTTGGCGCAAGACGCCAGATCGGCGAGTCCGTCCTCGGTGCCGTCCTTGGCACTTGGCGCAAGCAGGAGGCCGAGAACCTCGAACGGGCGTGGGCCCTGCTCACTCGGTTTGGCCTTGAGCGCGTCGCAGACAATTACGGTGCCGAGTTGTCGGGCGGCCAAGAACGGTTGGTCGAACTTTGCCGGGTCTTGATGCTGAAGCCGCGAGCGATATTGCTGGATGAGCCATTTGCAGGAGTGAGCCCGGCTAACCGACGGCGCCTGGCCGACCTCATCCTGGAACTGAAGAGCGATCCGGACTTTACGATCTTAATGGTTGAGCACAGGTTGGAATGGGTTGATCAACTGTGCGAACGAACCATCGTTTTGGCGAATGGCGCCGTCATCGCCGACGGCACCCTCGCAGAGTTACGGGGCCAAAAGTCGGTGATCGATTCATACCTCGGTTCGACTGAAATCGCATGAACAACAGTGCCTCGGCGCAGGAGGCAACGGGGGCCACCGCATTGGAAGTGGTCGATCTGAGTTCGGGCTACGCCGGTCAAGTCATCCTTCACAATGTGTCGGCATCGTTCCAATCAGGCGTCGTGACAGCTCTGATCGGACCCAACGGTGCTGGCAAGTCGACGCTACTGAAGACGATTTTCGGTCTCTGCCGGATTCAAAGCGGGACCATCTATCTGCATGGACAACCAGTCAGCGGATCGGCAGAGGACTTGGTGCGCAGAGGCGTTGCATATGTCCCCCAAGTTAAAAACGTCTTTCCAACCCTCTCGGTTCGGGAAAACCTAGAGATTGGGACGTACGTCCGGAGCGCAGACAGTCTTTCCCGTGCTCTCGACCTCTTCCCTGACCTCAAGGCTGTTCTGAAGAAGCGGGCTGGCCAGCTCAGTGGCGGACAGCAGAACATGCTTGCCGTCGGGCGGGCCCTGATGAGTAATCCTACCGTCCTACTCGTCGATGAGGCGAGCGGTGGTCTCGCGCCATTGGCGGCTCAGGGGCTATGGCGGCAGCTGGTGGAATCAAGCCGTACCGGTGTCGCGGTAATCGCGGTGGAGCAGAACGTCAGCCTCGCGCTCGAGCATGCGCAGAAGGTCTATCTGCTAACCAGCGGCCGCAATCGATACGAGGGCACCCCAAAGGAACTCACGGCCAGGGGCGACTTCGAGTCCCTGTTCTTTGATGCGAAGACCAGCTAGTGGCCCGTCTCAGAGCTTCGCATGAAATAGCGGATGATGCTCGCCCAGCCCGTCGTGGCATTAACCGAAACGAATGGTTTGGCGTCCTCGGTGTGGATGACGAGGTGATCCTGGATCACTTTCTCCGCGCAAATCGGGGACGACAAGGTTGAAGGGGTCGTAGGCAAGACCTTGGTAAACCACTCCACGGGGTGCCACGCACTGGAGCCTGGAGGTGAGACATGCACAACCCGTAGGTTGCCGACTCGGGATCTTAGGATAAGAGATATGTATAGAGGAGAGACATGAAACCGAACGGTATGCGATCCAGTCTCGGCCTGCTGGCTACGCTCGCGACCATGACGTTAGCGGTGGGCGCCTGCGGCAATGGCAGTTCAGGTGGCACGTCCACGTCCACGGCGCCGGTGAACGTCGGCTTTCTCGCCGCATTCTCAGGCACCATCACCTATGGGGTCCCCCTGCTGGAGGGAGCGAAGGTTGCCGCTCTGAACATTGAGAAGGGCGGAGGGATCATGGGTCGCACGGTGAACTTTATACCCGAAGACGATTCCTTCGACCCGATTGATGCCGTCACAGTCGCGCGGAAAATGCTGGCGGTCGACAACGTCGACTTGGTACTCGGTCTTGCCGCTGCCGACTGGAGGGATGCCCTGCCGGTCCTCGAGGCGGCAAAAATGGTGAGCTTCACGCACATCACAGATCCCGCGCTCGACGACCAACTCTACCCGTACAGCTATGCGACCACGCCGTCCGACGGCCTGGAAGGCGTCGCAATGACGGCCTATGCGGCCAGCAAGCACTACCAGAGGATCGCGGTCGTATTCGATGAGGCGTCCAACGCGCAGACGCTGGTCCCGGGTATTCTGGCCGCCGCTAACGCCCTCAACATCTCTGTGGTTTCCCGGCCCACTCTTCCTGTCGGCGTTCCGTCTTATGTGGCTGCGGTTCAGAGCATCGCAGCCTCGCATCCAGACGCCATCCTCACCCAAGTGGATCCGACCACGGCCAGCGTGCTGTTCCCGGAGCTCAATGCTGCGGGATTGGCCAGCGTTCCCGTGATCGGCAGCGACTCCACACTACAGGCTGCGTGGGTCAAGGCCGTCGGAGCCGCCAACATGGCGTCGGGCTCGATCGTGTCGGTGCAATCAATCGCCAGCGCCGCCGGACCAGGTGGTCAGCAATTCATCAATGGCTATCAAAGCCTATTCCACAAGCCCTACGACGTCCGCAGTATCAGTTCCTATGACGGCCTGAATGTGGCTGCCTTGGCCATGGTCGACGCTAAGTCAACCAACCCTACGGTCTACGTCAAATATATCGCAGACGTCACCGATCCCGGTCCAGGCAAGACGGTGGTCTACGACTTTGCCACCGGCAGCAAACTTCTGAGCGAAGGCAAGAAGATCAAGTACAGCGGTGTCGGTAGCCCGATGACGTACAACCAGTTTCACCGCGTGGTCGGCGACTTTGAGGTCGACAAGGAGACCCCGAGCGGTCAGCCGACCCGACTCGCGCTCCTGCCGGCCGACATGATCGGTAAAGTCATCGGCGCCTAGCTGTCGGATTTGGTTTGGACGCACCTCCGTCGTCGTGGCGGAGGTGCGTCAGCCCCCTACGGCGAAGTTACCTCCAACTGATTGGTTGTCGTCACTAAGCCCATCGCGCCACAGAGTCGTTGACACAGCTGTATGGTTCTCACATCAAGTGAGGAAACTCACTAGGAGGCACGACTAATTGCGTATCACGGGCATTGAAGCGATACCTCTCTTTGTCCCACTTCCGGAGGACACTAAGGTCCCGATAAGCATTCCCAATGCTGATCGAGTTGGTCGGACGGTGTTTGGCGGTTACCGGACCTGTCTAGTGAGGGTCAATTCAGACAGCGGTCTCACCGGCGTGGGGGAGTGCATGGTCCGACTGGCACCCGAAGCTACTGCAGCCGTCGTATCCGAACTCGGCAATGTGCTTATCGGCACCAACCCTCTCGACACATCCGTGGCCTGGGACCTGATGTTCTCGGTCATGATGAACCGAGGTCACTTCAAGGGTTTCTTTCTTGAGGCCCTCAGTGGCATCGACATCGCCCTGTGGGACCTCAAGGGCAAAGCCCTGGACCAGCCTGTGTATCGATTGCTTGGCGGCCAACAGCGCGATAAGATATGGGCATACGCTTCATCGCTGCGCTTCAGGGGCATCGAGTCGACCGTTGCCCAAGCCAAAGCTTTCGTCGCAGAAGGCTACGACGCGATGAAGCTGAAACTGGGATCGAACCGCCACATTGTGGCGTCGGATCTAGAGTTGGCCCGGGCCGTTCGATCCGCCGTTGGCCCGGATGTCATCCTTGCCGCTGACGCCAATTGTGGTCTTGAGCGAACATCAGCGATGATACTAGCTCGAGGTCTACAGGACTTGGGATTCATTTGGTTTGAAGAGCCACTGTCTCCTGACGACCTCGACGGTTATGCAGCCATGGCCCACTCATTAGACATGGCGATCGCAGGTGGCGAGACTGAGTTCACGCGCTTCGGATTCCGTGAGTTGTTCGTTCGTGGAGCAATCGACATTGTTCAACCAAATGTAACGCGAAGTGGGGGGTTCACTGAGTGCATGCGAATCGCCGCTATGGCGGATGCGTTTCACATCCCTTACGCACCACACACAGGTAGCGGAGCCGCCGTATGCATGGCAGCGGAGCTCCACTTGGCTGCTGCGCTGCCCAATTTTCTGATCTACGAGCACATGCAGTCGGACTGGTCGCAAGTCGTGCCAAACCCGCTTCGTCGAGACCTGGTAAACGGACCAATCGAGGTGTGTGAAGGCGGGTTCATGAGGCTGCCTCTGGGGCCCGGGCTCGGAATCGAACTCAACGACGAAGTCATCGAGCGTCATAGGGTGCCTCCAGGGCACTACGCAGAGGCTTCAAGGCGGTGAATCGGTCCGGCTCTAACCTGGAGGGCGGAATCGACGATCGGCTTGATGCCGCTGATGGATGATCGGCGGGCACCAACAGCTCAAGAGTCACGACGCTGAGCCGACTCTGGAAATCGACGCTACCTCGCGTGCGAAGACCTCCAAGACGTGTGCTGGGACGAAGCGGTGGACGTGTTACCAGCACTTAAGTTAAGACGCGCGCGCCTCTGCGCACGCGGCTTTTTCATCAGCTTGCTAGTTGAGCGCCCAGGATCAGTCATGAGTGCTCCACCACCTCGAGCTTTTGTCAATAGGTGTGGAAATTCCTTCCGCAACATCGAGATGATCAGGCGACTCTCACCTCCGTTTCTTGATCCGATTCCAGTAGCAATCCGTCCCTGAACACGGCGCCCTCGGCGACCATCTGCATCAGCTCTGGCCCACCGTTGAGGGCACGCCAGTTGCGACCGAGACGCTGTACGACTTTGAATACAAGGAAGAGCGCGTTCTCACGTTTCCGTGCTCGCTTGGCGACATCGGTGCGAAGACGAACGCCGGCGAAGATCGACTCCAGCGGGTTGGTCGTGCGCAGGTGCAGCCAGTGGTCTTGGGGGAAGTCGTAGAAGGTGACGAAGTCATCCCAGTCGCGCAGCAACGTGGCCGCGGCCGGCTCCTGGCGTTGGTTCTTCAGCCACGCCACGAGGTCATCACGCTTGGTCTCGCACACGTGCTTGGTGGGCGCCTGGTAGAGCTCGGACATGCGCGAGCTGACCTCCGGCTGCATGCGCTTGGGCAGCTTGTCGACCATGCGCACCAACCGGTGATTCCAGCAGCGCTGGCGCTTGGTCTCGGTCCAGACCTCGCTCTGGGCTCCCCAGATGCCGAGGTTGCCGTCGCCGATGAGAACCAGAGGTGCTCGCAGCCCACGGTCACGAAGGCTG
>Ga0307373_10010567_pt1 | contig 13551 bp, 9 predicted proteins | sample OX2MG_FD_202534 | JGI IMG/M metagenome (GOLD analysis project Ga0307373, IMG submission 202534) | Soil microbial communities from Risofladan, Vaasa, Finland - OX-2 | ecosystem: Environmental > Terrestrial > Soil > Coastal area > Acid sulfate soil | place: Finland: Risofladan, Vaasa | collected... | reverse complement strand
CGAGCTCAATATCAGGAGATCCTATACCGAGCTCGCGCAAAAATATATCCTTCAAATTATCTGAATAGTGTTGACCCGACCAAATGAATACCAACTGGTCAGGTATGGATTCCTGCAGCTGGCGAAGAACAAGGGATGCCCTAATTAGGTCCGGCCGAATTCCTAAAATAAACGCAAGTTTCTTCATTAACAGTGAACGCCCATTCTCTATATTCCCAAACAACCGTCAGCCCTGGCACTCAGAACCAAGGGACTCCTAAGCGGTGAAAGGCTGCCTTTGTCAATACCGTACCGTACCCACCGATTTCGTTGCTCAACTTGAATTTCTCACTGCCCTTGCCCGGTTGCGTGATTGGTTGGCCTGGAACATAGGCGATTCGTCCGCCAGCAAGGAGGGTCTTAAATGTCATTTCGGGACACACGCTAAACTTGCGGGAGGCTAGTCCAAGCGCTTGTACGAATGTCCGGTCAAAAGCACGAAAGCCATTTGTAGAGTCAGTAATTTCCTGACGCAACACCAGCTTGATAGCATGCCGATAAATCTGCTGGTATACCCGATATCTGGTCGCGACGGCTGCCTCGTCGGGCGCATTGTTGTAGCGAGAACAGATCACCATCTGGTCGCCGGTGCGCAACTTTGTCAGCATGGTTGGAATGAGCCCAATCGGGTCAGTCCCATCTGCCGCGACGAGGACACAATATCTCCCTGACGCATGAGCGAGTCCATAGCGGATCATTGCTCCAAAGCCTGAACCAGGCAAGGAGCGCCGGAGGATTCGCAGGTGAAGTTCTGGCAGTTGAGCACTTAGTCTTACGGCCAGGTCAAGGGTGTCGTCACTACTCCCATTATCAACAAGAATTACCTCGGCGGAGATCGATTCACGAAATAGCAGGGCATGGAGAGAGGAGAAACAGGCCTCCAGCACGTGAGCTTCGTTGTATGTGCAAATAAGGATCGTGAGTTCGAACATCAGCGCTCTTGGACCTCCCAGGGATCCCAGAATCGGGCATCAAAGCGAATATCATCCTCGGCAGCGGAGTTGATGAGTGAGTCGGAGAAATAACAAATGGCAGCACCGTCAGTCAGGCTCATTGAACCATTGACGAAACCGCCTGGAATTTCCAGAAGAGCCGGATTTCCTTCCGAAAGCACAAACCTCTGAACGGACAGGTCTTTGGAGGGATTATCCCAATCATCTACTGCAATGCAGCATATAAGTGCCGCTCCGCTAAGAACAGTTACCCACTTTCGTTCGTGGCGATGCCCATGCCATGCGCGAACAAAGTTCCGAGTGTGATTTCGCACGACGTAGAACCGCCGAATGTCTGCAAGATCCGCGTCATTGACAAAAGCAACTGAACCGCGATCGTCTATTGCTAAACCTCCGGCGATCAGACGGGGTTGTGGCTCAACTGAGATGGCAGAATCCTCCTTCGGTGACGTGTGAGCTGGTGAGCCACATACACCTCTTCACCCAACGGAGATTGGTAATCGCGCAGGTACGGACGTAAAGCGGCATAGTTCGAGAAGCGCGGCGCCGTAAGGTCGCGAATGCGCCCCTCTTCAACGAGAGCCTTCACCTCGGCAATCCCGTCACGCATAAATAACGTGGGCTTGAACTTAAGTTGTGTTCGCGCCTTTTCACCAGAGACGCGATAATTACGAGCGTCTTGAAACGGGATGTCCGTAATGTCAATCAACGCCTCAGGTATCTGATCTTGAACGGCAGTCGCCATCTCGAGCACCGTGACATTCTCACCCGTAATATCAAACGTGCCAGTCACGGAAGAATCAAGTGCGAGCATGATTGCTGTCGCCACATCACGGACGTGGAGCAATGGACGGTATTGTTGCCCGCCAAAAACGGACATGTGACCACCGATTGCAGCTCGAATCGTCAAGGTATTCACGACAAGATCGACGCGCAATCGAGAGAACTTGTCCCCAAGTCCGTACAGCGTACCGAGCCGAAAAACCACGGCGTTCGGATGTTCGGCGAGAATCTTCTCTGACTCAAGCTTTGTCTCCGCATAGAGTGACAGCGGGTTGAGCGGACTCTCCTCTGTCAACATCCCATCCTGTGCGCCGTACACCGAACAAGTTGACATGAAAACGAGCCGTCCTCGGTGAACCGACGATATCCAACGAACGGACTCAGCATTGATTCTATGCGACAGTTCAGGATCCAAAGAGCACGCGCCGTCGCCAACAAGCGCTGCCAGCCAGATCACAATGTCTGCGTCTTGGACATAGGGCAAGAGTTGTTCGTGGTCAAGAATATCGCCGAAGACAAACCGGACCGGTTTCAAGTAAATGTCCTCGTACAGGAGCAGATCGTAAACGGTGACCTCATGGCCAGCCTCTTCAAGACAATCGGTTAGGTGTCCACCGACATAGCCAGCTCCACCGACCACCAGAATCTTCGCCATCGCTCCACTCTACTCGCTGGGTTACTTATGCAAGCTAGTAGTTGTACTTAATGATTGGCAAGGACCGTTGATGAAAGAACTCGCTATAGAGATAAAGCTCTGGCGTGGAAGCGTCCGCATGGTGAAGGACGTCAATAATCTTGATCCTGCCCTGCCGAAGATCTCCGATGCTGAACCGTCTCGGTTGGGGTGCCGCTCTCTTTCATTGAAGGTAAACGTCCACGTCCAAGAAATATCCCAAGAAGTTCACGACCGTGCCGTGCATCTGTCGCACGATCGAGTAAAGAACTACCCATTGATCTGATGCGGTCGCCAAAGCTCTGGCCCTAATACTCAACTCCGGCTCCGAGACACTGCGCACGTGGAACTTCCAGGCCCTGATCGACGCCAAACTTAGATCGGGGGGCGACCTCAGTTGAGTTGGCGGAAATCAGACGGCTTTAGAAGGAGAGCAGTGATTTCAAAGGGGCCAACGAAATGACGATCCTGAAGGCGACGTCGATTTTCCTCGCGGCGAGATTCGACGACCAACTTTACGAACCGCCGCGTTCATCAACGCGATGAGAGTATCCGGCCACGGAGGCAGGTCAGCTCTGCGAGGTCCTAGCGAGCCAGGTAGTCAAAATCGCCCCACGGTCGTATCGAGTGAAAAAGGAACGCCCTTCGTCGAAGCGTGAACTGGATGGCGAAAAGACCCTCGTGAAACTGTGCCAACTACGCGAGTCCGACGCGCGAGGTCTCCCGCGACCCGAGGTGCTCTATAGCCATAGGAAGATGACCACGTGGCTTTGAGGAAATGGCATTACCGGACTTTCCAAGCGCACCATTGACAGTCTCATAAAAACAGAGGGTATAAACTCGCGGGTCCACTTCAGTGCAAGATCCACTCGACGATCCCCACTAAGGACACCAAGCGCTCTGGAGACTTGCTCAACCAAGACCCAACCTCACGCGGTCCAAACCACAGCTGATTCATCGACTTCTACTTTGTCGCCAACTAGGCTCGGAAAACGCGTGTTTCGGAAACTCTTAAATCGTGGAAACCAATCTTGCCTGAAAATTCTGGCTGTCGGGGTCGGTTGTACGGAAACCTACTGATCATCGATCGGGTTCCCGTCACTACTCTGTTGCCTCATGCCAACTCCCCATGGAGTGATGATCCATGACCTCATCTAAAAACCTCGGATGGATCGCACAGTTGAAGGCTCCGTTGACAACAACCTTTGCTGAAGGAGTCTTTTTACGCGAGAGACGCCCGCACTGAGCACAAAAGCGCGCAGTCTCACTTTAAGGCTGATCAGGATGGAACGCGTTGCAGATCCGGGTGAGGGTCTCATTTAAAAGGAAAATTACAATATAGGAAAACCTTTATCTTTCCCAAATTGCAAAACATTGACCGAAATTTCGAACATCCGAGATCTGCGCGGAACCTACAACCTTTTACGTTTTGTCCAGACTTCAATCACGTTGCTCCCGCCTATTCTCCATTGTTTCTGAAGATAAAAGTGTTCTTGAGTTGCCGCGATTTGCAGCTTCAATTGATTGAGTAACCCGTGATAAGGGGCAAGACTTGTTCCGGTAATCAGATATTGCGCGCTCGGTAACTCCGCAATGGCCGTTGAGGTTCCAGTTGGTCCATACGGTGGCACGATCAATTGAATACCCATGTTACGCCCGACCCAGGAAAGTCCGTTGGCATTAAGAACATCATCGTCGCGTGCAACTATCGTTGGCGCATTACCAATAAGGGCATCTACTGCATGGGTGACAGACTCGATATTCGTTCCTGTTGATCCGCCGGAGAACAATACTTCTTCGCGATATATCGGTCCTTGCCACCAATGGTTTAGACCTCCGTATGAAATAGCAATGATCCCAGCCACGATAACTACCATTCCAAATAAGGAAAAGGGAATTCGAAGCTTTGACGTGCTCAATATTGCACCTACTTCGATAATGATTAATGCGACTATTGGGAGACCAAAACCAGAGCCGCCATTTGAACTTGTTGAAAGTACCAACAATGTCAAAATAATCCATACGGCAATTATTCGCATATTTCGATCGAATATTCGACGATTAAATGTCACGATCACAATTGCGATCAATAGCATGCAAACCAGCGCGATTGATTCAAACGAACCTAAGTCGGAAAGGGTCTCTTTGGAACGCTCAAAAATAGTTGATGGCGTAAGCCGCGCCCCGTAGCTCGTGAATCCTGACGAGCTTTGGTATCCCGCACTTGACAAATACGCGAAGGTACTGGGTCCAGATTCATACCACCAAGGGCCCGCGATCAACAGAATCAGCACGAGAGTACAAATCATCGGTTTAAATTGGCGTGCTTTCTTTTGCGCATCAAAAAATATATCGAATGCTACGAGCAACACCAAAGGCGCGGCGTAGACAGGTGAAAGAGACCGCGAAAGTAACAGTGCCGAAAAAGAAACAGCAAATCCTACTGACCAACGAAAATCACGGAGATGGTCACTGCGAAAATAGGCCGCAAAAGACCAAATCATAAATGTAGAAGCAGCTAACGCGAAATTAATCATTAACGACCAACCAAGCACCGCTTGATTTAAGGCAACTATTCCAGCTATAACGGCCGCAGGCGCACGCTCTACCCAAGTTCGAGAAAGAACATAGGCTCCTGCTGAAATCAGCAATAAGAACAATAACTCTAATGACGCCTCGCCATTAATTCCCTTTACTTGACCAAGCGGAGCTCCAAGCACTAAATACAAAGGAGCGTAAGGTCCGGTGTGCAACGCCGCCTTGAAAAAACCAACGAACCCGTGCTGAACCAGTCGCGTCGCCAGAATTGTGTATAAATAATCATCCACATTCGGTTGATGAGCATGTACCCGTTGAAGATAAAGAACAACCCAGACGAATACAATGAAACACGCCACTATCAAGGGATATTTAATATCGCTATCGGCCCACTTTGATCTGTAGCGATTCAAAATTTTAAAGAACCTCTCATCTACTTAATGTAGAACTTTGATGCTAACTTGTGATGCTCCAAATTCTTGAGAATGATCTTCTATAAAATGTGCTGAGGCCACTCTCAATGGTATTTCGAATTCATCGTCAGGGACTGTTGAAAGTTTTGTTGTCACCGAACTTGTGAGGACATACTCATGAAGCGAATATGGAAACAGTGACTATTCTATATCCTGCAGGTTTCTGAGGAGATATCGTCGCCATCACTAGAGAATAACTTTCCTTGCCTGTTGCATCACGTCAAATTCTCCTCGTTGACAAGAGTTTCATCGACTCACCGAGAAATTGCGCGGACCCCTTGAAACCGCCCGCTGATGAACGGCGACTATTAGACGAGACGGTTCTTCCTTCGGGAACCTTTAGCTTCATCGGTGCCACAGATATGACTCTCGCAATTCAAGTAATCACTATTGCCACAGGATGATTGCATTTCTTCTCCAAAGATATTGGATCGCCGTTCCCTTGTAATCTCAATTGATTTGTACCGATTAAATGCTGCGGACAATGATCAGCGCATCGTCGAAATCCGAATCACCACGAAGATTGGTACCTATAGGATCCCTCTTTGCTAGACGACGCCTGTCCGATGTCTGCTCTTAAAACAGGTCTCAAGTGATCGAGCTTGATGTGTTACCGGTCAATATTTGACTGACCTTTTGGCATTAGGACCAACAAACCTTATGGGCAGTGAAGATGCAGTCGCGGTAAGTTAAGGTCACAAAATTCAAGAAGTATCGTTATCACAGTGATGTACTCCCCGCACAGGAGCAGTGAAAACAAATGAAGGTTGTTATTCTTGCTGGAGGACTAGGGACGAGACTCTCTGAGGAGACTCAGGTCCGACCAAAACCTATGGTTGAGATTGGCTCAAAGCCAATGCTATGGCACATCATGAAAATGTATTCAGCACACGGCCTCAATGAATTTATAGTCTGTTGCGGGTACAAGGGCTACGTAATAAAAGAATACTTTGCAAACTATCTTCTTCATGGTTCAGACGTAACTTTTGATCTCAAGACTGGCACCTCCGAAATCCATCATCAAGAGGCTGAACCATGGAAGGTAACCCTTGTTGAAACTGGCGAAGCCACGCAGACGGGCGGGCGTATAAAAAGAATTGCGCGCTTTTTGGATAACGAAGATTTCGCGTTGACATATGGTGACGCGGTCGGACAAATTGACATTTCCGCTCTCATCGCATTTCATAAAGAGCAGGGTAAGAAGGCGACCGTTACTGCGGTCAAACCTCCAGCCCGATTTGGAGCCCTGGAGACCAACGGAAACCTCGTCACTCATTTCCAGGAAAAGCCAGTAGGAAGCGAAGCGTGGATTAACGGTGGGTTTTTTGTTCTCTCTCCATCAGTTCTCAACTACATCGATGGAGATGACACGCTTTGGGAACGTGAGCCGCTTGAAAGGCTTGCAAAGGAAGGGGAAATCGCCGCATTTCATCATCACGGGTTTTGGCAAGCCATGGACACTCTGCGCGACCGAAACTACCTTGAAGAACTCTGGGCGTCAGGAAATGCACCATGGAAAATTCAGTGAACAGCGAGGCTTCGAATAATTCGCTCCTAGATGTTCTTGGCCGCACCTACGGTGGTAAGAGGATCTTCGTTACTGGGCACAACGGCTTCGTTGGCTCCTGGCTTAGCTCCGTGCTTTTACAAGCTGGTGCACAGATCGTTGGATATTCTTTGCCCCAATACTCTGGCGGGATGGCCGAATTAATTGAACTCAACAAAGAATGCACGAGTATAGAAGGCGACGTCCGTAATCTGCGTGAGTTAGAGGCTGCTCTGCATCGCTACGAGCCCGAGATCATTTTTCATTTAGCAGCACAACCCTTGGTAATTCCGTCGTTCGAGAATCCGCTTGAAACTCTCTCAACGAACATCATGGGAACCGCAAACGTGCTTGATGCAATACGCCGCCAAAAGAGCTTGATTGCCTGTGTCGTGGTTACGAGCGACAAGTGTTATGCCACGGCACCTTCAGCCCACGATGAGTCTGACCCTTTGGGTGGAGATGACATTTACTCTGCAAGCAAAGGCGCCGCAGAGATAATTACTCACGCGTTCCGAATGTCTTTTCTACAACAATCCGGCCCCTCAACTGCTTCGGCTCGAGCAGGCAACATTGTTGGTGGAGGAGATTGGGCCGAGTTTCGAATTGTGCCCGACATGATTCGAGCAATTCGAGCCGAAGAACCAGTTTGTCTACGACATCCAAACGCGATTCGACCGTGGCAACACGTTCTTGACGCAGTCGCAGGATATTTACGCCTTGGTGATGCACTGGTGCGTAATGGCAGCGAGGCCGCCGAAGGCTGGAACTTTGGCCCTCATCCAGATGCAGAAGTCACCGTTGCGGAACTCGTCGAACTGTTTCTAGCTCACTGGAGACAACTCGGTGGCGGAGTGCAAGGCTCCATTTATGACCAAAACCCTAGTCTTTCGGAGCGGGAATATCTAACGCTCCGGAGTTTCAAGGCAGAAACCCGACTCGGATGGAGCCAGCTTCTCAATTTTGAAGAAACCATAGGTTGGACGGCAGAGTGGTATTTCAAGAGTTCGACCAGACAGAATGCTCGTGAGGTAACCCACGATCAAATCCACCGCTACTTAGAACTTTAGGCATTGATTTCACGATTAGAACTCCAGAATGCCATGTTCGAAGCTCCCAATTCGCATTATTTTGGGCCTGTTGCAGATTGCTATCGTTGATTGGTAATGCCCCAGTCTAACGATGACTCCAAAATCCATCCGACATCACGAGATCTCCGAAAACAAATTCTCGAGCTTGTCGGCGAATTTGTAGCAGCTGAAGAGCGCGAGAAGACGCAGTTCACACCAGGACGCAGTGCTGTTCGCTACGCCGGTCGAGTTTACGACGAGTCCGAAGTAACAAATCTTGTCAACGCATCACTAGATTTCTGGCTCACAGATGGTCGCTATGCCGCTCAGCTAGAGAAGGCTCTATCGCGATTTATTGGCGTTGATTTTTGCAGGCTCGTCAACTCGGGGTCCTCGGCAAATCTTGTTGCCTTTTCGACTATAACCTCAGCCAAACTCGGCCGACGCAGAGTAAACCAGGGTGATGAAGTCATAACTCTCGCCGCAGGGTTCCCAACCACAGTCGCTCCGATGATTCAATACGGTGCAGTGCCGGTCTTCGTAGACGTGGAACGTCATACTGCCAATATTGACGTGAAATATCTCAACGAAGCGTTAAGTGAACGCACGCGCGCCGTAATGATCGCCCATACTCTTGGGAATCCATTCGACGTCGATGCCGTTCGTTCATTCTGCGATGCACACGACCTTTGGCTCATAGAAGACAATTGTGATGCACTGGGTTCAACCTACACATCTCGTATTGGCGCCGAGCCAGAGACCCGTCTGACTGGCACTTTCGGTGACATGGCAACCAGCAGTTTCTACCCCCCTCATCACATGACAACAGGTGAAGGAGGTGCGGTCTATACCAAAAGTGAGGAACTTGACACGATCGCTGCAAGTTTTCGTGATTGGGGTCGAGACTGTTATTGCAAATCCGGCAAAGACAACACCTGTAATCTTCGATTTGAGCATCAACTTGGCGAACTTCCATTCGGTTATGACCACAAATACACCTATTCGCATTTTGGTTACAACTTAAAAATGACCGATTTGCAGGCTTCAATTGGCCTCGCGCAGGTGGCAAAACTCAATCGCTTTGGAAAAGCGCGTCGGCAGAATTTTGACTATCTACGCAGTGCACTGACGCCGTTTGAAAACGTACTTGATTTTATCTCCCCTACCCCTAACTCAAGTCCAAGCTGGTTCGGATTACTGATGACCGTGCGAGAGGAAGCTCCATTTACTCGCGCAGATATTGTGAATGTCCTTGAGTCATCACGCGTACAGACTCGCATGTTATTTGCTGGAAACCTCCTCCGACACCCCTGTTTTGATGAGCTGCGCAACGAAGATGGCCGCTACCGTGTTGTCGGAGATCTAGCTGAGACCGACCGATTCATGGAGCGCTCATTTTGGATTGGTGTCTATCCTGGGATGGAACAGGTGCATCTTGAATACATGGTTGACGTTATTGCCAAGTTTTGTGTAACACGAGGCAGTCTTTAGATACAGACAATTCAGACTTCAGATGCGATCCCGATTAAGATGCTTCCACCACCGTTTATTAGGACTTTTTCGGTTGACAATGCCCAGCCACATTTCAATATTGAGGATTGAACTGAATGCCACGCATGATACGCACTCATTATCACTTAATTGAATGCGCACAGGATGTATCTGCTATTCGGGCTGAATGCAATATTTCACGGAGCAAATTCTCCAGCAGGGCCTCCTCTTTCTACCTCTACGTCATGACAGGTAAGATTTAGATGGAAGAACGGGAAGAGCTAGGTGCGCTCGATGATCTTCGACGTTCTCAAGCACTAGTCAACAAACTCAGGCTTAATGAAGAAATTCTCCGGTCTCGCTATGACGATATGCGAGCGGAGGCTCGGCGCAATTTTGAAGCATTAGATCAAGCCAGATTTGACCTGAAAGAGATACATGAAGCTCGCGATGCTACGCACGCAGAGTTACACCGCATCCTGATAAGTAGGCAATACCGGATTGGTTCGCTTCTTTACTCGATAATTGAGCGACTGATTCCGGTCGGTAGCATCCAGCGGCGCGCTGCGGCAAAATTTGCCCGATATGTTCGGAGGCTCCGCTACCGGCGTCTTGCATCACAACAAAATCCGCTAGTAGATGCAGTTCCAATTCTGGAGGTCCAGATTGAACAACGTGACTTCGGGATGTTGCCTGCAATTGCATCTTCGAATACCCCTCGCGTAAGTATTATCATTCCTGCTCATAACAATTGGACCATGACGCTCAAGTGTCTTTGGTCAATAGCTTCTGATCTGGCCGCTGTCGCCTACGAAGTAATTGTCGTAAACGATGCTTCCACAGATGTGACAGAACCAGCGCTCAATCAAATTTCGGGATTGCGAGTTCTGAATCTGGTTGAGAACCAAGGTTTCGTTCGTGCGGTAAATGCTGGAGCTGCCCTGGCGCTGGGTGAATTGATTGTGTTACTCAATAATGACGTGGAAGTCCAAAGAGGCTGGCTCGACGCTCTCGTCGACGCCATAGATCAAGAAGAAGATATTGGCCTCGTTGGGTCGCGTCTCATATACCCAAATGGTGTCCTCCAGGAAGCTGGAGGGATCATCTTTGATGATGCCTCCGGTTGGAACTATGGACGCAACATGAACGCTGGCGATCCCGCCTTTACGTTTCCTCGTGACGTTGATTATTGCTCAGGTGCTTGCGTATTAGTCCGACGCAGCGTGTGGGAGAAATTGGGGGGCTTCGATTTACAGTTTGCTCCCGCCTACTACGAGGATGCCGATCTCGCATTTTCCATCCGAAAACTCGGTTACCGCGTGGTGTATGAGCCAAAATCGGTGGTAGTGCACGATGAGGGCGGAAGTTATGGGACGGATGAATCTCCCAAAAAGTCCAAACTGATGAAAGCTAACCAGGGAAAGTTTCAAACCAAATGGGCCATAGAGCTTAAGAATCAATATCCGAGAAGCGAACGCAACGTACGCGTTGCAAGCTGGCGGACAATCGCAGGTCATGTACTCGTAGTAGACCATCAAGTGCCAACATTTGACCAAGATGCTGGCTCACTTCGAATGTTTGAGCTGCTGAAGATCCTCGTAGAAATGAAGTATGCAGTTACGTTTATTCCTCATAACAAGTGGAATGAGCCAAAGTACACCCATGCCCTAGAAGAAATAGGTATAGAAGTACTTCATGGTCATGTAGATGTCACGAATGTAATCGAACAGCTCTCAACAAATCTTTCGCTCGCGATTCTCTCACGCCCAAATGTTGCTTGGGGATTACTACCCACTCTGAGGGAACTCTCGCAGAACACGAAAATTATCTACGACACAGTAGATTTGCATTTTTTGCGTGAACAACGCCGGGCAGAGCTCGATAGCAACACCGAGGCTTCACGACTCTCAAATCATTTTCACGAACTTGAGTTATGGCTCACAAATGCATCCGATGCAACATTTGTCGTTTCCGATGTTGAGCGAAGCCTGCTCCTCCAAGAGCTCCCAGACGCGTCAATTCATGTCATCCCAACTATTCATCGAGAACAACACCCAGGGAAGAAGTTCGCGGAACGCGACGGCATACTCTTTGTCGGAGGATTCAATCATCCGCCGAACCGCGATGCCGTTGAATGGTTGACGCAAGATATCCTGCCAATAGTTCGCAAAGATTTGCCTAATATCGAAGTTTCGATTGTCGGAAGTAACCCGACTGACGAGATAAGGAAACTCGCTGGCGAAGGCGTTAATATTCTTGGATGGGTAGCTGATCTGGAGCCACTCTACGCGAATGCTCGCTTGGTAGTTGCGCCGCTTCGATATGGAGCAGGCATCAAGGGAAAGATCGGGGAGGCCGCTTCATATGGGGTTCCAGTTATCACCACACATGTGGGTGCCGAGGGATTGCACTTTGTTCCAAACGAAGCAATTGTAATTGCGAACGAAACAGAGGCATTCGCCAAGGCAATTATCGACGCATATCAGGATCCAACCTTATGGACAAAATTGGCAAAAAATGCTCGAATATCCATCGCTAGGCAATGCTCACCAGTCGTTATTAAGCGCCAACTTGCTCAAGTGCTGAAGGAGTTCGGCATCTAGCGCTCCAGACAAATCACACTTTCAATCGAGCTTGACGATCTCAATATTTCCTTAACGAGGTAGAGGTTTTTAGTGACTTGTAACAATGCAACTCTAGAGCTAGTCAATAAAGTTCCCAATATCCTCAAGCGCAAATCGGTGCGGTCGAAGCTTGCACAGCTATTGATCGCTATCTCATCAGTCGTCTGGTTCTATCCATTTCGACTTGGCGCAATCGGATTTGATGACATAGGAAATACGCTCGCCCTACTTGATCCTCATCAGGGCATACTTTACAGAGCCCTTGAATTTACAGCTGCAAATCGTTGGAGACCAGTTTATTCGACACTTGCATTAATAGAAGCATCAATTTTTGGAAAGCATTACGAGTACTACTTCTGGTTCAACGTTTTCTTGCTGTTTATAATCTCACTACTGGTCTACCGGTTAGCGGTGCGCCTCTCTTCAAGTATCGCGCTTGGCCTCGCAATAGCTTTGATTTTCCTTACAAGTCGCGATTCGTATTATGCAATTACACAGACTCTAGGACTTCTCGAACTTTTAGGCCTCTTATTTTTAGTGCTTTTGACTTCCGCTATCGTGAACTTCGAAAATTCTGGAGATACCAAGTATCTTGGATTTGCAACGCTCTACTATTTTCTTATCGTTCATACGCATGAACGCTTCGGTCCTCTCGTCGTTTTTCTCATTCCACTCGTGTTAACTTCAGGATTTCTTACTGCGAAAAAGAAGATATTTTGGACCGGCGCTTTCGCAGCGCCGCTCATATTCAATATTTCAATGAAACATTTTTTATTCAACATGCCTCTTCTTGTTGGAACGGGACAAGCAACAACTTTAGGTTTTACCTGGAAATCCGCGTTCCAATTCTTCAACCAAGGAATACTCAACGTCTTCGGAGTTAGCAACGGACCCTACTACCTCGATGGGCTCGTTTTTCAAGCTGGCTCTGGTCCTTTTCGTTATGCCTCGGTCGCCCTGCTGGTTATTTCAGTTCTGGTGCTCCTTGGTGCATTCGTTGCAGGAGCTGGTGTCCGTAGAACCTCAATATTCGTATCTGGTCCACGCCGCCATGTTTTACTAGGCGTAATTCTTATTATTGTGCTCGTAGTTAGCGTTTCGGTAACGATTCGAGTTGAGCCCCGGTTTCTTTATGCACCTACGATGATTTTCTTGCTGCTCTTCGCATACTGCGTTGCACTGATTGCACGTCAGAAAAACCTGAAAATTCCAGCTGTCGTGCTCGTGTTTGCTTTCCTCGTAACATCCCTTACCCTCAACAAGATGTATTCAAACAATGAGTCTGGGGTCTATTTCATGTACGCGAGATCTCAGACGCGGCAGATCGTTGAGACAACTGTGGCAAAATTTAGTCAGCAGCT
>Ga0307373_10010565_pt1 | contig 13553 bp, 13 predicted proteins | sample OX2MG_FD_202534 | JGI IMG/M metagenome (GOLD analysis project Ga0307373, IMG submission 202534) | Soil microbial communities from Risofladan, Vaasa, Finland - OX-2 | ecosystem: Environmental > Terrestrial > Soil > Coastal area > Acid sulfate soil | place: Finland: Risofladan, Vaasa | collected... | reverse complement strand
CCAGCCTGATGCTGGCCGCGGGAGTGCCCTTGATCGTCGTCTCCCGCCAGCTGGGGCATGCCAACCCCAACGTCACCGCGCAGGTCTATGCGCATCTGCTTGCCGACTCGCAACTTGATGAGGCCGCAGCGGCGTTTGCAGGGCTGGGACCTTCTGAGGCCCCCGGGCGTGAGGTATCGATCGCCTCGACAGGTGAGCTTTCGTGACGCGCTCGCACCCTCCGTGGCCGCGTCAGCGACACGTAAGCTGGCCGCTGCAGCGCAGCATCGACGTCATGGCCCGTCGGGCGCGCCCGCGCCCAGACCGACTACCAGACCCGATAGTGCAGGAACTTCCCGTCGAGGGTGACAACGACCCGATCTCCCTCCGGGTCAGGCTTGCGAGCGATCGTCATCTCGAAGTCAATCGCGCTCATGATGCCGTCGCCGAACTCCTCGTGGATGAGTTCCTTGATCGTCGTGCCGTAGACCTGGACGATCTCATGGAACCGGTAGATCAGGGGGTCGACGGGGACGCTGGTCTTGAGCGAACCCTTCATCGGGGAGCGGGTCAGCACTCGTCCGACCTCGGGGCCGAGGCCCAGCGCTTCGACGGCGCGCTGGGCCTCGTCCGGCCCCATCGTCGCTTGTCCAAGCAGGGCCGCGGTGGTCCACACCGGACTGCGCCCGACCGCGACGGCCAGCTCACCCCAGCTGAGCCCCCGGTCCTCCTTGGCCGTCCGAACTGCGGCGGTCGCCTCGTCTCGGGTCATCTGCGTCTCCCTTGCTACCGGGTGTAGGGGGGCTCAGCCTATCCCTCGCTGCGGTGGCGATGCGGTGTGTGGCCGTTGACCATGTGGACCACGATGTGGCTTGCCGAACCCGAGCCGACATCCGGACGTGCACCCGAGAGATACGCCAGATCTCCAACGCGTGCACGGATGACTGAAAATCGTGGTGTCCCCAGTTCGAGTCTGGGTCTCGCCATCTCAAAAAGCCCCCGCCATCGGCGGGGCGGGGGCTTGTGGGGCTGGACATCTCAGCAGTCCTGGGAGCGTCTCGGGCGCCTCTCGGCCACGCGACAGACGATGCGGAGTCGAACCGGGTGGCATGCTGCTCATGCGTGATCACCACAACGACGTCCCGCGGCTGCAGCCTCTCGATCGGATGCCCGCCACCGGCGGCGAAGAGCCCGTTGAGCACCCGATGGGCCCTGGATGGCCCTCCCGACTGCCCATTGCGATGCAGCGAGCAGCACAACCGGTCAACACCGTGCTGTTGCCTACATCCGAAAGCGTGCCGATGATGACACGAGAGGGCCCGCTCAGCGAGAGTCCTCCTTCTCGGTGACGCCGGCCGAATCGAAAGTCGCCATCTCCCGCAGGATTTTGGCCGCCGCCTGCACGATGGGCACGGCCAAGGCGGCCCCGGTGCCCTCGCCGAGCCTGAGAGCCAGGTCGAGCACCGGCGTCAGCCCGAGATACGACAAGCCCACACTGGCCCCCGGCTCACTCGAGCGGTGCCCAGCGATCAGATAGGCCGGCACCGCCGGGGCGAAGGCCGACGCCACCAGGGCCGCTGCCACGGCGATCACGCCATCGATCAGGACCGGCATGCGTGCCGCTGCTCCGGCCACGATGAATCCGGCCAACGCGGCGATCTCCAGACCGCCCACCTCGGCGGCGATCGCCAGAGGGCTCGCGTCCGGCGCCAAACGGCCGAGTGCCACCGTGATCACGTCTATCTTAATGTGCAGCATATCATCGTCGATCCCAGTTCCCCTCCCTGTCACCGCGCGCGGGTTGGTGGCAGTGAACGCGGCGATCAGCGCGGCCGCCGGCGTGGTGTTTCCGATCCCCATATCACCGGTGACGAGCAGCCGAGCCCCCTTGCTCACGGCCTCGTTCCCGATCTCCGCTCCGACCTGCAGCGCCGCGTTGACTTGCTCGTGGGTCATGGCCGGCTCGGCGGCCAGATTGGCCGTGCCCCGGGCCACGTTGCGCCGGACCAGCGTGGTCGACTCGACAGGTATCGGGGTCGCCACCCCGACGTCGACGACCACCACCGTGGCTCCGATGTGACGCGCCAGGACGTTGATCGCTGCGCCACCTGCGCAGAAGTTGGCCACCATCTGGGCCGTGACCTCCGACGGCCAGGGGGTCACGCCGGCCTCCACCACGCCATGGTCACCGGCGAATACGGCGATGGTCACGGGCTCGGGTACTGGAGGAGGGCACGCCCGGGCGATGGCCGACAGCCGAATGCCAAGGGCCTCGACGTCTCCCAGAGACCCCTGGGGCTTGGTGAGCCGGTTGTGGAGCTCGCGCGCCGCCTGAGCCGCGGCATCATCGGGTGGCTCAATCGCCCGCACTAGCGACGCGAAGGTTCTCTTGGTCATGGACACACCTCTCTTGTGATCGATCGGGGGCTGCGGGGCACAGTCACGCGGCAGGTCCGGTAGCTCCAGCACGACGCTCCTCCCGGGATCCGCCCGCCGATTGTTCGACCATCGTCGGCTGCCCGTTCAGCAGCCGTACCACCGGCACGGAGTCGATCCAGTCGACGATGCTGATCGCGCCGTAGCTCTGCTCGAGGCGGAAGATCGCCTCGTCGGGCATCGAGAGGCAGTCGGCCAGCGTCGCGCGCAGTACCCCGCCATGCGTCACGACGACGGTGGTCTGTCCCGGATGGTGGGCCCGTATCGCGTTTATCGTTTGAAGGGTCCGCTCACGAAGGCGTGGGTAGCTCTCACCGCCCGGGAATTGCACGAGCGTCGGCGTCTCCATCCATTGCCGGTACAGCTCGGGATGGCTGCGCGCGATCTCCTCGTACGGTTGGCCTTCGAAGTCGCCAAAGTCGAGCTCCCGCAGCGCCTCCTCGACGATGGGCGTCAGCCCATGGACCATCGCGAGCGGGATAGCTGTCTCGACTGCGCGACGCCGTGGACTCGCGTAGATCGCTGACACGGCGATGCTGTTGAGCGTGTGCGCGAGCAGCTTCGCCTGCTGCCGCCCTCCAACGGAGAGACCGATGTCGAGTCTTCCGTAGCAACGGCCGCTCGCCTCCTCTGTCGGTTGCGCGTGCCGGACGAGGAGTAGCCGAGTCACCTGGCTCATCCCGCACCAACGAGCGCGACTGCAATGACGAGTACGAGTACCTCGGTGACCTCCACGGCAGCCCCGAGCGCGTCGCCGGTGACACCGCCGAGCCAGCGACGGAAGGCGAAACCAAGAGCAATAGCAACCGCGGTCGCACCCGCGGCGGCGACAATCCCATCGGTCCCGGCCACCGCTGCCGCGAGCGTGAGCGCGACGGCGCCCCCAATTAAGGCGCGCGTACGCCCGCGTTGGGTAAGCGACGCCCCCGCCCCTCCGCCCGGCCGCGCATACGGAAGGAATGCTGCCAGGAGGACCGGCGTCGCGCGCGAGACCGCGCCAGCTACGACCGCGGCCTGCAGTACGTGCCCGTGTGAGGCAAGGGCAGCGAGGGCGCCCACTCTGAGCAGCAGGTCAAGCGCGATCGCGACGGCGCCGTAGGCCCCGACCGCGTGGTCGCGCATGATCTCGAGCGCCCGCTCGCGAGAGCGGGCCCCGAGCGCATCGGTTGTGTCGGCTAGTGCATCGAGGTGGAGCGCCCCGGTCAGCACCGCACCGACAGCCACGCCGAGAATCCCCGCAAGAAGTGGTGAGAGTCGCTGCGCAAGCGCTGCCGAGGTCCCGCCGACCGCGGCACCAATGCCCGCACCGACAAGCGGGAAAGCCGGCCCGGCTCGAGCGACATCGTCGCCGGCGAGGACGAGCCAACGCCCAACAGGAATCCGAGTGAGAAAGCTCACGGCCGCAAGTAGCGCCCGCAGCTCCGCCCGCGGCCGCGTCGGGGAGGCCCTGTCCGGCAGGACGGTCACCGAAACCCCTCGAGAGTGCCATCCGCCTTGCCGAGCGGGAGCACCCGCCCGGCGACAAGCAGCAGAACCTGGTCGGCAGCATTGGCCCAGATCGCGTTCACGTACCCGAGCAGATCGCGGTAGCTGCGGCCGAGCGCGCTATCCGGGACGATCCCGAGTCCGACCTCGTTTGTCACGACGACCGTGAGCCCGTGGCGCGCAGAAGCCGCGCAGGCCGCCGCCGCGGCCTGCGCGCGGGCCTCGGCCTCGCCGAACTCCGAAAGCGCGTTCGACGTCCACAGTGTCAGGCAGTCAATCACCAGGCAGCTATCACTGGGGATTCCTTCGATCGTCTCGCGCAGGCGCAGCGCCTCCTCGACCGTCTGCCAAGAACCTGGCCGCGCGGCTCGGTGCTGCGCGATCCGCCCCGCCATCTCCGTGTCACCCGCCTGCGCCGTCGCGAGGAAGACGACCGGTGAGGACTGCTCGGCGGCCAGTCGCAGCGCCAGATCTGACTTGCCGCTGCGCGCACCACCGATGAGGAGCACGAGTGACATTTAGGAGACGAGCTCCCCGAGAGCCCTCAGGAGCACCGCGTTGTCGTCGCGCGTGCGCACGGCGATCCGGATGTAGGTCTCGTCTAAGCCAGGGAAGGAAGCAGCTGGGCGTACCGCGATTCCACGGTCGCGGAGACGCTCGACCAAGCCCGGACCATGCGCGACTTGTAGCAGCAGGAAGTTGGCTTCAGACGGCCAGACCCGGACGCCTTCGAGGAGATGCAGTCCCGCGGTGAGATCGGCGCGCGCGCGGGCGACCTCCCCAGCGACCCGGAGAGGCGTTGCACGGTCGCCGGCGCAGGTTGCGAGCGCGAGACAGGCGAGCGTGTTGACACTCCAGGGCTGGCGGTGAGCGACGAGCCGCTCGACCACCCGAGCCGGCGCGAGCAGGTACCCGGCGCGGATCCCGGCAAGCGACCAGAGCTTGGTCAGGCTGCGGACGACGATCAGCCCCGGGACGTCCGTTCTCCCGGCGAGAGTACTGGCTTCCGTGGGGATAAAGTCGATAAACGACTCATCGACGATCAACAGTCGCCAAGGCCGTGCGAGCGCCGTGATCGCGTCGTGCCCGTCGAGCGTGCCGGTCGGGTTGTTCGGGTTCCCGAGCACGACGAAGTCCGCCTCCTCGGGCACCTCCGCAGGATCGAACCGCCACTGGTCTGCATCCCGGAGCACGTGGATCACGTCGCCGCCGGCTCGGCGCAGCGCTGCTTCCGGCTCGGTGAAGCTCGGGTGGATGGCGACGGCGAGCTTGGGCCGGAACGCCTGCGCCAAAAGCCAAAACGCGTCGCAGGCGCCATTAGTCAGGAGAACCTCATCGCAGCTACGGCCTTGGCGGCCCGCAATCGCTTGCTTGGCCTCACGCTCGTCCGGGTAGCGGTAACTTTCTGCGAGCCCCCGCTGCAGCGCTTCCTGAAGCCCTGCCGGCCGCTGCCCCGGCCAGACGTTGACCGCGAAGTCGAGCATGCCCGGACGAGCAATGGTATCGCCGTGCAGGCGCAGGTTCATCGCCGGACGGTCCACGCGAGGGCAACGCAAAGGACGGCTGCCGACGCACCGACGAGGCGGGCGAGGCGCACAGCGCGAGCGATGTCGCCGACCGACGGGGGCGCGCCGCTGCCGAGAGTTGGCCGGCGCTCGATCCCGTGCGGATAGCGGTTGAGGCCGCCCAGTTCGAGCGAGAGCGCCCCCGCAAATGCGCCTTCCACCCTGCCGGCGTTCGGGCTGGGATGAGCGGCACCGTCCTGCCAGGCTGCCCGCCACGCGGCGGCGCGATCGCCGCCGACGGCAGGCGCCCACGCGATTGCAAGCAACGCGCTCATCCGTGCCGCCGGCCAGTTGGCGAGGTCATCCAGGCGGGCCGCGGCCCAGCCGAAACTTCGGTAGCGCTCGCTTCGGTGGCCGACCATGGCGTCGAGCGTGTTCGTGGCCCTGTAGGCGACGACACCGGGCGCGCCGAGCAGTGCGGCCCACAGAAGTGGCGCCACGACCGCGTCGCTCGTGTTCTCGGCCACAGACTCAACCGCCGCTCGACAGAGCTCGGGCGCATCAAGCGCGGACGGATCGCGTCCGACCAAGCTCGGCGCAAGCGCGCGCGCCCGCCCGATCTCGCCGGCGTCGACTGCTGCGCCGAGGGCGCCCGCGGCCCGCTCGAGCGACCGGCCGCCAAGCGCCACCCACACGACAAACGCCCGAAACGCGGCGCGTGCCGGTGTCTGTTCCGGAAGCGCGCGGTCAACCAATGCGACGACCCCAGCAGCCGCGCCGACGAGAATGGCGGCGTAGCACGCGCCAACCGCGCGACTGGGTCTCCAGGCGCGCCTCTCGAGCGCGCCCGCGATTTGCCCGAAGCCAGCCACGGGGTGGAAACGCACTGGATCACCGAGAGCCCGGTCGGCGAGCCAGCCAGCGGCGATCGCGCCAGCTAGTGCGGCGCCCGTTGTCTTCGCGTGCACGACGGGTGGCATTTAAAAGTCGATCCCTCGGCGGGCACGAATGCCGCGGTCGTAGGCGTGGCGCACCTTGACCATCTCGGTCACAGTGTCGGCGATCTCAACGAGCGCCTCGGGAGCATCGCGGCCGGTGGCGATGATGTTGACTTGGGCGGGCCTGGTGCGGATCGCGTCGACGACTGCGGCGCCGTCGATCCAGGCCCAGTTCATGGGGTAGGTGATCTCGTCGAGGACGACCAGATGGTAGTCGCCGCTGGCGATCGCGGCAGCGGCCAGTTGCCAGGCGGCGGCGGCGCGGCCCGCGCTCTTATCGAGGTCAGGTGATTCCCAGGTAAAGCCGTCGCCGCCTTTGAACCAGTCGACGCCAAGCTGACGCGCGATCTTCTCCTCGCCGACCTTCCACTTGTCGGACTTGACGAACTGGATCACGCAGACCCGCCATTCGCGTGCCACCGCACGCATCACGACGCCGAAGGCGGCGGTCGATTTGCCCTTGCCGTCCCCGGTGTTGACCAGTACGAGCGAGCGCGGACGCGCATTCGCCGCCGGTGGCTCTGAGGGTCTGACGCCGGGTATTCTCGGATCGCTCATGTGACCCCTACCTCTTGGAGGAGCGCGGCGACGTCGAGGTGCTCTTCGACGACGTCTGCGAGTTGGTCGAAGGTTTGCTCGAGCGAGCGCAGAGGCGGTTCGCCGATGAGGGCCGCGAAAAGCTCGGGCTGCTCGAACAGGCCGTGAAGATAGATGCCGAGGACGGGACCGTCGACGAACCCGAGCCCTTCGGGGAGAGCCTCGCCGACAGGCGCAGTGGTGCTGGTCTGGCCGTGCCGGATTTGGTAACCGCTGAACCGTTTGTCGCCCAGCGCAGACCACGGCTCCGGAAGCGATCGGAAGCGGGTCACGGCTTTTTCGGTCCGTTTCGAGACGGCAAAGCTCGTTACTAATGGGAGGAGACGGAGCCCTTCGCCCGCGCCGTCGACGCCGACCGGGTCCTCGATACGCTCTCCAAGCATCTGCATGCCGCCGCAAATGCCGAGCACCGGACTGCCACCGCGTGCCCGGTGACGCACCGCGTCGGCGAGCCCAGTGCGCCAGAGCCAGGCCAGGTCGGCCGCGACATGTTTTGATCCGGGCAGGATGACCAAATCAGCGGTGCCGAGTTCCTGAGCATGAGCAACCCAGCGAAGATCCGCCACCTGCTCGAGCTGTTTGAACTCATCCAGGTTCGAGGCGGTCGGGTAGCGGACAACCGCGACCGACCTGCGTGCGTTCCGATAGCGAGGCGATGCCGCCCCATCCTCGTCGGGCAGTCCGTGGTCGAGCCAAGGAAGTACGCCGAGCGTTGGCACCCCGGTCAGCGCTTCGAGTTGTTCGGGGGCGGGCGGCAGCAGCGTCCTGTCCCCGCGGAACTTGTTCAGCACGAAGCCGAGGATCAGGGCGCGCTCGGGTTCAGGCAGGAGCGCCCAGGTGCCGTAGAGGTGTGCAAACGCGCCGCCGCGATCGATGTCGGCGACCAGAAGGACTCGCGCCGTGGCGCGCTTCGCCGTGCGCATGTTGGCAAGATCGGTGTCCCGGAGATTGATCTCGGCGGGACTCCCAGCGCCCTCGATGAGCATGAAGTCATGCTCTGCCAGCAGACTCTCGAGCGCGTGCTCGATCACCGCCCAGAGCCGCTGTTGTCTCGACCGCCAGGGCAGCCGGCTGAGCTCCAGATCGGGTTTGCCGAGCACGACGACCTGGCTTTGGTTGTCCCCCTCGGGCTTGACAAGGATCGGGTTCATGCGCACGTCGGGCTCGACCCCGGCCGCAAGCGCTTGCAGATACTGAGCCGTGCCGATCTCCCCGCCCTCAACGACGCGCGCGTTGTTGGACATGTTCTGGGCCTTGAACGGGGCGACGTCGATACCTCGTCGGTGGAGTGCGCGGGCAAGTGCAGTTGTCAGCAGACTCTTGCCGGCCGAACTCGACGCCCCTTGGACCATCAACGCGCTCACGGCCGGTCCTGTCGCTGCGGAAGGAGCACGATGCTTTTGTCCTCGTGGATGATGCGAAGGTTGGCCTCATCATCGGCTGCGCTACGGCTCTTAGAGAGCATTTCTCCGGTGCGCCCCTCGGCGACGTGGGACCCGGGGGCTCCCGCCCGCACAACGAGCGCTTCGGCGAGCGCCGGCGTTGATGGACCCGCGGTGGCGGGCGGCACTCCGGCGACGTCGGTTAGGCGAGCCTTACTGGTGTTGCGGCGCCCCGCATACCACCAGCCGGCGCTCGCCACAGTCAGCGTCGTGACGAGCCCGAGGACGAAGCCAAAACTCCCTTCGCCGAATACTCCGCGGGCCAGCGGCCCCGTGAAGAACGGCGAGACCGTTGTCGTGAGCGCGACGGTCGTACCCGACACCCAGGCCGCCAAACCGACGCCATCGATCGCAGCCCAGGAGCCGTAGTGGCGATCGACCCCGCCGTGCCGGGCTGCGGTGCGCGCCCGAACCAGATCGGCTAACACGACGCCTGCCCACGCGGCGAGACCGGCAGCAAGCAGTTCGAGAAAGCTCTCGAAGGGTCCGATAAAGCCTTGGCGCCCGAGCATTACCCACAGGCCCGCGATGCAGACCACACCCGCGTCCACGAGCACGGTGCGCGAGCGGCGGATCCGCACACCGAGCGCAAGCAACGTAAGACCTGATGAGTAGCAGGCCAAGTCGGTCTCGGCCAGCATGCCCCCGGCCGCCGCAAGCAGGTATGGCGCAGCCAGCCACGCCGGAAGCACCGCGCCGACGGGACCGACGGGGTCGAGGCTCGTTGCGAGCCCGTGGACGCGGGCAGCGAGCAGGTAGCCAGTGAGCACCAGAACGATCGTCGGGATCGTAGCGCCGATAGTTACCCAGGCGACGACGGTCCGAGCGCGCTCGGTGCGCGGCAGATAGCGGCTGTAGTCGGGGGCGAGGTTGACCCAGCTCACGCCCGTCCCTGCGGCGAGGATGCTTCCGGCCGCAAGCACCGCCCCAAGCGGTGCCGCCCGCCCGCCAGCCACATCGGACCAGCGTGTTTGGGCGAGCAGAAATGGCACGAGCAACAGCGACAGCGCTCCGAACGCAACCGCCGCGGCGTGCTGGAAGCGCACGATCGCGCGGTGGCCAAGTAGACCCAGGACGAGCGAGGTCGCCATTACGACGCCAAGGGCCGCCGCGTCCGCGGGCGGGCTCGCCGCGAGCCCGAAGGCGAGGCGCGCCAGGTTGAGCAGCGCCCACGCGGCTACCACCGAGGCGACCACCTCCCAGCCGAGCACGCTCACCCAACTCACGCCCGCAGGCGCGAGATTGCCGATCCGGCCGAGCGGCCGGCGCGAGAGCGTCAGCGCCGGCATGCCGGACCAGCTCCCGGCGACCGACACCAAGCCGACGAGGAGAAACGATGACGAGGTCGCGATCACGGTGACGGCGACCGCTTGGGCGAGGTCGAGGCCGAAGGTCGCGAGGATGGCACCGAAGACCACCGATAAGATGCCGAGGTTCGCTGCAAACCACACGCCGAACAGTCCCCGAGCGCGCCCGTGGCGCTCCCCCGGGGGTACGCGCTCAATGCCGCGCTGCTCCACGGCCGCATGTACGCCCTGGACCAGTCTCTCAGGGCCGATATGTCTCATGGGCGATCGTCTCGCGCTGCGAAGAACGCCGGCGTTCCGGGAGCCGGGGTTGAGTCGCGCGGGCGGAGCGCGGCGGCGGTCAGACATGCTGGGCAGAGACAGTCGTCCGCGAGCGCCCGCGCCTCCGCAAGCGTCTCTCGACGGAGGAGAATCGACTCACACCAGCAGCCCGGCTCCGGATTGGCGCACCCGAACTGCGCACCGCAACGCGGGCAGTGCTTGCCCTGAGAGCGCGTCGGCTGTTCGCGCTGATCAGCCAACGCAGTCGGCCATGCTACGCGTCATTTTGCCCGTCCTTCGAGCGTCTTGACGGCGCTCGCGACTGCCTTCAAAAACAGGACGATCCGCGGTCCCCACTCCGAGGCGATCGAGTCGTTGACGGGCACGACGGCGCCGGACTTAACGGCCGCGATATTGCGCCAGCCCGGCCGCGCGGCGAGCGTCACACGGGTCTGCGCGCAGCAGACGGTGTCGGCAAGCACGATCAGATCTGGATTGCTCGCGATGATGTACTCGCCCGAGAGTTGCGGGTACGTGCCAGACCCCGCCGCCTTGTCGGCGATATTCCGGAGCCCTAGCAGCGTGTACATCTGCCCGATGAAGGTCTGCGACGTGGCCGAGTAGTAGGTCTGGTCGAGTTCATGGTAGACACTCAGCGGCGTCCGCGGTCGCGGGGTCGAGTGCACGATGCCGTTAACCTGAGCCTGGATGCGCGCGACGACGCGCGCTGCTGCGCTCGTGTGTCCCGTCACCCGCCCGATCTGCTCGAGTTCGGTGTAGAGGCCATTCAGGTTCGCGGCGGGCGGCTCGAGGCGCACGGGAATGTGCAGCTTCCCCAGCTGAGCGATGATGTGGTTCGTGTCGTCCGCGACGACGACCAAGTCGGGCCGATACTTGGAGATCGCCTCGGCATTCGGGGTGAAGGCCGACAGCTGCGTGCGCGGCGCCTGCGGCGGGTAGGTCGAATAGGAGTCGACCGCGACGACCTGCGCACCGGCTCCGACGGCGTACAGATCCTCGGTCGCGGTCGCCGACAGCGAGATGATTCGCGTCGGCGGCTTTGCGACGGTGACCGCTTGCCCGGTCCCGCCGCACCCTGAACAGGCGACGCCGACGATCGCGGCGAGCGGGAGAATGAGCCGCAAGCGGGTCGTGAGTCTAGCCATAAAAAACCTCCGCATTGGCGGAGGGAAGAGGGTCGCCGGCCGAGCGCCGTACGGACCGCCCCATCCCTCGAGGGCTGTGCTCGTTCGGCGTAGGGCAGGCGACCTGGCTCGTCCCCCGGTGGGGGCATCACAGTTGCGGGACAGCGCCGGGATCACACCGGCTTCGCTGCGACTACACCGGCCGGGGAGGTACGCCCCAGCGTCCGCAGCCTACGCGGGCCGCCGTCGTCTGTGCAAGTTCGCCCTAACGGGCGGGCACGGCGCCCAGCGGCAACTCCGCATATGGCAACCCCGGATCCGCGACCGCCTCAGGATGCAACAGGTGAGCGAGCTGGCGTACGCCATCCGCGAGCCGCGGCGCCGGCCGCGAGAAGTGGGCATCCCCGTCCACCACGACGGTGCGCACCGGCAAACGAAGGTCGGTCGTCCGCTCAAGCGCCTGCTCGAGGCTGAAGCCGCAGGCCGCCAACACGACAAGCTCCGGCTCCTCGCCAAGCACGGTCTCCCAGGTGGTCGCGAACGAATACTCGCCCGGCTTGCTGAGCACATTCGTCCCGCCCGCTGCCTCCACCATCTCCGGCAGCCAATGCCCCGATCCATATGGCGGGTCGAGCCATTCTGCCACGAACACGCGCGGCCGAGCGAGTCCGGCGACCGCCGCCCGCACCGCCCCAACCTTCGCGCGCATCGCATCGGCCACGGCGACACCGCGCCCGTGCACCCCGAGCCGATCGCCGAGCACGATCACGCTCTCGACGACGTCGTCCAAACTGCGCGGATTCATCGAGAACACCTCGGTGCCGATCGGGCAGGCCGTCGCCAGATCGCCGCTCGAGACGGCGCACACCTCGCACAGATCCTGCGTGATCACCAGATCGGGCCGCAGCTCGGACATGAGCTGCGCATCGACCGCGTAGATCGAGTGACTCTCCGATACGGCCGCGCTGACCACCGCGTCGATCTCGGCGCTCGACATCGCGGAGACGTCGATCCGCGTGCGCGCGACAAGCGGTTTTTCCGCCACCTCCGGCGGCCAGTTACAGTCCTCCGACACGCCGACGAGCGAGTCAAGCAGACCCAGCTCCGCGATCATGTCCGTCGCACTTGGCAGCAGAGAAACGATCCGCATCGCGCCGACTGTAGCTCACCGGCCCCAACGCTGCGAGCGCCACGCGCGCTAGCGTACGCGCGGACATGCATCCAAAAACGCCAGTCTCCGACGGGTCGTCACTGAGCGCGATCGTCGTCGCAGGTACCCACAGCGGCGTCGGGAAGACGACCGTCACGCTCGGCTTGATCGGCGCGCTGCGCCGCCGCGGCCTCACGGTGCAGCCGTTCAAGGTCGGCCCCGACTTCATCGATCCCCTCCACCACCAGCGCGCGAGCGGTCGCGCCGCCCGCAACCTCGACGGCTGGATGCTCCGCCCGGGAACCAACCTGGAGTGCTTCGCGCGCGCGACCGCCGATGCCGATGTCGCGGTAATCGAAGGCGTGATGGGACTATTCGACGGCAGCGAAGGCACAACCGACCGCGGCAGCACCGCCGAGATGGCCAAGCTCCTTGATCTGCCTGTGGTCCTCGTCTGCGACGTAGGCGCGATGGCCCGCAGCGCCGCGGCGCTGATTCACGGCTACACCGGCTTCGACCCCGACCTTCGCGTCGCCGGCATCATCCTCAACAACGTCGGCAGCGAAGCGCACGCCAGGATGGTCCGCGACGCCGTCGCCGATGACGTTCCAATCCTCGGAGCCCTCCCCCGCGTCGTCGACGTGGTCGTGCCGGAACGCCACCTCGGGCTCCACCTCCCGCACGAGGCACGCCAGGAGTACGTCGACGATCTCGCCACGCTGATAGAGCACCACGTCGACCTCGACAAGCTCCTTGAAATCAGCCTCACCAAACGGCGGCCACAACCGCCCCAGTTCGCCGTCGCTCACACGACGATCCGTGTTGGCGTCGCCCGCGACGAAGCGTTTTGCTTCTACTACGCCGACAACCTCGAACTACTCGAACAAGCCGGAGCCGAACTGGTTGAGTTCTCGCCGATCATTGACCCACTCCCCGACGATCTTGACGGCCTCTACTTTGGCGGTGGGTACCCTGAACTTCATGCCGCCGAGCTCACCCACAACACCGCGGCTCGAGAGGCGGTCCGCGCGTTTGCCATTGCTGGCGGGCCGATCTACGCCGAATGTGGGGGACTCATGTACCTCGCCAACAACCTCGAACTTGAAGACGCAAGTTATCCGCTCTGCGGGATCCTGCCCTTCAACACGAGGATGCCCGCCCGGCTCACGCTCTCCTACGTGGAGGTCCGCACCACCGGCGGACTCTTCGGTCCCGACAAGATCGCCCGTGGGCACCTCTACCATCACT
>Ga0307373_10010563_pt1 | contig 13554 bp, 9 predicted proteins | sample OX2MG_FD_202534 | JGI IMG/M metagenome (GOLD analysis project Ga0307373, IMG submission 202534) | Soil microbial communities from Risofladan, Vaasa, Finland - OX-2 | ecosystem: Environmental > Terrestrial > Soil > Coastal area > Acid sulfate soil | place: Finland: Risofladan, Vaasa | collected... | reverse complement strand
CGGTGTTGACGCGATTGGGCTCCAGCCAGTTAGTGGTGTAGTCGTCGCCAAACCCCAGATAGGAGCCCGCGCCGATTCGCACCTGTTTGTCGATGATGCACCGATCGATCACCGCTCCCGGCCCGATGACCGAGTCGCCCATCACGATCGAGTCCCGCACGACCGCCGACTCATGCACGACCACTCCGGGCGAGAGCACGGAGTGCTCGACCGTCCCGCGGATAACGATGTCGCCATGCGACAGCAGGCTGCGCGAGACGTGGGAGCCGTCCATGATCTTGGCCGGAGGCCGCTCCTCGCTGCGCGTGTGGATGCGCCAGTTGGGATCGTAGAGGTTTAGCGCCGGGATGTCCTCGAGCAGCTCCATGTTCGACTCCCAGTAGGACTGGATCGTGCCGACGTCCTGCCAGTAGCCGTGGAACAGGTAGGCATAGGCCGAGCCGCCATGGATCAGGTACGGGATGACGTGCTTCCCGAAGTCGGTCATCTCCGCACCGTAGTCGGAATCCTGGAACACGTCGAGCAGGACGCTGCGCTTGAAGATGTAGACGCCCATCGAGGCGAGGTTGCTCCGGGGATTGGCGGGCTTCTCGTCGAAGTCGACGATGCGGTCGCCGTCGTCGGTGGTCATCACGCCGAAGCGTGGCGCGTCCTCCCAGGGCACCGGCTGCACTGCAACCGTCACGTCCGCGTCGCGCTCGCGATGGAGCGCCAGCATCGGCCGGTAGTCCATCGCGTACACGTGGTCGCCCGAGAGGATGAGTACGTCCTGGTAGGGCTTCTCGCTGACAAAGAAGAGGTTGTGATAGATCGCGTCGGCCGTGCCTCGATACCAACCCGACTGCGAGCGACCAAGGTAGGGCTGCAAGATCACCACCCCGCCGCTGCGCTCGCGGTCGAGATCCCAGGGCCGCCCGTGCCCGATGTGCTCGTTGAGCGAGTGAGGCCGGTACTGCGTCAGGACGGCGATGTTGAAGAAGTCGGAGTTGACGCAATTGCTCAAGGCGAAGTCGATAATCCGGTACTTCCCGGCGAACGGGACGGCCGGTTTGGCGCGTTGCCGTGACAGGATGCTCAGGCGCTCTCCCTGTCCGCCCGCGAGGATCATCACCGCGACCTGGTCCATCGACGCGCCTTTCCGGCTGACCCAGCGCCTCCGCACCACCCTGCGCTCCCCGCGGCGCCCGGGCTCACGGCCATTGTCCGGGCCTCGCCGACGTGGGTCAAGCGCCCGGCTGAGGGGCCGGGCGGCTGTGCTATACTCCCGCGGATCGCACGCGCCACGCCGTCCGCGGGTCACCCATTCGGGACGAGGAACGATGCGGGAACTCTTCCGCCGCCAACCCAGATTTACCGCCGAGCCCCAGAGCCAGGACAGTCCGGCCGTCCCGGATGATCTGTGGATCAAGTGCCCTCGCTGCGGCGAGCTCGTCTACACCCGCGAGTTCGAGCGGGTCCACCGCGTCTGTCCCCGCTGCAATTATCACGGCCGGCTGACCGCGCGCGAGCGACTGAACCTGCTGACCGATCCCGACAGCTTCGTCGAGTGGGACGGCGATCTGGAGGCAGCGGACCCACTTGCCTTCGTGGCGGACGGTGAGTCCTACCGCGACAAGATCTGCGCCGTCACCCGCAAGTCCGGCGCTCGCGAAGCTCTGGTGACCGGGTCCGCCGCGATCGGTGGTCATCCGGTGGCGCTGGCGGTCGCCGAGTTCGGGTTCCTCGGTGCGAGCATGGGCTCGGTGTTCGGCGAGAAGCTCGTCCGGGCGATCGAGCGTGCCGTCGACCACGGCTGGGCACTGGTGACCGTCTCCTCGGCCGGCGGAGCTCGCATGCACGAGGGTCCCTTCTCGCTGCTGCAGATGGCGAAGACGACCGCGGCGCTGGCACGCCTGGCCGAGGCAGGTCTGGCGCACCTCGCGGTGGTCGCCGACCCCTGCTACGGCGGCGTGACGGCGAGCTACGTCACCGTTGCCGACGTGATTCTGGCCGAGCCCGGAGCGATGATCGGCTTCGCCGGACCTCGTGTTATCGAGCAGATCACCCGGCAGAAGCTGCCGGAGGGCTTCCAGACGGCCGAGTTCCTCCTCGCCCACGGGATGATCGACTTGATCGTACCGCGACGCGGACTCAGCGGTCAGCTCGCGACGCTCCTGGGGCACTACGCCGCGGCCCCGGTGCGCGTCGCTGCCGCTGTCGTCCGGGAGACCTCCGGTGCTTGAGGCTCCCAGCGCCTGGGACCGCGTACTGCGCGCGCGCAACGCCGCCCGTCCGCACGCCCTCGACTACATCGGCGACATGATCGACGGCTTCGTCGAACTCCACGGAGACCGCCACTTCGGTGATGACCACGCGCTCGTGGGGGGGATCGGGGGGTTCCGCGGTCGCTCCGTCATCGTGATTGGCCACCAGAAGGGCGGCAACACCCGCGAGAACCTGGAGCGCAACTTCGGCATGCCGCGGCCGGAGGGCTACCGCAAAGCGCTGCGGTTGATGCGGCAGGCGGAGAAGTTCGACATGCCGGTGATCTCCCTCGTGGACACCCCGGCTGCCGATCCGGGCCTCGGCTCCGAGGAGCGCGGGCAGTCGGTCGCCATCGCGGAGAATCTCCTGGCGATGGCCTCGCTGCGGGTGCCGACCGTCGCGATCGTCATCGGCGAGGGCGGTAGCGGCGGTGCGCTCGCCATCAGCGTCGCCGATCGGCTCCTGATGCTCGAGAACGCGATCTATGCGGTCGCCTCGCCGGAGGCCTGCGCAACGATCCTGTGGCGGGATGTCGCGCGGGCTCCCGAAGCCGCCGCCGCGCTGCGGCTGACTGCCGCGGACCTGTTCGAATTCGGCATCGTCGACGAGGTGATCCCGGAGCCGGTCTCGGCCGACCAGGAGCCGGGACCCGTCATGCGCCGGGTGGCCGACGCGCTGGAGCGACACCTCGCGGAGCTCGAGGTCGGGCAGCATCGCGACGGCGTCGACGCGCTTCTCGCACGCCGCTACGCCAAGTACCGTCGCATCGGCCGCTGGCAGGAGGTCCTCCCTGCCGGAATCGCCGCCAACGGCGCCGAGTTGCTGGCCCCCGAGTAGCCCTCCACCGACACGCCGCCGGGCCAACAGGCGAACGGCACCAGACCGCCCCTCACCGGAAATCACCGCATCGCTCGAAACGACAGCCCGGAACTCAGCCGGCTCAAGGTTTTTGCCACAATACGTCGGTTCAACAGCCGCCCGCCCGTGCTCCACGCCACCCGCGCTCCAGCCCCTTCAGTGGGCTTCGTCTTTCAGCGCGGCGGCTTTTGCCCCGCGCGACGCTGCCGGCCATCGCGGCTCGATGCGCTGGCCGCCGTCTACCGGATCTATTCGTCAAAGACCATCAGCCGGCGTTTCGCTGCGTGCTCCGCATGCTCTGCATGCCCTGGACCGGTTCTAACGTTCGCCAACCGCGCTAGCGGCCGAGGAGACCGAGCGCTTCCATGATGCCGCGGTAGCGGTCGCGGCTGCCGAGGTCGTCCTGGAGGTAGCGATGCACGTGAACCAGGCGATCCGAGGTGAAGATACCGCGGTAGATGCCGGATTCGGTGATGGCGATCGCCGGCCGGCCGCTGGTGATCATCCGGCGGTGGACCTCGTAGACCGTGCTGTCGACGTCCATCGGCATGACGTTGTGATCCATGACGTCTCGGACGCGAACCTGATCGCCGCGGTGCAACTCGCGCAGGAGGTCGTCGCGCCAGAGCATGCCGACGACGACCCCGTCGTGCGTCACCGCCACGTCGCGCGGGCCACCGCGGAGCGCGCGCGCCAGCGGGACGTCCGGCGAGACACCGCCCATATCCCAGACGGCAAACTGGCTCACCGGCAGCGCCTGCAGCGAGGACTCGACGTGGATCATACGCGCCTCGACGAAGGCCGCGACCACGATGAAGATCGCCACCAGTGGCAGTGCCACGTCCCGGGTGTAGAACGCCGCGCCGACGAGCAGCAGCGCCATCACCTGCCCGAACACCACGGCTATCCGCGTCGCCAGCACGCGGTTGCTAACCGCTGTCAGCATCGCCCGTAGCAGTCGCCCCCCGTCCATTGGGAAGGCGGGCAGCAGGTTGAACACGGCGAGCATCAGGTTGGCGAGCCACAGGTAGAGCACGAGACCGACAGCGGTGGTGTCCTCGACGGCCCCAACGAACGAGACGAGATCGTGCACGCCGCGCTCAGCGCACAGGAGCAGCGCCAGGGGCAGCAGGCAGATCGCCACCAGCCCATTGAGGATCGGCCCGGCCAGTGCGATGCGGGCCTCCTGGCGCGGCGGTAACGGCACCTGCTCGATCCGCGCCACGCCGCCGATGGGAAGCAGCGTGATGTCGTGCACCGTGAGTCCATAGCGCTGCGCCACGAAGCTATGGGCGAGCTCATGTCCGACCACGCAGGCGAATACCGCCACCAGTACGAACGCGCCAAACACCGCCCCACGCAGCCCGGCACCGGAGACTACGCCCCAGTAGTAGACCACCCAGAGCAGGGCGAACAGGATCGTCGGGTGGAGTTTGATCTGGATGTTCCGGATCGTAGCGACCCGGACGGCCCGCCCCACGTTACGTCACGCCCCTCCGCGTCCGGGAGCCGCGCGGCCGGCTTCATTCCCGGGCGCCCGGACCCGCCGGCACGCCCCGATCGATCGGCTCCATGTTCTGATCATAACAGGATTCGGGTACCTGGCGCGGGTGTCACCGCACCTGGCGTCGGCGTGGCACGCCCCCTGCGTTATGCCGGAGGACCGCCGGCACATCCCGAGCAGTCGCGGGAGCCTGATTCGTCAGCGCCCGGCCGTGCCTGAGGAGATCGAGTGGAAAGTACCGCAAGATACTTGCCACCAATTCACACGCGACGTATAGTGGTGCGTGACGGCGCGTCACGCCGTCCGCCACCCACAACGGTCTGAAGCCACCACGCGATCTCCGGTTGCTCGCACCCGTCGCTTCGCCGCGTCGGACGCGGCTCTCGGACCGGACTGTCGAGGAGGATATGCATGCCGGGCTACGACGTCTCCATGGATCTCTCTCCCGAGATGCGGATGTGGATCTCGCCGAGCCTCATCGAGGCCAACTACATCCTCAGTCTCTCGCGAATGGAGCTCCAGGAGGTGATCAAGCAGGAGCTCGACGACAACCCCGCCCTCGAGATGGAGGACAAGGAGACTTGCCCCGTCTGCGGTGGGGTCCTCGAGGGCAGCTTCTGCCCCAACTGCCTGATCAACCAGCGCGAGGAGCGCTACGAAGAGCCGTTCGAGGACTACCCCGAAACCCTCTACTCATCGGTGGCGCGCGAGCGCGACGACGGCGACGAGTTCGACCCGATGACCCTGGTCGCCTCGGAGATGACCGTCCCCGAGCAGATCCTCAGCGACGTCTCATCCCTGTGCCACAACGGTGACCTGAGCGTGGCCGAGTACCTGGTCAACTCCCTCGACGAGCGCGGCTTCGTGAGCATGGACCTGGATGACGTGGCCCGCCATTTCAACCGTTCCCGCGACTACGTCGAGCACGTCCTCGAGCAGGTGCAGTCCGTGGCCCCGATCGGGGTAGGTGCCCGTGATCTCCAGGAGTGCCTCCTCATCCAGCTGCGCTACCTGCAGGACATCGGCATGGACGTCCCGCCCTACGTGGAGTCCATCCTCGCTGATTTCCTGGAGCCGTTCGGCGCACACAAGTTCGGCTACATCGCCAAGGAGCTCGGCATCACCAATGAGGACGTCGAGGCGGCCCGCGACTTCATCCGGGCGCACCTCAACCCGTTCCCGATGCAGAGCCAGGAGGCGCGCTACTGGAAGACGCCGCTGCGCTCCCCCTACGTCGCTCCGGATGTCATCGTCAACCTGCGCGACGACGAGCTCGCGGTCGAGGTCGTCGATACCCGGCACTTCCACCTGCGGATGAACCCCCTCTACGACCAGATCGCCCGCGAGATCGGGCGCAGCCGCACTCGCGGCAGCTACAGCGACGCCGAGCGCCAGCACATCCGCGAGTTCGTCAACCGCGCGAAGCTGTTCATCTCGAACATCAACCAGCGCCGCGAGACGCTCTTCAAGATTTCGCGCTGCATCGTGGACCTGCAGGAGGACTTTCTGCGCGGCGGCGTCCGTGAGCTCCATCCACTCACGCGCGCGGTGGTGGCCCAGCAGGTCGGCGTCCACGAGTCCACCGTGAGCCGGGCGACGGCCAACAAGTTCGTCATGCTTCCCAACCGCCGCGTCATCCCCTTCAGCGACTTCTTCACCCCTTCCCTGAGCGTCAAGGACATCATCAAGGAGATGATCGAGCGCGAGGGCGCCCCGCTGACCGACCGGCGGATCTGCGACTTGCTCAGCCGGCAGGGCATTCGCATCGCCCGCCGCACCGTTGCCAAGTACCGCGCCGAGCTTCGCATCCTCCCCAGCACCATGCGCTAGCCCGTTCCGTGGTGGTTCTTCCGCGCCCAACGCGCCGGTCGGTCGATTGCCCGCCCGGCGCCGTCGCGTCCGGCGGCGACGCGGGAGCGCGTATAATGCCGCCACGGCCACGCCGACTCCGCCCGAGAGGACGAGGGAATGCCCGACCCGCGTAGCGTCCTGGGGGTCCGCCAGTTCGACCGGGAGTACCTGGAAGAGATCTTTCGGCGGGCAGACGAGATGCGCGCGGTGGTGGCCTCCGGCGGCTCATCTCGGCTTCGTGGGCGCATCATGGCGACGCTGTTCTTCGAGCCCAGCACGCGGACGCGCCTGAGCTTCGAGTCGGCCATGGCGCGCCTCGGCGGCGCGGTCCTCTCGGCCGAGTACGCACGCGAGACGTCGTCGGCCGCCAAAGGCGAGACGGTGGAGGACACGGCCCGCATCGTCGAGTCCTATGCCGACGTGATCGTCATCCGGCATCCGGACGGAGGCTCCGCCGCCCGCGCCGCGGCGGTCGTCGACGTGCCGGTCATCAACGCCGGCGACGGGCCGTACGAGCATCCCACTCAGGCCCTGCTCGACCTCTATACGATCCGCTCTGAGCTCGGCCGCATCGACAACCTCAGGCTGGCTCTGGTCGGTGACCTCAAGTACGGGCGCGCACCGCGTTCGCTGGCCCTGCTGGCCCTGCAGACGCGGGGGAACGAGCTCATCTTCGTGGCCCCACCCAACGTCAGGATGGGTGACGACGTCAAACATACGCTCACCGGAGCAGGCGTCGCCTACCGCGAGGAGTCGGACCTGCGGTCGGTGCTGCCCGAGGTCGACATCGTCTACCAGACACGCATCCAGCACGAGCGGTTCGCGTCCGAGGCGGACTACGAGGCGGCCCGCGGCCGCTACATCATCGATCCCGACGCCATGCGGCTGCTGCGATCCGAGGCCATCCTGATGCACCCGCTGCCACGGGTCGACGAGATCGCCTCCGACGTCGACCAGGACCCGCGCGCCGTCTACTTCTCGCAGGCGCGAAACGGCGTCTTCGTGCGCATGGCGCTCCTCGACCTCCTGCTCGGCAACGGCATTTGAGGCCGGCTCGCCATCCGACTCGAACCCACCCGGTTTCATCGGTTCACGGTTTCACGGTTTCACGGGCGCGCTCGAAGCTCAGACCTGAAACGACGAGGGGTTCAGAGCTCGGCGTAGGCCGCCAGACGCTGGCCACGCCGGCGGAGCTTGCGTAGCGCCTCGTTCTCGATCTGCCGCACGCGCTCGCGGCTGATGTCCAGCTGCTGGCCCACCTCGGACAGGGTGTGTGGCGACCCGTTGCCCAGTCCAAACCGCAGCTGCAGCACGAGTCGCTCGCGCGGAGTCAGACTCTCCAGCACCCGCGCGATGTCTTGTTGCATGAGCGACTCGACCGCGACCTCTTCGGGCGTGCGCGTGACCTCGTCGGCAATCAGGTCCCCGAGGCTGCCCTCGTCCTCCTCACCGACCGGCTTCTCGAGGGAGATCGTGCGCTGCGCCGCCCGGATGATCTGATCCACCTTCTCCGGAGCCACGCTCATCGCCTCCGCTACCTCCTCAGGTTGCGGCGGCCGGCCCATCTCCTGGGTCAGCTGCGACACCGTGCGCCGGTACCGGGTGATGCTGTCGGTCATGTGCACCGGCAGTCGGATCGTCCGCCCCTGGTCGGCGATGGCGCGCGTGATGGCCTGCCGGATCCACCACGTCGCGTAGGTGCTGAAGCGGAACCCGCGTCGCCAGTCATATTTCTGGACGGCGCGCATCAGGCCGATGTTGCCCTCCTGGATCAGGTCCAGCAGCGACAAACCGCGACCGACGTAGCGCTTCGCGATGCTGACCACGAGACGGAGGTTCGCCCGCACGAAGCGTTGAAGCGCGACCATATCGCCCAGCTCTATCCGCTTGGCCAGCTCGACCTCCTCCGCCGCGGTCAGCAGCGGCGCCTCGGAGATCTCACGCAGGTAGAGCCGGATCGGATCGGTGATCGCGGCGGGATCGTAGCGCACCAGGTCCTCGTACTCCTGGTCGAGCTCCGGCTGCTCCTCGACCTCCGCCAGCTCGCGACGCTCGTCGTCCTGGGGGACGACCAGCTCGTCCTGGTCCTCCACCTCTGGATCGAGCTCCTCGTCGTCGGGTCGGCGGTCTCGATCGAAGCTCATCGGGAGATCCTCCTCGGTCCGCTCAGGGCGCCGGTGGGGTCGCGCCCGCTCACCCTGATGCCGGACGCGTCGTCGGCTTCCCTGGTCCCGCCGCGGTTCGGCTGCGCAAGATCATGGCGGCGCTCGTCGGCGGCACGCAAGACCAATTCCATCCGGACCGCCCGCCCACCGTCACCGGTATACTTGATCGGTTATCGATGACACCACGCGCCCGCACCCACGGGCGGGGAAGCGGCTACCTACGATGATACCGACCTATCTCAGCGTGCGAAACTTCATGTCGTACCGCGACCCCGTCGAGATCGATTTTCGGGGGATCCGCGTCGCCTGCCTCTCGGGCGACAACGGCGCCGGAAAGTCCGCCTTGCTGGACTGCATCACCTGGGCGCTGTGGGGCAAGGCCCGCGTCAACAGCGACCGCGATCTGCTCTCGCTCGGCGCCACCGAGATGGAGGTCGTCTTCGGGTTCATCCTCGGCGACCGTGAGGTCCGTGTGACGCGCCGACGCGGCAAGGCCGGCAGCGGCCCGCTCACCCTCGACCTCGACATCCTCGACGGCGAGCGCTGGCGCTCGCAGAACGGCGCCACCGTCCGGGAGACCCAGGGGGCAATCGACTCCGTGCTCCGCATGGACTTCGACACGTTTATCAACTCGGCCTTCATCCTCCAGGGTCGCGCCGACGAGTTCACCACCAAGACGCCCGCCGCCCGCAAGCAGGTGCTCGGGGAGATACTCAACCTCGCCGATTATGACCGCTATGAGGAGATCGCGCGCCAGGAACTGCGCGACCGGGAGCGGCACCTGCGCGCGATCGACGACGAACTGACCGCCATCGACGCCAGGCTTACCGAACTGCCGACGCTACGCGCGGATGTCGAGACGCTCAGCCGGGACCTCGTCGCGCTCGGCCTGCAGGCCGACAACACCCACCTCGAGCTAACGGCGGCGCACGCGCGCGTCCAGGCACTCGAGTTCATCGCCATCCAGCGCGACGCGCTGCATCGTCAGGTCGTCGCGCTGCGGGAAACACTCACCGGGCTCGCTCGTCAGCGCGCCGCTCTCGAAGGAGAGATCACGGCGCACCGCGCTGTCCTGGCCAGGAAGGACGAGATTAGCGCGCGCTACGGCGAACTGGTCGACCTGCGTGCGCGGCAGCAGGCGCTGGGCCTGCGCCTCGCCGAGCGGCAGGCATTGATCGAGCGGCGTTCCGTCCACGAGCAGCGTGTGCAGCAGGCGGCGCACCACCTGGAATCCGAGGCCCACTCGGTCGGCTGCCAGATCGGGGAGCGTGAGCTACTGCTCGCGGAGCGCGATGGAGTAGACGCGCAGGTGGCGACGCTGCGCACGGAGGTCGCGGCACTGGAGGGCGTGGACGACGCCATTCGCCGCCTGCACGACGAGCAAGCGGCGCGCGAGCAGCGGCGCGGCGGGTTCGAGGCCGACAACCAGCGGCTGAAATCCGACATGGCCGATATCAAGGCGCGCATGGACCAGGTGAGCGGCGACGTTGCCGTCTGCCCGGTCTGCCGACGCGAGCTGCCTGCGGAGGAGCGGGATCGACTCCAGCAGCAGTACCGTGCCGAGGGGACCGTGCACGGGGACCGTTACCGGGCCAATCGTGCCGCCCTCAAGGATCTCGACGCTCAGGCAGCAACCGCGCGCGTCAGACTCGACGACCTGCAGCGCCAGCGCCAGCGCCTCGAAGGATTTCAGAAGCGCGCGGCCGCGCTGGGCGAGCGCCTCGAGCGAATCCAGCAGGCCCAACGAGAGGTCGAGACGCTGTCCGCGCACCTGGACGGGCTCCGCCGGCTGCTGGCCGACGGCCTCCCGGCTGCCGAGGATCGGGTGGAGCTTGCCCGCATCGACGACGAGCTCGGCGCGCTGCCCTTCGACCGCGACGAGCACCGACGTGTGGTCGAGCGCATCGCCGAGCTGGCGTCCGCCGAGTCGGACCAGCAGGCCGCGCTGGTCGCCGCAACCGCCCTGCAGCGCGACGAGGCACGCGTGGAGGCGCTGCTCCTGGAAGCCGAGAAGCACGAGCGTGAGCTCGCCACCTCGCAGACCGAGGAGGCCGAGCTCGCCGGTCGGCTCACCCAGCTCGAGCCGCTGCGCGCCGAGCGGGACGTGCTGCAGGCCGAGGCGGATGCCGCCGCCCGGCGACTTGGCGAGGCCCGCGAGCGCTTCGGAGCCGCGCAGCAGCGGCTCGAGGACTGCCTGAGTCTTCAGGACCAGCGCGAGGACCTCGCCGAGCGCCGCCTGCGGGTCGCCGAGGAGAAGATGATCTTCGAGGAGCTGACGCTGGCGTTCGGCAAGCGCGGCATCCAGGCCATGATCATCGAGAACATCATCCCCGAGCTGCAGGACGAGGCCAACACGATCCTCGACAAGATGCCCGGCAACACGATGCGGGTGGAGTTCCACACTCAGCGGCAGGCGCGCAGCACCGACAGCACCATCGAGACGCTCGACATCGTCATCAGCGACGAGGCGGGCCGCCGGCCGTACGAGCTCTACAGCGGCGGCGAGGCATTCCGGGCAAACTTCGCCATCCGGGTTGCGTTGAGCACGCTGCTCGCCCGCCGCGCCGGCACGCGGCTGCAGACGCTGGTGATCGACGAGGGCTTTGGCACCCAGGACACCCGCGGCCGGGACGGGCTGGTCGAGGCTATCCGTGCCATCGAGCCGGACTTCGAGACCATCCTGGTGATCACCCACATTCCCGAGCTGAAGGAGCTCTTCCCGACCCGCATCGAGGTCACCAAGACCCCGAGCGGCTCGCGCGTCCAGGTCATCTGAACGGGGACCGGCCGCGGCGCTCGCCGGCTCGCGACCCGCCGCCACCCACCCGAACGCGCGGGTGGGTGGCCACTGCTACGCCCGGTTCAGACCCTCGGCTCTCCCTGCCATCGTCACATCTAGCAACACGCGAACGCACCACGATCGAAGGAGGGACCGCGGGCACGTTCACGCCAGCCGAGGTCGTCTATCTGGAGGGGCAGATGCTCGGCGCGTAGCCCCAGCACCTGTTGAGCCGATGGACTGAGGTACTGAACGCTTCCGTCGCCGTCGAGCAGCGCGATGGCATCGAGGTGGTGCTCGATCAACGCCTGGAAGACCGGGGTCGTGGCCGAGATTACACGCCGCGCAGGCACTTCCGCCGGCAGGATCGACCCGGCTCGCGACGCTGCCATCCGCGACCTCCACCACGTGCTTATGGGCCGGATTTCTCCTGGCCGAGATTCTACTCCGGATCACGGCGAGCGGTGGACGCTATGATCCCGGCCCGCCGCACGCCAGGTCGCGTCGCACGATGAGGGTCCGTCGTTGCGCCTGAGAGCCGAACGCTACGGAGACCCGGCCGCGAACACCCGGAAACTCGCCGTCGACGCAGGCGCGTTCAGAATCGTCGCCGCCACGGTCGTGTCCTGGCCGGCCTGCAGCGTTGCCGGGTTGGCCACACCCCAGTCGTACCCCACGACCCAGCCGTTACGGTCATACAGTGCCACGGCATACGACACGTACCTCAGCGCCGTGGCGCCGTCGTTGCGCACGATCGCGGTGACGCGGTAGCCGGCACCGGTGCCCGGGCTCCCGACCTCGTTCACCACACTCAACTGTGGGATGGGCTCGTGGCTGCCCGGGTTGCCGTTGGCCGCGACCTGAGCGCTGGCGAACGGCTGGCCGCTGTCGAACCAGACCTGGAACGGCACCTGTTGCCCGCCCTGTAGCGGGCCTAGATCGACGAATGTGCTCTCTTCACTCTCGACCGCGCCGCTGGCGCTGAGAAGCTTGACGTCGATCTTCACGTTCTCGTACGGAGCGAGCGCATCGTTCCGCACGTCACCGATGAAGGTCCACCGCCCCGAGGCGTCCTGGTGGTACGAGAGGCTCTGCACCAACAGTGGGTTGCCGCCGTCGTAGAGGTAGCGCCAGCTGTAGTAGTGCTGGCCGACGTTGCCCGTCTCGACCTGCCAGCCGGCCGGGTTGTCGGGCGTGTAGGTCAGCACGCGCCGCTCGAAGACCTGCACCAGCACGCGCTTCTCGACGCCGCCAACCTTGACCGTGGTCCAGTACGCCTCCGTGATCGGATAGCCGGTGGCGAAGAACGGATTGCTGAACAGGGGCGCCGTCGAGGTCTGCCAGCCGTCGTTGACCGGTCCGGAACTGGTCATGAACGTCCAGAAGACCGATGCGACGGTGTGGCCGGTGGGCGCGCCAACGTCCTTGGCGGTCACGTTGTAGCTCCCGAGACGGGGGTCGTCCTGGACGTGCCCCGCGCGATCGACGGTCTGCGTGACCAGCCAGCCAGAGGGGACGGGGTGATAGTCGAGCAGCGGCGTGAAACTGGCGTAGGTCGGCGCCATCGGGTCGTTGGCGTCGCCGGCCACGTTGATCTGCGCGGGATCGTGCTGCTCGAACGCGTCGTTGCCCACCTGCATCCGACCGGTGACCAGCTCTTTCGCCAGCAATCCGTTGGTCACGTACCACTGCGAGTTCGCGTCGCCGCTCGTGTCCGTAACCTCCATGCGCGACTTGTCGAAGTACTGCACCGCCCGCACGCCGCGCGTTCCGCTGAAGTTGCCATCGCTGTACGGCTCCACGATCAGCGGGCTCTCGGGCGCCGGTCCCCAGACCCAGGTGCGGGACGTCTGGCCCGACGCAACGGGCTGATCCGTCCGCGTCCAGGTACGGGAGAAGGCATACATCCCGAAGTCGGCGGCAGCCGCCGGCACGGCACTCACGACGCTGACGAGCGCGACGATCACGGCGGTGACGATCAGCCTTCGCATGCTGGAACCTCTCGACGGCGGACGGTCGGACGCATGTCGGCACCGTGTCCCGGCTCTGACTAGCCTAGCCGCCGCATTCGCCGGCAACAGACACCCATTCCTCCCAAACCGGGACGGGCCGTCGGCGCTGGATCGCGTCCCGGTGGCGCCAGGGCACAATGA
>Ga0307373_10010562_pt1 | contig 13554 bp, 12 predicted proteins | sample OX2MG_FD_202534 | JGI IMG/M metagenome (GOLD analysis project Ga0307373, IMG submission 202534) | Soil microbial communities from Risofladan, Vaasa, Finland - OX-2 | ecosystem: Environmental > Terrestrial > Soil > Coastal area > Acid sulfate soil | place: Finland: Risofladan, Vaasa | collected... | reverse complement strand
TTTTTTTTCGCGCGCGTGCCGCGCGGTGGACACCTTGCCGCGTCGCCCGGCGAGGTGAGAATCGTAGCGAGCGGGTGTTCGGCGAACGGTTGCCGAATCAGCCGGCATCGCCTGGGCGCGCGGCTGCGCGAAGTGGCCCGCTCGACCGCGGAAACCCCGCCGAAATCCCCAGTGCGACCTGCGGAAAATAGGTTAAGGGTTGGGCTGTGAAGGTTTTTGGCGTGCCGATTTGCGTGAATTGACGGCAATGGACTTCCCTATAGGCTTAGAGCACGCGGTGCGGCGCGAGGTTCGCGGCCGACCGCCTTCCGAGCCCGTTTGGTTACAAGGCGGTTCGCCAACCAATTGCCTGGAGATGGTCGCCGGGCTATCGCATTACGCGCTCCCCGCTTATTTTTTGGTTTATCCGATGGTAGAACCGATTCTGTCCGGTTGTCCGATTGTTCGTTACAAACTCTTTGATCTCGGGCGCGTAGAGCACGCCGCGGATCTGCTTTTTGGTCAGGCCGGTTGACGCGTGGATGGCCTCGACCGTCGCCCCTTCTGCTGGAATTGCCGCGAGCACCCGCTCGCGGATCGATGGAGAGGTCGTAGAGCGATCAATAAGTCGCTGGATGCAGGCCAACTGGGACGCGATTCCGGCGTCCAACCGCCCCTCTGCGAGGTACCGCTCAAGCATTGCGACGGCTTGCAGGGCGGCCTCATGCTGCTGGACAACCGCCTTGCGAATGTCGATTAGAACTGCGGGCCTGGTTGAATCGGTGGCCATCGGTGGTCCTTCCGTGTTAGTTCAGGAAGTTTAGACCAACAGGATGCCCGCTGACAAGCCCCAAAAAGCTACCTAGGGAAATACAATCCCTAGCGCCTTTGGCTAGATAGCTTTGTGCTTGGTGCTTGGGCGCGGCCCGCATTGCGCCTCAGTGCGCCGTCCCCAGACAAGAGGCGGCGGACGGCGCGCGCTGGGGTAAAGTTTTACTTGGGGGCCGGTTTCCGGCGTTCAATCAGCGCTCGACCGAGGCAAGCTCGAGGCATGGCGGAGACGATGCGGCGGGCGCGGCGCGCCCGTTTGGCGCTCGTCGCCGTGGCGACGCTACGGAACCGCGCCGTGTCATGGCGAATCCTCGCACGGCCAAACGGGGCTGCTTCCCCCCGCCACCATTCCGGCCTTGTGCCGGTGGAGCGGTGATTGAGGCCAGAGATGAACCGGCCGCCGATGCCCTCTTCCGCATCTCCGCCCGTGCTTCCCGCCGCCGCGTCGCGACGGCGGCATTGTCAATCCGTAAAGCTTCGCCGAACCCGTTCCCATTTTCACACTAACCCGAAGCGCAAGCGAGGTTTTGCCGCCTTTTCACGTTCCTCGCTGGCGCTTCGGGTTGGTGTACGGGGCCCGCGTTGGCCACGGCAAGCCTCCATTATTGCTTCGTGGCTGGAAGTGTCGGCAGGACCATCACTCGTTCCTCCTTGGTCTCAGGATTTCGAACGACGATCTCGGTGAAGCCCTGCTTGGCTTGGTTTTGCAGAGCGCGGTTGACCGACAACGATTCGCGCACGGCTTCGGCCATTGAACCGAATTTGCCCTGCTCGACGAGCTCTTTCAAACTGGCCAAGCTTCGCTCGTCGAAGGTGAAAAACGACGCGCTGGGTCTTCGACATGGTTAGGCATCCTGTAAGATATCAGTTGATCGCGTTATTGCACCCGATTGTGATAGCATCTTAGGCATCGAATGTGATGTCAACTACCTTGAACCGATGTTCTTGCCGTGAGCGATTGAATGTAAAGCTTCGCCGAACCCGTTTTTTTTGGCGGACTGATCTGGTCCCCGCTGGTATTTCCGGGGTAAAAGCACGTCCATCATGGATGGCACGCTGCTTGACCTAGCTCTGAGCGATGAATGCCGGGACTTCCCCGCGCAGTGGGAGCCAATTGTCGCGGAGCTTGTATTGCTCCGCCGCGAGAACGCCGAACTGCGACGCGAGAACGCCGAACTGCGGCAACAGGCTGGATACTGGAAATCATGCCACGCCCATGCGCTCGAACGTCTGGCGAAACTGGAAGCGGAGGCCGAGCAACTGCGCGGCGAAAACCGCAAGTTGCAAGACCGCCTCTTCGGTCGGAAAACCGAAAAGACGCGCGGCGACCGCTCGAACCAACTCCACCCGGACGGAGAGGGCAAAACGCCCGAACGTAAACCACGCGGCCAACGCCGGGACCGCCCCGGACCGCGTCGCCGGGACCATAGCCACTTACCCGTCCACGAGGAGTTCCGCGATGTGCCCGAAGACCAACGCATCTGCCCGGACTGCGGCCTCCCCTACACGCTTTGTGGCAGCGAGGATTCGGAGCAAATCGAAATCGACGTCCGCCCGCACCGCCGTCGAATCCGCCGCCGACGCTATCGGCGGTCATGCCACTGTCCGGCGGCAGGCGCTCCGCAAACCGTCACCGCTCCGCCAGCCCCGAAACTGATCCCCAAAGGCCTGCTGGGCACCTCCCTCTGGGTCGAGATTTTGGTGGCCAAGTTCTTCAGCCATCAACCGGTCGAACGGCTGCTGGCCCAGTGGCAACTGCTGGGCTTGAACGTGGCGGCGGGCACCGTCAACGAGGGCCTGAAGCGTCTGGAGCCGATGTTCGCGCCGCTGTACGAGGCCCTGCGAACACGCAACGCCCAGTCGCCCTTGAGCCAGGCCGACGAAACACGCTGGATGATGTTCATCGACCACGAAGGCAAGGTCGGGCATCGCTGGTGGTTGTGGGTCTTCCTGGGGACCGATACGGTGGTCTTTGTTCTCGATCCCAGCCGCAGCCACGAAGTGCCCCAAGGCCACTTCCCGGCCGGGGCCAAGATGGTCTTGGTGGTCGACCGGTACTCCGCCTACAAGGCGATGGACCAGGTCAAATCGGGAAACATTCTGCTGGCGTTTTGCTGGGCCCATGTACGGCGGGATTTTGTCGAGGTGGGCAAGGGCTGGGGGGAGTTGAAGCCCTGGGCTTTGGCCTGGCTGGAACGCATCCGCGAGCTCTATCGCTGCCAACGCGAGCGTCTGAAGCACGCTCCGGGCAGCTCGGAATTTCAGGCGGCCGATGCCACACTACGCCAAGCGGTGAGCGCGATGCAGGCCGAAGCCGAGCGGGAACTTGCCGGCCCGGACCTCCGCGAACCGCGCCGCAAGGTGCTGACCAGTTTGCAGGAGCATTGGACGGGGCTGACTCGGTTCGTGGACGATGTACGGATTCCGATGGACAACAACGCCTCGGAGCGCGAGGCGCGCGGCCCAGCCGTGGGCCGCAAGAACTACTACGGATCGGGTGCGCTGTGGAGCGGCCGCTTGGCGGCCATGCTCTTTTCGTTGTTCGCGACCCTGAGAAAGCAGGGGTTGAATCCTCGCAAGTGGTTAACGTGGTACTTGGAGAGCTGCGCGGAAGCGGGCGGCCAAGCCCCCGCCGAGGTCCACGGCTTTCTGCCCTGGAATCTCAGCGAAGCAAAGCGCCGGGAGCTGAGCATCGATCCACACAATACCTCGTAGTCGGCCGTTCGCACGATCTCTCGGCGATCCTTCGTCCCCACAAAAACCTCGATTGAGGTTGAGATCCTCATGCGCGCGACTGCCCGATGAAAACGGGTTCGGCGAAGCTTTACGTACCGGCTAACCTGAACATCGGTATGGCATCCTTTTCGCCGATCTGATAATCGGTGCCGCCACTTGAAAAGTGCCGGCGCTTTCTGCACAATCGCTGGCGGCGCCATGATGGGTGCCACAGATTTTTAACGGAGGATTCGCCATGTCTCAGAGTCTTGCCTGCAATCTCGCCATCGGTTCAACCGTCCGGGTCAAATGCACAGCCACCCGCGGGATGTTCCCCTACGAGCTTGGCGTACTGGTCCGGGGCAGAGATCAGTTCTACGAGACCATGGTCGATGCCGAGCTCGTGCAGGTCGAGGGCGGTGAAATTCCGGACGATGAAGCTCGGCCCGCCACGATCAAGGCGCAGGTGGTCAATGTGAACGGCGAAAATGTTCTCGTCGAGCTTCCACGACAGGTGGTCACGGGGGACCGGCGCATTTGGGTTCCGATCTCCGAGGTGGCCGGCTATGGGGATTCTGTCGCGACAGGCGATTGAAAGGCGGCTGAAGTCGGGCGAAATCAAAATCGACCCGATGCCCAGCCAGGAAGACTTCGACAGCGATTCCGTCGACGTTCATCTCGGCGACGTTGTCTATGCGTGGAGAAAGCCACCGACGGGCTCAACGATCTCCGTTGCGCTGTGGAAGCCACCGCCGGACCAATTCGAACTGAAGCCGGATATGAAAGTCGGTCAGTTGACGTTTTGGAAGGTCGAAGAACCGGGGATCGCCGACGACATCCCAGAGAGGCAGTTCGACCAACAGCAAACCGCTCGCGGCGACTGATCTATTTCAAGCTCCGGCTTCTGGCGGTCAATCAGCGCTCGACCGAGGCAAGCTCGGATCGTGGCGGGCAGCCAAGCCACCACCCGGCTTTATGCCGGTGGGGCTGTGATTGACCGGCAGAGACGAAGCGGCGACCTCCTTCCTCCCGGCGACGGTGCGCGCCACGGTCGTCCGCCAGCCGCGGCGAGGCGGCGGCTGGTGGACGACCGTTGAGGAAGGGGCAGTTGTCCGGGCCGGCCTCTGGCGTCCAATCATCGCCCGACCGAGGCAAGAAGCGGGGCATGGCGGGCGGACGACCTGGGCCGACGAACCGCAATGTCGCTGGGCGATTATTCTGGGGAACATGCCGCCGGCTTGCCCGGCGGTTGCTGACGCTGGTTTCTACAGGCGGCGCCGCACCTTCGTCGGTTATGCCGCCGGCTTGCCCGGCGGTACTTAACGCTGGTCTCTAAAGGCGGCGAGCCCGCTCAAAGGCAACTCTAGCAACCAACGTAAGCCTCCGCCCGGCAAGCGGGCGGCATCCTCCTGCGGTGCCGCCCCGACCCGTCTAGAGACCAACGTGAGCCTCCGCCCGGCAAGCGGGCGGCATCCTCCTGCGGTGCCGCCCCGACCCGTCTAGAGACCAACGTGAGCCTCCGCTCGGCAAGCGAGCGGCATCCTCCTGCGGCGTCGCCCCCACCCCTCCTAGAGACCAACGTGAGCCTCCGCCCGGCAAGCGGGCGGCATCCTGCTGTGATGCCGTCCCGACGACCCGTCTAGAGACCAACGTGAGCCTCCGCTCGGCAAGCGAGCGGCATCCTGCTGCGATGCCGTCCCGACCCGTCTAGCCTCGGTGATTGCGATCTGGTTCAAGTCGAGTTCATCGCTTCCGCACCTAAACCACCGCGCCACCTCTCGACTCTACCCCGACCGAGGCAAGCTCGGTCGTGGCGAGTAGAACAGACTCGGTGTCAAATTCGGCGTTTTTGCCAGCCGGCCGACGATCATGGCGTCGACCGGCTGGCGCCCAGTCTCAGCGCGGTCTACTTGTTGGCAGACGAGCCGCCGCCCAACGGCTCGCCAAAATGTCGCCGCCATTCCTCGAGTTCCTTCCGCAATCGCTCCAATTCGTTGCCGGATACCTCCAATTCAGCCACGAGGCGATTGCGTTCCGCCTCGGCCCGCTTGCGCTGCGCCTCGGCCCGCTTGTGCTGCGCCTCGGCCCGCTTGCGCTGCGCCTCGGCCCGCTTGCGCTGCGCCTCGGCCCGCTTGCGCTTCGCTTGTTCCTCAAGCAGGAGCTCGTCCGGGGTCGGCAGCCGGCGGCGGGTGGCAGGATTGTAAAACCGCAACCACTCGCCGTCGCGCTCCAGGTGCAAACCGACGACTTCGCTGGGCAATCGCCCCTCGACCGTTTCGATGCGAGCATACTTCCCCTCGCGCAGACGATAGCCTTGTAACGGCGGACCGAGATACTCGTCCTTGGGATCGAACAGAAAATATTCGGGCACGACGATCTTGTCCTGATAGATCGCCATCTTCTCGTCGAGGTCTTCGTCTCGTGTCGATTTGCTGGTCAGCTCGACCACGAAGTCCAGCCCATGACCTTCCTCCCAGACAAAGTACGCATCGCGGGGCTTGTCTTTAGGCACGCCGACGGCGACGAAGACGTCAGGCGAAACATGCTTGCGCGGATTGCCTTTCTCGTAATAGACGAACATGTTGCCCGACACATACACCAGCGGCTCGTTGGCGAAATACCGCTGGAGCGTCTTGACCCCGATCAAGAGATTATCGCGATGGATGGGTGTTTCACCCACGGGCCGGCCGTCTCCGGTGGGGTATTCGATTTCCGCCTCGGCCCCGAGCGAACGCGGTGGTGAAGGGACCGTTGCCATATTCGTCTCCCATGCGCCCCGTCGACCTTAGTTTAGCCGGTCGGCGTGCGGTCGTCGATGTCCCGCCGCTTCCTGGCTGAGGGATGGCGCGAAATGCATCGTAGAGTGGGACCAGTGAGCTTGCGAGCGCCGGCCCACCGATGGCCGGCGTCCTTCGTGGTGGGCCGGCGCTCGAAAGCTCGCTGGTCCCACCCTACACTCACCCCGAACCAATCATCGACGACCGACAAAGCGCTACGCAATCCCGTACTTTTCCAGCAGCCGGTAGAGACTGCGGCGGTTGATGCCCAGGGCCCGCGCCGCGCGTGCTTTGTTCCCTTTCTCGCGTTCCAGCACGTCGACCACGTGCGTCCGCTCGATCTCTTCCAGCTTGTCGCTCTGCCCGTTCATGGCGTGCGGCTCGTGCGTCGGGGAGCGGACCTCGGAGGGGAGGTCTTGCCAGCGGACCATCGTCCCTTCGGCGAGAATCTTGGCCCGCTCGATGACGTTGATGAGCTGGCGGATGTTGCCCGGCCAGGCGTAAGCCTCCAGGGCCTGCATCGCTTCCGGCTCGATTTCCCAGCCCGGCCCCAGAAACTTCGCGACCAACAGCGGCACGTCGCCGGCCCGCTGCCGCAACGGCGGCAGCTCCATCGACATCACGTTGATGCGATAGAAGAGGTCCTCTCGGAACCGTCCGGCCCGCACTTCCGCGGCCATGTCGCGGTTGGTGGCCGCCAGCAGCCGCACATCCACGCGGCACTCCTTCAGCGAGCCGACCCGCCGGAACGAACCGTCTTCCAGCACCCGCAGCAGCTTGGCTTGCAGCGAGCCGGGCATCTCGCCGATTTCGTCGATCATCAGCGTGCCGCCGTCGGCCAGCTCGAACAGCCCCTGCTTGGCGCTCACGGCTCCCGTGAACGAGCCTTTCTCGTGGCCGAACAACTCGCTCTCCAGCAATGTTTCGGGCAGGGCCGCACAGTTGATGACCACCAGCGGCTTGTCGGCCCGCTTGCTGGCGCGGTGCAGTCCCCGTGCGACCAGCTCTTTGCCGGTGCCGCTTTCGCCTTGAATGAGGATGGCCTTGTCGGTCGGCCCGGCCCGGTCGATGAGCCGCAGCACTTCTTTGATGGCCGTCGAACGGCCGAGGATTTCCGACGAGGGCTGGCTGCGTTCGAGCACCGCCTTAAGCTGCTGGTTCTCCTTTCGCAACTGTCGCTGCTCGAAGGCCTTCTGCACGACGACTTCCAGCTCGGCCAGCGGAAAGGGCTTGGTGAGAAAGTCGTGGGCGCCGCGCTTCATGGCCTCGACGGCGGTGGCAATCGTGCCCTGCCCGGTGAGCATCACGATTTCGCAGTCGGGCGTGCCGGCCTTGAGCTTCTGCATCAGCTCCAGGCCCGACAGGCCCGGCATCACCAGATCGACCACGGCCACATGGAACTGCCGTCGGCCGGCCAGTTCCAGCGCGGTCTCTCCGTCGGCGGCTTCTTGAATCCGATAGCCGCGGCGGGAAAAGCGGCGCGCCACGGTCGAGCGATATTCCGAGTCGTCGTCGACAATCAACAAGTCGATGTTTTCCATCTAGGTCTTGGGGCTTGGGTCTTTGGTCTTCGGTCTTTTGGGCCGGCCTGAGCGAACACGCGCTCACGCGGAAGTTGTAAAGCAACGCCTGTGCCGCCCTGCGGAGGGGCGGCAATTCCCCGCAAAATCAAGCGGTTTTGGAATCCTCGCCTTGGTTCGCCGAGTGTGCGGAAATGCCTGCCGCGTGCGTTTCCGCACACGCCCATCGTAATTCTGCGCGTCCCTCATTGCTCCACGCAAGCGATAAACGGCCACAAATCAAGGGGAAACGGTGCGCTGGTCCGGCTGGGCACCTCACTTGCTTAAACGTCGCTTTGGGGCAAGACCAGCAAGCCAACCTAACGGAGTTCCCATCAAAATGAACAGTGCCATCGAGCGATTATTGACGTTGCGCGTGTCGGATGTCATGTCGCGCAACGTGGTCAGCGTCGCCGCGAACAAAAGCATGGCGGAAGCCGCCACGGTGCTCACGCAACAGTTTATCTCCGGCGCGCCGGTCGTCGGCGACCACAACCAGTGCGTGGGGATTCTGAGCGCCATCGACTTCGTGCGCTGTATCGCCAACTCAAGCGGCGGTCCTCCGACACCTGCCGCCGCCAACGGCCATGCGTGCCAGATTCCGGCGACCGATTTGGTCGCTTCGCACATGTCGGCGTTGGTGCAAACCGTCGCGGTCGACCAGCCGTTGACCGCGGCCGCACGACTGATGTGCCAGAACCACATTCACCGGCTGATTGCCCTCGACGACCAGGGCCGCCCGGCCGGCGTCTTGACCTCGCTCGATATCGTGGCGGCCTTGATCAGCGCCATCGAAGAATGAACCCTGAACCCTACTGCGCATCTCCGCCGCGCCGCGGTATCCTGGGGGAACCTTCAATCCCCGGCGGAGATCTGTATGCCCCTCGAACTGGCCTGGCACGAAGTGGCCATCCGACTTGCCTTGACCGTCTTTGCCGGCGGTTGCATCGGACTGAATCGAGGAGAGCACGGCCAACCTGCCGGCCTGCGGACCACCATTCTCGTCTGCGTCGCCGCCGCCGTCTCCATGATCCAGGCCAACCTGCTCCTGGCGACGGCCGGCAAAACGCCCGATTCGTTCATCGTGCTCGATTTGATGCGTTTGCCGCTGGGTGTGCTTTCAGGCATGGGCTTCATCGGCGCCGGCGCCATCTTGCGACGCGACAACCTGGTGATGGGCGTCACCACCGCCGCCACGCTGTGGTACGTAACGCTGATGGGCCTCTGTTTCGGGGGCGGGCAACTGGGCCTGGGCCTGTCGATGCTCGCGGCGGGCATGCTCGTGCTGTCGGGCCTGAAATCGATCGAGCGTCGTCTGAAGCAAGATCGCCACGCGGTTTTGCGGCTGACGGTCTTGCCCGACGGCCCCGGCGAAGACGACCTGCGCCGCATGCTGCATGAGGCGGGCGTCCGCGTCCATTCGTGCGCCTTTCACTCGAGCACCAAGCTTCAACATCGCAGGCTGCGGTGCGAGGTGCGGTGGCGGTCGTCCGGAGACGCCATCGAGACGCCGCCGGTTGTCGCACGCCTGGCCCAACTCGAAGGCGTCGTCCGGCTCGACTGGCGGCCGTAGCGCGGAAAGACGTTATAGGCAATAGACGTTGCCAGCGGCCGAGCGGGCCGGCACAATCATGGCATCATGTCTGACATCGCCGCCGATCTCCGCTGGAAAAAATTCCCCGTCTTGGACGACGGGTTCGTGTGCCTCGTCGACGTGATGGGCAACGACCAGGCCGTGGTGCAAGCGGCCCGCGTCAGCTACGGCGAAGGCACGCGGCAAGTCTCCGACGATCGCTCCCTGATTCGCTATTTGCTGCGGCACCGGCACACGACGCCGTTCGAAATGGCGGAGGTCAAATTCCTGGTGCGCGTGCCGATGGATGCCTGGCGGCAATGGATTCGGCACCGCACGGCGAACGTGAACGAGTACAGCACGCGCTATTCGTTGGCGATCGACGCGGCCCAACGCACCGACCCCGCCGCCTGGCGCACGCAGGCCACGCAAAACCGCCAGGGGAGCGGCGACATGTTGCCCGCCGATCTCGGCGCCGACCTCTCGCAGGCCGAGGCGGAGCTGCTCGAACAGGCGCGAGAGGTGTACCAGCGGCGGATCGAGTCGGGCGTGGCCCGCGAGCAGGCCCGCAAAGACCTGCCCCTCTCCACCTACACCGAGGCCTATTGGAAGATCGACCTTCACAACTTGCTCCATTTTCTGGCGCTGCGGATGGACAGCCATGCGCAGTGGGAGATTCGCCAATACGCCCGCACGATGGGCGAAGAAATCGTGCGGCCGCTTTTTCCGCTGGTCTGGGAGGCGTTCGTCGACTACCGCATCGCGGGGATGCACTTGACGCGTCTCGACCGCGAGCTGATCCAGCGGCTGACGGCCCACTTGGCGGCGGCCGGCCGGGCACGGGCCACGCTCGACGACTTTCTGGCGGTGCAGCCGCCCGAATGGTCCGAGATGAAGCGCTGCCGCGAGCGCGACGAGTGCCGCGAAAAGCTGCAGCAGCTCGGACTGTTGGTCGAGGCGGACGCCTGACCCGCGGGCACGCGCGCGGTTTCGACCCGGAGTGCCACCGAACCGGCACACGCCCGGCCGCGGTTCGGGCAGGGGTGGGCGCCGAGCCCACCCTCCGGAAGCAGGGACCGCGCCGAAGTGCTTGCACTTGCGGAAAACAACGGACCACGGACGACGGACGACGGACGACCAGCGATTTGACATTCGCGGCTCGCAGGTTCCGCGGGCCTGGAGAATTACTTGACTTTCGGCTTCCCGGTTGGGAAACTCGCCGTTGGGTTGTAGGTGGCAAACTGTGATCTCGATCGGCCGGGCATGGAGCGGCGCTGCTCGCCGGTTTTGGCGGCGAACCGTCCGTTTCCTCGAAGAAAGGCATCTTTGGTTATGCAGACCCACGATGCGGCAGTTGAGTCGGTAGTGGAGGTGCGCCGTCAGATCGCGGCCGGACGCGGCGGTTCGGCCGACGCCCGAGGAAGGCTCTTCGAGCGTTGCCGCCAATACCTGTTGCTCGTGGCCGAACGCGAGCTCGATCCGGGCCTGCGCGGCAAGATCGGCGCGTCGGACCTGGTGCAGCAGGCGTTTCTCGACGCCGAACGAGGTTTCGAGCAGTTTCGCGGAGAAAGCGAAGAGGAGCTGCTCGCCTGGCTCAACCGTATCCTGCAAAACCACGCCGGCCAGGAAGTGCGGCATTTCCGCCTTGCCGCCAAACGCGACGTGCGCCGCGAACGGGCGCCGTCGGTCTCCGCGGCCGGCGGCTTTGAGTTGAGCATCGCCAGCGACATCGAAACCCCCAGCCGCGAGTTGCAGGCGGCTGAGGAGGCGGAGTTGTTGTCGCGGGCGGTGTCGGCCTTGCCCGGCCACTACCAAGACGTCATCCAGTTGCGCAACACCGAGCGCAAATCGTTCGAAGAGATCGGCGAATTGATGGGCCGTTCGCCCGAAGCGGCGCGAAAGCTCTGGGTGCGGGCCATCGAGCAGTTGCGGACCGCGCTCGACGACGGGCAGTCAGGACCGCAGTCAGAACAACGATGAAGCAGGGCCTCCGCCGTCGGGCATCCGGAGTCTGGAAAGTCAGGGGTTATGGGCCAGCCGAACAACCAGCAGCCAGACGGGGCCTCGGCCTCGCCCGACCAGGAAGCTCTTTGGGAATCGCTGTTGATCGCCTATGACGAGGCGCTGGCGCGCGGCGACGATCCGGCGCTCGACGAGGGCCTCGTTCCGCCCGATTTGCAACCGCGGCTGCGCGCCTTGGGCGCATGCGTGTCGTTGCTCGCGCGGACCCGTCAAGCGGCCGCCAGTTTGCCGGCCGCCAGTTTGCCGGCCGCCACCTTGCCGGAGGCGCGCGGATCGCGAGAGACGCCGCTGAAAGCCCAGATCGGACGGTTCGAGCTGCTGCGCGAGCTCGGTCGCGGCGGGCAAGGCGTCGTGTTTCTGGCCGTCGACCCGCGATTGCGCCGCCTGGTGGCCCTCAAGATGCCCAGGCCCGAGGTGCTGACCACGCCCGAACGGCACCGACGCTTCTTGCGCGAGGGACGAGCGGCCAGCGCCCTGGCCCATCCGAACCTGGTACCGATCTTCGAGGTGGGCGACGATGGGCCGTTCGTCTATATCGCGGCCGCCTATTGCGAAGGGCCCGCGTTGGCCAAGTGGCTCAAGGAACATCCTCTGGCGGTTGCCTTCCACGAAGCCGCCGCCCTGGTTGCCTTGTTGGCCGATGCCATGGCTCACGCTCATGCGCGCGGCATCATCCACCGCGACATCAAGCTCTCGAACGTCTTGCTGGCGCCCGCCGAGCCCGGTTCGCTCGGCGCCGTCGAGCTGCGCGGCCAGCCGGTGGTCCCCTGCCTCACCGATTTCGGCCTGGCCCGGCTGACGGACGACGATGGCGAGCAAACGCGCACCGGCGTGCTGCTGGGCACGCCGTCGTATATGGCCCCCGAACAGGCCGCCGGACGCGCGGTCGACGTCGGGCCGGCGACCGACGTCTACGCCCTGGGCGCCGTGCTCTACGAGTTGCTCGTCGGGCGGCCTCCCTTTCGCGGCGCCAACGATCTGGAAACCTTGCGATTGGTGGGCGAAGCCGAGTTGGTCACTCCATCCGCCTTGCGTCCCCATCTCCCTCGCGACTGGAGGCCATCTGCTTAAGGGCGCTGGCCCCTTCGCCCAGCGGCCGCTATGCGACCGCGGCGGCGCTGGCCGCCGACCTGCGGCGCTTCCTGCGCGGCGAAGCGACCGAGGCCCGGCGGTTAAGCAGGTTGCGGCGAGGCCTGCGCTGGTTCCGGCGCAGGCCGGTGCGCAGCGCACTGCTGGCGGCGATGCTCGTGTTGCTGGCCGTGGTCGGCTCCGGCGGCCGCTGGTATTCACTCCGCCTGGCCGAGACGCTGGAAACCTCGCGGCAAGCGGCCCGGCGCCGCGACGAGCTGCGCTACGACGCCGTCGTGCGCTCGGCCTGGCAGGCGTACGACAACGATCACGCGGCCGAGGCCCAGGCGATTCTCGCCGCCGCGGGTGTAGGTCGGGCTTTCCAGCCTGACGGGCGTCAGGCTGGAAAGCCTGACCTACGCGGCTTCGCCTGGCGTTTGCTGTCGGAGCTTGTTAAAAGCGTCGAACCGATCACCTTCACCGGGCATACAGGCGACGTCTATTATGTCGCTTTTTCGCCCGATGGCCGCCTGCTCGCCACAGCCAGCCAAGACCATACCGTGCGTCTTTGGGACGCTTCCACGGGCAAGCTGCGGGCCACGCTTAAGGGCCACACCGACGAGGTGAACGCCGTGGCCTGGTCGCCGGATGGCAAACGCGTGGCCTCGGCTTCCGACGACGGCACGGTGCGCCTCTGGAACCCGCTTTCCGCCCGCGCCGTCGAGCCGCTGCTGCGCGTCGGTCAGCCGTTCCAGCCTGACGCGCGTCAGACGGAAGAGGCCGCCCTTGTGGAGCGATTCGAGCACGGGATCGTATCGCTGGCGTTTTCGCCTGACGGCGCCTATCTGGTGTCGGGCGACGGCCGCGGGCGCGTCGTTTTCATCGAAACGGCCGATTGGCAATCGGCAAAGACGATGGAAACCGAGGGCGGGCGCATCGAGGGCCTGGCCCTCAACCGCGATGGAACAATGTTGGCGACGGCAAGTCATAAGCGGGGCGTGCAGCTCTGGGACTTGGCCACCGGCGCGGC
>Ga0307373_10010558_pt1 | contig 13558 bp, 11 predicted proteins | sample OX2MG_FD_202534 | JGI IMG/M metagenome (GOLD analysis project Ga0307373, IMG submission 202534) | Soil microbial communities from Risofladan, Vaasa, Finland - OX-2 | ecosystem: Environmental > Terrestrial > Soil > Coastal area > Acid sulfate soil | place: Finland: Risofladan, Vaasa | collected... | reverse complement strand
TGTCTGGCGACATAATCGAGATAAAGGGCAGAATCAAGTCCACCGCAGCCATCGTCTGGCAGGCGCACCCAAGCGACGAGGGCCTGGGTTTCATAAGAATTGACGGTTATTTGAGGCAAAACGTGGGTACGGGAATTGGGGATAAAATCAGTGTAAAAAAAGGTGATGTTAAAGATGCAGACAAAGTTGTCATTGCTCCTCCTACTGGCCAAAGACCTCCACTGTCCCCTGATTTTTCAGAATATGCAAAAAGAAAATGGGAAAATAAACCTCTTGTTAAAGGAGATGTAATACCAATACCTATGTTTGGAATAGTGTTTAATTTTCAGGTTGTTCAAGTATTTCCACACGGTCTTGTTAGAATAACTAAAAATACCGATTTTATTGTACGGGAAGAGCCTGTTCCAGAATCTGTAATGGGGATAGATAAAGTTCACTATGAGGACATTGGAGGACTTGATGTTGAAAAACAAAGAATAAGAGAAATGGTAGAATTACCTATAAGACATCCTGAACTTTTTGAACGTCTTGGAATTAGCTCTCCAAAAGGAGTTTTACTATATGGCGCTCCAGGAACTGGTAAGACTTTACTTGCAAAGGCCGTAGCTAATGAAAGTGATGTTAACAATTTCATCTCTATTTCTGGCCCTGAACTAGTCAGTAAGTTTGTAGGAGAAAGTGAAGAAAAACTCAGAGAAATTTTTAAAGATGCAAATGAAAAAGCTCCAACAATTATTTTCATGGATGAAATTGATGCGATAGCTCCTAAAAGAGAAGATGCAACAAATGAAGTAGAAAGACGAATGGTTTCGCAACTTCTAACATTGATGGATGGTATGCCTGCTCGAGGTCAAGTAATAGTTTTAGCAACAACTAATAGACCTGATTCCATAGACACTGCCTTAAGGAGACCTGGTAGATTTGATAAGGAGATAGAAATAGGGGTTCCAAATAGAGATTCACGAAAGCAAATTCTTTTAATACACACGCGTGATGTACCTTTAGCTAATGATGTGAATCTTGATGAACTTGCAAACATCACTCACGGATATACTGGGGCAGATATAAGTGCTCTTGTAAGAGAAGCGGCACTTTCGACCCTCAGAGCCATACTACCAAAAATAAATTTAGATAAAGAGCAAATACCAATCGAAATTCTAGACAATCTTATAGTTACTAAGGCCAACTTTATGGAGGCCTTAAAAGATGTAAGACCAAGTGCATTAAGAGAGGTATTTGTAGAGCGTCCAAACGTGCATTGGGGAGATGTTGGGGGGTTAGAAAAAGTGAAAAGAGAACTCAAGGAAGCAATCGAAACCCCATTAAAAGATCCTCAAGCTTTCATAAGGATGGGTATAAGACCTATTAAAGGGTTGTTGCTCGTTGGTCCTCCTGGAACTGGTAAGACCCTACTTGCGAAAGCAGTAGCAACTGAAAGAGAAGCAAATTTCATTACTATAAAAGGTCCAGAGATATTTAATAAATATGTAGGTGAAAGCGAAAAAACACTTCGAGAATTATTCCGAAAGGCGAGACTTGCATCACCATGCATAATCTTTATCGATGAAATAGATTCCATCGCACATGTAAGAGGTGGTGATTTGGACTCTAAAACTACAGAGAGAATTGTAGATACACTCTTAATAGAGATGGATGGCATCCAAGATTTAAGAAATGTAATTGTTATTGCAGCATCAAATAGACCTGAGTCTATAGATCCAGCTCTCTTAAGACCTGGAAGATTTGATAAGATTCTTGAAATTCCAATGCCCGATCCAAAAACAAGAGAGAAGATATTTGAAGTACATGTTAAAAAGATGCCATTAGATAAGGATGTTAATATAATAGAGTTAGCAAATGTAACTGATGGTTACACAGGAGCAGAAATAGAAAATCTTTGTAGAGAAGCGGGCATGAATGCGATTAGAGCAAATAAAGACATAGTTAATATGTTGGATTTTGAGAATGCTTTGGAAGAAGTAAAGCCTGCAATATCAAAGGAGGTTGCAGAGCGCATCAGGCGCTTCAAGGACGAGCCAAGCTCGATGTATAGATGATTAGTGATTTAATGAAAATAGTTTATTCGGACAAGAAAACTGGAAAGACGGGACAGGTAGAAGTGGTAAAGGAGAGAGAGGCAATTCTCATGGGCAAGAAGATCGGAGAGACGATCGACGGCTTCCCTGCAGAGCTTGAGGGATTCGAGCTTCAGATAACTGGCCTAAGCGATGCGTCAGGAACCCCTTCAAGAAAGGAGGTCGACGGAACGAGGAAGGCAAGGCTGCTTCTTAGCGGCGGTGCAGGGCTCAGATACGACAAGCATGGCTTCAGGGCAAGAAGGCTCATCCGCGGAAACATGATCAGCGCAGACACGATCCAGGTCAACACGGTGATCGTGAAGATGGGATCAAAGCCTCTAGAGGAAATCTTCAAGCCAAAGGAGAAGAAAACCGAGTGAATACTAAATGCGAGATCTAAAGCAGAGTGAGTTTAACATAGGGACCCTGGGACACGTGGACCACGGGAAGACCACTCTCACAAAGGCCATAACAGGGGTTTGGACCGACAGGCACAGCGAGTCCCTCAAGCGAAGCATGACAATAAAGCTTGGATATGCAGATGCGATAATAAAGAAGTGCGAGGGCTGCGGCGAGGATGGGCCCGGAATGTACACCGTCGGCGAATCCTGCATGGACTGCGAGAACAAGCCGGAGCCGTTTAGGAGAATCTCGCTTCTTGATTCGCCTGGGCACGAGACGCTCATGGCAACCGCAATCGCTGGATCAAGCATAATCGATGCGGTTATGTTCGTTATTTCTTCCACAGAGCCGTGCCCAATGCCCCAGACAAGGGAGCACATGATGCTGATCTCTACACTTGGGATAAAGAAGATAATTGTCGTCCAGACAAAGGTGGACATTGTAGGGAAGGAGAAGGCGAAGGTCCATTACGATCAAATCAAAAAATTCCTTTCTGGAACAGTTGCAGAAAGCGCGCCGATAGTTCCGGTCATGGCAAACAAGAACATAAACGTAGATGCCGTGTTGCAGCAGATTGCCGCGATCGAGCCACCAAAGCACGATCTGACCTCGGATCCTCTCATGTACATCGCAAGGTCATTTGACGTCAACAAGCCAGGAACCCCGATAAAGGATCTGGTCGGCGGAGTCGCAGGGGGATCGATAGTTCGGGGAAAGTTCAAGATCGGGGATGAGATTGAGATAAGCCCTGGAATCAACGCCGCAAGGGACAAGGCAAAGAAGGAGTCATACGAGCCGATAATAACGACAATAGAGAGCCTCTCGTCAGGGACGGACCAGCTGCAGGAGGCACTGCCAGGAGGACTTATCGCATTCGGGACAACAATCGACCCTGCATTCACAAAGACCGACAGCCTTGTAGGAAACCTTGTCGGCCACGCAGGAAAGCTTCCTCAGCCGGTAAACTCCCTGACGCTTAAGTACAACATGCTAAAGAGAGAGGACATACCAAAGCAGGCTTTCAAGAACGGCGAGCCCGTAATCCTCGGAATCGGAACGGCAACAACAGTCGGCTACATAAAGGTCGCAAAGAAGAGCACGCTTGAGATCGACCTCAAGAGGCCGGTGTGCGCAGACCCTAAGACAAAGATATCGATCCTAAGGAACTTCGCGCAGAGATGGAGACTTTCAGGATTCGGGACTATAGCCTAAGCTGGAGAAAAGCGTTAAATACACTTTTGAGAATATTTAAATGATTAGATGCTAAGAGAATCAAAGACTATTCCTGTAACTGTACTGGCCGTGCATGAAAGTGCTTGGAGGCGCTCCGGAGCCGCATCTCTTGCAAGAGATCCTAAAGTACTAAAAGTACTTTCTGAAGATCCTGTTCAATACGTAGTGATGAAGTGCTCGGAAAATGAAAATAATTACGTTAGCACTCTCAAAAAGCTGATGAAAAACAGCGATGTGTCAATTAGCTTGGGCGCGGCGACTGCAATGAATCGCAAAATGGGATTAATTGATAACGCCCTAAACCGATACGGTGCGAGCAAAAGTCGCCTACAAGAACTAGATAATGAAAAGGAACTTTGGTTTACTCATCGCACTTAGACTTATATCTTAGAAGATTCTTTTCCTATTTTTTCAATCAGCTTTATTCTTCCGCCCTCAGAACCCAGAGGGTATTTCTTCAAGTCCAATTCAAAACCCGAAGCATGGGGATGACCTCCGCCACCAAGCGCTGCGGCAAGTCCGGAGATGTTGCTCTTCAGGCTCCTTATGCTGCCCTTGCCCTGCTTTGGGTCTATCACAATCCCGACGTCCCTGCCCGACTGCTTAATCACCATCCCGCACGCCTGCGTTGACTGAACTCCTGACGCAAATCCAATCGCAACCTTCCTTCCGACAAGGTGCAGATTCTTGAGCATCTTGTTTATCCTGTCTGTGTTTAGCTTCTCGAACTTTCTTTCTTCATCCTTTATTTTTTTGTCCACAAATTTCCTGCTTGCAATCACTTCAGCTATGTGCCTGAGACTGCCCTGCATGCTCGCGCTGGACTTCGCCTTTGTCAGAGATGTTATGCTCAGCGCATATGCTTTGACGAGTTCGTAGTGCTTTTTTGTGTCTGGCTTAAGATTGAAGTCCGAGAAGTGAACCACCTTGCAAAACTCGTTCACAAAGGGAGTGTTAAGTCGAAGCTCCTGTTTTGTTATCTCAGTGGCGCAGAACTTTTCATTCTCTCCGACAATTGCGGCATCGCAGATTCCTGCCACGTTCTTTACAGCAAAATCGCTCCAAGGGTGGTGATCAAACCAGAACACCTTTCCTCCCTTTGCCTTAATCTCTTTTATTATTTTGATCCAGACGGGTATCGTCGGTTCGTTCACACTTAGGTCGGTGACAAAGAGAACAAACCCCTTCCCGTAAAATTTCCTGAATTTGCTTTCAGCGTAAACTATCCCTTCCTTCGAATAGCTTGAGAAAAAGAGCCTGTTGTTTGGTATACTGTATTTAATCTTTAGCAGTGATGCTGCGCCCACCCCATCAATATCGGTGGCGTGCGTGAGCACAACTATATTCTTTAAAGAATTCAAGATTTCACCTATCACTTAACTAATCTCCTATAAACACTCTTCAACTCACTATCTGTAGCCTTTTTACCTAACTGTGTAGTCACATAACCCTCATATCTGTCAAAATTCACAATCTTTTTCGCTAAAAATTCTTTAAATTGTTTATTAACTCCGATTGCAGGATATAGCTTTGCATGAACGTGGTCAACCCCCAATCCTTCAAAAACTAGATGCACCCTTCCCACTCTAAGTTTTTTCTCTAGCAATTTTGCAACTTTTTTAGAGACCATCACTAAGTCAGAAAGCTCCTTATCCTTAAGATCAAACGCATAACTTTGCATATGCTTTTTAGGTATAACAACTGTTTGCCCTTTTATATTTGGGTAGAGATCCAAAAATGCAATATAATCTTCATTTTCATATATTTTATACGATGGGATTTCGTTTTTTACAATCTTACAAAAAATACAATCTTTAATTAACTCACCATTTATTATAAAATCAAACCTTAAGTTATAAAAACCTAATAAGATGCTAAAGTTAGGGACAAATCCGTCAAACAGGGAAGTTCATCAATACATCAATTACTGGTTTATCCTCGATATAATTTGCAATTGTCTTTTCCAATAAGTCATAGCGCCATTTCTGGAGCTTCGGAGTGTACTGCATACGTGCTGTGGCCCAAACTATTCGTGCAAACATGAAATCATCTTGATATACGGATAATTTTGGTAATCCGGCATCTGTATAAACCTTGTCGATCCTTTGCATATACTCTGCAATTTGTGCTGAAGTAAATTCATATCTGCGCTTATTTTCATAATCTCCATTCTTAGGAAAACAATACGTACTGTAAATATTACTTATCAAATCGTAACCTGCATGCGCATGGAAATTATTTTCGATGTCAATTATGCCTTTATCAAAAAGATTGTAAGGATTGCAGTCACCATGTGTTATAACAACAGGAAAAATGGAAGTAGTATCATTCATCTTTTGGAATGCCCGAATAAGTTCATCTTTTAGCTTTGGCAGTTCTTCAACTACATAATCCATATGGAAACCAGTATATGCATCCTTTTCAAAATTTCCTGATTTAGATGCGGTTAGTAGTTGAGCTTTTGCAAATTGTTCACTTAATTTCAAAAAGGGCAAAAAACTGTTATCCGAAATCTTACCGTTTTCTTTGCATTCGTTGGTGAATACTGACCCCAAAGGCATTGTGCCTAATGCCTTTTCTATGTAAAAGAATTGGCCTTCATATGTACCTTCTTTTAATATCTCAGCTATTGGAAATTTACATTTCAATAATTCTTTATGTAATTCCAATTCCTTCCTAAGTTCTTCACCTGTCCCTATTCTGAGGAAAGTATTTTCTCCCTTATAAACCGATATCGGAGTATAGGTACGAGTTTTTACAAACTCAAACGATTCATCATCTATCTTAAGTATTTTCTGATTATTAATCGATTTAATTTTTTCCATGAATACACTATTTAATTACATTATTCCTCATATATAAATCCAGTTAGTTCCTTTAAAAAGCTATTCTATTTATAACTACAAATGTTGTTTTGGTAATTGTTGGATTATAATTCACGGGGACACAGCATGTTTATACAATCTCGGAAACGGTATGGCGAATTTCACATGATCGAGTGATATCATAGCTCTAATCAGTCTCTCTACACCGATGCCAAATCCACTATGTGGCGGGATGCCGAATTGTCTTAGTTCAGTATACCATTCATAGGTTTCTTTACTGTGCGGCAAAAAATCTTCTGCCATTCTTTTATCTAACTCCTCCTTTTCAAATATTTTTTCGGCAACCCCAAGAACTTCTCCATAACCGGGAATTACAAGATCCGCTGTAAGCGTAGTCCTTTTATCATCAGGGTTTATTCTATAGGGGAATGGCTCCACCGACCTTGGAAGGTATCTAAGCCAAAATGGCTCCTTTACCAATTTTGATAAGAATAATTCCTCGTCATTTCCTAATGATTTTCCAAATTCTATTTTATAGTCGTTTGAATTGAGCTTTTTTATGGCCTGCTCGTATTCAAGTGTCTTGTATGGTGGCTTGCCTATCCCAGTATTGAATTTAACATTCGGATCATCCTTCAGAGGGCTTTCTAGCACCACTTTATTGACATCGTAAATCATGTTTTCCACAAAATTAATTATGCCCTGAAGATCGCAGAAAGCTATTTCCCCTTTCAAATGCCAATATTCGGTAAGATGTCTTTTGCTATTCGAAGGCTCTCTCCTAAAGGAGGGAGTCAAAGAATATACTCGTTCAAATGCAGGTATCGCGGCTTCCAGATAAAATGCGCTGCACTGATTAAGATAAGTGGTCTTACCATAATAATCGATATGAAAAGCCGAATCTGCACCGTATAAGGTTATGTTTGTGAACATCGGAGGTTCAAAATTTACAAAATTCTTACTTGACAAATAAGTGTTCATAACATCTAGGAATACACTTCTAGCTCGAAATACGGAACGTAATTTAGAGTTTCTTAGATAAAGATGCTTATTTTTTGATACAAAATCAGAATATTTGCTATCGAATATTTGGAAATTGGAATTTATTTCAGGGGTGATTGTCTTTACGCTTTTAGATATAATTCTGAATTTAGTCATATCTACCTCATTCTTATCTGGGTTATATCTTCCAGTAACCTCCAAGCAGGATTCCGGATTAAGTGATTTAAGTGCAGAGAATTTATCCTTACCTAGCAATTCGGCTTTTGCAACTAGCTGCGCACTCCCCGAACCATCTCTAAAGTCAATAAAAATGACTGATTTATATGCTCTCTTTTTTTCAAGCCACCCCATGAGCATTATTTCTTTTCCTGCTCGATCACGCAGTTCTACTATATTTGTTCTTATGCTTTCCATCAAACCAACGCGATTATTCGCTCCCTCTAATGTGCTCAAAACGTCTATTAAGCTTAGCTAGCGTTCGTCAATACCTCCAGAAATAGTATAAAGGCCTGCCTTGGGGGAAGGCAGGCCCATCTGGTTCTCACTCACTGTGGAGGTGAAATAATGAGTGTGTTGGTCGTCTTGCCAGCATCATACTTGAAATAAACCTTGTGGCCAAGCTGTATCCTGTCCAGAAGGCCGGCTCTGTGCAATCTGTTTAGCCTTGCACATGCCGCGTTTCGTCCCTTGTAGTTCATCTGTCCCTTTATGTCATCCGCGCAGACCATTCCCTTTGCCTGCGCAATCTCAAGTATCTTTGAATCCAGATTCGATAGCGGTATCTCCCTGTTTGAGCCCATAGGGACCTCCATGCTTCTGTCCACCTCCTCCATTGAGGTGAGCTCCTCCTCGAGCCTCTTGAGCCTGTCGAATATCCCTCTGAGCACCTTGTCTCTCTTTGCATTCTCGTCAAGCATGTACTTTACCAGTGCCGAGACGCCGCTGTTACCCTCGACCTCCTCGACTGCGCTGTTGGTCTTCGATAGCCTCTCCACGACCTTCTTTAGGTCCTGGATTTCCTGTTCCATTTTGCTATTTTTGACCATTTTTACCATCTTTTGCATTTCGACGACAACCCGTCGAATTCGTGATTCCAACATCCCCTCTTCGTGAAAGAATCACGATGGAATCACATAATTGAATGGTTGTAAACATTAAGATATTTAAAGCTTGCGCCAGTTGGGGTAACTTCCCATCAAAGAATCAGCGGGGAATCACGCATGGTGCGCACTCCATAGGCATGATTGTTCCACGTAAAGATATATAGGCATCTGGGGTAAAAAGTAGAAAATAGAGTGATTAGTGTGCAGCAAGTCTTAATTCCGGTCAAGAGAGCAAAGCTCCTATCCGACAAGAAGCTACTTGAGTCGATAGAGAAGAGGCTCTCCTGCAAGATCCACGTCGAGGAGGAGAACCAGGTGGTGATCGAGGGCGAGGCGTACGAGGAGTACAACGCCAAGAACATAATCTCGGCCTTCGGCAGGGGCTTTGACATCAATCAGGCGTACTCCCTGCTCTCGGAGGAGTACTTCTTTACACCTATCAACCTCAAGGAGCTCTTTAGAAACAAGGACCAGCTCATGAGGATAAAGGGTAGGATAATAGGCGAGAACGGCAAGACAAAGGAGTACATAGAGTCGGTCAGCGGGGCCAAGATGTGCATCTATGAGAGCACGGTGAGCCTGATCGGCACAATCGACCAGATAAAGATAGCAAATGTTGCGATAAATATACTGCTGGAAGGGGGAACGCATAAAAAGGCGTACAGAGTAATGGAGAAAGCAAGGCGTGAGCTGAGGTAGGCGATCATATGGCTGAGAAGAAAGGTGCTGAAGAGATATTCAAGGAGTTCAAGGAGCACTCAATATCCGAGTTCTTCAGGAAGAACAGGCAGATGCTCGGATACGCGGGAAAGGTCAGATCGCTCACGACAGTCATCCACGAATACGTCACAAACACCCTCGACGCATGCGAGGAGGCAGGAATACTTCCTGAGGTGAGCGTCAAGATAAAGCAGACGGGGGAGGAGAGGTATCTGGTCATAATCAAGGACAACGGTCCGGGAATACCGAAGAAGATAGTGGGCAAGGCTCTTGCAAACGTGCTCTCCGGGACAAAGTTCCACCGCTACATGCAGCAGCGAGGACAGCAGGGAATAGGCGCCGCAGGATGCACGCTATTCTCGCAGATCACAACAGGAAAGCACATCCACGTCAAGTCGGGGACCGGAAAGGAGGCGTACGAATGCGACCTTGGGATCAGCATCAAGGACAACAAGCCCGTTTTGGAGAACCTAGTCGAGCTGGGCAAGGACTCGGTAAAGGGGGTGGTCATCGAGGCTGAGTTCGGGGGCGTCAAGTACGAGAACGGGGACCATGGAGTATACGAGTACCTGAAGAGGACCGCCCTTGTCAATCCGCACATCAGCATAAAGCTTGTCGATCCAGAGGGAAAGGACTTCACCTTCCCAAGATCCGTAAACGAGATGCCAAAGAGACCAAAGCAGATCCAGCCGCACCCGCTGGGAATAGAGTCAAGCGACCTTCTCGACTTCGCGCACATAACCGAGTCAAAGAAGCTCTCCTCATTTCTTGTGGAGGCTTTCGCAAGGGTCACCCCAAACAAGGTGAACGAGCTCAAGGAGCTGCTTCCAAAGATGGATTTCTCAAAGGACCCAAAGGAGCTCACATGGGATGAGGCGCAGGAGCTGGTTATCGCATTCAAGAAGATAAAGTGGATTGCCCCAGACATGGACTCTCTTTCAACAATCGGAGAGAAGCAGATCGAGGCTGCAATAAAGAACATACTAAACCCGGAGTTCCAGGCGGTGGTTGAGAGAAAGCCCAAGGTTTTCAGGGGCGGAATCCCGTTCGTCGTTGAGATTGGGATCGCATACGGCGGAAACGCAGGAAAGGTTACAGACAGCGGACCAAGCGGAAACATACTCAGGTTCGCAAACAAGGTGCCGCTCCTCTTTGACGGCGGAACCTGCGCGATAACAGAGTCCGTGCGCGGTCTGCAGTGGAAGAGATACAACATAGACGATTTCGAGAAGTCGCCTATTAGCATACTCGTTAGCGTCTCATCCGTTTACATCCCTTATGCGGGCGTAGGAAAGCAGTCAGTCGCGCAGGAGGAAGAGATAATCGAGGAGGTCAGGCTCGCGGTGATGGATGCGCTTAGGATACTCCAGAGATATCTAAGCGGAGTCAGGAACAGGACCACCGCAGAGACAAAGTACAAGACGATAATGAGATACGTGAGCCAGCTGTCCGCAGATCTAGGTGAGCTCACCGGGATGAAGAGCGATGCAATCGAGCAATCGCTCAAGTCACTTATCGATGGCAAGTATAAGAAGCTCTTTGAAGACGAAAAGGCGGCAGAGGCAGAAGCGGCCGCCGCCACAGAAGAAAAAATGGCAAAGGAGGAAGAGGAGGAGTAACCCTATTTTTTTAGAAGACAATCTGGTCCAGGTTGTTTGCGTCCACTAGCCTGATGTATCCGTACGAGATTCCAATCTTGAGCATCTCCGCCTGGTTCCCATACGACTTGTAGAGCTTCTCCGTGAAGCCGAGCATCTTTTCCTCATCGGCAAACACGACGTACGTTTTGAAGTTCGGCGCAACCTCGATGTTTCTCATTGTCCCAAGGCTTGAGTAGATAACAATGTGCGTCTGAGCGCCACTCTTGCTCAGCGTTATATCCGCCGCCTCGCTTGCACCAACGTCAGTGAAGAGCAGGGCGTGCCCTACGCAGTAGTCCCTTATCCTCCTGAATATCGATAGGTACTCGACGTCGTATCCCGAGTCGCTCATCCATTTCTTCGGTGCATAGTACCCTCCAGATGAGACAATCTCTCCGTCAACTATCAGCCTACTCATTATCAGTGCGGCGTTCTGCATTGTTATCGAGACAGGTATGTTGTTGTAGCGGATGTTGTTGCTCACCCCGCTCTTTATCTCCTCAAGAGTTAGAGGCATGTACTTCCAGTGGTAGAGGAAGTTCACCTTGTCGAAGACGTTTAGTATCTCGCTTCTGTTGATCTTAACATTCACCTTCTTCGCCTGCTGGAACTCCGGGACGTCAATGTAGTACTCGTCCCTGTTTGGCGGCTTGATAATCAGGTTTAGTATCAGCACCGCAAGCCCTACTATTATGAACTCAATGTATATCGTAGGGATGTTCAGTACCTGCTGCGTGTTGTTTGCGATGTAGCTGTACTCGCTGTTGAATATGTGCAAATTAAATCGCTCCTGCCCGTATCCTATCACCGTGCCTTTGGGAACGGTGTATGTTATCTGCCCGTTGGTCAGTACTCCATTGTACCCGTAGGCACCGTTTAAGTCTATCGAGTACGTGGCGTTTGAGATTGGGAAGTTGTTGCTCTGAACAAGGAAGCTAAACGTTCCGTTTCCAAAGCCCAGGCTGATGGGTGTGAGGGTGACACTTGTGACGTTGAAGATTGCGCTTGAGTAGTATTTGTTGAAGAAGTTGCGCAGCACCCCTACGTATGTGCCGCTCGGTATATGGAACGAGTAGTACTTTATGATGTTGATGTTCGATGTGGTGTTGAAGAAAGGTATCGGGATCGCCGTTACAAAGCTGAGGTTCTTGTCATAGAGGTCTATGTGCGGCACGACCAGCTGCGGGGTTGTGGAGTTTACGTTTATCGAGACTCCGAGAGGCACGCTTTGGGACTGGCCAACGTATGTCGGCGCCGAGAGGCTTCCGTTCGATATATAGCTCATCTTGACCGGTATTTGCCTCTCAAGGAAATCATTTGCATTCGCAACAATCCCAACAAGGACCCCGTATGAGGAATTGACGCGCTGTCCCACCCCCTTCGTGTTGTTTAGGCTTGTGGTGAAAGCAGGGATCCCTATCGTGGTCCCGGAGGAGGGAAGACTGCTTACATAGCTGCCGCTTGCAAGGTCATCCATCCAGAAATGCAGGCTGATTGCCCTAGCAATGTCCTTTGCCACAAGCGTGCTGTTTTTCCATCCTGACTTTTGGGTGTTTGAGAAGGACACCACTGAGCCGCCGTTTAGTCCTGCGTACGATGCGGAATCAAAATAGCTGCCTAGGTGGAAGCCGAATGTGGCGTTGCTGAAGTCGAAGTAGTTGTTTGTAAGGTTTGTATTGAGGAATGGGCCTGCGTTGAATCCCAGGTTTGCAATCACCTTTGTCGTAACATTTGATGACGAGAAGATTACCCCTCCAGGCCCAGAGCTCCTGCTGAAGTTGTCCCCAAGGTAGAGTATCGTGTCGCTGTTGTTTAGCAAAGTGAGCAGATTCTCGGATCCTGCAAGCTGGAAACCTGAGTCGGGAAGCATGTAAACAGGAATCAGCCCTGATGGGACTATGATTATCGACCCTCCTGGAACCGATGCGAGCTGGCTAGGGTTTATGTAAAAGAGCTTGTTGGTTGGCCCCACAACCCCGTACTTTGCAAGGAAGACGGTGACGTTTGCAAATACCGCGCTGTCGCTGTAGCAGTGGTAGCAGTAGTTGGTGGTGTTGAGATAGTAGATGTTCGGGAGAGGATTCTTCGTGTAGACGTCGAAATATAGCCCGACCTGGCTCAGATTTGCCGAAGTGTACCTTGCAATCGCATACGGCACGAGCAGCTGCCCATTTGAGTACGTGGATACCCCGCTTCCTGCGAGCGAGAGATTGAGGCTTATTGGTCCTGAGATCCCCACGGAGGCTTTGGGTATCGATGCGAACGCGCTCTGAGTGTAGAGGACTATCCCCAAAATGAGCAGGATTATCGCGACGATGGGAACCACTATTATGGCAACCCCTCGTTTTTTTGAACTCTCAGCCATCCAATCAGCCGCTATACCCCATCAGCCTTCTTTTTCTTGAGGATGTACTTGTCGACGAACTTCTCCATGAAGTCGCTGGCAGCGTTGCTGCTCTGGTTCACCCTCTTCACCACGTTGTAGACCTTCACGTAGCGGAACTTCTTGTTTACCGTAGCGAGATATTTCAAATGACCACTAACTCTTCAGCTCG
>Ga0307373_10010557_pt1 | contig 13559 bp, 14 predicted proteins | sample OX2MG_FD_202534 | JGI IMG/M metagenome (GOLD analysis project Ga0307373, IMG submission 202534) | Soil microbial communities from Risofladan, Vaasa, Finland - OX-2 | ecosystem: Environmental > Terrestrial > Soil > Coastal area > Acid sulfate soil | place: Finland: Risofladan, Vaasa | collected... | reverse complement strand
GCGCATCGCGATGACCCTAAAGTCCGCCAGGCAGCCCACGGCGAGGTCACTCTGGAGGACGTCTTCATCGCGCTAACCGGACGGGAATTGCGTGACTGACGACATAACGGTTCCCCAGCGTCGCTCGGTGGTGGTCCCGACCTGGTCGTCATCGCTCAAGGTTCTCCTGCGTGGAGATAGCACGGCTCAGGTGCGTACTTCTCAGTCGCTGGTGCTCACCTTTGCCCTTCCTCTTGTCTTGTTGGTCGCCACTGGGCTCGGTAAGAACTCGGCGGCACTAGGCGGTCCCGCGTTCCGTATCAGCCTCGCGCTCACTGTGGGCCTGGTCTCGATCGGGACCGTCGGCTACTCGCTGGCGATCGCGCGAGACCGCGATGCCGGCGTCTTTCAGCGGCTTCGGGTGACACCGGCCCCGACCTGGACCATCATGGTCAGTCGCTGGATCGTGCAACTCGGCGCAGTTCTGATCATGGCTATTGTGGTGCTCGCGGTTGGCGGCGTCTTCCTGGGTATCACGCTGCCCCCGCAGGACTACCTGTTCACAGTCTTGGTCACGTTGCTCGGATCGGCCGTCTTCCTCAGCATTGGCCAAGCGATTGTGGGACTGATAGCTTCGGCGGACACGCTCAACGCCGCTGGCCGCCTCCTCTACGTGCCGCTGATCGGACTCAGCGTCTTCGGAAATACAGATCGGCTCGGAACGACGGTCGAGATGGTGTCCCGCTGGTCCCCTGGCGGCTGTCTCGAGACGTTACTGTCGGCCGCCATGGGTGCGACTGCGTGGAGCGGTCAAAGCTGGGGTGCGCTCTTCGCCAGCTTCGGCTACACCGTGGTCTTCGCAGTGATCGGGATTCGCTGGTTCCGGTGGGTATCTCACTGATAGCCCCTGGGTAGTAGAGCGCTGAGGTCCGGCGGCTGCACGACTCAACTCGTCAATGCTCCGGACGACTGCATGGCCGCCAATTGCAATGGTTGAACAGCGGAGGGCGTTGCCTCTCAGGGGTCCCTGAGTTTCATGAAGAGTCGCGAGCTTGGTTTCCCGAACTAGGGTGGCGCACGGTCCTGACCTGTGCATCCGCCGGATTGGGCCGCTGCTTTGTGACCCGGCGGGTAAACCTGCGGGCCGTGGCGGACCTTCTCGCAGGACTCGTGGCCGAAGGTCAGGTTGTCCACCGGGTCAACTCCATTGATTACCACCAAGCTGGAAAGTCAGCGGGTGAGCCACGCCCTGGCCTCGTCAACCCCCTCGAAGTAGGCGATGTCGAGCGTCGCGCTGGGGACCTTGCCGAGCCGATCTTGCACGTTCATCGCAGCCAGTACGCTGTTCGGAAGGACGATCGCGAACCGCTTCAGGCCGGCGACCAGAGCCCGGGGGAGCCACTCGTTATCCGCCCTTTCCTGGTCGTCCGGGTGGAGGACCTTCTGGCGCCGGCAGTCGGCCAGGAGGCGAGACGCGTGGTGCTCGCTCAGAGCTCTGATCTCGGCGTCGAGCAGGGCTTCGAACTCCGCTGAATCCGCCCAGCCCTCCCACTCCACTAGGACCAGCTTGCTGGTCGGGTCCCACCTGACAGAGGCGGTGCCCGGGGCATTGAAGTAGACGTCGCTGTCGGGTGGCATCATGTCTTGCTTTCGCCTAAATAACTGACCCGAACTAGCCCCTCGATTCTAAGGTCGTGCTCGAGCATGCCGGTGCGTGGTCGCGTTTAGTATGTGGTCGGCTGCCTCGCAAATCGTCACCCAATGCCTGCAGGCACGGATGGGGTGCAGGTCGCAGGAGAGCAGTTCAATCGAATCGATCGTCGCGTGCCACTGGCATCCACAGCAAGGACAACACGTTGCATCGCCGTGAATTACGAGGGTCACGCAACATAGCGGGCACCAGCCCTCCAGAAGCATCCGCCCGGCACTGGAATCTCCAACACGAGATGGAAAGGAATCCCGAGGCATCGCGCTACCGTTCGTCGGGTTGGTTGGCGTAGTCGAATTTACGGGCTGGATGGCCAGACGATTGGACCCTTCTTCTCGTTCTTTCTCCTCGTTTCCTTCGGACCCAGCCCGTGGTGCCGACCCAGATGTTGTGATCTTTTCGGGAATGTCTCTAGCTATGGTTGAGGGCCACGGTGCTTCGAGTTTTCCCTCTGCACCCAACTGCCTGAGGTAACCCACCGTTTCGCTCGGCGCAGATCATCAAGATGGGATCAGTGGCACCGATGAGGTGTTGGTTGGACGCGGGAAGACCTGCGCAGACGGTTAGGTACGCGGCTGTGCTCAGTCGGCGATTGCTCATCGCCAACCACGAAGCGATTGGTTCGGTAGCGGTGTGGCGCGGCTGCCACGTCTGGCCGAGCGCCACCAGAAATAGATCACTGGCGGGACGACTAGAAGCAGGACCGCGATCGCCGTCAGCTGGGCCTGTCGGAGGCCCAGCCAGATCACCGGCGTCTCATAGTCAGTCCGCCAGAAGAACACGATCAACTGCGAGATGCAGTAAAGGACGAGGTAGGAGATGCCAAGGACCCCATCCGGCACCCCTCGCCGCCTCAGCAAGAGTAGGCAGGCCAATATGGCGAGGGCGGCAAGCCCTTCGTACGCTGCCGCGGGCTGGTAGGCGACACCAAGGTGCGGCGCCATCGACTGGGGATTGATGTAGGCAAAGGCCCAGGGGAGGGACGATGGCGGACCCAGGATCTCGCCGTTCATGATGTTGCCGAGCCTGCCGATCGGCTGGCCGGCGGCGGCGAAGAGGACGCCTGCGTCGAGCAAGATCCAGAAACTCACGCCGAAGCGGCGGTTCGCGACTAGCAGCACCGCCAGCACGGCGAAGATCGCGCCGAAGTAGGCCATGCCGCCTTCCCAAAAGGCGAGGATGTGGGCTGGGTGGGTCAGGTACCACCACAGGCCGGACTGGACGACAAAGTAGAGACGAGCGCCGACGAGACCGCAGACGATTGCCCAGAAGATGATCGAGTTGACGACCTGGTCCGGAATCCCTCGGCGTCGGGTGTGCCCGATGGCAAGCCGGCTGCCGACCAGAAAGGCCACCGCATAGGCGATGCCATACCAGCGGATGGCCAGAGGGCCCAACTGCAAGGCGACCGGGCTGAACGGAATCGTGATCGTCAGCAAGATCGCGGTCACGGCACCACGTTCGCCCCATCGCTATTCGCGGTCGCCCGCTCGTCAATGGGGATACCAATTGCCGCCTGCTGATCCGCGGATAACGGGAGCTCACGTGTTGGCCGCAGGCCACTGTATATCGGCGCGACGACATGGTTGAGCACCCACCAACTCGCTGCCGCCAGGCCGATGCCGGCGACGACGTCGACCACGTAATGCTCGCCGAGGTAGACGACGCTGAACCAGACGGCGACGCACCAGCCGAGCGCTAGCCATGAAACACGCCTCGAGAAGGTCTCCCTGATTGCCAGGTAGCCCAGGAAGGGGAACGCGGCATGCAAGGAGGGAAACGCCGCGACCGGGTTCGGGTTGAGGACGGCGTAGTAGGGACTGATATCACTGGGAAGAGTGGTCGAGATGATCTTGGTCACCCCGGTGATGACTCCATGCGAATCGGCGTACCAAGGCGGGGCGGTGGGCGCCAGCAGAAAGATGACAAAGGCGACGAAGGCCATGCCCATCAGGGCTGTGGTGAACCGAATGAATTGCCGGCGATCGACCAGCCACAGCGCCAGCGCGACTCCGAGCGGAAATACGAAGTGACAAAAGTAGACGACTGTCGCCGCATACGCGACCACCCTGCCGGGAGGATTCGCCAGCCAGGCCTGGAGGACAACCGTGGGCAGGTGGCCTCCGAACAACGCCTTTTCCAGGCCGGCTAGGTCGCCGACGTGCGGCGGAATGCCGGTTTTAGGGGCCACCCCTCGCATCGCCTCCCAGGCGAGGAAGATCAGGATGAATGGGACCCAATCGCGTAGGAAGCGAAGGAATCGCCCGGTGACCAGCGCTATCGGCAGCATGAGCAGCAGCAGATAGTCGGGAGAGACCGAGATCCCGCGCCAGATCATGAAGCCCGAGACCGCGGCGAGATAGAGAACTGCCATCGCAACCAGCGGACCTGAAACGGGCCGCTGCCGTGAGGATTCGGGCAATTGCGTCCCGGTCTCCGTTTCAGCCACCGGCACGCGTATCCGGACGCAAGCGCCATTTGCGGAGCATCGGGTCGAATGGCGGCGCCCAGTGATCGGCGAAGGCGTAGAGACGCCAGGCGACGACACCACAGACCAGGCCGAGAATGAAGCCGGCGGCGACGTCGGTAACCCAGTGGACGCCGACGTAGACCCGCGCGAAGGCGACCACCAACGACGCTGCAGCGGTGGCCAGCGCAAGCCGTCGAGCAACTATCCAGGCGGCTGCAACCACCGACCCCATCGCAGCCAGGTGGTCGGACGGAAACGATGCGTCGGCGGCATGTCGGATAAGAGGGGTGAAGTGCTCCACGACGAAGGGTCGGGGAACGTAGTAGAGGGCGCCGACCAGTGCCGCGAGGCCGACCGCGAAGACCGACGCCGTGACGGCGGCAAGAAAGGGACGAAGCGAGGAGTGCCGAAGGAACAACAAGGCGATCACGAATATCGCGAAATAAACCAGGTCGTCGGCCGCGAACCGAGCCACCGTGTCGGCCACGGCCGAATGACCGGCAATGCTGTGGATGAGGTTGCTGAGGTCAGGCAGCGGTACTGTCCTGCCCAGGCTCTGACCCCAGTGCGCTTTCAGACAGGCTCGGAATCCGCACCGACGACCTCCGTGGCAACCGGCAGGAAGCGCCAGAACTCATCCACTGCCGGAACGCGGCTCGCCGTCCTCCGAACCGCTCTGATCCAGCGCGACTTCGCGGGCAGCGGCAGCCGCACCAAGGTCCGCTCCTTCAACTCGCGCGCCACCGCGACCGCCGGGAGAACGGCGTAGCCGAGGCCACTCAACGCGGCGGCATGAACGGCATCGAGCTGATTCAGCACCAGATGTGGGGATTGGTCGTAGGCGTCGCCGAGCATCTCCCGCGCCGAGTGCTCCAGCGCTGAACCCGGCTCGCGCGATAGATAGCGGTGCGGGATGAGGTCGGCGAGCGTGACATGTTTGGATCTGGCCAATGGGTGCCCACTCCCGGTCACGACCACCAACTCGTCCTGAAGGAGATGGCGCTCCTCGAGCTTTGGGTCAGTGGCCGGTCCTTCGATCAGACCGCAATCCAGCTGTCCTGATGCCACCTGCTCAGCAATCGAAGGCGAGTTGCCCACGGTCACGGCTATCTCGACCTGTGGAAACTCCTGGACGAAGCGGGCCAGGAGCGCAGGCAGGTAGTGGCCGGCGCAGGTCGGGCCGGCGCCGATGCGCAGCGCCCCGATCTCCATCGTTCGGTGCAAACGGGCGGCTTCTTCGATCGACTCGAGCTCCCGCGCGGCGGTAAGGCAGGCCTGCGCAACCGCGCTCCCGGCAGGCGTGAGCCGGATGCCATGCCGAGTGCGTTCGACGAGCTGCACGCCGAGCGCTCCTTCGAAATGGTGCACCTGCTGTGTCACCGCACCCTGAGTCAGGTGGACAGCGGCCGCTGCGCGAGACATGTTCTGGGCGCTGGCGACGGCGATGAAGGTACGTACCTGCTCGAGGCTGAAACTGAGACTTCGCATGGTCTAGATATTAGTCGGACTGCAAGGTCTGCTGTTGGCGAATAGCCCGGCTGCATACGAGAGCCATTCTGGCGCAAAATGACCAGGAGGTGAGGCGGACTTCAGCGTGAACGCCCTCCTACCCTACGTCGGCCTCGTGGCGATTGGCGTCTTGGTCGGGGCCTACGGCACCCTCATCGGAGCCGGCGGGGGCTTCGTGCTGATGCCGCTCCTACTACTTCTGTATCCCCATGAGTCGCCCGCTCGCCTGACCGCCGTATCGCTGGCCGTCGTGCTCGCGAACGCTTCGTCAGGTTCCTTCAGCTACTACCTCCTGCGCCGCGCCGATTACAAAAGCGGAGCCTGGCTGGCGGTCGCCACCATCCCGGGCGCGATCCTCGGCGCAATCGTGGTCGGGACCATTCCGAGGGTGCAGTTCGAGCTGATCATGGGCCTGACGCTCCTAGTCGCCGGCATCTATCTCGCGGTCAGGCCGCGCGGGCGGTTCCCGCTGTTGAGCTCCGCCACCTTCAGCGTCGAAAGGACGATCACGGACTCGGCGGGCTCGACTCATCGGTATGGCTTCAACCTCGGGCTCGCGATGGCCTTTAGCGTTGTGGTCGGATTCGTCTCCAGCTTGCTCGGAATCGGGGGAGGGATCATCCACGTCCCTTTGCTCACGACCTTTTTCGAGTTCCCAGAGCACATCGCGACCGCCACTTCACATTTCGTTCTTATCTTCACCTCCGGTGCCGGGACAGCAACGCATGTCTACGAATCTGACTACGGTGGCACCGTCGGCGTGACCATCTCACTCGCTGGCGGCGTCTTGATCGGCGCGCCGTTTGGGGCCGCGCTCTCCCGCAGGGTGACAGGCGGCTGGATCATCCGGCTCCTCGCGATCGCGCTCGGCCTGGTCGGTCTACGGCTCCTGGTGACGGCATGACCGCGAGCGAGCACGGGATCTCCATCCGCGCGCCACTGACTTACAAATGGAGGCGCCAACGCTGGCTTCTTGGTGCCGTTCTCTTGATCTCAGTTGCGGCGGCACTCGGTGCAGCGCTCCTCCCCTCCCCTGCCGGCCTCCAATCCCGAATCCAAGCGTTGGTGGCCGCCAGGGGAGACGTCTTGCTGCAACCCTCAGGGATCCCGACTCTTCTCGCCGAGGCCGTAATCGCAACCGAGGACGAGCGGTTCTACAGCAATCACGGCATCGACGTCGTTTCCATCGGACGTGCGCTGTGGTTCGATGCCTCCCACCGCTGCACGTGTCAGGGCGGGTCGACCATCACTGAGCAACTGGTCAAAGATGTCTACCTCAACGGATCGGATCGTGGCCTGGCCAAGGGCGCCGACCTTGCCATCGCTCTGAAGTTGGGGCTGGCGATGCCAAAGGGCCAGGTGCTCGCCGACTATCTCAGTGAGATCCCGACCGGCCGCGGCCTGTACGGAGTGTCGGCGGCCGCATGCGCCTATTTCGGACAACCCATCGGAGAACTGAGCTTGGCCCATGCCGCGTTGCTGGCGGGTATGGCACAGGCTCCGTCCGCTTACGATCCGCGGTTCGATCCGAGCGCCGCGATAAGGCGCCGCGCTGAGGTGCTTTCAGCGATGGTTTCAGAGGGATTTATTTCGTCGCAGCAGGCGACCGAGGCCGGCGCCACGCCGCTGATCGCCGCGTCGGATGGGTATGGACAATGTTCCAAGCGATCCTGATTCCGATCGACCATCACGCGCCACACACGGATGCGGCGGTCGCTGCGGCCGTGGATCTCGCCAAACTGACCGGGGCCGCGATTCACGTTGTTCACGCTGAAGAGGGGATCAGCGGAATCGACTCACTGGCGCTCGGACCTCTTCCCGCGGACACCGCGTCCAAGATGCGTCAAGAGGACATCGATTTGCTTGAGGATGTTCGGCAGCGATTTGCCGACGTCGGATTGTCAGCGACCACCGAGTTGCTGCCTCGTGATGGAACCTCGATCCACAAGAGAGTACTGGTCGCGGCAGAACACGTGGGCGCAGACCTGATCGTGCTTGGGGCAGGAGGGAACTCCGAACTGGTGGGGTTGCTGTTGGGAAGCGTCTCCCACAAGATCATCCAGCACGCGCCCTCAGCGGTCCTCGTGATCAAGTGAGCGGTGAGCAACCTCGACGGCGCCCAGGCTGGCCGTCCGCGCGAATCGAGCCGCCCGGCCCGGCAGTGATGTGGTCACGACGGGAGCACAAGTTGATCACCGGATCTATCGTCATCATCGGCCAAGGAATCCCCGACCACGCACCGAGTCCGGCTTGACGTCGAACATGTAGTGATGGGTTGTAGATACGTCGACAAGGTCGCTCGCGGTCGTGTGGATGATCCACTTCGGCATGGCGGTCGTCCCGCTCGCACATAGTAGGTAGAAGAGGTCTTCCGACTCCATCGACTCGTGCGGGCATGAGATGGGGTCATCAACCGCCTCATTCAAGACGTCGCGCGGCCGTGCGTCGCTCGCCGTCGGGGTCGAAGCAGGCCAGCGCTGGGTCTGGTGCTCGATGAAGGGGCCGTTTCGTGCCGATCAGCGATTCACAATGAGGTAGCCGGCGAGTGCCAATCCCGCGGCCAGCGTCGCTACTCCGGCCGCAACCTCCACCCTGACCTTCACCTCAAAGCGCCCATGATCAATTTGCTTCTTCGCATCGAGGAAGCGATACATCGAGAGCGCCACTAGAAGGACGCCGATGAGCACGACACCGACTCCAACAAGTGCAGAAACACCCGAGGAGGACTGATTTGGCGAATTGCTGGCGCTTGCCCCGAGCTCCCTTAGGAAAAGACCGAAGCGGGCAACGACGAAGCCGAGTCCGATAAGGGCGATCGCTGTTCGAAGCCACGCCAGAAGCGTTCGAGTGTTTGCCATGTGGTCTCTGGCAGCGTTGTCCGGACTAAGCACCACCTCTGCCGGGTCTCGTTCCTGCTGGGCCATTGGGAAAGTGTCCCATGGCGGTCCATCCGATGAACTCGACCTTGCATGAGGGCAAAAGTCAATCCGGCAAACATGTCGATCCCGCCGTGTTGGGAGTTCGGCCGTCCGGGAGCACGTCGAGCGGGTCCGGCTCGGCATCCGCTCCGTGCTCCGGAGTCTCGTCGCGCCTGTTTCGGGCCATGTTCCCAAGCTGGTTCGCCGGGGTCGCCTACGCTGCAGGGCCATCGGCGCCCTAGTGCCGGCGGCGATCATGTCGATCGCGGCGGCGAACCCTTTCACCCGCAACATCTACCGCGATCTCTTCCGACCCAGGGCGACGCCGGCCGAAGAGGCGCAGGTCTCTAAAAATCGCGTCGCTAGTGGTGAAGTTCGGCGCCTTGGCGCTCGGCTAAGACATTCACACCGTACTCACAGAGCGGGGTGCTCTCTGCGATCGCCAATCAGCATCTACAGCTTATTGCGGCTGGTTCAACCCGTTAACTCGTCCGTGTTGATCGCAGCGGCGAGTCGAAGCCAGACCGGCCCGGAGATGGAAGGCGATGGCTTGACGTGCCTCCGACTGGATGTACAGCGCGCTTGAACTCAGACGACCTTACAGCCCAGGGTAAAAGCGCCATGAACGCAATTAGTCATTGCAGGTCCAAGGTCTTGGCCATCGTCTGGGCGTCTGGCGTTCAGGTCGCGACTTCGACCCAACCCTCGGAGCCCCGAGGGCTTGACAAAACCCTATGGGTTCTAAAAGTCCATCAACGTGAACTGGGCTCGGTCCCTATCGGCCGGGTCGCGCGCTCCGGAGTGTCTACTCATTTGAGAATCGCGGCTTCGAGCGTCTCTCTTAGCCACCGCTCGTAGCGCTGCGGCGACCACCTGCACTGGAAGACGAACTGGGCGTAGACGGCCGGCGACTCGAGCGAGTAAAAGACGTCGGTCAGGTAGTCGACGTCGGCTCCGGTTTGCGCGGCGACCGCCGTCGCCACCAGGCGCATGTTGGCACGCCTGTGCCTGCGGGCCCGGTCACGCCGCTCGGCCAGTTCAGGGTCCGCGGAGGCGGCCGCCTCGGCCGCCTCCAGGAGCGCTGCGCTACGAACGTGGAGGGCGGCTGTGAACTTGGCGAAGAGCTTCGGAATCTCGGCGACGGGCGCCTCGACCGTCTGCCGGAACCAGTCGCGGTCGCGTAGCGCCACCGGGGCATCGTCACCACCAAGGGCGAACCCGATAGTCTCTTCCAGCAGCGCGCGTTTGTTCGGAAAGTCGAGGTAGACCGTGCGGCTCACAACGCCCGCCTCGGCAGCAATGTCCGCAACGCTGGTCGCCGTGTATCCCCGTTTCACGAATAGCCGGGTAGCAGCAGCGAGGATCCGGCGACGCGTCTGGCGCGCTTGCTGTGCGCGGGCGGCTGACCTGTAAGGCCGCCTCTTGACATCCACGTTCACGCGGTTCACATTATGCCCTATTCGCTGCATAGGTCATGAAGCGAATAGGGGGCGACATACGAAAAGGATGATGCCGATGACCGATCGCACTGATGATGTCTCGCCATTTGCACCAGCCTGGCGGGGGTTCCACCATGTGGCCCTCGTCACTCGCGACCTCGACTCAACGATCAGCTTCTACCGGGATATGCTTGGGATGGAAGTCGTCTTTATCGCGCCCGCTGGGGAACTGCACGGGCGACACGGCGCGGTCCGACCCGGTGGCGACCCGGACCGACCGGGCCTACATTTCTTCGAGTATGACCAGGCGCCCCTGTTCGGTCCGCATGACCGCACACTCCAAGCGGCGGTCTTCGACCCCGGAGCGACGTTCCTTTCGCACATCTCGCTCGCGCTGCCCGACGAGGCCGCAGGGCTGGAGCTCCGTGAGCGATTGACTCGCCACGGCGTCCCAACGACGCCGATCATGGACCAGGGGCCATTCCGAAACATGGGTTTCATCGACAACAACGGCATGTCGCTCGAGGCCGCATGGCCGAGGGGACCCATGCAAATAACCTAAGCCTGCCGCCTGAGAAAATCGCGGCGAGTCGGCCGAACCGTCGTACACGTCCCGGCCGTAGTTGGTGGCCCGACAGATCGAGGTACGTTTCTTGCGAGTGCAACACCTTTCACACGGGGGTGACCACTATCGGCCTGGATTCAAGCGATCCATCCTCGCTTGATGCATACGATCCTCGGGGTGCCGGTGAGGTGGAAGGCGATGTCTTGAAGTGCCACTGAGTGGATATATAGCCACGGCACAAATCGGGACCCATCGCGACCGGCTCGAACAGGGCCGTGATCTAAGCCAGCGTATCCGCTTCTCCAATCGATTCGTAATAGTCTTATGCCATGGACGAGGAAACAGCGTGGCGCCTGTTTAATGAGGGTCAACCTGTATCACTGATCATCGACGGACAACGCGTCAATCCCGTGCTGGTAACTGGTCTCAGCCTGGGTTTCAATCAGCCGCGCTCGATCGACGCATTGTTGCCCACCCCAATCGACGAACCGGATAGGCGCCGAAGAATTGGCTTGGAGACAGTCGAATTAGCTCCTTGACCGCAGACGCGCTCATGTAGGACCGGTGGCGTGCACACGGGCTTTCCTGCTCTCGGCGCCTGGCGCTACCAAACCTGGTGCTCTCGTCGGCCGTAGGCCTTGGTCAACGCCCGCTTCGGGCCGCCCGGCGATGCCTCTGACGGTTCTCGCTTTTACTTAAGGCGCGGACCCCCGGGCCCTTCGTTCTCGCGACCTGAACGAAACAGATAAGGGCATCACGAATGCCTTCCGCCCGGCGACGGTCACAGCGTCACGCAGCGTCGGTGCCAACGCGGCCAGGGCATCGAGGGGCTTCGTGGGGTAGCGTAGTCGCGGTCACACACCTGCCCTGGAGGTTGACGATGCACTCGACCGTTCACGCGTTCCGCACACCCGAAGGCATCACGCTCGGGGTCGAGCACTTCGGCGATGCGGCGGCGCCCCTCGTGCTGCTCGTGGGCGGCACAACCATGCTCTCGTGGCCCGACGCGCTCTGCGAGACACTCGTTCGCGGCGGACGTCACGTCGTGCGCTACGACCTGCGCGACTCCGGCGCGTCGACAACGGTCGACCCCGAGGCGCCGGCCTATACGCTGCGCGACCTCGCCGCCGACGCGGCCGCGCTCGCCCGCGGACTCGACGACCGGCCGGCGCACCTAGCGGGCATCGGCGTCGGCGGGATGGTCGCCCAGGTCGCCGCGCTCGACCATCCGGACACGTTCTCGGCGCTCACCCTCGCCGGGACGCGGCCCGTCGCACCGGGCCCAGTCGACGACGACCTGCCCGACCACGACAAGGCGGCGATGAAGCGGCGGTTCGAGCTCCCGAAGCCCGACTGGTTCGACCGTGCCGCGGTGGCGGAGTGGGCCGCCGCCGGAGCCGCGGTTTTCGGCGACGACCCCGGCCCGGCACGGGCGACCGCCGAGCGGATCTTCGACCGCACGCCGGGCACGGCGCCCTCTGTCCAGATGGCCAACCAGCTTGGCATGGTGTTCGCCAGGCTCGACTGCACGCCACGCTGGCGTGAACGCCTGCCGGGACTCGCGTTGCGGACGCTCGTGGTGCACGGGCGTCGCGACCGGTTCTTCCCGGTCGGCAACGGCGAGGCGCTCGCGCGCGAGATCCCTGGTGCGCGGCTTCTCGTGCTCGAACAGGCCGCGACCGCGATCCCCGACGCGGCCGCCGATGAGGTCGCCGCAGCGATGCTCGCGCTCTAATCATTCATCACGCGCATGCAGGTGGTTCTTAGGCTGGGCTTCGTCGGTGAAAGTTCAGCGGGAGGGCGGCGGGTCGGACGAAACGGCGCGGGCTTCCGGTTGGCGACGCTCGCTACACACGTCGGCCCGAATGATCGAGGCAACACGCTTCGCGGCGTAAGCGGGTGCTAGATGTCTGAGCCAGGTCATCGCCGCCTGCCCCGTATTCATCGCGTCGAGCGCGTCGTGGAGCCACCACGCGATTCAGCGACCACACAATCCGAAAGCATCCCTGCATCGCAGGCGACCTTTCATCGAGAGCCACGGAGGAGGAGCTCATTCAGTTCGTCAGAGCCGAGGCCGACGATGTCTACGGCCCAAACCTGCTCGGACGACAGACCGGCTCGCCGAAGTCCGGCCCGCTCGTCCTGCAGCAGCCGCTTGACCTTGAAAGCCGGTCGTGGCCGATCGGGATGGGTCGGTGGGCCGATCCGACGCCTGCCTCGCATCACCCACTTGTGAAACCGAATGCCCTCGGCTTGAAGCTGAGCGCGCAGGGCACGCACGATGCGACGCGCTTCGGCCGGCGCCCACCGGTGGGCTGCCTTAGCGACTGCTACACCGGGGTCCTTAACGATCAACCGCCGAGCGTGACGAGGTGAGACGCCAAGCCGCGCCGCGATGTCGTCAGCGTTGAAATCCAGTTCGTGGAGGCCTCTGGCGCAGACAAGCCGATAGGCAGCCAGGCTGATGGTGCGATTGATCTTCAGCGCCGCCAGAAAGGGCACCAGCTCTTCGTGAGCGGCCGGCGTCGCCCGCCTCAGCCGCCTCTCCATCGCCCGCCACGCCACGTCCAGGTCTTCAGCCGTCGGCGTGCGGCGTTGACGAACGGGCCGCGTGCGCACGCGCAGAACGCGGAGCGACCTAGTCGAAATGAAGTAGGCCCCGTGTGGGCCACGAACGGCTTTCAACCTCCCGCTCCGGATCCGTAGCCGGAGGGTCTCGATGTGGCAGCCGAGACGCTTGGCCACATCGTCGAGCTTGAGAAGCCTTGATTTCACCTGTCGCGATCGAGACCTCCTCTTGCAGTTTCAAGGCTGCGGACACGAATCGACCACATTGTGAATAAGTAGAAGCACCAAAGTTTGTTGGCACGCCCTCGGCATTCGATGACCCGGGGCCCTCGGCGCGGAGCTGAGTGGCAAGACAGGGGTCGGCCGAAGGCGATTTGGCTCTCTACGCCCGATCTCGATGGGG
>Ga0307373_10010555_pt1 | contig 13560 bp, 11 predicted proteins | sample OX2MG_FD_202534 | JGI IMG/M metagenome (GOLD analysis project Ga0307373, IMG submission 202534) | Soil microbial communities from Risofladan, Vaasa, Finland - OX-2 | ecosystem: Environmental > Terrestrial > Soil > Coastal area > Acid sulfate soil | place: Finland: Risofladan, Vaasa | collected... | reverse complement strand
AGGCTTGGTGTCGGCCATATTGTCGGACACGAGTGCGCCCACTATACTTCACGTATGGCGGTTGCATCCCCACCCAAGAGGAAAGCGCCCGAGCGTAAGCGGCCACGCATCAGCGTAACAGTGCCCGCCTGGCTGCTCGATCACGTCGATCGGTACCTGGAGGAACAGCCGGAGTCCGACCGCAGCGCCGTGGTCAGTGAAGCCCTGCGCATGTGGTACGCGGAGCGGCTGAAGAACCAAATCCGGGACGGCATCATCGCCAACCGAGAGATGGTCGATCCTGAGGAAGCGGCGTATTGGGAGGCGCTTCGCCGATACAACTGGGAACTGAAGCTCCGTAATTGGAAGTAGGCCCAGCGGCCCCACGGCGCGGCGAAATTTGGCGCACTTTCAATCCCGGACAGGTCCAGGACCCGCACCAGCCGCGACCCGGGCTGATCGTCTCGAGCGACCTTCAAAACGATATGTCGCGCAACGTCATCATCGTTCCGATCTACACCCGAGGAGCGATTGACCCGCGGCACGTGCCCATCCGCCAGGGGATGGGCGGAATCCCGCACGACAGTATCTTGTTCTGTGAGGAAGTTTCGTCGCTCGATCGGTCGCTGGTGGTCGATGGGCCGTACGGGCGCCCCGTACCGGAGGTGCTGCTCGACGAAGTCATCATTGGAGTGCGCCGGGCGATCGGCGACGTCGTCTAAGCCGCGCTCAGGCCCGATGCGCCGGGTCGCACGGCTGGCCCAGGGCCTCGCACAGGTTGTTCAGGATACGCGCCGTGGCGCCCCACACGCGGTGCTCCTGCCAAGCGTAGTAGTCGATATCGCGGTTAGTCGCGTCCTGCATGCAGCCGGTGGCGTCAGAGTCGAACAGCCGCGACAGCGGCACTTCGACGATGGCGGTGACTTCGGCCGCCTGCGCGTTGATGGCGCCTGGATTGAGGACCAGGCCGGTGAATGTTGACACCAGAAAATTGCTGGGGGGCACGTACACGCGGTCGAGCCGCCCCCACACCTCAACGGCCTCAGCCGGCAGTCCCACCTCCTCAGCCGTCTCGCGCAGGGCCGCCGCCTCCAAGCTGGCATCGTCCGGTTCGACCCGTCCGCCCGGCAGTGACAGCTCGCCGGCGTGGTCCTTCAAGCCCGCGTGCCGCTCCGTCAGCAGCACATGCAGGCCGTCGAGCCGTGGGACGAACAGCAGCATCACCGCGCCCAAACGCGGGTTCTTCTTCCGCCACTCCTCTTGCCGGTACAGCGGGTTGGTCGACTTGTCCGGCCAGCGCGGCGCGAAGCGCAGACACGACAAGATTTCTCGCCACTGGTAGCCCGACAACCGCGCTTTTAGGCTGGCGACGTCGAAGTCAAGCATGGGCGGAACTATACCTAGCCACCCGCCACGCGGTTCGCCAGGGAGCACTATTTAGGTTTAGGCGGGAACCCAGCCTTTGCCGTTTCGGATGCACCGCGAGACGGAAGTCTCTCGGCGCACGTTGGTTCGCATCAATCCTGGTACTGGCCTTCGCCTCCACACGGCTCCGGCGGATCGGCCCCACCGCCGCGAGCCTCGGATTGTTTCAGGGTGAGCTGCGTTCAGCCGAGCTGAACAAGGATGAAGCTGGTAGTTCCTATGTTGGCGGCGCAATAGCCAGGTGGTCCTCAACCACGGGCAATCCGGGCTTGCGCAACGGGAGGCGCCGGAGATCGGGCTGCGTGTACAGGCCGATTTCTAGGTGCGTGCCGGGAGTCGGCGTGATGCCGACGTGATACGTGTCGCGGACAACATCTCCGGCGTCCCAGAGTGACGTCGGATAGCTTCCCCCACGTGGCAACGTGTCCTTCTGCGCCACAACCTTGCCCTGGCTATCGACCACATGCACGAAGACGGTATAGCTCGCACGCGGCTTTTCGACAGATTGCCAATCAATCGCCACGTCCTCCCCTTGCCAATTGACGTGCAGGAGCGCCACTTCGTTCTGGCCGAAGATGCCGAGCGGCGGCACACCCGGCGCGGCAATCGCACCAGCCACACGAAGCGGACCAATGCGGAGGGAGGTCCCCAACGGCCGGCCGTCTTGGGCCACGGGGAGCGGCTGTCCGGAGAAGGTGTCGTAGAAGCCGAGCTCGAGCCAGTAGCCGCCGAGCGGAGCGTCCGAGCGTACTCCAAGCTGGATTGGGGAGTCCATGAGCTCGCCTGAGTTCCATGGCTCATTGATGCCCCATAGATCTGCGTCCGTGGACCAAACGCGGCCGGCCGCGTCCACGAGGTGGGCGAATTCGCTGATGTGCCGTTCGGCAAGCGCCGGCCCGTCGGTCACTCGCCACACCAGGTCGACCGGCGAAAGCTGGCCGGCCTTCCAATCGTGCGCGACGTAGCCCTCGAAGGCCACACTCTGGCCAATGGTCGCATTGACTGGCGTGAACCCGGAACCGAGGATTTCGCGCGCCCCAGGAAACCTGAACAGGCCGAACTCCATGTGACCGTTGGGCGTCCTGATCGCGGTCCGCGGTGCGCCTACACGGTCGATCAGAAACTGGCTCGCCAACGTATCACCATGAGCCAAGTACCAGGCCGGGGCGGGTGGCAAGGCCACGACCTGCCTGCCGCTGTAGTACCGATACAACCGAAGCGGCGTTAGGTACGGGAGGATATAGCCGACATCAAGCGGTTCCGCGACGTATACGGGATCATTGCCAGCGGTCGATCGAAGCGAGCTGGCGGCAGCCCTCCAGTAGCGTAGCGGAATGCCAAAGGTACCCGGGCGCACGTCTGCCGCCACTTGGCTCTCGAAGCTGAGGTATTGTGCGATCGCGACGAGCAGCAGGCTCCCCCCCCCCGCGAAAAGCATTGGCAGCAACGCTATCGTTGCCGTCGCGCGTGTCCGGGCCACCTTGCGGCCGGCAGTGATCAAACCGACGGCAGCCAGGCCCTGCAGCAGACATACCGCCGGGACCTGACCAAGCAGGTAATAAGGCAGCACATCGACGCTGTGCCGGATGCTGAACGCTAGGGGCAGCGCCAGCCAGACCACCACAATAGTGTGCGCGAACCGGCGCACCATGAGCGCATACATGAGGCCAACGCACGTAATCGCGATGCATGTCCATGTCATGGCATCGAAGTTGAACCAAGGAAACCCCACCACAGTCGGCAGGAAGCGCCAGAAAGAGGTGGTTCCAATAAGGGCGCCCGCCGTATCGAATACCTGCGCGTCGACGTGCTTGGGCTTTGCCAAGAAGCCGAGGACCAGGCCTATATCCGCCCAGCCGGTGCGCAGTTGAAGGACCACGTAAGGGACGAGGGTCGCCAGCAGCAGCCCTGCCGCGACGGCTATGTGGCGCCATTGAACGTACTTCCAACCGGCCAGAGCTGCTGCAATCCAAGGCAGCGCGTAGATTGCGTTGACAAAGTGGAGTTGAGCGGCCCCGCCGATGGCCACCAAGGCCACAGCGAGTGCAAGCGAGCGCCTTCGCAGCTGGAATTCGACCAAGCCCCAAAGCGCAATTGCGGATAAGACTGGAACCAGCGTGACGTTCCAGATGATCCGGCCATAAAGCAGCCCGGCTGGAGCTGCCGCATACGCGAGTCCGGCCGCCACTCCCGCCCACATAGAAGAGGTGAGCCGCCTCGCAGCCCAGAACACGAAAAGGCAGCCAAGCGAGTCAAGTACAGCCAGGCCGGCCGAAATCCAAAGAGGATCGCGGCTAAGGAGCGCAAGAGGCGCTAAGAGAAAGGTAATTAGCGGGGGCGCCCAGGCTCCTATACTGAATGCAAGCCCACTGTGCAGCGGAATGTGACCGCTATTGATGAAGTCATTGGTCGCCTGGAGCAGCCACACAGCCTCGTTGGAGAAGCGCGTCAGGTCGATTTGCCAAAGGCGCAGGAACAACCCCAACGCGAGGACAACCCACGGAGCCGCGAGTTCAGCTAGCGGCTTGCGGACGAGGAATTCGCCGCAACTGGAGCGCCGGGACGCCAATCGAGCGCCGGTTACTCCGCCAATGCCAGCTATTGTGGGCTTAACCCCAGCACTCATACGCCCGCGGCCGTTGAGCTCTCAGCCTTCAATTTCTCCGTAATCTGCGCCGTCAGGACGTTCTTTTGGACCTTGCCGAAGCCGGAGATAGGGAGCTCGGCGATGATCTCCAGACGCTCGGGGTGTTTGTAGCGGGCCAGGCCGTGCTCGTTGAGGAAGGCGGTCATATCGGCCAGGGTGATGGACCGGCCGGGGCGCAGGATGGCGAAGGCGCACATCTTTTCGCCTAGGACGCGGTCTGGCATGGGCACGCAGGCGACGTTGTGGATGGCGGGGTGCATCAGCAGCAGGTTCTCCACCTCTTCGGCGCTGATCTTCTCGCCACCGCGGTTGATGACGTCCTTCAGGCGGCCTTCGACGATGTAGTTGCCGTCGGCGCGCTTGCGCAGCACGTCGCCCGATTTGTAGAAGCCGTCCGGCGTGAAGGTGCGGGCGTTGTGCTCCGGCGCGCGGTAATAGCCGCGCAGGGTGTAGGGGCCGCGCACCCACAGCTCGCCCAGCTCGCCCACCGGGACTTCGTGGCCGTCGTCGTCCACCAGCAGGACCTCATCGTCGGGGCAGACGGGCCGGCCGACGGTCTCGATGCGAGCCTCGCGAGAGTCCTCCAGGCGGCTGTACATCAGGAGGCCCTCGGCCATGCCGAATACTTCCTGTACTTTGGCCTTGGAAAAGATCTCCTCGGTGCGGACTTTGGTTTCGGGCTGGTATTTCTGGCCGCCGCTGTTGACGACACGGACGGAGGACAGGTCGTGCTTCCCGAGGTCGGGATCGTCCAGCCAGCGGATGATGAGCGCCGGCACGATCTCCAGGTGGGTGATGCGCTCGCGCTCGATGAGCGGCATGACGTCCGCGGGTCGGGTGGTGGTGGAGAGCACGATGCGAGCGCCCTGCAGCAGGAACGCTTGGATGCCCGCCGAAGCCAGCGGGAAGTTGTGGGCGATGGGCAGCACCACCAGCAGGGCGTCGTCGGGGTGGATGTCAATCACCGCGCCCGAAGCCTTGGAGTTGTAGACGTAATCGTTGTGGGTGCGGGCGATCACCTTGGGGATGCCGGTCGTGCCGCCGGACAGTTGGAAGGTGCATGGCTCCAGCGGATCGAGCTCCAGCTGGTCGAGCCGGCTGGACGGCAGCGACGGCTCGGTCGCGAGCCATCGTGAAACGGAGGCACAGGCATCTGGAACTTCGGAGCCAGTGACCAGGATGTGCTTGAGCGTCTTGGCCTTGTCGCGGATGGACATGGCCATCTCGGGGAAGTTGAAGCCCCCCCAGTGGTCGGGGATGACGTAGGCCTCGGCGTCGATAAAGTCGACGAAGTGGCCGATTTCGTGCTGCCGGTGCGGCGGCAGGGCCATCAAGGGGATGACGCCGATGCGCTGGAAAGCCAGGTAGAGGTAGACGAACTCGGGGATGTTGGGTAGGTGCATGACGGCGCTGTCCAGCGGCTTCAGGCCGAGCTCGAGGAGGTGCAGCGCGAGGAGATCGACGCGCTCGCCGAGCTGGCGGTAGGTGACGCGCTCGCCGCCGGAAACGATGGCCACACGGTCGGCGTAGCGGGCAAAGGCTTCGCGGAAGTGGTCGATCAATGGCCGGTCTTGCCAGTAGCCTTTGGCCCGGTAGCGGGCGATGAGGTCTGGGGGGTAAGGGACGAAGCCGGCTAGCACGGGGGGTCCCTCACCCTAACCCTCTCCCGCCGCGGCGGGAGAGGGGATGCTCGTTGCGTACTTCATCGCCACGCGGGCAGTTTCCACGTGGTCTTCGTACATTTGGTCGTGGCGGGGGACGGGGTAGATGATGGGATACACGCCATCGGCCAGGATGCGCTGCAGCTCTTTGGAGGTGGTCACGCTGAACTTCTCGACCATGGCGTCAGTCACCAGCGAAGCGGCCTTCTTGAAGTCGCCCGTCTGCCACACCTCGTGCACCTTGCGGGCGTCGGCGCCGTGCCCGGAGATGTCGGCGATGTGCAGGTAGTGCTCCGAGGCGCAGTAGAAGGCCAGGCCGCGGCGCATGGCATCGATCGAGGTGTCGTCGTTGGGATCGGCGACCGTCATGGTCAGACTGAGGATTTTGACCGCCGACGGATCGCGGCCGGCTTGGCGAGCCGCTTTCTCGACGATGCCGCGGTACTCGGCCACCGCTTCGGCCGTCGGCCAGTTCATGATGAAGCCATCGAACTCCGTGGCGGCCAGGCGGACCATCTGCGGGCCCAGCGCAGCCAGGTAGATCGGTAGGGGCGCCTCAATCGGCCCCTCGCGCAGGTGGTAGTCCTTGACCTGGAACCACTCCCCTTCATAGGAGAAGCGCTTCTGGCTCAGCAGTCCACGGATGATGTGCAAGCTTTCACGGCCACGGGCGATGGGGCGGGGGATGCCGGTGCCGTGCCCGCGCACCATGAAGCCCACGCCGCCGGTGCCGATGCCGAGGGCGAAGCGGCCTTGCGTCAGGTCCCAGATGGTGCGGGCGCCCATGGCCAGCAAGGTGGGAGTGCGGGAGTAGAAGTTGACGATGCTGGTGCCCAGGGCGATGCCCGGCGCCTCACGGGCGAGCAAGGCCAGCAGAGCAAAGGCTTCTTTGCCTGATTCTTCAGTCAGCCAGAAGCGCTCGAAACCCAGCTTGCCCGACTCCTGACCGAAGCCGACGATCTCGTCGAACTCCAGGTCGCCGGTGTGGAGCATCACCCCCATGTCAGCAGGCATAGCCACCCGATTGTAGGGCGAAGCTTGCGCAGGGAGGCCGGACTAGGGTACAAAGTGACTTCAAAGGCGAGGAGGTAGCTGAAGAGACGTGAAACTGAGAATCCTGAGCCCTCTGGGAGGCATTGTCTGTCTGGCGTTGGCCGCCTGCGGAGGCGGCGCCGCCCCCGCATCCAACGCGGTGGCGGCGGCAAGCTCGGCCGCGGCCAAACCAAGCACAGCCGCGCCGGCCAGCGCCAAACCAGCCGCCGCCGCGAGCGGCAGCGCGCCGGCCAAGCCAGCCGCCTCGGGCGCCGCCGGCGCCTCGGCCGCGGCCGGGGGCCCGATCAAGATCGGTTGGATCAGCTCCCTGAGCGGCGCCCTGGCGCCTGCCGGCAAGCCAATGGACAACGCCTTCAAGCTGTATCTGTCCCAAGTGGGCAACAAAGCAGGCGGCCGCGACATCCAGGTGATCACCGAAGACGAAGCCAGCAACCCCAAGGACGGCCTCGACAAGGTGAAGAAGCTGGTCGAGCAGGACAAGGTCGACATTCTGGCAGGCCTGGTCCTCACCCCCAGTACGTACGCCGCGGTCGACTACATCGAGAAGCAGGCGCCGCGCAAGGTTCTGCTGGTCGGCACCAACGCCGGCGCGAACGACATGGACACCACGAAGAAGAGCGACTACTTCGTGCGTGCAGCATTCTCCAACGCCCAGGCCAACTACCCCATGGGCGACTACGTCTTCAACACGCTGAAAATCAAGAAGGTGTACGACACGTATTCCGACTTCGCTGCCGGCCCGGAGAAGGTCGAGACCTTCGCCGCGGGCTTCAAGAAGGCCGGCGGCACAATCGTGGGAACCGAAAAGCCGCCGTTCCCGTCCACTGACTTCGCGGCCTTCCTCACCAAGATCAAGGCGTCCGACGCCGAGGCGACCTACAACTTCGAGCCGGGCAACGACGGCGTGCAGTTTACGAAGCAGTACCCCCAGTTCATCGACCGCACCAAGATCAAGTACCTTGGGGCCGGCGACAATGTGGACGAGTCCAATCTGCCGGCCGAAGGGCAGTCGGCCGTGGGCGCTATCACGACGCTGCACTACTACACCACACTGGACAACCCCGAGAACAAGAAGTTTGTCGCCGACTACCAGGCGAAGTTCAAGGACTCTCCCGGCTCGTTTGCCGTGCAGGGCTATGACGGAGCGAAGCTCATCGTCGATGGCCTCAACAAGACCAATGGCAACCCTGACCCTAAAGCCCTGATGGCCGCCATGCTGGGCAGCAAGTGGAACAGCCCGCGCGGCCCGGTGTCGATCAGCCCCGAATTTCACGACATCGTGCAGAACATCTACGTTGCTGAGACCAAGCTGGTCAACGGCAAGCCGCAGAACGTGGTGATGAAGACGTTCGAGGCGGTCCAGCCTTACCAGAAGTGACGTTTGCCCCTGTCCGGCCGCGGCGCCGGACAGGTAGCCTTGTGTCCGCATGATCTCGGCGGCAACCCTGGACTTCGTGTTCAGCCAGGTGTTGAACGGCGTCGCCTATGGCCTGCTGATCTTCTTGCTGGCTGCCGGCCTGACCCTGATCTTCGGAATGATGGATGTCGTCAACCTGGCGCACGGCTCCTTCTACATGGTGGGCGCCTACATCGGGCTGTCGACGGTGCGCCTCACTCATAACTTCTGGCTGGCGCTGATCGTGGCGCCAATCGTCGTTGGCAGCCTGGGACTGATCGTCGAAGGCAGCCTGCTGCGGCCGCTGTACCGGCGCATCCAGCTCGACCAGGTGATCTTGACGTTCGGGTTGGCGTACATGGTTTCGGACATCGTCAAATGGATTTGGGGCGCCGACATCCAGAGCATCGATCCGCCGCCGCCGTTCGATGGCGCGGCCAAGGTGCTCGGCACCGTGTACCCAAGCTACCGGCTGTTCGTGATTGGGGTGGGCACCCTGATTGCCATCCTGCTGTGGGGCATTCAGCAGCGGACGCGGATCGGCTCCGTGATCCGGGCCGGCGTGGCCGACAAGGAGATGGCCAGCGGGCTAGGCGTGAACGTCGCCGCCATGTTCACCGGCGTGTTCGTCTTCGGAGCGGCGTTGGCGGCTTTCAGCGGGGTAGTGGCTGGACCGATCCTCGGCCTCTACCAGGGCATGGACTCCGATACGCTCATCATTGCCTTGATCGTGGTGGTCGTCGGCGGGCTAGGCACACTCACGGGGGCGTTCTGGGGCGGCCTGCTCATTGGTCTGGCCGACACCTTCGGCAAGGTGCTGATCCCGGAGTTCTCGCTGTTCCTGACGTTTGCGGTGATGGCCGCGGTGCTGCTGGTCCGGCCGTCGGGGCTGTTCGGAAGGAAGCTGGCCTAAATGGCCCAGTCTCCCTCGTCCCCCGCCGCAGACGAGAGCCAGGGGCCTTCTGGCGCGGCGCCGGCGCGAGACCCGTTGTCCTTGCCTGGCCTCGCCCACAAGCGGGCGAGCGACATTCCCTACGCCGTGGCCTTCCTCGCGCTGCTCGTGTTTCCGTTCGTGACTACCGGCTACCCGCTGACCGTGCTGACCGAGATCCTCGTGTTCGGACTGTTCGCTATGAGCCTGGACGTGATCCTCGGCTACACCGGGCTGCCGTCGTTTGGCCACGCCGCGTTCTTTGGGCTGGGCGCCTACGGCACCGCGGTGCTTTCAGCCAAGCTGGGGATCAGCAACCTGGGCATCAGCCTGCTGGCGATCGTCGGCCTAACAGTCGTCGCGGCGGCCGTCCTGGGCTGGCTGGCCATCCGCACCGCCGGGGTGTACTTCCTCATGCTCACGCTGGCCTTCTCGCAGATGATCTTCGCCGCGGCGCAGAAGTGGACGCCGCTGACCGGCGGCTCGAACGGCCTGCCGGGCGTCCGCAGGCCAACACTGTTCGTGCCCGGCTTGGTCGCGGCCGATCCGCGCGCCTTCTACCTGCTGGTCCTGGCAGTGTTCGCCAGCAGCTTCTTTCTCCTTCACCGGCTGGTGACCTCACCCTTCGGCCGCAGCCTCATCGGCATCCGCGAGAACGAGGTCCGCATGCGAGCCATGGGCTACAACGTCAAGGCTTACAAGCTGACGGCATTCGTGATCGGCGGCGCGTTTGGCGGGATCGCCGGGCTGCTGTACGCGTACTTCAACAACTTTGTTTCGCCCTCGGACGTGTACTGGACGGCATCGGGCACGGTGCTGCTGATGGTGCTCATTGGCGGCGCCGGCACCCTGGTTGGGCCGGTGCTGGGCGCCGCGTTCTTCCTGCTGCTCCAAAACGCCCTGTCGTCGCTGACCGAGCGCTGGCCGATCATCCTGGGCGCGGTGTTTGTGATCTTCATCATGTTCGTCCGCAACGGCCTGGTCGGCATCTGGACGCAGGTGAGCGCCCGCCGTGGCTGAGATCCTCAGGTTGGAGCAGCTGGCCAAGCACTTCAGCAGCCTGCAGGTCTTGAAGGGCATCAACCTCTCAGTGGAAGCTGGCGAGCGGCGTGCGATTATCGGCCCTAATGGCGCCGGCAAGACCACGCTGTTCAACCTGATCAGCGGCGAGCTGCAGCCTACGTCCGGCCGGGTGCTGGTGGAAGGCCGGGACGTCACTGGCAAGCCACCCAATCAGATGTGGGCCGCGGGACTGTCTCGGACGTTCCAGAAGAACAACCTCTTCTTCCAGCTCACCACCTACGAGAACGTGCGGCTGGCGATGCAGGCGCATCGCGGCTACGCGCATCGCTGGTTCCGCTCCTGGCGATCGCTGCACGGGGTTAACGACCAGACTCGCGACATCCTGGTCCGGCTGGAGTTGTGGGGCCGGCGGGACGACGTGGTCAAGAACCTGTCCTACGGCGAGCAGCGCCAGCTGGAGGTCGCTATCGCCCTGGCAGCCAATCCGAAACTGCTGCTGCTGGACGAGCCCACCGCCGGCATGTCGCCGGCCGAGACGGCGCGCACGATCGAGATGCTGGCGGCGCTGCCCAAGGAGCTCACCGTGCTCATCATCGAGCACGACATGGACGCTGTCTTCAGCCTGGCCGACCGCATCGCGGTGCTGAACTACGGCGAGGTCCTGGCCGACGGCACGCCCGACGACGTCAAGCGCGATCCCAAGGTGCAGGAGGTGTACTTAGGCGTCTAGCACAGGCCGAGATTATGGGCCAAGTCGATGGTGGAGCGCACAATCACCCCGTCATGGCGTTCCTGCCGTTAGGGCTGGGTGCTGAGGAGCAGCTGCTCGCTGCAGGCTTCCTGGCTGCTCCTGGCGGCGGCGGCCAGCAGGCTGCTGAGGCTGGTGGTCATGTGGAAGCGCCGCCGGCACAGGAGCAGCACGAGCCAGCCCAGCAGCGTGCCCAACAGCAGCGTCACGGCTCGGAAGATCAGTGTCGCCGCGGCGGCGGGGCCGGGCGCCAGCCCCAGGTGGTTCAGCACGCCTACGCTGGCGCCCTCGTTCGCGCCCAAGCCGCCCGGCAGCGCGGTCAACGTCGCCACGGCGTTGCCGAAGGCGTAGGTGCCGATGGCGCCCACCCAGCCAATGTGGGCCTGGCCCAGGCCCACCAAGGCAATGTAGAAGCCGGTGCCGGCGGCGGCGATGGCCGCCAGATCGAAGATGGAGCCGAGAATGGCTTCAGGCGTGTTGACCACCAGCACGCAGTGGTTCCGCAGGTCGCGAAGATGGGGCCCATGGCGGCTCACCAGCGGCAGGTGATGGATGACGAACAGGCAGATGTTGGCGATGCCCTCGTGCAGCACTAGCGCCCCGGCGCCGATGGAAATAACCGCCGCCGACAGGAGGATCCAGCCGGCTACGTGGTAGCCCAGAATGCCCGGCAGCGCGGCCGGCAGCACCAGAATGCCGAAGATGATCTCCTGGACCAGCACTGTCGCCGCCGAGCGACGAATCAGGGTGCCGTGCTGGCTCTTTTGGAGCACCGGCAACAGGAATTGGCCGGCCGGCACCATCACCGCTGACTGCGCGGCGGCGAACAGCAGCAACGAGTCGGTCCAGGAGTTGGGCGCGTGGAGCGGCTTCATGAGCAGGTGCCAGCGCGCCGATCGGAAGGCCAGGTAGAGCAGATACGAGCCGGCCAATGGCGCCAGGTACGCCCAACTGAAATTCCGGACGGCCGAAGCCAGAGTCAGCGGATTGACGGTGGCCACCAGGAAGTACAGCAAGCCGGCCGCGACGAATAGGGGCATCCAGCGCCGCACTTTGGGCCAGGCCCGTTTCAATGCGGAGATCAGAGCACTCAACAGGGGAACTCTTTCAGTATAGGAAGCTCTTCACGACGGGTAGGACCGGGGCAGGTCGAGGATAGTCTCGGCGTCTGTCAGCTCGTTCAGCACGTACTGCATTTCCCGGTGCTGAAGGCCCGCGGCAATCTTCCAGCGGCCGTTGCCCGACTCTTCCAGGATGCCTTCGCGCCGCGCATAACGCAGGAACTGGCCGATTCGCGCCCGGAACCTCCAGCGCATCGTCAGCCGCGGGTCCAGGGCCAGCCCCGCCGCCCGAAGGCGCCGCGCCTCGGACAGCAGCAGCAGCTCGATCCGCGGCCTCGTCAGGAGCGCTCCGGAAGGCAGTTGGCGCAGCGCTGCCGCCGCCAGATGTCCGGCGTTGATGGTCATCTGGCATACGATTGCGCGGCGGGCTTGTTGCTCCAGCTGAGCCTTGCCGAGCGCGCGGTCGAGGACGATTTCGGGTCCGAAGCGGATGAAGCAGCGCGTGCGCAATGTGGTCATGAAGTCGTAGAACACGGCTGCCGGCAGGATGCGCAACGGCGCATGGCTGGCCTTCACGAGGCGGTAGAAGCCCGCGCGAAAGCGGCCTATGTGTCCATCCCGGCTGAGGCCGCCTTCGGGCGTCCAGTACAAGTCTCGGCCATGGTCGAGCAGGTTGGCGAAGCGCCGCAGCTGACCTTCGATGCGAGGCATGTCCGAACGGCTGGTGACGTAGCCCATGGGATAGGTCTTGAGCAGGTGCAAGGTGGCCCTGACCGTAAGCCGAGCCAAGAGCTTGCGCAACGGCCGCCGTGCTCCTAAATAACCGCCCACAAAGCCGGGCCAAAAGGCATCTTCGCGCAGGCAATAGACCAGCCTCCGGTTCGGATGCCCGATGCCGCGAGCGAAGTACACGACGCCGCCCAGCACCAGCGAGTCGAGATCACGCTTGTGGTTGGACAGCACAATTTTAGGATGGTGGCCGCTGCAATGCTCGCGGCCGTAGATAGCCACGTCGTGCCGGGTGCTGGCGGCTAGATAGAATAGCGTCGCTGTCAACCCGCGAAACGCGTCCTGAATCAGGGTCGCAACATCTGTCTTGAGCTCATCTTCCAGTAACAATCCCCACCGGCGCTGCTGGCGCGGAGCACGCACATAGGCGCCCGCGTCCTGTTCGCCGTCGGCTCCTGGGGCCTGGGCCACGCTACCCGCGACTTGCCGCTCATTCGCGGCTTGACCGGGGCCGGCCACAGTGTGACCGTGGTGGCCAGCGGCGCTTCGCTGCGGCTGCTCCAGGCCGAGCTTGGCGCCAGCTGCGAGTTTATCGAGTTTCCGGGCATGCGCGTCCCGCTGGGCGCGTCGCCCTTTCGGTTCTACTTCAAGTACACCGTCACCCTGCCGGTCATCTGGCTCGATACGCTGCGGCAGCATGTTCAGCTCGACGGCCTGCTAGCTGCCGGCCGATTCGACGTGTTGGTGTCCGACAATCGGTATGCCGCCTGGAGCCGCAAGCTGCCATCGTATCTGATCGCGCACGGTCTCCGGTTCATCGCTCCGGGCCGGCGGCACGTGCTGGAGCTGGGGCTGGAACGGTTCAACGCGCGCTGGTTCCGGCCCTACCGCCGCATCCTGGTGCCCG
>Ga0307373_10010554_pt1 | contig 13562 bp, 11 predicted proteins | sample OX2MG_FD_202534 | JGI IMG/M metagenome (GOLD analysis project Ga0307373, IMG submission 202534) | Soil microbial communities from Risofladan, Vaasa, Finland - OX-2 | ecosystem: Environmental > Terrestrial > Soil > Coastal area > Acid sulfate soil | place: Finland: Risofladan, Vaasa | collected... | reverse complement strand
AAACTGGCCGGACCTGAGCACGGCCATGACGTCGAGGAGGCCGAGGCGCTGTCCGAGGAACTCGGCTCAGCCACCTGACTGTCTGGCCGGCGCAAGGTGGCTACCGGAGCGTGTCTGGCTCCAGCCACCGGCGCTAGGCCGTCCTAGGCCAGAGCGGGGGAGGGGGCCGACTTGCGCGGGTCGATCAGCCCGAGATCGGACGCCATGTGCAGGTCGAACTCCTCGACCCGCCAGCCCGCGCTCAGCAGCGGCCTGGTCGCGGGATGCGGAGCCGGCAGGCATACGCGCGCCTGCCCGTCGGCTGGCTCCAGGCCGGACAGCACGGCGAGGATCGCGTCCCGGGCCGCCTCATCGCCGGAGCCGGCCTGCACCGCGAGATGACTGATGCCGTACTCGGGGCCGACCCCGCCGACGGTCCCGGCGGCCGCCGGCTCACCGTCCAGGTTCGCGATCACGGCTGCCCCGTTCGGCCATCCGGCCCAGAACCGGTGCTCGGCGGTGCGATCGATGCCAGTCCAGTCGCGCTCAAGGAGTCCGACCTGGTCGGCCTCCGCCGCGGAGACCGACCAGCCGACCGGCCTGCGCAGCCGCCGTACGTCGCCGCGCAGGTGCAGCAGCGGCCACCAGGCGTCGACTCCGAAGCTGGTGTACAGCGGCAGGGCGTGTGCATGCAGGCTGCTGAACGTCATCCGCCGCGGCTCGCCGGTCCACAGCGTGCCGAGGATCGCGCGGCCCGTCCCGGTCCCGTGCGCGGCCGGGTGGACGAACAGGTCGGTGAGCATGGAGACGGCCTGCCCGCCCGACCCGATCCGCAGCGTCGCCCCGAAGCCGGTCACGGCGCCGTCGCGCTCGGCGACGAGCACCGTGCCGTGTGCCATCAGGTGCCCGATGTAGGCGGGGTAGACCTGGTCCCAGTCCTCGTCCTGGCCGGTGGCCATCGCGATGGCCGTGATGGCGCCGAGGTCGGCAGCCTCGGCCGTGCGTACGTCGGTCCGTTGTGCTGGCGGTGATGTCACCTTGCCACACTGCCATACGCGGCGAGTGCCGACGCAGGGACCTATTTCGGCCGCGACCTGTCAGACTCTAGGCATGACCGCCTTGCCCGCCATCTCGCTTTCCGGCCACGCGCAGGCTCGCGTGCACGAGCCATGCGTGCTGCTCAAACTCGGCGAGATCGTGCTGAAAGGCAAGAACCGGCAGCAGTTCGAGAAGCTGCTCCAGAACAACATCAGGCTCGCGGCGGCGGACCTGGGCATCGGCCTGCGCCTGTGGCAGCGCGACGGGGTCATCGTGCTGAGCCCGTCACCGGCGGCTGACTCTCCAGCCGACGGCGAGGCCGCCCAGACCGCCGCCGACCTGATCGCCGACCGCATGCTCGACGTCATGGGCGTGGTCCGCGTGTGCCGCGCGGTGCGGGTCGCCAAGCAGGCGCAGGCGGCGATCGACACGGCGGCCGAGCTGGCCGGCGGGCGGCCTGGCACCTTCGCGGTCCGCGCCAAGCGGCGTGACAAGCGCTTCCCGGTGACATCGGCTCAGCTGGCGATCGCGATCGGCAGCCGGATCCGGCGGCAGTACGGCAACCCGGTCGACCTGCGCCGGCCGGACTTCACCATCCACGTAGAGGTCGACCAGTCCGAGGTCTTCGTCTACATCGACGGCCTGGCGGGCCAGGGCGGGCTACCGGTCGGCATGAGCGGCCGTGGCCTCGTGCTGATGTCCGGCGGCATCGACTCGCCGGTCGCTGCCTACCGGATGATGCGCCGCGGGCTCTACTGCAGTTTCCTGCACTTCTCCGGGATGCCGCTGACCGGGCCCGAGTCGGTCTACAAGGCGTACGGCCTGGTCCGCCAGCTCGACCGGTTCCAGCGCGGCTCGCGGCTCTACGTGATCGCGTTCGGCCGGGCACAGCAGCGGCTGGCAACCTCGGGCTCCGGCCGGCTCCAGATCGTCGCGCAGCGGCGGCTGATGCTGAAGACCGCACAGGCGATGGCTCGCCGCACCCGGGCGGCGGCCCTGGTGACCGGCGACTCGCTCGGCCAGGTCGCCAGCCAGACGCTGGCGAACATCACGGCGCTGGACGAGGCCGTGCGGCTGCCGATCCTGCGGCCGCTGATCGGCCTGGACAAGACCGAGATCATGGCGGAAGCGCGGCGGATCCGCACGCTGGAACTCTCCCAGCTGCCGGACCAGGACTGCTGCTCGCTGCTGCTGCCCCGGCAGGTCGAGACCAGGGCCAAGGTTGCCGACCTGCACAGGATCGAGGCCAGGCTCGACGTGGACGAGCTCGCCGAGGAACTCGCCGCCTCCGCCCAGGAGTACCGGCCCGGCTGATTCCTGCCGTCCCGGCTGGCTACCCGATCGGTCCGTGAGCCCAGATGGTCGCGTTCGAGCCAGCCTGCAGGCCGACCGAGCCCGCGCCCCACAGCGAAACGGTGCCGGGGACCAGGGTCAGGCCGAACATGCGAGCCGACTTCCCGAGCGATACCCGGCTCCACTGCCCCGACGCCGTCCTGCGTACAGCCCATCCCGCATTGGCTGAGTCCAGTGCAGTCATCCAGAGCCCGCCATGCCCGTCGGAGGACAGGTCGACCGGATCGACGGAATAGGGGATCTTGATCCTGGCCCACCCGCTGCTGGTCAGGTGGACAAGGTACGGCCGGAAGGCGTTCGTCGCGATATTCGCAAGGGCCCAGACGTTGTCGGTGGCCTTAGCGAGAATGGCGTGGAACTGCAGCCCGGCCAGGGCGCTGGCGGTGGCCTGATGCCAGCTGCCCGTGTAGCGGAAGACCGAGTCCTCGCCGGCCGACACCGAGCCGATCGTCCACATGCTCGACGGTGACAGGGCGCTCGCGAAGGCGATCCCGTCTTTCGTGGCCGTCGGGCTCTGAGTCCAGGACCGGCCGTTGTAGTGCCACGTTCCGAAACCCGGGTTCGCACCTGGTGCGCCGAACACCCAGACATCGCGGGAGCTGAAGGCGGTGACCCCAGTGAGCTCACCGAAGCCGCTGAACCGCTTCGCCGCCGTTGACCAGCTCGTGCCGTTGAAATGCACGATGTACCCGCCCTGGTCGCTGACCGCCCAGACGTTACTGGCCGAGGGTGCGCTGGCCGCGCTGAGCGCCCCCGACAGGCCGGCCGGGAGCCGGCCGGCCTGCCACCTGCCGCCGTGCCAGCGTTCCGCGACAGGAGAGCCGCTCCCGCCCCCGCCGACATTCGTGCCGCCGAAAGCCCAGCCGTCGCGGGCGCTGGTGGCCGTGACGGCAAAGAACTCCGAGAAGGAACCCTGGCCGCCGTAGGTGTGGCTGAAGACGACGCGCCATCCAGGGCTGGCGGCCGCCTGCGCGGGCACAACGGGGCTGAGCGCGATGGCGGCGGCGAAGATGCTGGCGCCTAGCACGAGACTGGCGCGGCGACGGATGACCATTGGCTGACTCCGGTCTGCGGCGAATCATTCCGACGACGTCAGCATAAAGGACGATGAAATTTACTTCTCATAATCGCGGCGAGTTGCCGTGCTATAGAGGCTGTCGCGTGACTCATGATCCTGGTTTGTCAAGGTCTTGGCCGGGGTCGGCGTGTTAACCGGACGAAATGGGCTTTGACCTGGGAAAATGTGGTCATGGGGTACAACTTCGATGGTGGCGGTGGCGGTGATCAGGTGTACCTGCTGCCGCCCGATCCGCGGGAGTGGCTGCCGGGGCGGCATCTGGCCTGGGAGCTGCGGGCGGCGGTGGCCGACATGGACCTGGCGCCGTTCCTGGCCTGGTACCGGGCCGATGGGCAGGGCAAGAAGGCGTATCACCCGCGGCTGATGGTGGCGCTGGTCATGTACTGCTACTGCAAGGGGATCCGGTCCTCGCGGGCGATCGAGATGGCCACCTACGACGACGTGGGCGCCCGGGTGCTGGCGGAGAACCTGCACCCCGATCACGCTACCGTGGCCCGGTTCGTGTCCCGGCATGAGCAGGCGGTGAAGGGGCTGCTGGTCGCGTCGCTGGCGGCGTGCGCGAAGCAGGGCCTGGTCAGCGTCGATCTGGTGGCCGGGGACGGGACGAAGGTGAAGGCGAACGCGTCGATGGCGGCCAACGCTACCGCCGGGCAGCTGGAGGCCGAGATCGGCAAGCTGGAGAAGCTGCTGGAAGCCGAGGTCGCTAGCTGGCTGGCGCAGGCCCGGGCCGCCGATGCGGCCGAGGACGCCCTGTTCGCCGGCGGGGATGATGGTGGCCCTGATGCGGGCGGCGGCCCGGGCACGCTGGCCCGGCTGACCGGCAAGATCGTCCGCCGCCAGCAGGCGAAGGCGAAGCTGGACGCCGAGCAGGCAGCCCGCCGCCAGCAGGCCGAGACGGAGCACGCCGGGAAGATCACCCGGCTGGAGCGCCGCGCCGCGGCTCGGCGGGAGCAGGCGGAACGCCTGAGCGGCGAGGCAGCTGCCAGGGTTGAGGATTACCAGCAGCGGGCGGCGGCCAAGGCTGCTGCCGGGTCCCGCAAGCACCCCGACGGGCGGGTGCCGGTACCACCTGATCGCCACGCCACTGTCCGCCGCGCCCGCCAGGCGCTCGCCGCGGCCGAGCAGGCGCTGGCAGCGGCGAAGGGCGCCCCGGCCAGCGCCGCCGGGCCAGCCCGCCCGCCCAGGGCCAACACCACCGACCCGGCCAGCCGGGTCATGCCGCTGAAGAAAGGCGGGTTCGACCAGCTCTACAACGCCCAGGTACTGGCCGGCAAGCATCAGGTCATCTACGCCATCGGCACCCACGACAACCCCGCCGACACCGGCGCGCTGCACCCGATGCTGGTCACCGCCCGCGCCAACCTCGACGCCGCCGGCATCAGCGAGGTGATCGGCAAGGCCCTGTTCGACGCCGGATACGCCAGCGAGGACAACTTCACCACCCACGCCGAGGCTGAGCTGTATGTCGCGGTCGCCAGGGAAGCCCGCCAGACCGGCCGCGCCCGCGATGGCAGGAAACCCCAGACGATGAAACCATCGTGGCAGCAAATGGCCGCCCGGCTGGACACCCCCGACGGCAAAGCCCTCTACAAACGGCGCTCGGCGATCATCGAGCCCGTCTTCGCCCAGCTGTTCGCCCGCCTCGGCCGCCACTTGCATTACCGGGACACCAAAGTCGATCTCGAACTCCACCTGTGGGCCGCCAGCCACAACCTGCTCAAAGCCATCCGCGCCCAGCGCCGCAACGCCGGCCAGGCGATCCCGGCCCCGGCCGCCTGAGCCACCGCCGGGACCGCCCGCCCCCCCGCACCCCGAACGGCCACAGCAACAGGCCAGCGTGAACAACCAGCCCCGCCGGCACGGCCGAGGCATCGTAGAGTCACGCGACAGCCTCTATAACGCGGTCAACCCACCACGATCATGAGAAACGGCGACGGGGGAGCGCGTCAGAGACTGGCGGGGGCGAGGGGGGCGAGGGCGAGGGTGCGGCCGAGCATGGCGGGCATCGACTGCATCACCTCGGCGAGCTGCCTGATGTCATCGTCGGCGAGTGCCTGGTCACCGTCGCACAGCGCCTTGGCGGGCTCGGGGTGCACGTCGATGATGACGCCGTCGGCGCCGACGGCGATCGCAGCCCTGGTCAGCGGCAGAACGAGGTCTCGCCGGCCGCCCGAGTGCGACGGATCGACGATCACCGGCAGATGCGACAGCCGCTGGGCAACGGGGACCGCGCTGATGTCGAGCGTGTTGCGGGTCGCGGTCTCGAACGTGCGGATGCCGCGCTCGCAGAGCACGATATCGAGGTTGCCGCGCTGGGCAATGTACTCCGCAGCCATCAGCCACTCCTCGATCGTGGCGTTCATGCCGCGCTTGAGCATGACCGGCTTGCCGGCCGAGCCGACCGCCTGCAGCAGCGCGAAGTTCTGCATGTTGCGGGTGCCGACCTGGAGCATGTCGGCGTGCGCGCAGACCAGGTCGACGCTCGCCGGGTCCACCACCTCCGTCACGATGGGCAGTCCTACCTCGGCCCGGACCTCGGCCAGGATCTTCAGGCCCGCCTCGCCGAGGCCCTGGAAGGCGTACGGCGAGGAACGCGGCTTGTACGCACCCCCGCGGAGCAGGGACGCTCCTGCCTCCCTGGCCATCAAAGCGGCGGCCAGCGTCTGCTCAGGCGTTTCCACGCTGCACGGCCCGGCGATGAGCGTCATGGTCGACGGCCCGATCGGAACGCCTCCCACCGAGATCACTGACCGCTCGCTGTGATGCTCACGGCTGACCAGCTTGTAGGGAACCGAGACCCGGATGACATCGCTCACGCCGCTCCTGCTGTGCAGGTTGAGCGCACCGAAGTGGTCGACGTCTCCGACCAGCCCGATGATCGTCCTGGAGACGCCGCGACTGACGAAGGCCTCGCCGCCCGCAGCCCTGACCAGGTCGACGACTGAGTCAATATCTCCCTGAGTGACCTCGGTAGCCATCACGATCACCATCTTGTCCTCCTTGCCCCTCGATAACGACGAAAAAGCCCCCGGCCATCCGGCCGGGGGCTTGGAGTTCATGCCGCGTGCTGCGTCAGCGCATCATCTAGCGGGCTTCCTCCCCGGTGCCGGGTGAGAAGCCGTAAAAGAAGTCATACGCGCGATGCACGTTGGGTAGCTTAGCGCACTCCGGGTAGTGTCCGTTGCCCGGTCGCTGATCGGGGTTCCGGGATCGGGTGACAAGATGGCTCCGCTGGTCGGAACCGGCGTAGCCGGTAAGTGTGCGCCGACCGCTCGAGCAGAAAGGGACAGGTCAGCCGGTCATGAGGCAGCCGGGCGCCGATGCGCGCCGGTTCCGCGCAGACGGCGGTGGTGTCGGTATCCGCGGCCTGGGGCCGGATGACGACGCCGATAGCGCGACGGGCCCGGCCGGCGTTCCCGCGCCGAGGCACTCCGGTGAGGAGCCGGGCAGCGGGCAGCCGGGCAGCGGCCAGCCGGACGGCGGGGCCGGAATGAGTCAGCCCAGGCTCCCGCCCGGTCAGTACGTCCAGGCGGGCATGCCGGTGCTGCACTACGGGCCGGTGCCTGCCTGCCGTCCGCAGACCTGGGACCTGCGCGTGTACGGGGCGACCGAGGCGGGCCGGGAACGCCGGTGGACCTGGGACGGCTTCAGGGCGCTGCCCAGAACCGAGATCATCGCGGACTTCCACTGCGTGACGAAGTTCACTGTTCTCGGGCTCACCTGGCTAGGTGTGCCGGCCGGCGAGATCCTGCGCGCCGTGGCGCCGGCCGCGACGGCGACGCACGTGATGGTGTGGGCGGACTTCGGGTACGGCGCGAACCTCCCGCTCGACGTCTTCGCGGAGCCCGAGACGATCCTGGCGACCCACCGCGACGGGAACGAACTGACGCCGGAGCAGGGATACCCGGTCAGGCTCGTCGTGCCATCGCGGTATGGCTGGAAGAACGTCAAGTGGGTGCGCGCGATCGAGTACATGATCGGCGACCGGCGCGGATTCTGGGAAGAGCGCGGGTACCACAACAACGCCGACCCCTGGCGCGAGCAGCGGTACTCCTACCAGGAACTGCCGGGTGAGGGCCCCGTCCTGTGACCCCGGGCCGCCGGCTGTGGCTCAGCGTTATCGCTGACATGCGGCTTACAGGCCGCTGAAGATTCCGGTGGTCAGCGTGATCACGGTGCCCTTTGGCTGGTTGCCGGTTGGCGAGTAGCTGCCGACCGTCCCGCCGGGGCCGGAATGGCTGACCGCGATCCGGAATCCGGCCCGGTGCAGCGTCAGGATGGCCTGCTGTATCGACATGCCCTGAACGTCGGGAACCGGCACCGTCGGGGGTCCAGGTGAGAAGTGGACCGTGACCACCTCGCCGGGAGTGATCGGGGTATTCGGCGACGGTGACTGGCTGGTGATCGTGTTGGCGGGCTCGCTGCCCTTGGCGTTCGGGACGGCATTGATCGTGTAGCCGCCCGCCGCGGCCGTCGCCTGGGCATCCGACACCTGCATGCCGAGGAAGCTGGGCAGCCCTGGTCCCTCGCTCACGACCAGCCTGACCCGCTGGTTCTGCGGGATGAGCGTGTAGGCGCGCGGGATGGTCCCGATCACGTCCCCGGCCGGAACCGAGCTCGAGACGGCGGGCTTGTCCTGTCCCGGCTTGAGGTGGTGCTGCACCAGGTAGGCCTTCGCGGCCGCCTCGGGCTGGCCGCTCACGTTCGGAACCATGCGCATGACCGGCCCGAGCGACACGATCAGGGTGACCGACGACCCGTCGGCCATCCTGCTGCCGTGCGCGGGCAGCGTCTTGATGACGTCACCCTTCGGCAGCGCGTTGTGCGCGTGTTTGCCGAGCTTGAACTGCAGGCCCTGGTTCGTCAGCACGGTCTCGGCTGCCTGCCAGGTCATGCCGCTCACCGCCGGGACCTTCTGGTACCGGCCTGAGCTGAACCACCACCCGGCCAGCGCGATCACGAGGACGACGGCCAGGCCGGCGGAAACGTAGATCAGCCGGTGGCTGAACAGATACCGCTGCACCCAGGGCTCGCGAGGCTGGCCCGCCGACCGGCGCCCGCTGTAACGGACGTCGTCGAACGAGCGGTCGTTCCGGACGGCGGGCAGGTCGTCGTAGGCGGCAAGCAGGCCGGCATCCGACACGACCAGCGTGTGGTTGACCATCGAGTCGGCGTGCGGCGCCGGCAGCAGGTCGGAGGTCTGCGGGCTGAGCGAGGGAAGCGCCGACGCGCCGACGGCGCCTGGCTGGGGTTCCCAGGGCAGCGGGGACGAGTAGCCGTCCGGCTCCTCGTAGTCCAGCGGCGGCAGGTTGCGGGTACCGTCGGTGCCGTCGTCGAGCCGGAACGGGCCGACCGCCCGGACCGATCCGTTCATCCGGTCCGGGCCGTCCAGGCCGCCGGGCCCGGCCGGGCCAGCGAGCGGGCCGGACACCTGGGCCTGGTAAGGATGCGAGCCTGACAGCCCTGGCTGCGGTCCCGACCCCTGGTAGGGCAGGCCTGGCTGCGGTCCCGACCCGTGATACGGCAGGCCTGGCTGCGGTCCTGATCCCTGGTATGGCGCTGGCCCGCGGTGCGGCGTGGTGCCCGGGCCGTAGCCGACTGGAGCCTGATAAGGCGCCGTTCCCGGCAGCGCCTGGCCGTCCCTGACTTCCTGGATCGCCCGCAGGAACTGGCCGGCGTTGGCCGGCCGCAGGTCAGGATCGCGGCTGGTGGCCATGGCGACCAGGGCGTCGACGGCGGTGGACAGCCCCGGCAGGATGCTCGACGGCGCGGGCACGACCTCGTTCACGTGCTTGTAGGCCACCGCGAGCGGACTCTCGCCGGTATGCGGCTGCGCGCCGGTGAGCAGCTCGAACAGCATGATGCCGGCCGCATACACATCGGTGCGCGCGTCGGACGTCCCGCCGGACACCTGCTCGGGCGCCAGGTAGGCAGCCGTTCCGATGATCATGCCGCCCTTGGTCTGCACCGCCCCGGCGACCGATCTGGCCAGCCCGAAGTCGGCCACCTTGACCGCGCCCGAGGTCGTCAGCAGCACGTTCTCCGGCTTGACGTCACGGTGCGCGAAGCCGGCCTCATGCGCGGCCGCCAGTCCCGTGAGCACGCCGCTCATGATGTCCAGCGCTTCGCGGGCGCCGAGCCTGCCGCGCTCGTTCAGCAGCTGACGCAGCGTCCGGCCGGGAACGTACTCCATCGCGATGTAGTGCAGCCGCTTGTCCGAGCCCTGGTCGAAGATGGCGACCACGTTGGGGCTGGACAGTCTCGCCGCCGACCGCGCCTCGCCGATGAACCTGCGCACGAACTCGGCGTCGTCGGACAGCTCGGGGTGCGCGATCTTGAGCGCGACCACGCGGTCCAGCCTCGTGTCCGTGCCGAGATACACGGTCGCCATGCCACCGCGCGCGATGCGCGAGTCAACGTGGTACCGGCCGCCTAGCAGCTGGCCCACGGGTGGCGAAAGGGCGGTATCCATCGGCAACAGTGTAGGGGCAGGTTTGCCCGCCTGAGCCGGTTACGGTTTGGTCAACTAGCCGGTCACGGGAGGGGAAGAAGCAACGGCGTAACGCCGCTGCGGTATCCTCCCCGCCCGGTAGGCCAGCCGTCCGGCGATCACCGCCGAGCGCATCGCCGCCGCCATCAGCTCCGGATCGCGGGCCCTGGTCACCGCGGTGGCGAGCAGCACGGCCGAGCAGCCGAGCTCCATCGCCAGCGCCGCGTCGCTCGCCGTGCCGATCCCGGCGTCCAGGATCACCGGCACCGAGGCGGCCTGCACCATCAGCTCGATGTTGTGCGGGTTGCGGATGCCGAGACCCGAACCGATCGGCGCTCCGAGCGGCATCACCGCCGCGCAGCCTGCCTGCTCGAGCCGCCGGGCGAGCACGGGATCGTCGCTCGTGTAGGGCAGCACGGTGAACCCGTCGGCGGCCAGCTGCTCGGCGGCGTCGAGCAGCTCGACCGGGTCCGGCAGCAGCGTCACCTCGTCGGCGATCACCTCGAGCTTGACCCAGGTCGTGCCGAGTGCCTCGGCCGCGAGCCTGGCGGTCCTGACGGCCTCGGCGGCGGTGAAGCAGCCGGCCGTGTTCGGCAGCACCCTGATGCCGCGCTCGGCGAGGACGTCCAGCACGGAGCCCGGCGAGGCGGGGTCGACCCGCCGCATCGCGACCGTGGTCAGCTCGGTGCCCGACGCGGTCAGCGCGCGGCCGAGCACGTCCAGGCTCGGCGCACCGCCGGTTCCCATGATCAGGCGCGATGAGAATTTCTGCCCGCCGAGCACGAGCGGATCGTCGACCAGCCAGTCAGTCACGTCAGCCTCCCTGAACCGCGGTGAGTATGTCGACCTCGTCGCCGGCTGCCAGGCGGGTCGACGACCAGGACGCCCGGTGCACCATCTCGCCGTTGACAGCCGCGGCTATTCCGGTGGCAGCGCTTGATATAAGCGAAACGGCTCGCTCCAGTGACACGTCGTCCGCTACCAGATGGGCCGTGCCGTTGATCACTATCTCCATGAGGGTTCCTGCCGTCCGAAGCGCTGCGCGCTGAAGGGCGCCGCGGCCCGGTCCACGATCCCGGTCACCAGGTAATCGGCGATCAGGTCCGCAGTCACCGGCGCGAGCAGAACGCCGCCGCGGAAATGCCCGGTAGCCAGGACCAGGCCGGGAAGCCGGGACGGGCCGAGCACCGGAGCGTTGTCGGGGGTGCCCGGCCGCAGGCCGGCTACGCCCTCGGCGAACTCAAGCTCGGTGATGCCAGGCACGATGGCCCGTGCGTCCCGCAGCAGCTGCCAGATCCCGCCAGCCGTGACGGTCGTGTCGGCCCCCAGTTCCTCCTGGGTGGCGCCGAGCACCAGCTCGCCATCTTCTCTCGGCACGAGGTAGACCGGCGATCCCCGCACGAGTCCGCGGACGGTCCTGTTAAGCAGCGAAGGAGACGAGCTGGCCGCGGCAGTGGCTCTGGTCGGGCGAAGCCGGACGATCTGGCCTTTCACCGGCCGGATCGGTGGAACGGCGTCCGGCGGGAGCCCGGCTATCGCCGTCGATGCCCAGCCTGCGCTGAGCACGACGTGCTCGGCGTCAACGACGGTGCCGTCGGCTAGCTCAGCCCCGCGCACGCGGTCAGCCTCGATGCGAAGCCGCGCCGCCCGCTGCGGCAGGTGATTCACGCCCGCTGCCTGGACGGCGGCGAGCAGAGCGGACGTGAGGAGCCGCGGGTCGACCGAGGCGTCGTCATCGACCAGCAGGCCGCCGCTGATCGCGGGTCCGAGCAGCGGCTCTGCCCTGCGGCACTCGCGGCTGGTGAGCCGCTGGGTGGCGACCCCGAAGGATTCGCGCAGGAGTGCGTGCTCGCCGAGCATGGCCATGTCATCGGCGTCGTAGCCGACCTGCAGCGTGCCGGTCTGCCGGAAGCCGACCTGCCTGCCGGTCAGGTCGGTCAGCTCGGCGGCGAAACCGGGATAACGGCGCAGCGAGAGGCTGCTGAGCTCGAACAGCTCGCGCTCGGCGTAAGCAGCCTCGGCGACCGGCGTGAGCATGCCCGCCGCGGCGTGCGACGCTCCGCGCCCGGGATCGGGGTCAGCCAGGATGACTGTGATACCGCGCTGCGCCGACCGCCAGGCGATGGCCAGCCCGATGACCCCGCCGCCGATGATCAGCACGTCCGCCGTGGCCGTGCCGCCGCTGCTGGCGGCACGTGGCTGGTTGACCTGCGCTCCGTTGGCCCGTGCCATCGCGCTCCCTTCGCCGGCATGACCCGGATCAGGTTCCTGCGGTCGGCGGCTCCTCAGCCGCCCTCTCAGTCCGGTCGGCACCGGACTCCCGCGCGTCGATAGCTAGCTTAGTGCCCAGATACGATGCCTCGGATACGGTCGGCGGCCGAGTCCTGGAGAGCGAATGACGTCCAGCAGTCCGGAGCGGATCGTTGTCGCGGGCGGCGGCCTGGCCGGCCTGCGCACCGTGGAGGAGCTGCGCTCGCTGGGGTACGCGGGTGCGATCACGCTGATCGGCGCCGAGAACCGGCCGCCGTACGACCGGCCGCCGCTGTCCAAGCAGCTGATGACCGGCGAGGTCGATGACACCACCCTTCGCGCCGAGCTTGACTCGCTCGGGGCCGCGTTCCGGCTCGGCGAGCGGGCTGAGCAGGTCGGCGACGGCGTGCTGCGCACCGACCGCGGCGAGTACCCGTTCGACCGGCTGGTGATCGCCACCGGAGCGCGGCCTGTTGCCCTGCCTGGCCCGGGCCGGCAGCGGTTCCTGCGCACGATCGACGATGCGCTCGCGCTCCGGGACACGCTCGTCCCCGGCGCCAGGCTGGTCATCGTCGGGGCCGGCTGGATCGGCGCGGAACTGGCCACCGCGGCCGCCGCGAGCGGCTGCCGGGTGAGCGTCGTCGAGGCGTCGAGCGCTCCGCTGACCGGCGCGATCGGCGCCGAGGTGGGCGCCGTGACCGGGCCGTGGTACGCCGAGGCCGGGGTCGAATTGCTGCTCGGGCAGCCGGTCGAGTCGGTGGAAGAGGGAGGCCTGGCGCTGGCCGGGGGCGGCTGGCTAGCCGCCGACGAGATCGTCACGGCCGTCGGGGTCCGGCCCGAGGTGGGCTGGCTGGAGTCCTCTCCGCTGCGGCTGGAGAACGGCGTGGCCGTGGACGAGCAGCTGCGTTCCTCTGTTCCCGGGGTCTACGCGGTGGGGGACTGCGCGGCGTTCTGGTCGGCGCGGTTCGGCCGCCGGATGCGGACCGAGCACTGGGATACCGCGCTCCGGGCGCCTGCGGTGCTGGCGGCGAACCTGGCCGGCGGGTCTGAGCGGTACGATCCCGTGCCGTACTTCTGGTCCGAGCAGTTCGGCCGGATGCTGCAGTACGTCGGTGACCACCGCGGTGCCGACCGCCTGGTCTGGCGCGGGGACACCGCGAGCGATCGCTGGGCCGCGTGCTGGCTCGCGGGCGAACGGCTGACGGCTGTGCTGACCGTCGGCTTGCCCAGGGACGTGCAGCAGGGACGGCGGCTGATCGAGTCGGCGGTTCCTGTCGATGTCGGCAAGGTGGCCGATCCCGCCGTCCCGTTGCGGGAAGCGGTGCTGGCCGGCTGACACGGCGCATCCGACGAATCGCGGATTCGCGGGTTTGA
>Ga0307373_10010551_pt1 | contig 13564 bp, 8 predicted proteins | sample OX2MG_FD_202534 | JGI IMG/M metagenome (GOLD analysis project Ga0307373, IMG submission 202534) | Soil microbial communities from Risofladan, Vaasa, Finland - OX-2 | ecosystem: Environmental > Terrestrial > Soil > Coastal area > Acid sulfate soil | place: Finland: Risofladan, Vaasa | collected... | reverse complement strand
CGACCCGTGACGCTGGTGGCGGGCACGGGCGGAGGCGGCGCGGCAGGGGCGTTCCCGGCTGCGCGCTCTTTCGCCTGCGCTTCGCGACGGAGCAGCGACATGTCCCGCTCGTTTCCCGGTCGTGATCTGGGCCTGCGGCGCGTCCTTCACGTCCACGCCTGCGAGCGACCGCCCTCGCTGCCTGAGAGAGTACCTCCCGGACGCCAGCCGGCACGCGCCGACCCTGCGCCGGTTCGCCCGCCGACCCGCCCGTCAGTCGGAGAGCGCGAACGCCACCGCCTCGTCGGCCGTCATCCGCCGGCCGCCGGCCCGGGCCTCAGCGAGTGCTGACGAGTCGACCATCTCATGCAACCGCTGAAGCTGTACGTCGGATTCACGCCGTTCCATGTCCGTCATCGGAGCCCCGGCGGCCTCGCGGAGCGCCTCGGCCGCACCGAGCAGGCGGCCGGCGCGGATGCCCTGTCCCCTGGCCATGGCGATGAAGGCGAACGATTCGAGCTGGTGCGCGATGGCCCCCCGGTTGCCGCCGCGCTGCCACTCGCGGATGGTGCGCCGGTACCGTTCCTCTGCCTCGTCAAGCGCTCCGCCGCGGCGCAGGGCGTGCGTGAGCTCGCTCTCGATGACCAGGACGAACAGTCGGTCGCCGATCGAGCGGAAACGCGCGACGGCATCCTCGAACCACCGTTGCGCTTCGACCAGGTCTCCGGCCAGGCTGGCCTCCCGGCCGCGGGCCTGGGCCACGTTGGCTATCGCGAACGGGTTGCCGCTGTGGGCGGCGGACTCGGCAGCCCGGTCCAGCCATGCGCGACCCATGCCCGGCTGCCGGGCATCCTCGTACATCGCGAACCCGGACTGGATCAGGCTTGCGCGGTACCAGTCGCCCATCTCCTCGGCGAGCCGTACAGCGTGCCGGGCTCTCTCGCCGACGGGTCCATCGGTGGGGATCGAACCGTCGACGGCGACGCCTGCGAAGCTCATGGCCACCGCGACCTCGGCCATCGCGACCTGGTCTCCCGACTCGGCGACCATGGCGGCTGCCTCGGCCGCAAGCTCCGGCGTGCCGCCCTGGCCGGTGCGCGTGGCTTCCAGTTGGGCAGCGTTCGCCATCACGCGGGCCACCAGCGCCGCTCGATCCTTTGCCTGGGTCGCCGACGGCGCGCCGTACCAGCGGCGCCCGAGGTCCACGGCCTGGTGCATGCGCTCCAGTCCCTCGGAGGCGATGGCGCGGGAACGCCAGTACTGCACCAGGGCGGCGCACATGCGGAGGGCATCCTCCGGGTGCGTCTCGAAGGCCCAGTCGAGCGCGGCGCGCACGTTGTCGACCTCCGCGTCGAGGCGTACGAGCCAGACGGCCATCTTCGGGCCTTCCAGCTCCCGCCCGGACTCCAGCGCCAGGCTGCGGAAGTACTCGAGGTGCCGGTCCCGCAGGTCGGCGGTCTCCCCGCCGGCACTCAGCTGGTCCCCCGCGTACTGTCGGATCGTCTCGAGCATGTGGTAGCGCGTCACGGGTCCGTGGTCCACCACGACCAGGGACCGGTCGGCCAGGCGGCCCAGCCCGTCGAGGATGGCGAGCCGGCCGGCCCCACCGCCGAGGGGCTCCGCGCCCTGCCCCCCGGCCGGCACGTCGGCCGCGACCGCGACGGCGGCCTCGAGCGTCCAGCCACCGGCGAACACGGACAGCCTGCGCAGGAGCCGGCGGTCGCCATCGTCCAGCAGGTCCCAGCTCCAGTCGATGAGAGCCTGCAGCGTGCGCTGCCGCGGCACGGCGGTGCGCCGGCCGCCGGTGAGGAGCCGGAACCGGTCGCCCAGGCCCTCCGCGATCTCGACGGCGGAGAGGACGTTGATCCTCGCGGCGGCGAGTTCGAGAGCGAGCGGGATGCCGTCGAGGCGACGGCAGATCTCGACGACCGCCGCCGCGTTCGTCGCGTCGAGGGTGAAGGAGGGCAGCGTCGCGGCGGCGCGCTCGACGAACAGGCGCACCGCCTCGACCCCGGCGATCGCGGCAAGCTCGCTCTCGCCGAGCATGGGCGGGCCGGCCGCCGCGTCCGGCGTCGCGGGGAGGGCGAGCGACGGCACGGCATAGACCGCCTCGCCGGCGACCCCGAGCGGTTCACGGCTCGTGGCGACGACGCGCAGGTGCGCGCAGCCGGCCAGCAGCTGCTCGGACAGGTCGGCGGCGGCCGCGATGAGGTGCTCGCAGTTGTCGAGGATCAGCAGGAGGTCCTTGGCCCGAAGGAAGTCCAGCACGGTGTCGATCAGCGGCTGTGCCGGCTGTTCCTGGATCCTCAGCGACCGCCCGACGGCCTGCACCACCAGCTCGGGATCCGAGAGGGGCGCCAGCTCCACCAGCCAGGCGCCGTCCCGCTGGCGCTCCAGCCGATCGGCCGCGGCCTGCAGCGCGAGGCGGGTCTTGCCCGTCCCGCCGACGCCGACGAGGGCGACCAGGCGCGCCGACTCGAGGAGTGCCGCCAATTCGGCCAGCTCCTGCTCACGCCCCACGAACGACGTGGCCTGCTGGGGCAGGTTCGATTCGTGCTGGGACACGGACCGCAGTGGCGGGAACTCCCGCTGCAGCCCCGGTGCCACGAGCTGGTAGACATGCTCGGGCCGGCCGAGGTCACGCAGGAGGTGCTCGCCGCGGTCGAGGAGCTCCGACGCCGCGGGGAGGTCGTCGGCGACCAGGGCTGCGGTCGAGCCGGAGACGAGCACCTGGCGTCCGTGGCCGATCGCCAGCAGGCGCGCCGCCCGGTTCAGTGCCGGTCCGAAGAAATCGCCGTCCCGCGTCTCCGCCGAGCCGGAATGGACGGCCATCCGCACGCGGAGTGGCTCGGCCAGCGGCCATGCGTGCTGATCCATGGCGCGCTGGGCATCGATGGCGGCCAGGAGTGCCGCGGCCGGGCGCTCGAAGGCCGCAAGCATCCCGTCGCCGGTCGTCTTCACCACGGTCCCGCCCGACCCGTCGACGGCGTCCCGCAGGAGCCGGTCGTGCAGCTCGAGCGCACGCCCCATCGCCTCGTGCTGCTCCTCCCACAACCGGGTGCTCCCCTCGATGTCGGTGAAGAGGAAGGTCGCCGTGTGGACGGCCGGGAGGACTGCGGGGTGGCTGCCCGGCGCCCGGAGCGCGGGCGCGAGGTGCGGCGAAGCATCCGCGCCAGGCGGGGCGGGTGCAGGCCCGGCGAGCGGCGGAGCGGCCGGGGTGAGCGGCGGATCAGCCGCGCCGGACGGCTCGGGTGCAGGCGCGGCAGGGGGCGGAGCAGGCGCGGAGCCATCCGGCCCGTCGGGAGCGGGGACGGGGGACGACGACGCGATCTCGTTCACCACGCGCATTCTCGGGTTCGGCGGCGTGCCGTCAACTCCCGGCGCGACTCAACGCGACTCAATCGGACAGCGCCAGGGTGACCGCCTCGTCCGAGGACAGGTCGCGACCCTCGGCCCAGGCCCGGCGCAGGTCATCCTCCCCGAGGGCTTCGCCCAGCCGGAGGACCTCGCCGTCGTACTCGACGCGCTCCGAGGCGGTCATGGGCGCTCCGGCGATCTCCCGGAGGGCTTCGGCCGCCCCGAGCAGACGGGCGGCACGCTCACCCCTGCCGCGACCGGCGGCGAGGAACGCCATGGATTCGAGCTGGTTCGCGATTGCCCCGCGGTTTCCGCTGTGCTGCCAGCCGTGGATCGTCTGGCGGTACTCCGTCTCCGCAGCCTCGATAGCCCCCGAGCGACGGAGGGTGTGGGCGAGCTCGCTCTGGGCCGACAGCTCGAACCGGCGATCGCCGATGGCGCGGAACTGCGCCTGCGACTGCCGGAACCAGCGTTGCGCATCGTCGAGCCGGCCCGTGCGAGCGGCGATGCGCCCGCGGACCTGGCTGAGGGACGCGATCTCCTGCGGGTTGCCTGACCGGCGGGCCGATTCACCCGCCTGCTCGAGCCACGCGTCCGCCGCCGCGGGATCGAGCGGCGCCTCGAGAAAGGCCAGCACGGACTGCGCCCTGGCGATGCGGGTCGCGTCTCCGAGGTCGGTCGCGATCGCCAGCGCCTCGCGGGCCATCGAGCGCCAGGTATCGACATCCTCGCCGCCGCCGAACAGCGCCTTGAAGTTCACGTAGGTCGCGAGGGCGTCGACGATAGCGGGGCCGTCGGCCGCCTCCCGGGTGATCCTGACCGCCTCCTCCGCCACCACGGCGGCGTCCGAGCGCCCGGCCCCCACCGCGATCACGCCGTACGCCGCGAAGGCGCGGGCCAACAGCACCCCCCGCGCTCGGGCTGCCGCCGCCGACGCCGGCTCGGCGAGTGCCCGGACGCGATCGATGGAGAACCGCATCCTGTCGGGCGCTTCGGACCCCATGTTCCGGGACCGCCAGTAGCGGGCCATGGAGACGCACATCTCGAGGGCCGCCTCCGGGTCCGTCTCCAGCGCCCAGTCGAGCGCGCCGCGCACGTTGTCGATCTCGGTGTCGATGCGCGCGAGCCACGTCGTCATGTCGGGACCGTCCAGGCCCTTCCCGGCCTCGATGGTCAGCTGTCGGAACGCCGCCAGGTGGCGGTCGCGGAGCGCGATCGTCTCGCCGCTCGCGGCCAGTTGATCCGCCGCGTACTGGCGGATGGTTTCCAGCATCCGGTAGCGGGTGGTGTCGTGATGATCGACCGCCACGAGCGACCGATCGACGAGGCGCCCGAGGCCGTCGAGCGTGGCGAACCGCGCGGCGGCTCCGTCGGTCGCCGCGCCCGTACCTTCCGCGCGCTCGGACGTCACGCTGGCCGCCGCCTCGAGCGCCCAGCCCCCGGCGAAGACCGACAGCCGGCGCAGCAGCCGCCGGTCGTCGTCGTCCAGCAGGTCCCAGCTCCAGTCGATGAGGGCCTGCAGGGTCCGCTGGCGCGGCAGCGCGGTCCTGCGTCCGCCGGTGAGGAGGCGGAACCGGTCGCCCAGGCCCTGTGCGATCTCGGCGACCGAGAGGACGTTGACCCGCGCGGCGGCCAGCTCGAGGGCGAGCGGGATGCCGTCCAGGCGCCTGCAGATCTCGACCACGGCGAGCATGTTCGACCGGTCGAGCGCGAATGACGGAAGGGTCGCGGCCGCCCGCTCGGCGAACAGGCAGACCGCCTCCGACCGACCGGCCTGCTCGAGCTCCTCGTCGCTGGCGGCCGCATGCGCGCCGGCTTCCTCGAGCGACGCCGGGAGCGCAAGCGACGGTACGGCATACACGGCCTCAGCGTCGATGCCCAGGGGCTCGCGGCTCGATGCCAGCAGGCTGAGCTCGGCACAGCGGCCGAGCAGGTGATGCGCCACGTCAGCCGCCGCACCGACCAGGTGCTCGCAGTTGTCGATGAGCAGGAGCAGGTGCTTGGAGCGAAGGTAATCGACGAGCGTCTCGAGCGGGGGCTGTCCGGGCTGCGGCTGCACCCGCAGGGCTCGAGCGACCTCAGCGCCCACGAGCGACGCGTCGGTGAGCGGCGCGAGCTCGACGAGCCAGGCGCCGTCGGGATACCTCTCCACGACCTCGGCCGCGGCCTGGAGCGCGAGGCGCGTCTTTCCGGTTCCGCCCACGCCGACCAGCGTGACCAGGCGCCCCGTCGACAGGAGCCGTTCGATGTCCGCGAGTTCCCGTTCGCGCCCGACGAACGAGGTGGACTGCAGCGGCAGGTTCGTGGGATGCGCCGTCCCGGACCGCAGCGGAGGAAATTCGCGACGCAGCGACGCCGCCGTGAGCTGGTAGACGTGCTCGGGCCGGTCCAGGTCCCGCAGGCGGTGCTCGCCCAGGTCGATCAGCTCGGAATCCGGAGGCAGGTCGTCGACGACGAGAGCGGCTGCGGTGCCCGACACGAGCACCTGCCCGCCGTGCCCGATCGCGAGCAGGCGGGCGACGCGGTTGAGTGCGGGCCCGAAGAAGTCACCGTCTCGCGTGTCGGCCGTTCCCGTGTGAATCGCCATGCGGACCCGCAGCGGCGAGGGCGTCGCCCACGGGTGGTCGCCGAGCGCCACCTGGCCGTCGAGCGCCGCCGTGATCGCCGACTCCGCCCGGTCGAAGGCCGCGAGCATGCCGTCGCCCGTCGTCTTGACCACACTCCCGCCCGACCGCTCGACGATGGATCGAAGCAGCGCGTCGTGGGCTTCCAGTGCGGCGGACATCGCGTCGCGGTGCTCTTCCCAGAGCCGCGTGGATCCCTCGATGTCCGTGAACAGGAAGGTCGCCGTCCGGGCGGGCATGCGAACGCGCGGGGACGCGACGTCGTTCATCGCCGGCCATTCTGGGCTGGTGCACGCCGCGGTTCAACTGCCTTGATGGGCAGGGACAGGATCCCGGGTGGCGGCGGCCCCGTGCCCGGGGCCGGCACCCGTCCGCGGTGGGTACAATCGCCGGGCGTCCGCCGACATGTCATGGAGTGCTCGAGCGTGCGCGTCGTCACCCTCCCGAAGAACCACCTGATGCTTCTCGCCGGCCTCGTCTGGTGCGCCGCGGGCGCCATGGTCTGCGTGATCGGCCTGCCGCTGGAGTTCGGGCTGGCTCCCGCTCACCTGGTCCTCGTCCCGCTCGCCGGGGTGATCTTCCTGGTGTTCTACGTGTTCGTCTTCTCCGGTCTCGTCCGGAAGCACACGGGTCGAATCCGGGCGCGCACGGAGGACCGGCTCCCCTTCTGGCACTTCTTCAACGGCTCGTCGTGGGCGGTGATGGCGGTGATGATGGGCGGGGGCATGGCGCTCCGCCTCTCGCACCTCATGCCGGACTGGATGATCGCCTTCTTCTACAGCGGGCTCGGCGTGGCGCTCTTCCTCTGCGGCGTGCGCTTCCTGGGCGTGTTCGCGCGCAGGGACGTGCTGGTCGTCTCTCCCGCCGGGCGCTCGTCCGAAGCCTGAGGCTCGTGGAACCGGGGTAGTGTTGTCGCCGATGGACGCCCCCGCCAACCCCGTGATCCGCCCCGAGGTGCCGGGAGACGCCGCGGCCCTCCGCGACGTCATCGGCCGTGCCTTCGATGGCGAGCCCGAGGTCGTCGCCCTCGAGGATGCGCTGGCTCGGCGCTCGGACAGCTCGGGCTATGTCGCTCTCGTCGGTGAGCGGGTCGTGGGACACGTCCGGCTCACGCGGAGCTGGATCGACGCGGAGCCGCGACTGGTCGAGGTGCTCGTGCTCAGCCCTCTGTCGGTCGCGCCGGAGTGGCAGGGTCGGGGAATCGGCCGGGCGCTCGTCGCCCACGCCGTGACCGAGGCGGAGCATGCCGGCGCACCGGCGGTCTTCCTGGAGGGGGACCCCGCCTACTACGCGCGGCTCGGCTGGCGACCCGCCTCCGAGCTGGGCGTGACGCCGCCATCCGCCCGCATCCCCGAGCCTGCCTGCCAGGCCCTCCCGCTCCCCGGGTGGGAGCCCTGGATGCGCGGGGCCCTCGTCTACGCGGAGACGTTCTGGGCGCTCGACTGTGTCGGCCTTCGCGGCGACAGGCTCTCCCGCGCCCGTGAGAGCCTGGGGACCACCGCGTCCGGATCGAGGGCGGACGACGATGATCCCCCGATGGACCCCGATCCCTTCGTCCCGCCCGGCTTCGTCGCCCCGACGTCGCTGCAGACGCCGCAGTTCCGCCTCGAGCCCCTCGGGCCCCGGCACAACGAGGCCGACTATGCGGCCTGGACGTCGTCGGTCGAGCACATCCGCCGGACTCCGGGCTGGCCGGACGGCAAGTGGCCGGACGGGCGATCGGTCACCGACAACCTGCGCGATCTCCGCCGCCACGCCGAGGACTTCGAGAACCGGCGCGGGTTCACCTACACCGTGCTCGACCCGGTCACGGCCGACGTCATCGGCTGCGTGTACATCTACCCCGAAGCGGGCGGGCCGCACCGCGCGCACGTCCAATCATGGGTGCGCGCCAGCCGCGCCGAGCTCGACGTGCCCCTGTGGCGCGCGGTCAGCGGCTGGCTCGAGGCCGACTGGCCGTTCGACGGCGTGACCTACGCCGAGCGCAAGCCGGGGGACGAGGGGACGGCGTGACGATCCAGACCTGTCGACCAGCCGACTGCGGCATTCGGGACCCCCGCTGAGGGCCAGCGGCAAGCGCTGAGGCCCTAGACTCGGCACGTGAAGAAGATCGGATTCCTGTCGTTCGGACATTGGTCGTCGTCGCCGCACTCGCAGGTGCGCACCGCGGCCGACGCACTCACCCAGTCGATCGAGCTCGCCGAGGCGGTCGAGGCGATCGGAGGTGACGGCGCCTACTTCAGGGTCCATCACTTCGCCCAGCAGCTCGCGTCGCCGTTTCCGCTCCTGGCCGCCGTCGGCGCCCGCACCACGCGCATCGAGATCGGGACGGCCGTCATCGACATGCGCTACGAGAACCCGCTGTACATGGTCGAGGATGCCGGTGCCGCCGACCTCATCGCTGGCGGCCGCCTGCAGCTCGGGATCAGCCGTGGCTCGCCCGAGCAGGTCATCGACGGCTTCCGCTACTTCGGGTACTCGCCGCCCGAGGGCCAGACGGACGCCGACATGGCGCGCCAGCACGCCGAGGTCTTCCTGCAGGCGCTCTCCGGGATCGGGTTCGCCCAACCGAGCCCCTCGCCAATGTTCCCCAACCCGCCCGGCCTGCTTCGCCCGGAACCGCACTCGCCCGGGCTGCGAGACCGTATCTGGTGGGGCGCCGGAACGCGCGCGACCGCCGAATGGGCGGCGAAGCGGGGCATGAACCTGATGTCGTCGACGCTCCTGACCGAGGACGCCGGTGTGCCGTTCCACGAGCTTCAGGCCGAACAGATCCGGCGGTTCCGCGAGGCGTGGACGGCCGCCGGTCACCAGCGCGAACCGCGGGTGTCGGTAAGCCGCAGCATCTTCGCCCTGGTGGACGACCGCGACCGGGCGTACTTCGGCCGCGACAACCAGGCGTCGGACCAGGTCGGTTACCTCGACGCACAGACCAGGGCGATCTTCGGGCGGTCATACGCCGCGGAGCCGGACGTCCTCGTGAAGGAGCTGGCCGGGGACACGGCAATCCAGGCGGCGGACACGCTCCTGCTGACGGTCCCGAACCAGCTCGGTGTCGAGTACAACACCCACGCCATCGAGAGCATCCTCAGATACGTTGCCCCGGAGCTCGGTTGGCGGTAGCCGTTCGATCGCACGGACAGCCTCGGCCTTCGGGCCGCGGACGCCGCCCGGCAAGCGCCCGCCATGTGACGGTCCTTCTCGATCGCCGGTCCGTGATCCGTCGCGCTGCAGGAAGGCGCGTGGACACGGGTAGGACAATCGTGACGCGGGAGGCGACGACGCGCGGCCCAGACCTCAGCCGCCGGGACCGCGCCGAGCCACTGGCGAGACTGGCCCGTCTCGACGCGTTCCAGGGGGCCTGCCATGGGCACGCGCGGCTGGGCCGGCCGGTTGGTGGTCGGCGTCTCCATCGCCTTGTCACTGGGCGGATGCGCCGGGAGCGCGACCTCCTCGCCACCGCCGTCGAGCGCTCCCTCGACAGGCGCCCCGTCACTGCCCGTCGCGACGTCGGCGATCTCGGTGGTCACCCTGGCGCCGACGATCGAGCTGACTGGCTTCAGCGTGCGCCCGTTCGGCCTCGCGGTCACCACCAGCGCCTACTTCGCGGTCGACGCGGCCGGGAACATCTACCTCCCGGGTGGCAGCGCGGGCGCGGCGCTCGTGAAGATCGCCCCCGATGGCAGCGTGCTCGCCCGGTGGGCCGGGTTCGACGTCGTGCCCGGTCAGCCCGACACGGTGGTTGGCATCGCGATCGATCCGAACTCCGCCGACGTCTGGGTCACCGACACGAGCGCCGATGCGGTGGTTCGCCTGTCTTCCGACCTCACGCAGAAGGGAACGTGGGGATCGACCGGCCCCGGCAAGGGCCAGTTCTCCAGCCCGGGTGGGATCGCCATCGACCCGAAGGGGAACATCGTGGTCGCGGACATGGGCAACGACCGCATCGAGACGTTCACACCCAGCGGGAACGTGGTCTCGGTCCTGAACGCCCCCGGCGGAAAGACCGCCCCCGTCGACGTCACGACCGATCAGAAGGGCAACGTCTACGCCTCCACGGTGCAGCCGAACCAGTTTGCCGTCACGGGAGGCAGGGTGGTCGAGCTTCGGCCGACCGGCGACGTCGTCCTCGTGCTCCCGGATGCCGCTGGCCTTGGCGCGCTTACGTTCCCGTCGACGGCGGTCGATGGCGGCGGGACCATCTACGTCGCCGACGCCTTCCTGGGTCTCCTGGCGTTCACGCCGGATGGGAAGCAATCGGGCACGTGGCCGATCCCCGGTGGGGGCCAGGCGGCCGTCGCGGTGCGCGTGGCACCATCCGGGAACATCTACACGCTCGCGTGCCTGGGCCTGAACGGCGACTGCACGCTCGCCGAATACACGCCCGGCATGCAGCAGGTCGCAACCTGGCACGCGTCCACCCCGGTCGACCATCCGGGGACCATGGTCGACGTGGGCGGCCACAGCCTGTACCTCCAGTGCACCGGCTCTGGCAGCCCGACAGTCGTCTGGGAGGCCGGGGCGCAGGGGTCCGGCTGGCTGAACACCGCGCAGTACCTCATGGGCAGGCTGCCGGAGACGAGCCGGGTCTGCGTCTACGACCGGGCCGGCCTGGGGTGGAGCGACCCCGGCCCGAACGAGGACATGAGCCACTGGGCCGCGGCGGTCGCCGACCTGCACACGGCCCTCGCGAACGCTGGCGAGAAGGGTCCATACGTGATGGCTGGTCACTCGTACGGCGGGCTTCTCGCCAGGCTGTTCGCCTACACGTACCCCAGGGAGGTCGCCGGCGTCGTCGCCATCGACCCGTCGCACGAGGACGAGTGGGCAGGACCGGCGGTCGACGTGAACGCGCCGTTCGGTATCACGACGTGCCTCGACGCATCGTGCCCGCTATACGGGGACATCCAGGCGATGCGCAAGCTCGAAGGCGGCAAGGTCGCGGGGTCGCTCGGCGACCTGCCGCTCGTCGTCCTGTCCCACGCGCCGGACCTGCCGTGGTGGAGCCCGGAGTACGACGCGACCTGGGAGAGGCTCGGGGCCGATACCGCCACCGCGTCGTCCAACGCACGGCACGTGATCGCGTCGTGGTCCACCCACCTGATCCCGTACGCGCAGCCCGGCCTGGTGGTCGAGGCGGTGCGGCAGGTGGTGGCGGCCGCCCGGGCATCCGACCATGCTCTGCCCGCGTGCGGCGCGGCCTTCACGCAGCTCGGAGGGCTGTGCCAGTAGCGCGCTGAGCGATTGCCCGGCGTCATTGCTGGCAGGTCGTCTCCATTTGGCGCCGTTCGACTCTGGCGCATGCGGACCTGCCTGCTGACACTGAGGAGCGAAGACGAGCAGCGACGGCAACGCGTCCCGGGAGGTAACACGATGCGTCGCATGGTTCTCGCGGCGGGCGCGGCGGCGGTCGTCGTGGCCGGGGCCGTCCGGGCCGGCAGATCGCGGGGCGCGGCGTCGGCAGGTGCCCACGGCGTTCTGCCCGGCGGCATCGGGAGCTGGATCAACGCGTATCTGGACCGGCCACTCCATGCGGCGGTGGCCGGGACGCTCGACCTCCAGCCGGACGACGACCTGCTCGACGTCGCCTGCGGGGCCGGCTACTTCCTCACGCGATCCGCGCCGCACGTTGGCCACGTCGCGGGCATCGATCTCTCGGGTCCCAAGATCGTCCTCGCCCGGCGGCGACTTGCCGATCGGATCGGCGCCGGGACGGCCGAGGTCGTCGAGGGAGACGCCGGGGCGCTGCCCTGGGAGGACGGTCGCTTCACGGCCGTCAGCTGCACGGACGCGTTTCCATTCTTCCCCGACCCCGTACTCGCCCTGGCCGAGATGTGCCGCGTGCTCGGCCGCGGCGGGCGGGCCGCCATCGACATGAACCCGCGGGTGCCAGATGGGACCGAATCGCATCTCTTCCGCGGGCCGGCGGGCCGGTTCTGGGCCTGGAACGACGGGGACGTTCGACGGATGATGGAAGCGGCGGGGTTCGACGACGTGGCGGTCGCCCACGCGCGGGTGGCCGGCGACAACCGCATCGGTAACCGGCTGGTTCGCCTCGTCTTCGGCGTGGACGAGGAGACGATCGCCACGGGCGTCAGGCCAGTGCCGGGCCCGTCCGCGGACGAGGTGCAAGCCGAGGATCCGGTCGCCGTCGGTTGACGCGCGGCCGGTCACCCCGTGGCACGGACCGAGGTGTTGGTCGCTTCTTCGTTCGCCTCGAGCCACTGATATGGAACCGGCCCGATGGGCCTGCCCACCGCACGGTCACAGGAATCGCAGCACGCGTCCCAGGAGGGTCGCACCATGAGTCGCCGCGCAAGGCTCGTTCTCGTCGCCGGCGGGGCCACGGCCGCCCTGGCCGGCGGTGCCATCGCCCGCGACCGGCTCGGGCGCCACGGACCCGAGCGACTGCCGCCAGACGAGGCCATCTTCACGGCGTATGCGCCGGGTGGGAAGTACGCCTTCTGGGCCAACGGGCCGGTGGGCTGGGTGATGGCCAGGTTGATACCGATCCTCGAGGCTGGCGTACACGACGTTGCCGCCGAGATGCTCGACCTGCAGCCGGAGGACGAGCTGCTCGACATCGGCTGCGGGCCCGGGGTGTTCCTGGGCACGAAGGCACGGCACGTGCGGAGGGTCGTCGGGCTCGATCCCTCGCCGACCATGTTGCACGAGGCCGAGCGGCGGCTCGCCGACCGGATCGCCGCCGGGACGGCCCGGGTCGTGGCCGGCAGCGCGGCCGACCTGCCGTTCGGCGACGGCGAGTTCTCCGCCGTCGCGGCCATTTTCGCTCCCATCAGCCATGCCGAGGCGTTCCGGGTGCTGCGCCCGGGTGGCCGCCTCGTGTTCGCCGACCCGGATCCACGCAGGTCCTCACGCGAGCCGGCCAGTGCGTGGGGGACCCGCCGGTACTCCGAGGCCGACCACCGGCGGATGATCGAGGAGGCCGGCTTCACGGACGTCACGGCCCGTTACAGGGGCGGCTCGCCCCTCGCGGGTGAGCTGTTCCTCAGCGGCCGGAAGGCGGCCGCGTCATGACGGGATCTGCCCATCGGTCGGCGGAGTAGCCGAGTCGCGGGTGGCGCACACGAGAGAAGCTGGCGGCGCGTCGCCGCAGTAGCAGCAGCAGGCGGCCTGGACTCAGATCGGCGTGGCGCCCCCGGACGGACTCGAACCGCCGACGCAGGCCTTAGGACGGCCTCGCTCTATCCACTGAGCTACGGGGGCGTGCCGGGAGATTGTACGGCGCGCACGGCTCCCATCCGGCCACGTCGGGCGATCAGCGGCGCCTCGACGGTCCGGCGGAACGTTCTGCTCGCCGGTCCCGAGGCGAGGCTGCCATAGAATGACGGCGTGGCCGACGCCTCCCCTCCCCCGACCATCATCTTCCTGACGCGCCCGGGATGCCACCTCTGCGACGACGCCCGCGAGGAGATCGCGGCGCTGATCTCGGAGCGCGCAGCCTCCGAGCGCTCCGTACCGCGCGTCGTCGAAGTGGACATCGACGCCGATCCGGTCCTCCACGCGCGCCATTTCGAGACGATCCCGGTCATCCGGTGCGGATCGGACGAGCTGCCCCTGGCGATCCGGCCGGGTGCGATCCG
>Ga0307373_10010550_pt1 | contig 13564 bp, 13 predicted proteins | sample OX2MG_FD_202534 | JGI IMG/M metagenome (GOLD analysis project Ga0307373, IMG submission 202534) | Soil microbial communities from Risofladan, Vaasa, Finland - OX-2 | ecosystem: Environmental > Terrestrial > Soil > Coastal area > Acid sulfate soil | place: Finland: Risofladan, Vaasa | collected... | reverse complement strand
CGGCCCAGGCGACGGACCAAAACCCCGTAGCAGGCGGCTTCCAGCGCACCTGTTCACCTCCACCGGCAGTTAAAAATTCATACCCCAAGGACCAATTCACCGTGAAGCCACTTTTTTCATCATCCTGTTAGACCTTCGACCGCTTCGCAATACGCAGTCGCATGCCCGATCGAGGTATCGCCAGATAGCGTCTCGATCTCATGTATCGTGCGCTTACCCGGCCCGCCGAGGAGAGCCGACTCAACGCCCCGATGCTGGTAACCAAGCGATATTTCCAGATGCAAAACGAGCTCGCCGTGGCATTGGAATCGAAAATGCCCAGGTTCGATGATTCCTGCGTGAACGGGGCCAACGGCAACCTCATGCACTTCGTCTCCGCCCACCGCGAAGAAATCAGTTACTCCGGGGATTGATGCTTGCGCGGCGCCATCCGTCCGATACGGCGCGTGGAAACGGATCGGCTTGAGCCAAGGATGTCCTAGAGGTTCGACCTTCCACTGCTCCGCGATTTCGCGCTCGAACCAATGCGCCTGCGGGCATTCCACGGTCAGGCACGGGTAGGACTCATCCACCTCGGCGCTCAGTGCCGAGAGACTACTCGTACCGGGATCGGCGAGTATGCTGATCAATTGGATGCGCCCGTCTTCCATCGGGGCGCCAAACAGCGCGGTTAGCATCGAGCCTTCGCGCAGCCCGGCAATGACGGTGGCTCTGAACTCGTGGATTGGAAGACACGGCACGCTGGCTAGTGGTAGTGGTACACCATTGTGAAACGATGGAAGAGAGATGGTCATGTCTCATTCAGCCGAGAACATGAGCTGCTTCCCGGAGCGCGCGCGTCAAAACCGGAGGCACATAGATTCCCATCACGAGAACCGCGATACCAAGTATCGCGGGAACCACGCTCAACGCGAGGGCCCTTGCCGGTAAGGCTGCGACATGAGCGCCGGGAGTTCCCTGCGCCATCGCGAGCGCCGGCGCGGCCATCGCCGCCATGATAACGGCCAGCAGGGTGAGGTACACTATAGCCACGAAGATTTGACCGTGGTCCAGCGCGGCCTTCAGAATTGTGAATTCGCTGAGAAACGGGCCGAACGGTGGAGAGCCGGTTATCGCGAACAACCCCACTAGCCACAAAACCCCGGAAACTGGCAACACGCTCAGCGCTCCGGAAACCTCTGCGCTGTTCTTGGTGCGATAAACAGCGAGGAGATTTCCAGCCACCAGAAAAAGCATCGCTTTAGTCAGTGCGTGGTTAATCACGTGCAGCACCGCGCCAAATACCGCTGCGCCTCCAAGACCCACACCAACCGCGAGAATTCCCATGTGCTCGACGCTAGAGTATGCGAGCATGCGCTTGTAGTCGGTCTGACCGGAAATAAAGGCGGCCGCCACGCCCATCGAGACTAGGCCAAAGACAAGCAGCAGCTTGTCACTGAAAGCTGCCAGACCGCCGGCGACGGAAATCTCTTGCGCCCGGAGTATGCCGAGGAACGCGCAGTTGAGTAGCGCGCCCGACAAGAGCGCCGACGCGACGGACGGTGCTTCGCTGTGCGCGTCGGGCAGCCAGGTGTGAAATGGCGCCAGCCCCATCTTGGTTCCGAAACCGACCAGGAGCAGCACGAATGCCGCTTTGAACCATGGGGCGTTCAAGTGATGGGCATTTGAACGAAGATTCTGTACCATCAGCGGAACACTGGAGCCATCCGGATTTGAGGCAGCGACGACAAGGAAGAAAATTCCCAGCAGCGCGAGCGCGATTCCGACCGAACAGATAAGCAGATATTTCCAGGCCGCTTCCAGCGAGCGGTGATGGCGATGGAAATAAATCAGCGGTGCGCTTGCCAGCGTTGTGGCTTCGACTGCCACCCATAGCAGTGCGAGTTGTTGACTGACAGCGACCAGCGTCATCGCCGCCAGAAAGAAAAGCAGGCAGGCCGTGAAGCTTGCCTCGCGAGCATTGGAAAAGAGGAAGCCCTCTTCGAAATCGCTGTGGGTCTGGCGGCGTTCCTCGCGAAGATACGCAACAGCGTAAAAGCAGGCAGCCAGAAACAAAATGCTGGTCAAGGTCTCGATGAGCCTTCCGAGCGCGTCTTCGGCGAGCCAGCCAGTCAGTGCGGGCGCGGGCGAAACCATCCAGGTGGCGAGGCTGAGCGCGGTCTGTACTATCGCGGTGGACAGCAGAAGAATCCGGCGGAGCCGGTCCGATTCGACAAAGAACGCCACGATTCCGGCGCTCGCCGGTATCACTATAAGTAATACGATCATGACAGCCGATCGGCCAGCGCCTCCAATTTATCCGTGTCGATATGATCGAACTCGCGGCTGATATGAAAGATGGCAATACCCATTACAAAGACTCCCACAAAGACATCGAGCAAAATGCCTAACTCGACGAGAATCGGCAGGCGCAGGGCGACGGCCGAGCCAAAGGCGTAAACCCCATTCTCCAGCGCGAGATACCCGAGCACCTGCGTCAGTGCTTTTCGCCGGCTCGCTATGACGATCATCCCGACGAGACTGGTGAAGAAAGCCGCCGGCACCAGTAGGGACGAACGCGGCTGAGGCGATAGTTGTAATCGATGACCCAGCCACAGCGAGACACCCAAGGCCGCGGCGCCGGCGATGATGGACAGGTTATAGCTGATGAGCGGCTCGATCTCGCGCACTGTGTCGGCTTCGCGCATTGCCCGGAACAGCAACCACGGCAGGACGAAGCCCTTGACCACCGCGCTGCTGAGGGGGAAAAGCACACCGGCTGCGGACAATTGCCCATCTTGCATGGAGATAGCAAGAACCCCCAGCAACACTCCCTGGATAGCGATTGCTCGGATACAGGCTGAGAGCCGGCTGGAGCTCAGCAGCATGAAGCCGGTGAGCACCAGGAGAACGAGAATCGAGTTGATTAGCTGGATCATAACTTGAATGCCGCTAAAGCGCCAATGCCAACGCCGACAGTACGATGGCGACGAGGAGCAATTGTGGGACGCGGAGCAGCCGCAATCGCGCCATCGAGGATTCGATTACTCCGGTTGCAATTCCCAGCACCAGCATGCCGCCCAACGCAGCGCCAAGGTCGATCCATCGATTGCCAAGGCGCCACGGAACTGCCACCCCTATGATGATCGCGGCGAAGAGCCACATCTTGAGCGCCGCGCCGTACTGAATCATCGCAAAGTCGGGACCACTGTGATCGAGCACCATCACCTCATGGATCATGGTCAACTCGAGATGCGTGGTCGGATCATCGACCGGGATTCGGGCGTTTTCCGCTAAGAAAACGATGATAAGTCCGGCGAGTGTCAGACTGAGTATTGGCGCGGCATGCATCCACGTGGCCGTGGAAACTGACGCCAGCACAGGACTGAGAGACAAATGCCCGGTTTGCCTGACCAAGGCGGCAAGCCCCAGAAACAAAGCGGGCTCCGCGAGCGCGGAAAATGTCACCTCGCGGCTAGCGCCCATCCCCTCGAAGCTGGACCCGGTATCAAGCGCCGCGACCACAGTAAAGAAACGTCCTACCGCCATCAGATAGGCGATCAGGACAAAGTCGCCGGAGAAGGCAGACAGGGCCGGCAACCCTCCAAACGGAATCAGCGCCAGGGCAACGAGGACGGACGCGAGACCGACTGGAGGTCCCATTTGGAAAATCCAGGTCGTCGTACTGCTGTATACCGCTCCCTTGCGCAGCAGCTTCCACAAATCGCGGTAAGGTTGCAGCAACGGTTGGCCCAGGCGACCCGCCATCACAGATTTTGTCCGAGTGATTACGGCCTGCATCAGTGGCGCGAGCACTGCGGCCAGAATGAGCGGAAGTATAGATCCTGAAAGCATGATCTAGGAGATCTGCCAGAGCAGCAGTGCGAGAAGAGTGATGGCGATATACAGTACATAGAATTGTACTTTTCCTTGCAGCAATGGCCGTAACGAAGCCATCCCACGGCTGATCCCGTGAAATATCGGCCGGAAGAGATGGCTCTGGTAAGGATCATCGGTGCGCGTATGGAACTCCGCCCGCTGTGGAAACAGTTCATCCGATCCAGTGAATGATTGATGTGTCTGCAGGAACGCCCCGAAAATCTCCGTCAGCGGTTGAGCGAACGACGCCGCCGTGTACTGCATCCGCGGCGAGGGGTTCGCGTATCCGCAGCCCCAGGTCTCGGCGGTGGAGACTCGGCGCCGCGCAAGCGCAATCGCACGGCCAAGACCGAGCAGTACCGCGAGCCCGATCAGCACCGCGCCGAAGCATCCGACGCGCGCGACCGAGTTGGCGGCTTCGGCGAGGTTCTGGCCGACTGGAATCAACGACAGGCCGGTTACGGTCGAAATCAACGGCGCCATCGATCGCACGACGGTGGAGCCGAATAGGCCGATCACAATGCATCCAGCCGCCAATACGAATCCGGGCGCCAGCATCGTGAACCCCACCTCATGCGCCTCTTCGGCGTGTTTGGTTCGCGGCTGACCCAGAAACAAGATGCCGAATGCCTTTGTAAAACAGGCCGCCGCCAGGCCTCCGATCAGTGCGAGTCCGGAGAGCGCTGCGAGCATGGGCACGCTGCTGGAAGCGTCGAGCGAAGCGGCTCCTTTGAAGCTCGCCAGGTAAATCAGGAACTCGCTGATGAATCCGTTCAGCGGCGGGAGGCCAGAGATGGCCGCCGCGCCAATGAGGAAAGTCGCGCCGGTGCCGGGCATGCGCCGCAGAAGACCGCCCAGGTGGTCGATCTCGCGGGTATGCGTCGCTTGAGCAACATTGCCGGCACCGAGAAAGAGCAGGCCTTTGAACAGCGCGTGGTTAATTACATGCAGCAGTGCGCCGGCGAAACCCACGATCGCGATGAAGGGCGCGCCGGCGCTTAATGCGACAATCCCCACGCCGAGACCAAGCGCGATGATGCCGATATTCTCGACACTATGATAAGCGAGAAGGCGCTTGAGATCGTGTTGCGCCAGCGCAAGCAACACGCCCAGCACGCCTGAGGTCAGACCGATCGCGCATAGCGTCCATCCCCACCATGCGTGCGGTGGACCCAGAAAAGTGAGAATCCGAAGCAAGCCGTAAATTCCAGTCTTGATCATGACTGCGGACATCACCGCGGACACGTGGCTCGGCGCGGCAGGATGCGCCTCGGGCAACCAGACGTGTAGTGGGACAAACCCCGCCTTGGTACCAAATCCGATCAGGGCAAGCACGAACAGAAGTCCGGCGCCGGCGGACGCGCTGAAGCGATCGAAATCCATAGACCCATTCGCTCTGCCAAGCAGCACGAAGAGGACGAGCAGAAAAGCGGTACCGATATGGCTCGCCACAAGATATGTCCATCCGGCCTGGCGAGTGCTCTCCTTTTCGTCTTCGAAGGTGACGAGAAAAAACGAGGACAGCGCCATCGTCTCCCATGCCATCAGAAACAGGATCGCGTTGTGGGCCAGGACGACCACTACCATGCTCGCGGTCAGCACATTCAGGAAGAACCATGGCGGAGCGAGCGCCTTTCTGCCGCGGTAAGCCTCGAGGTATTGGACGCCATACAGTGCGGCAAGTGCGGAAATCAGAAAGATCGGCAGGAGAAAAAATGCCGAGAGAGCATCGAGCCGGAAATACAAGCTCCCATAGGGCACCTCCCACGCGATGCGCAGCGCTTGCGGCGGCGCTCCCAGCGCCACCCGCAGCGCTGGGACGATGCCGACCAGGGATCCGAGGATGATGGTCCCGGCGCCAACAGACGTTGGCCAGCGTCCACGATTCGCAAAGACAAGCGACGCCGCCCCGCCCGCGCCAAAGAGAAGAAGTGAGATTAGAAGTGCGGTCATGATTCAGGCGTGTCGATTTGCTCTTGCTGCTCTTGCCGTGCTCGCTGCCGCATCGTGTCCTCGAGCCTCTGAAATTCAGCGAGGATTTCCGGCGACGATGCACGGTGGGCTAGCGCCAGCTTCAGGCCAGAATCGTGGAGTGCAAACGACAGGCGCGAAAGTAGCTGCAGATGCGTCCGGGCCGTGGGACTGATTAGCAGGAAAATCGCAAATACTGATTTGCCGTCAACCGCGCCGAAATCAACCGGATGCTCGAGAAAGAACAACGAGATTGACGCCGGTGAACCGCTGAACAGAATCGGTCTGCGTACGTGAGGAATCGCGATTCCATCGCCTATCGCCGTTGAGCCTAGCGCTTCGCGCGCTACCAAAAGCTGCCAGACCGATTCACGGTCGGCGTGCGAAGGCAGGGCGAGCGTATCGACTATGGTCCGCAAGACAGTTGACTTATCGGCGCCCCGCAATCCGTGATGAACGCCACCGGCGCGCAGCGTATCGACCAGCGAAAGCGCGTGACCGCCGGCCGGTTCGGCCGCTGAAAAAATTTCCGCGCGGACGTCGATTTCCCGTGAGGAGGTCTGCTCGAGCAAGTCGCTGCGATGGAATTGGTACTGATTATTGACGCGATCGGCACGCAGGATTCCACGTTTAATCCATTGGTTCACCTTTCTTTCGGAAACTTTGAGCAGTTTCGATACCTCCCGGATGTTCAGGTGCATGAAGACACTTCTCCACGATGCGGCGTGCTATTGGCGCGCGGTCCTTCTCAAGACAATCCGGGTCAAAAGTCGTTCAGCTCTTTCCCAAGTTTAGCGAGCGTGCCGACACGCCGGGGAACGCTACGGAAGCGGTAGCGCAAGTATGGTGCTTGGGCGGCGTAAACCAGATTGGCGCTCTGATCAGGAATTCCCTTCCAATCCCGCTCTGACAGGATAAAGACACCGGCTGCGTCAGGCGGCCTTGAATCCCGCGCGCTGACCACGGTTGCCAAATAGTGGTCGCTCCTGAATGGACCGATCGAGCAGAATCTGGCCGCAACGTTTGTATGTTCCGTCGAGTTCACTTTAGCCCTCTGGGACGGTTGGAAGCTTCGCCTGACTGGAATTCCTTAATCATACCGTAATCCATTGCAATCTGGGGTAGTTTGCAGTAATCTAACCCCCGTGTCAAACATTCTCCGTAAAACGGGGTCAGTGACGGTCGAGGCTGCCGATCGACTCATGACGGCCCGCCAAGTCGCGGCTTACTTGAACGTCAATGAGCGGACGGTCCTGAAGCTCGTGTCCGATGGCGCGTTGCCCGGCGTCAAGATTGGAAATCAATGGCGCTTCCGCAAAGCGATGCTTGATGCCTGGCTCGACGACCAGATGCTCGGCGTGGTTCCGCAACGCCTCGAGATAGATCAACCCAATCGCGCACCGCGTCGGATGCTCGATCTTGCGAGCTGCTTCCAGGCGAACCATATCGATCCGCAATTGGAGGCGACGACCAAGCTTGGCGTGATCGAGGAGCTCGCGGCGCTTGCCAACCGCCTCGGCCTGGTCCGGGACAAGAACTGGTTCGTAGGCGCGCTGATCGAACGCGAGAACATCATGCCCAGCGCCGTGGGCAATGGGGTTGCGTTCCTGCACACGATGAATCGCCATCCCGAGCAAGTGATTCGTCCCTTCATGGTGCTTGGCCGGTCGAGCGACGGGGTCGATTTCGACGCGCTCGATGGCCGGCCGACACATCTGTTCTTTGTCCTCGGTCTCAAGTTCCACGAGTTGCATCTTCCGTGGCTGGCCAAGCTCGCGCAGCTTTTCGCGCGGCGGGAAGCGACGGAATCATTGATTGCGGCAAGCAACGCCGAAGCGATCTTCGATTCCCTCTCCCAGTCGGAGCGGACGCTGTTTCCGTCGCAGACCAGCGGCGCTTGATTGGAGATTATGGCAATGAGTCTTTCTCTTGCGGCGGCGCCTTGCAGTTCTCTTTCAGCTTGGGTGGCTGACGTCGCCCGGCTGACAAGGCCTGACGAGGTGGTTTGGTGCGACGGCTCGGAGGATGAAAACATTCGCCTGACGCAGCAGGCCGTGCGCGATCGCATTCTCATCCCGCTCAACGACCGTCGGCGCCCCGGATGCTATCTGCACCGATCTCATCCGAGCGACGTCGCCCGAACCGAGGATGCGACGTTCATATGTACGCCCACCCGCGATCAGGCGGGTCCGACCAACAACTGGGCGGCGCCCGCAGAGACTTACCGCAAGCTCAGCCAATGGCTGCGGGGCTCGATGCGCGGCCGGACCATGTACGTTGTCCCGTACCTGATGGGGCCGCCGGGATCGGAATTTTCGCGGGTCGGCGTCGAACTTACCGACAGCGTTTACGTCGCGCTCAACATGCGCATCATGACCCGCATGGGCCGCGTGGCCCTCGATGCGCTGGGCGATTCTGACGATTTCAATCGTGGGCTGCACTCGACGCTCGACCTGAGTCCGAAGCGTCGGCTCATCTGCCACTTTCCCGAGGACAACGCGGTCTGGTCGGTTGGAAGCGGTTACGGCGGCAACGCTCTGCTGAGCAAGAAGTGCTTCGCACTGCGAATCGCCAGTTCGCTCGGACGCAAGGAGGGATGGCTCGCCGAGCACATGCTGATCCTGGGCCTGGAGAGTCCGCGGGGCGAGACGACGTACGTCGCCGCGGCGTTCCCGAGCGCCTGCGGCAAGACCAATCTGGCGATGCTCATGCCGCCCCTATCCATCAATGGATGGCGCGTATTCACCGTCGGCGACGATATCGCCTGGTTGCGGGCTGGGAAAGATGGGAGGCTGTGGGCGGTCAATCCCGAGGCGGGTTACTTCGGAGTCGCGCCGGGCACCAGCCCGCGCTCGAATCCGAACGCGATGCGGACCGTCGAGCATGACACGATCTTCACCAATGTGGCCCTTACGCAAGCGGGCGACGTGTGGTGGGAGGGGATCGGTTTTGAAACTCCGAGCGGCACGCTCGACTGGCAAGGGCATCCATGGAGCCCTGGTTCCGGACAGCCCGCGGCGCATCCGAATAGCCGCTTCACGGCGCCGATGACGAACAATCCGGCGCTCTCCCCGCACGCCAATGATCCGCACGGAGTTCCGATTTCCGCGATCATCTTTGGCGGCCGGCGTCCAACCACGATTCCGCTGGTCCTCGAAGCCTTTGACTGGAACCACGGCGTCTATTTGGGCGCGACGATGGGTTCGGAAACCACGGCGGCCGCGACCGGACAGGTGGGAGTCGTGCGCAGGGATCCGATGGCGATGCTGCCGTTTTGCGGCTATCACATCGCGGACTACTTCACCCACTGGCTCGCGATGGGTCCGCATCTTAAGCATCCGCCGAAAGTCTTCATGGTCAATTGGTTCAGGAAGGACGCCGACGGATCTTTCTTATGGCCGGGATACGGGGAAAATCTTCGCGTCCTTGAATGGATCGTAAACCGTGTCGCCGGACGCGGTGGCGCGCAGGATACTCCGGTGGGACTGGTGCCGGACGAGTCAGACTTGAATCTTGAGGGACTCGGGATATCACGCGACCGCTTGCGCGCGGCACTGGCTATCAAACGCGACGAATGGAGCGCCGAACTTCGGTCGCAGGATGAATTCTTCAGCCGCCTCAATTGCGACCTGCCGCGCGAAATCGAGGTGCAGCACGAGACCTTGGCCGCGGCATTCGAGTTGTAACCGGACATAGTACCGTTAACAGATAACCTTTGCGGGAGGCAGCTCAGAATACGAAATGGAGCCATCACGAGTAATGGAGCTGTTGCCGGGCACGCCGGTATGGGTGTGGATTGTGCGACTGGGCAAGGGGAAATGGTGGCCCGGCACGGTACTGTCGCTCGAGGTGGTTGACGGTTCGGCCCGCCTCGCCGTCCGTTTCGAGTGCAGGACTTCTGAGAAGCGCAGGTTACACCCAATCGCATTTGTCGGAGTGACTACCACTCGGATGCGCTTTCTCGAGCTCCGCGACGTGAACCTCAAGGGCATCGACCGGCCCCAAGGGGTGCCCATACCGTTGCTTCGCGTACCAGAAACTCCGCTCCGCAAGCTTGCCGCCATCGAGCTTGACAGCGGCGCTCCCACCGGCGCCGCCCGCTCGGCCAAGTAGGTGTAGGGAATAACAACAAACTATCGGGCCGTAATCAATTTCAAGTTTTAGTCGAAGCATTGAGGCAGGGGAGAGCTTCCTATCAGATTGCCGCCGGTATAGGCAGTGACGCTGGCTTCCCCACGATCAAGACGCTGGGCCAATGTCGAGCGCACTCTCATGTGACACCACAGCCACTTCCCTTCCTGTCGCAAGCCACGCGGCGGTTACGTCTTCGCGTGGTGAACTCGGATATTCGCGAAATCGATAAAGCCCTTGACGGACTCTGAGAAAGCGCCCCGACTTGGCATGATGAGCGAGCAGCGCCTTGCTGAAGCCGCGCGCTCGGCCTTGGGCGGCAGTGAAATATCCACCCTGTTCGGAGGCGAGTTCAAAGAGCCGCGAGTGGCTCGGCTTGCTGCCGTTGCCGCCGCCACTGTCATGTATAGGTCAAATTATACTTGACTTCCTCATGACATCAAGGCCCAGAAAAGATGACTCAATATTATTCAAACGGCCGGCGATGACCGAATTTTGGAAGAGCGGGAGCGAGCGGGCGAGTACTTGCCGCGGACAGCTTCAATGGGGCCGCGCTCCGATGAGCGCGGAAATCGCGCCCTCAGCGCCCTGGTTCAGCCCCGTGGTCAGGGCTTCAATGGGGCCGCGCTCCGATGAGCGCGGAAATGTGGACCATGTGATAACAGACCCCCCTTATTCCGAGGGCTTCAATGGGGCCGCGCTCCGATGAGCGCGGAAATCAATCAAACGGCGAAAGAGCACCATACGGGCGCTCGCTTCAATGGGGCCGCGCTCCGATGAGCGCGGAAATTCGTGGCGCTTGTCCCGGAACACTGTGATCGTCTCAAGCTTCAATGGGGCCGCGCTCCGATGAGCGCGGAAATCGCCGCGGTCTCCACTAACAAAGAGTCTTATGATCTGCTTCAATGGGGCCGCGCTCCGATGAGCGCGGAAATCTGTCACGTCGGTTTCGTGCGGGAGCGGGATAGCAGGGCTTCAATGGGGCCGCGCTCCGATGAGCGCGGAAATTTGTACCAAGTGCCGGTGCCCGGCACCGTCGGCGTGCTTCAATGGGGCCGCGCTCCGATGAGCGCGGAAATTCGAATCTGGCCGGGCGCTGGAGCGCGAGGAAGAAAGCTTCAATGGGGCCGCGCTCCGATGAGCGCGGAAATTGGCCTCGCAGTCTCCAGCCCTCATCGTCGTGGACGAGCTTCAATGGGGCCGCGCTCCGATGAGCGCGGAAATGAGCTTCGCCGAAAGGTAATCGACGAACAGCGAATCGCTTCAATGGGGCCGCGCTCCGATGAGCGCGGAAATAAGTTGGCAAGTCCCGCAGTTACGAGCGCGAAATCTTGCTTCAATGGGGCCGCGCTCCGATGAGCGCGGAAATGGTCACGTTCATCCCGACGCCGAAGCCCAGAGTCACCGCTTCAATGGGGCCGCGCTCCGATGAGCGCGGAAATCCGATCCCAGAATAAAAGGCGGAATCGGATGATAGGCGCTTCAATGGGGCCGCGCTCCGATGAGCGCGGAAATTCCATAGCGCGTAAACCTCCAAAGTCAGGCCGCACAGCTTCAATGGGGCCGCGCTCCGATGAGCGCGGAAATTCGCGGTCAGGAACGACTCGGCGGCGGCGGCTTGCGGGCTTCAATGGGGCCGCGCTCCGATGAGCGCGGAAATTCGGGAGATTGGCGGTCCCGGAGGGTGGAAGATCGAGGCTTCAATGGGGCCGCGCTCCGATGAGCGCGGAAATTCGCGCTGTTCCCTGCGCCGCCGGAGTTCCAGATGGTGCTTCAATGGGGCCGCGCTCCGATGAGCGCGGAAATTTCCCGGCGGATAAGGAGGTTGCGGCGTGAGCAAGGGCTTCAATGGGGCCGCGCTCCGATGAGCGCGGAAATATTTGGAGGGCGTTTATAGGAGGCACGGGGAATGAGTGCTTCAATGGGGCCGCGCTCCGATGAGCGCGGAAATCCGAAGACTTCCGCGGCGACCTCACGATCCCGACCTACGCTTCAATGGGGCCGCGCTCCGATGAGCGCGGAAATGTTGGTGTCGCCTTCCACCAGTATTCGCGACAATAGCGCTTCAATGGGGCCGCGCTCCGATGAGCGCGGAAATTTCACCGCCCACGGCGCGGGACTCGTCGATATGTCGGCTTCAATGGGGCCGCGCTCCGATGAGCGCGGAAATGGCGGTCAGTCCTCGGAATCACCGCGCTGATCGACCGCTTCAATGGGGCCGCGCTCCGATGAGCGCGGAAATCATCGCCGCCGCCACCGCGCGCTCGTCGATTATGTTGCTTCAATGGGGCCGCGCTCCGATGAGCGCGGAAATTACGTACCGTGTGCTGACATCGAGCGGGCGGAAACCGCTTCAATGGGGCCGCGCTCCGATGAGCGCGGAAATAACCGCCGTGAACCCGCGCATGTTTCTGGCAATTCAAGCTTCAATGGGGCCGCGCTCCGATGAGCGCGGAAATAGGGTTGATGCGGACGATGACGGCGGAGGAGGTCAGGCTTCAATGGGGCCGCGCTCCGATGAGCGCGGAAATCATCGCATCACGCACCCGCTCGAACTCGCCCAACTCGCTTCAATGGGGCCGCGCTCCGATGAGCGCGGAAATGAGCAAGCGCGCGGGGTTTTGGGGCCTCGGATGATTAGCTTCAATGGGGCCGCGCTCCGATGAGCGCGGAAATATGCGGCGCGCGGCGGCTTTCACGGACTCAGAATCGCTTCAATGGGGCCGCGCTCCGATGAGCGCGGAAATGCGGCGTCGTCAGCGCCGACGTGAAAGCTGCGGTCCCGCTTCAATGGGGCCGCGCTCCGATGAGCGCGGAAATTGGGCCGCGCGCATCGTGACGAGTTCCGGCTCGAAGCTTCAATGGGGCCGCGCTCCGATGAGCGCGGAAATCGACAAACTGCCGGAGGCATAGTCATGAACGAAAACGGCTTCAATGGGGCCGCGCTCCGATGAGCGCGGAAATCGGTCCGCGAAAAGGTCCGCGCGGCGAACAACCGAAGCTTCAATGGGGCCGCGCTCCGATGAGCGCGGAAATGATCACCGAAGTGATATGCCCGGCAATGTGGTTGTTAGCTTCAATGGGGCCGCGCTCCGATGAGCGCGGAAATGCCCAAAATACCCGCGCGCGCGCGTGCCTTAATCTGGACGCTTCAATGGGGCCGCGCTCCGATGAGCGCGGAAATTGCGATAGAGACGCATGTTGCACCGCCCAACCCACGCTTCAATGGGGCCGCGCTCCGATGAGCGCGGAAATCCGAGGATGAACGGCATTGGGACGAAGCTAAGCGGGCTTCAATGGGGCCGCGCTCCGATGAGCGCGGAAATGCGATAATCGAAGTATGCCGAAAGGACCCCAAGGACGCTTCAATGGGGCCGCGCTCCGATGAGCGCGGAAATCAAGTAGAGCCGAAGTGCTTTTTCTTGACCTCATTATGCTTCAATGGGGCCGCGCTCCGATGAGCGCGGAAATGAGTTGGGCGCCGACGGGCGCGGCGAACGATCCCGAGCTTCAATGGGGCCGCGCTCCGATGAGCGCGGAAATTAGCCGCTCCGAACTATTGAATTTTCAAAGAACTTTGGGACGCTTTGCGAGCGCCCCAGTG
>Ga0307373_10010548_pt1 | contig 13566 bp, 11 predicted proteins | sample OX2MG_FD_202534 | JGI IMG/M metagenome (GOLD analysis project Ga0307373, IMG submission 202534) | Soil microbial communities from Risofladan, Vaasa, Finland - OX-2 | ecosystem: Environmental > Terrestrial > Soil > Coastal area > Acid sulfate soil | place: Finland: Risofladan, Vaasa | collected... | reverse complement strand
GCGGCAACTACCGGCGGAACAAAGGCGGAAACGTCGCCGCCCATGCCGGCAATCTGGCGCACCAGCGTGGCGGTGATCGGACGAACGTCCGGCGAAGCCGGCAAAAACACCGTCTGCACGTCGCCAGCCATTGCCGCATTCATGCCGGCCATTTGCATCTCGTAGTCGAAATCGCCGGCATCGCGCAGGCCGCGGATCAAGACGGTGGCGCCGGCCCGCCGCGCCGCCGCAATGACGAGATCGCCGAAGGTGGTGCAGGTAATCTCACAGCCGCCCTTACGGCCGATCGGCGTACAGATTTCCTCGAGCATGGCCACGCGTTCCTCGGGCGAGAACAGCGGCGCCTTGCCGGGATGGATGCCGACCGCAAGTACCAGCCTGTCGACGAGGCGGGCAGCGCTCGCCACCACATCGAGATGGCCATTGGTGATCGGGTCGAACGACCCCGCGAAAAGCGCGATGCGCGGCATGGCGCGGGTCTAGCCCGCGCTCAGGTTAATCGCAAGGCGGTCGACGGCGAACCGGAGATCGCCAAATAATCGTTGTCCGCACTGAAACTTTGCCGATTTCCAAACGTTTTCAGTGCGGTGGGGAAATCGCGAAAAATGTGATCTCCGTCAAGGAAGACCTAGCCGCCGAGAGCCAACATGCCAACCAGTCAGACCGCGACCCGAGCAAAAACGCACCGGCGGCAAGCCGGCCAGAGGGCGCGAAACGGGCAAACAGGGACAAGTGTCATGTTGAGAACCTTCTACGCCATAAGCGCGGCCGCGATCATCGCCGGCGCCTTTGTGACCGCGCTCAGCGTGGCCGACGTGGTGGACGCACGCGGCTCGGTGCCGGGTGCCAAGGCAGACCGCGCCGATACGCGGGCGCTGGCGGGCGATTGCTCGCAGAATACGTGGCCTTATTTCGAGGCCGCCTGCCTGCGGGATGTCCGCAATCCGTTCGGCCAAACCCACGACGTTCGCTTCGTCTCGACCGATCGGTTGGCGGCCAACTCCGCGCATTAAGCCTGGACCAAGCCGAAAACGCCGCCAAGGTCGATTCTGGCCGCAATTTGCGCTAAGAGCCCGGGAGCAGAACCGGCCGGGCTCTTTATGATTGTCCTGATCGACAATTACGACAGCTTCACCTTCAACCTGGTCCATTTCCTCGGGGACCTTGGGGCGAAGGTGCGCGTGCATCGCAACGACAAGATCACCAGCGCCGCCGTTATTGCCGCCGATCCCGACGCCATCGTGCTTTCGCCCGGGCCGTGTACCCCCAAGGACGCCGGTATCTGCCTCGACCTGGTCCGCGCGGTCGGCGGCAAAATCCCGGTGCTTGGGGTCTGCCTCGGCCATCAGGCGATTGGCGACGCCTTCGGCGGCACCATCGTCCGCGCGCCGGTACCTGTGCACGGCAAACTTTCGGCCATCCGCCACAACGGCGCCGGCGTCTTCCGCGGCATCAACGCGCCGTTCCAGGCGACACGCTATCACTCGCTGGTCGTCGATCGGGCGAGCCTTCCGGCGGCGCTGAGTGTGACCGCGGAAACCGACGACGGCCTCATCATGGGACTGGCGCACAAAGAGCTGCCGGTGCATGGCGTACAATTCCATCCCGAGAGTATCGCTTCCGAGCACGGTCACCTGATGCTGAAGAATTTTCTCGATATCGCCGCCGCCTGGAATTCCGCCAAGGGGCGCCGGTCGACCGACGCGCCGTCGCCGCGCCGGCGCGTGTCGGCGCATTGAGGGCACGGCCGTGACCGAGACATTCAAGGGACTCATCGGTAAGGTGGCCACCGGCGCGACGCTCACGCGTGACGAGTCTGCGAGCGCGTTCGAACAGATGTTTTCGGGCGAAGCCACGCCGTCGCAGATGGGCGCGCTGCTGATGGGAATACGCGTGCGCGGCGAAACCGTTGACGAGATTGCCGGGGCCGTTGCCGTCATGCGTTCCAAAATGCTGCGCGTCGCAGCGCCGCCGAACGCCATTGACGTCGTCGGCACCGGCGGCGACGCGTCGGGCTCGTTTAATATCTCCACCTGCGCCGCGCTCATCGTCGCCGGCGCCGGCGTGCCGGTCGCCAAGCATGGCAACCGTGCGCTGTCGTCGCGTTCCGGCGCCGCCGACGTTCTCGGTGCGCTCGGCGTCAAAATCGATCTCGCCCCCGACGCGATCGCGCGCTGCATCGCCGAGGCCGGCATCGGCTTCATGTTCGCGCCGGCGCATCATCCGGCAATGAAAAACGTCGCCGCCACCCGCGTCGAAATGGGCACGCGCACGATTTTCAATTTGCTCGGCCCATTGTCCAACCCGGCCGGCGTCAAGCGGCAGATGATCGGCGTGTTCTCCAAGCAATGGACGCAACCGCTTGCCCAGGTGCTCAAGACTCTCGGCGCCGAATGCGTCTGGGTGGTGCACGGCTCCGACGGGCTGGACGAAATCACCACATCCGGCCCGACGGCGGTCACTGCCTTACAGGATGGCGAGATAAAAAGCTTCGAGATCTCGCCGGAGGAATTGGGCCTGCGCAAGGTCAAGCCGGAAGCCTTACGCGGCGGCGACGCGGCGGAGAATGCCGCCGCCGTCAGGAATGTGCTCGAAGGCAAGCCGTCGGCGTTTCGCGATGTGGCGCTGCTTAACGCCGCCGCCGCGCTGGTTGTTGCCGGCAAAGCCAAAGACCTCAAGGACGGCCTGCATGCCGCCGCCCATGCGATCGACTCCGGTGAGGCCGAAGGCCGGCTCGATCGCCTGATCGCGATTTCCAACGCAGTGGTCGATAATGGCTGACATTCTTGCCGAGATCGCTGCGTACAAGCGCGCCGAAATCGCGGACGCCAAGCGCGCGCGTCCGCTCGCTGTGCTCGAAGCGACAGCCAAGGCTGCCGTCCCGCCACGTGGCTTTTTGGCCGCCATCGAGCGGCAGCACGCCACCGGCGGTTACGCGTTGATCGCCGAGATCAAGAAGGCAAGCCCGTCAAAGGGGCTGATCCGCGAGAAGTTCGATCCGGCCTCGCTGGCGGCGGCCTATGCGTCCGCCGACGCGACTTGTCTGTCGGTCTTGACCGACGCACCTTCGTTTCAGGGCTCGCTCGATCATCTGCGCGCCGCGCGCGCCGCCTGCCCGCTGCCGGTGCTGCGCAAGGACTTTATGTACGAGGCCTATCAGGTGACCGAAGCGCGCGCCGCCGGCGCCGATTGCATCCTCATCATCATGGCCGCGGTCAGCGATGCGGCGGCCGCCGAATTGGAAGCGGCGGCTTTCGCGCTCGGCATGGATGTGCTGCTTGAAGTGCACGACGAAACCGAACTCACTCGGGCGCTGCACCTCAAATCGCGGCTGATCGGCATCAATAACCGCGACTTGAAGACTTTCGTCACGTCGCTTGCGACCTGCGAGCGCTTGGCGAAGCTCGTTCCCCCCGGCCACGTCGTGGTCGGCGAGAGCGGCATCTACTCGTCTGACGATCTCGCGCGGCTCGCCCAATCCGGCATCGCAACGTTTCTGGTCGGCGAAAGCCTGATGCGCCAGGACGACGTCGCCGCCGCCACCCGTACGCTGCTCGCCCGCAGCGCCGCATTTGCACCGGCACGGTGACGCTGTGGCACGGACGAAAAAACTCACTCACCTGACGAGCGGCGGTTCCGCCCACATGGTGGATGTGTCCGGCAAGCCGAAGACCGAGCGGGAAGCCGTCGCTGAAGGATTTGTGCGGATGCTACCGGCAACCCTCGACATCGTGCGCGGCGGCAACGCGAAGAAGGGCGACGTGTTCGGGGCCGCGCGCATTGCCGGCATCATGGGCGCCAAGCATACCCATGATTTGATCCCGCTTTGTCATCCGCTTGCCATCTCGCAGGTCGAAGTCGATGCCGTGCCGGACGCCGCATTGCCGGGAATAAAGGTCACCGCGCGGGTCAAGGTCGCCGGCCAAACCGGCGTCGAGATGGAGGCATTGACCGCGGTTTCGATCGCCTGCCTCACCATCTACGACATGGTGAAGGCCGTTGACCGCGGCATGCGCATCGAAGGCATCCGCGTGATCGAGAAATCCGGCGGCCGAAGCGGCCATTATCGCGCGAAGGAGTAAGCCGTGGCGGCGTTGCTATCGGTCGCAGACGCGCTCACCCGCGTCCTCGAACATGCGCGGCCGCTCCCCGCCGAAGAGGCACCGCTGGCGGAAGCCAACGGTCGCGTGCTTGCTTATGCGCTCAAAGCGCGCCGTACCCAGCCGCCGGCCGACGTTTCCGCCATGGACGGTTACGCGGTGCGGTCGGTCGATGTGACAAACCCACCGGCGCGATTGAAAGTGGTCGGCGAAGTCGCCGCCGGGCGGCCGTTTTCACGCGCCATCGGCCCGAACGAAGCAGCGCGGATCTTCACCGGCGGCGTGATGCCCGCCGGCAGCGATACGGTCGTCATCCAGGAAAACGCCAGCCGCGACGGCGACCAGGTGAAGATCGAGGAAGCGTCGGCGAAAGGTCGCCACATCCGCGTGCAGGGGCTCGACTTCAAGGCCGGCGAGACGCTCATCGCCGCCGGCCATCGGCTCACCGGACGCGATCTGACACTCGCCGCCGGCATGAACCATCCATTCGTGCCGGTACATCGGCGACCCAAGATTGTGCTGTTTGCCACCGGCGACGAATTGGTGCCGCCCGGCGCCGAGCCCGGCCCCGGTCAGATCGTTTCGTCCAACGCTTTTGCGCTGGCGGCGCTCGCTCGCGGCGAAGGCGCCACCGTCGAGGATCTCGGGATTGTCGGCGACCGGCTCGATGACACGATCGCGGCCGTGCAGCGGGCGCGCCAAAGCGGCGCCGACATTCTCGTCACCACCGGCGGCGCCTCGGTCGGCGACCACGATCTGGTGCAGAAGGCGTTCGCCGCCGAAGGCATGACGCTGTCGTTCTGGCGTCTGGCGCTCCGCCCCGGCCGGCCGCTGATGCACGGCCGGCTCGGCGGCATGGACGTGCTCGGTCTCCCCGGCAATCCGGTTTCGGCTTTTGTTTGCGGCTTTTTGTTTCTCGCGCCGCTCATCCGCCGGCTTGCCGGCCGCAATGATCTCATGCCGCCGGTCGAATCGGCGATCCTTGGCTGCGACCTCCCCGAAAACAACGAGCGGGCCGATTACATGCGCGCGACGCTCAAAGACACACCGCAGGGTCGGGTCGCAACCCCGTTCCCGATTCAGGACTCGTCGATGATGGCGTCGCTGGCGAAAGCCGATTGTTTGCTGGTGCGCGAACCGTTTGAGCCAAAGGCAGCGGCCGGCAGCGCCTGCGCCATCATGCGCCTGGACCGATAAACGAAAAGGCCCGGGACTATGCCCGGGCCCTGACGCAAAATCTCCGACAGCGCAGCTTGAACTAGCGCATGCCGCTAAAGTTGAATCGCCACACCAGCTCGGTGAAGACCGTCTGCGTCGAGAGATTGGAGCGCAGTCCGGCAATGTTGTTACTTTGGTAGTTCGAGTAGCGATACTCGGTGCGCAGGAAAAGACCCGGCAGGACCCAGCCTAGCGAAGTGTCGGTGCCGCCGCCAAGAAACCAGCCGTTGTAATTTTGCGCCGGAATGGCGGCGCCGGCGGGCACGAAGTTTATCGCATTAAGGTGCGCGCTCGTATAACCGCCGTCAGTGTAGAGGAGCACATTCGGCGACAGCAAAACGCCCGCGCGCAGACCACCGGACCATGCGCTGGTTTCGTTCATGTTGCCGGTGAAGCCGCCGGGCGACGACGCCGTGCCTCTAAAGTTCATGAAGTCGTAGTCGCCGAATGCGCCAATCACGGTGTCCCAATTCCAGACACGCATCTGGTAATCGCAACCACCGCCGGCGACTCCCATCCAACCTTGGCCGCCGACGTCGACCGTCGGAAACGCTGCCAAACTCTGGTTGCTGGTCATCAAGCCGGCACCACCGCCGCCGCCGATGTAGCAGCCGGTCCAAGACGGCGCGGGCGGTGGCGGCGCTTTATAAACCGGCGGCGGCGGCAGATCCGCAGCCAGCGCCGATGACGCCAATGCCAGTACGCCGACGCAAGCCAGCAACGTTCGCTTCATGATACCCACCCCTGTTTAAACGAGCTGCTTTGAACACGCCGCGAGAGCAACGATCTGCATTGTAACCCACCTGAGGGTCAAAACAGCGTGGTGCAAAAAGCACAGTCCGGGAAATAGTGCGGTGAAAAATCGATTCGGGGAACTCACTCTTCGGCGGGGTCCGTGGAAGGCCATGCGACCCGCGAACGGGCCGGAAAGCGCTTTGCTGAGACATGCAGAAACACGGTTGGTCGTTAAATTCCAACGTTAAGCCGCCCTTTTGCGCGCACCTCGCTTTGTTCACTTCAAATTAAACGGTTGCGGAACACATATGGAACGGATAGTGTCCGTTCATGATTTGTTTCGGCCACTGACGGGCCAAGGGGGAAAGCGTCGATGCTCACGCGCAAGCAAGCGGAACTGCTGCGTTTTATCCATGAGCGGCTGAAAGAGGCCGGGGTTCCACCCTCCTTCGACGAGATGAAGGACGCGCTCGATCTGCGCTCCAAATCCGGCATCCATCGGCTGATTACCGCGCTGGAAGAGCGCGGCTTCATTCGCCGCCTGCCTAACCGGGCCCGCGCCATCGAAGTGATCAAGCTGCCTGAGTCGATCGCCCATGGCATCGCCGCCGGCGGCCGGCGCGGATTCACGCCGAGTGTGATCGAAGGCAATCTCGGCCGCGGACGCGCGAACTCGGAAGATGACGGCGGCAGACCGGTCGCTGTGCCGGTTATGGGCCGCATCGCCGCCGGCACGCCGATCGAAGCGATCCAGACCCGCAGCCACACTATCAACATGCCGCCGGACATGCTGGGGACCGGCGAACATTTTGCGCTCGAAGTGCGCGGCGATTCGATGATCGAGGCCGGCATCCTCGACGGCGATGTGGCGCTCCTTAAGCGCAGCGACGCCGCCGACACCGGCGACATCGTGGTCGCACTGATCGACGACGAGGAAGCGACGCTGAAGCGGTTCCGCCGCCGCGGCGCTTCGATCGCGCTCGAACCTGCCAACACCGCCTACGAGGTGCGCATCCTGCCGCCCAACCGCGTGCGTATTCAGGGCAAGCTGGTCGGATTGTTCCGCAGATACTGATCCGCCCCGTTCGTCCCCGCGCAAGCGGGGACCCAGAGTCCACCGAACGGTTTTGCATTTTTGGTTCCGGATTCCGCTTGCGCGGGAATGAGCGGCAACATTTTACTGATCCGCCTCCAGATCCTCCACCCGCGGCGTCGCGTCGCGCGGCGCATTGCGTGAGGCCGCGGTCGGCTTGACTGCAACAGTAGATTTGGCTGCATCATCGGTCGCCGCGCTCGTTCGCGCCGAGCGTGCCCATGGCCGGTCAAAATTCGCCGCGCGCGCCGCTTCGAGCACGAAGCCTTTGCCGTCCGCGCGCAACGTAAGCGCGCCGCGCTGGCGCCAAAGCTTTCGACCGATCACCATGGCGGCGCACTCGGACGGCGGATCGCGCGTCGCCACCATCACCGCCGCGCGCCGGCAATCTTCCTCGAAGGCCTCCGGCGAAAGCGCGTAGGAAACCAGCCGGCCGTCGGCGAGCTTGCCGACGCACCCGGAGGGATCGCAGGCAATGCCGGCGCCGAGCTTCGGATCCCGCTCGTTACGGCCGTCGGCGTCGGCCGCGAGCCACTCCTTGATGGTGAAAGTATCGCCGCCGTTGCGATGAAACGCGAGCCTGCCGTCGGCGCCGCGCACCGCGAAAGCGCGCCCGTCGCTCGCGACCAGGATGTCGGGGCGCGGCGTGCGCGCCGCAACGACGATCGCCAACGCGACGAAAAGCACGCCGCTCCAGCGCAAAGGTGTCTTGAGGAGGCCGATCAGCAATAGCCCCGCTGTCGCAAGCAAAAGCGTCCCGGTGCCGAACGATGTCACGCGCCCGAACGCACCCGGCAGGCCGGCGACCCAAAGCGCCACCGCATCCATCCATTCGATGCCGTACCCCATCTGCCGCCAGAATTCGGCGTCGAAGCCGAACGGAATCGCGAGCACGCCGAGGATACCCATCGGCATCACCCAGGCGGAGACGACCGGCATCGCGAGCAGGTTGGAAAGCACGCCATACGGAGCAAGACGGTGGAAGTGGTAAGCCGCGTAAGGCGTGGTGGCGAGGCCGGCGATCAGTGAGGCCAGCACCAGGCCGATCGCCTCATTGACGCCCCACAATGCCGCGCGCGCGTGCAACGGCGAATCCCTGCCCGCCCGCATCGTCGGCAGACCGTGCGAATAGGCGGCGATCAGCGCCAGCGTCGCGGCAAACGACATCTGGAAACTCGGATGCACCACCGCTTCCGGCGCCAACAGCAGCACCACCAGCGCGGCGATGGTGACCGTGCGCAACGTCAGGATCGGCCGGTCGAGCATGGTCCCGACCAACACGATGGCTATCATAATGAAGGAGCGCTGCGTCGCCACTTCGGCGCCGGAGAGGACGAGATAGAAAGCGGTGACCAGCAAGGCGGCGAAAGCCGACCATTTTTTCACTGGCGCGCGGTCGGCCAATCCGGGAATCAGCGCCAGCAGCGCACGCAGCACGAAAAACACGACGCCCGCCACCACCGCCATGTGATAGCCGGAGATCGACAGAACGTGACCGATACCGGACACGAACATCGCGTCGTAGACATTCGGCGCAATCGCGTCGCGCTTGCCGGTAATCAGCGCTGAGGCGATTGAGCCGACATCGCCCTTCAGCACCGAGCGGATGCGGAAGTCGATCGCATCGCGCAGGTTTTGAATGGCAGCATCGGCGCGCAGCCGCAGGCCGGCCGCAGCCGGCGGCGTGACAATCTTGACGGCGCCGTGCACGAAGCCGGAAGCGCCGAGCCGTTGAAAGAACAGATCGCGGGCAAAATCATAACTGCCCGGCCGCAACGGCTGTAGCGGCGGCTGCAACTGCGCCTTGACCTCGACGAAGGCGCCGGCCGGCGGCGCGGTGCCACGCTTGACCGACAGCCGCACGCGCCGCGGCTTATCGCTGATCCGCGCGCCTTCGATGCGGTCGACGCGCAGAATAAAACGATCGGTCTTCTGGCTTTCCTCGCGCAACTCGACAAAGCCCGCGAGCGAAACGCTGTAGGCTGGATAGCGCAAAATCGGGTGATCGATCAGCGCGGTCTTGAGTGTCGCGGTGGCAAAGCCCGCGGCAATGCCGACAAAGCCGAGCGCGAGCACGAAGCCGAGCGGGCGGCGGCGCAACAGCACCGCGGCGACGATTGCGACGATCGCCAAGCCGGACGCCGCCCAAACCGCCGGCTCATGCTCGGCGGTGAAATAAAGGACGATGCCGGCGCCGAACGCGACCGCAAACCAAGGCAACAGCCGCCCGGCGCCGACTTCGATGGCCGCCCATTGGTAGATGCGAGCGGGGATCGCAAACTCGGACTGCGGCCAAGCGGCGCCCCACGCCCGGCGCGCTTTATCAACCGGCCAAGTTCGAGTGCGCGCCGCCCGCGCGCGAGATGCGTCGTTGTTGTCAGCCATCGCGCGCCCCCACCCGTTTGCGCGCCAATTCCCAGCACGATGCTAGCGAGGCGCAAGCGCGCTGGCGAGGGAGTTTAGCGAAAAGACCGGCGCGCTCACCCGGCAGCGGCGACCTTGGCGTAGCTGTCGCGCAAGCCGACCGTGCGGTTGAAGACCAGCCGGCTGGGCTTTGAATCCGGATCGCGGCAAAAATAGCCTTGCCGCTCGAATTGCACGGCACCCTCGGCGTTATCGGTCGCCAGCGCCGGCTCGAGGCGCGCATCGGTGAGGACTTCCAGCGACTGCGGATTGAGATCGGCGGCAAAGGCGGCGGCGTTCGGATCGGGGCGGCTGAACAGCGGATTATAGAGCCGCACTTCCGCGCGCACCGCGTCCACCGCCGAAACCCAATGCATCGTCGCCTTGACCTTACGGCCGTCCGGCGCGTTGCCGCCTTTGGTGGCGGGATCGTAGGTGCAGCGGAGCTCGGTCACCTCGCCGGCGGCGTTTTTGACGACCTCGCGGCAGGTCATGAAATAGGCGTAACGCAGCCGCACCTCGGTGCCCGGCGACAAGCGGAAAAACTTTTTCGGCGGATTCTCCATGAAGTCGTCGCGCTCGATGAACAACTCGCGGCCGAAACGAATGCGGCGCGTGCCGGCGCCGGCGTCCTCGGGATGATTGGCCGCCTCCAGCTCCTCGTGCCCTCCTTCCGGGTAGTTTTCGATCACCACTTTCAGCGGGCGCAGCACCGCCATGCGTCGTTGCGCGCGCTTGTTGAGGTGCTCGCGGATGCAAAATTCCAGCATGCCCATATCGACGACGCTGTTAGCCTTCGCAACCCCGATGCGCTTGATGAAATCGCGGATCGCCTCCGGCGGCACGCCGCGCCGGCGCAAACCGGCAAGCGTCGGCATGCGCGGATCGTCCCAGCCGCCGACATGGCCGCCGCGGACGAGTTCGGTCAGCACCCGCTTCGACAGGATGGTGTAAGTGAGGTTGAGACGCGCGAATTCGTATTGCCGCGGCTGCGACGGCACCGGCAGATTGGCAAGGAACCATTCGTAGAGCGGCCGATGGTCCTCGAATTCGAGCGTACAGACCGAGTGGGTGATGCCCTCGATGGCATCCGACTGACCGTGGGCGAAGTCGTAGCTTGGATAAATGCACCACGTCTTTCCGGTGCGCGGGTGCTCGGCATGCAGGATGCGGTAGAGCACCGGATCGCGCAGGTTGATGTTGCCCGACCCCATGTCGATCTTGGCGCGCAATGTGCGCGCGCCGTTGGGGAATTCGCCGGCGCGCATGCGGCGTAACAGATCGAGGTTTTCCTCGACGCTGCGGTTGCGATGCGGGCTTGCGGTCCCCGCCTCGGTCAACGTGCCGCGGGTGAGCCGCATTTCGTCCTGCGTCTGATCGTCGACATAGGCCTTGCCGGCCCGCATCAGGTGCTCGGCCCATTCGTACAGCCGCTCGAAATAATCCGACGCATGAAAGAGATTGTTGCCCCAGTCGAAGCCGAGCCAGCGCACATCGCGCTCAATGGCGTCGATATATTCCTGCGACTCCCGGGTTGGATTGGTGTCGTCGTAGCGCAGGTTACAGTGGCCGCCGAATTCCCCGGCGACACCGAAATTCAAGCAGATCGACTTGGCGTGGCCGATATGCAGATAACCGTTCGGCTCGGGCGGGAACCGGGTCGCGACCGCCTTGACGCGGCCGGACGCAAGGTCGGCGCGCACGATGTCGCGGATGAAATCGTGGCCGGCTTCGCGTACCGTCGCTTCCGTCATCGTCATGACTGCGTCAATGCTCGGCGCCGCAGTTACGTCGGCGGCGCGCCCGGATTGGACAAATTGGCCTTCCAGGTCAAGTCCGCAACTGAAACAAACCGCCCCGTAACTTCTCTTCGCGGATGAGTATGCTACACGAACACTTTACGGCAGCATCAGACCGGCAATGAGCGTCGTCGTCCGCTTCGCCCCCTCACCCACCGGATTCCTGCATATCGGCGGTGCGCGCACCGCGCTGTTCAATTGGCTCTATGCCCGCGGGCGCGGCGGCAAGATACTGTTGCGGATCGAGGACACCGACCGCCAGCGCTCCACCCAGGCCGCGATCGACGCCATTCTCGACGGCCTGTCATGGCTCGGCATCGCGTGGGACGGCGAGACCGTCTACCAGTTCTCGCGCGCCGCGCGGCATCGCGAGGCGGCGGAGCAGATGCTGGCAAGCGGCAACGCCTATCGCTGCTACTGCACCCAAGACGAGCTTGCGGCGATGCGCGAGAAGGCGCGCGGCGAAGGCCGCACCCGGCTCTACGACGGCCGTTGCCGCGACCGCGATCCCTCCACCGTGGCGCCGGGCACGCCGTCGGTCATCCGACTCAAGGCGCCGCTCACCGGCGAGACCGTCGTCGAGGACCAGGTCCAAGGCCGCGTGGTCTGGCAGAATGAGAACCTCGACGACCTTGTTCTGCTTCGCTCCGACGGCACGCCGACCTACATGCTCGCCGTCGTCGTCGACGATCATGACATGGCGGTGACCCATGTCATTCGCGGTGACGATCACCTGACCAATGCCGCACGGCAGAAGCAGATCTACGACGCGCTCGGCTGGCCGGTGCCGGCGATGGCGCACATTCCGCTGATCCACGGCCCGGACGGCTCGAAACTGTCGAAGCGGCACGGCGCGCTCGGCGTCGATGCTTATCGCGCCATGGGCTATCTGCCGGCGGCTTTGCGCAATTACCTGGTGCGGCTTGGCTGGAGCCACGGCGACCAGGAGATTTTTTCGACCGAGGAAATGATCGCCGCCTTCGACCTGCCGCAGATCGGCCGCTCGCCGGCGCGGTTCGATTTCGCCAAGCTCGAAAACCTCAACGGTCATTACATCCGCAGTAGCCCCGACGCGGCGCTGCTGGCCGCAATCGATCAACTCCTGCCGCATATTGCCGACGGCCCGGCCATCGCCGAAAAGCTTACGCCGCGCGTGCGCGAAGGGTTGCTCGCGGCCATGCCGAGCTTGAAGGAACGCGCCAAGACCCTGCTTGAGCTTATTGATGGGGCTAAGTTTTTATTCGCCGACCGGCCGCTTACGCTGGACCAAAAAGCGGCCGCTCTGCTAACGCCCGAGGCGAGGACGATTTTGCACGAGATCACGAGCGAACTTGCCGCGGTTGAACCATGGACAGCGGAGGGAACCGAGCGTGCAGTTCGAAATTTTGCCGAACTTAGGGGGCTGAAGCTCGGTGCGGCGGCGCAGCCGCTAAGGGCTGCGTTGACCGGTCGCACCACTTCGCCCGGAATTTTCGAGGTGATGGTGCTGCTCGGCAAGGATGAGAGCCTGCGGCGCATCGCCGACCGGTCCGGGCTGGCGTAGGGCCCCATAACAGCTTATTTCTTGCGGTGCACACAGCGTTGCGCTACGGCAGCGGAGCCGGATCGGCAGTGTGCACCAGCGTCTTCCGACTAATGCCGCGTGCACCGCACTGTGAAGGCTGTCTGACAGCGAGGATACGATCATGGACGCGAAAACCGGCGCGAACAGCAAAGCTGGCAAGCTGACGCTTGGCGACAAGAACTATTCGTTGCCGCTCTACGACGGAACGATCGGTCCGCAAGTCCTCGACGTGAGCAAGCTCTACAGCGAGACCGGCGCCTTCACCTACGATCCGGGCTTCACCTCCACCGCGAGCTGCGAATCCAAGATCACCTATATCGACGGCGATGCCGGCGTACTCCTTTATCGCGGCTATCCGATCGAAGACCTCGCCGAGCACGGCGACTTTCTCGAGACCTGCTACCTCCTGCTCTACGGCGAGTTGCCGACCGCCACGCAGAAGGAGAATTTCGACGATCGCGTGGTCCATCACACCATGGTCCACGAGCAGATGAGCCGGTTCTTCCAGGGTTTCCGCCGCGACGCCCATCCGATGGCGGTGATGGTGGCAAGCGTCGGCGCCCTGTCGGCGTTTTATCACGACTCCACCGACATCACCGATCCGACCCAGCGCATGATCGCCTCGATCCGCATGATCGCGAAATCGCCAACGCT
>Ga0307373_10010544_pt1 | contig 13568 bp, 11 predicted proteins | sample OX2MG_FD_202534 | JGI IMG/M metagenome (GOLD analysis project Ga0307373, IMG submission 202534) | Soil microbial communities from Risofladan, Vaasa, Finland - OX-2 | ecosystem: Environmental > Terrestrial > Soil > Coastal area > Acid sulfate soil | place: Finland: Risofladan, Vaasa | collected... | reverse complement strand
TAAACTTTCGAGCTCCTCTGCACCAGGTCGGTTCTCGTGCTCTGCCCCGTCACCACGGACAGTTTCAATCCCCCACGGTGACGCGGCGCGTCAGCGCCGTTATCTTGTTAAGATCTATGTGGTCTCTTCCTTCACGTGGGCGGAAATGGTGGTAATTCCCACCAACCCACCTATTGAGGAGGCGTCACGGCTGGCTCGTCGGGTCGAACAGTGCCTACCGGGCAATGGTGGGAGGTGAATCCGATTTCGACGCGCATACTCGCGTATTTGCCAAGGACGTAGCTACCATTTCACAACACTCGCCAGCGGATGGGCCTTCCTCATCGCCCGGCCCGAAAAGCAACGAGGCTGGCGATGGGCAGACCGTTTCTGGAAGCGCGCCATCCACTGGGTCAATCAACCGCTTTCGGGTTCCCGGTAGGCTGCGAGTAGCTCGGGCTATTTTCGCCGGCGGTAAATCTCAATCCACAGCGGCGAGGCTTCAATTGACTGTCGCGACCAGCATGCTCATCCTCGTCGCCAATGTGGGAAGTGGAATCGCTCTTGCGAGGACTCTTGGACCGACGGGTCGCGGCATCCTTACGGCGGCAATGCTATTCGGTGCGCTGATAGTCAGTATCGGAGGACTGGGCATTGGGGAGGCTCTAGTTTATCGATCCGGACGGGCGGGCAATGGCAAGTCTCCTGCCCTAGTCACCGCCCTATATATGGGGGCGGCGCAGAGCGTCGTCCTTATTCTGGTGGGTTGGATCATTGTGCCATTCCTCCTTCGCGGGCGCCCGCACCCCACCGCAGATCTGGCCCTTGCTTACCTGGCCATAATTCCTTTGTACCTACTGAGCCAGTACCCCCTTGCAATACTGCAAGGCCGCCTTCGTCTAGTCGAGTTCAACTTGGTCCGCGCGTCGACACCGATCTTCTATACCGCCGCCCTTTTCCTGCTTTGGCGCCTGGGCGCGATGACTGTGCAGAGGGCCCTAATTGCTTCCCTCGCTAGCTTCGGCGTTGCCTCCGCCCTCGCCTTGGGAGCGTCCGCCCGTTTTTCCACCTGGCGCGCCAGCGTCGCCGAGGCGCATCAGCTCGTCGGGTATGGCGTCAGAAGCCACATTGGCAACCTTGCCGTCATCATAGGAGCACAGCTCGACGTGCTCGTGCTTACGGCCTCGGTTTCAGCCTCGAATCTCGGTTACTATGCGGTGGCCATCAGCGCGGCAGGAATCGGGAGCCTGATCCCGACGGCAGCGAGCATCGTGCTTTTCCCAACCTTTGCAAACCAATCTGGCGAAGCAGTCCGCCGCACCCTGGCGCGCTTTCTGCTGTGGGGACTGGGTGGTGCGTTCGTCCTCGGCCCCGTCCTCGTGCTCTTGGTGCCGTGGGCAGTCGTGCCGGTCTACGGTCCCGCTTTCGCCGCGGCCGCGGCGATATCACAAATTCTTGTGCCAGGCTTTCTTCTCCGAGGCGGAAGCCTGATGCTGGTCGCGATTCTCCGTGGTTCGGGTACGCCGCTGCGTGCAAGTGTTGGCCAAATTATCGGCTTGCTTGTCCTGTTCACACTTCTGCCGATCGGCATTTCTAAGTTCGGCCCTGAGGGCGCAGCATGGGCTGTGACGATTTCCGCGGCCGCTGGGTTCATTTGGTTGCTGGTAACCGCGTTGAAGTACGGCCACATGTCCTATGGGTACGCTACCGAAATCTGGCGCTCGGACTTCGCTCGCCTCCGGCCAGCTCCTCGCTGACCCAACTTCGACCGTCGGTACCAGAAGTGGGAACTTAGGGCGATCACTCTTTTACGGACGACTGTCCGGTAATAGGGGACCAGTTCTTGTGGCCTGATCAATCTGGCCGGTTAACTCTTGGTGTCGCGAGCCAGGCGTCGAGGTAGTCCAATAGTCCGCGTGTTATCGGGCGTGCCCGGCCTAGTTGGAATCCAACCCGCCGATAATAGGTCGGTGGATTGGGCTTTCAGGGTTCTGCGACCAATCGTCAACCCACTGCTTCCCAGCCGACCGAGGGCCGTCAGAGTGATTGCTGGCCCGGCTCGGGGTTTCCGGTTGATAATCGAGCCCCGAAAAGAGAAGTACTACTGGCGCGGTGCTCATGAACCGGCCGTAACCAAAGCGATGACCCGTTTGTTGAAGCCAGGCCAAGTCTTCTGGGACATTGGTGCCCACATTGGTTACATCAGCTTAATCGGGAGTCGATTGGTCGGGTCCACAGGCCACGTCCATGCTTTCGAACCAATGCCGGCTAACGCGAAACGCCTGGGCGAGGCCGTGCGACTCAACACTATTACCAATTTAACCGTTCACCAAGTCGCCGTGAGCGACAGCGACCGCCCGGATGTGCTGCACGGAAGCGAGGCCACAAGCATGTGGAGTCTGCTCCGACAAGATCATGTCGGCGTGCCGATAATCTGCGTTACGCTCGACGCAATGTTGGCACTGCTAGGGCCCCCGAATCTGATCAAGATCGACGTGGAAGGTGCGGAGCTGGGTGTACTTATGGGTGCCGAGCGGCTGCTCTCCTTGCATCCCACTCTAATCATGGAACTACTGACGGATGCGAATCGGACTCGGGCGGAGGCTTTGCTCGCAGGACGGACATTTGAGCGCTTGGACCGTTCAAATTGGCTCGTCCGCGGCACCTAACCAGACGGCCACGTCGATCTCTCCGCGAACCCATGGCGCCATGTCATCACGGTAGGCGAGTTTATATGCGAGCCGACTAACTCCTCGACGCCGAAGTTCGCGCAAATGACGACTCGGAATAGTTAGTCAGAGTCGCATCACCATCGTCTCAGAGTCGGTGGCGACCGCGCACGAACGCGAGCAAAGGAGTTCTGGTCAGGCCATAGCGCCCTCCAACGCGATCCGAACTAGCGAGTTACCAAAGGCACGGGTGGTAGTGGCCTCATGCTCTGCGGGTCCACGGTCATTTTATGCCGCCAAGGGACTGCATCAGCCGTTATCAGACTCCACTGCGCTCAGCCCTAGCCTTAGCGACGACTTGGGCGACGGCATCAGCTATGCCAGCTGCAGTACTGTCGACGCCCCATTTGGAGACAAGCTCTAAAGACTTCTTGCCGAAGGCCCTACGCCTTGATTCATCCGCTAGGAGGCCCAAGGAAAAGGCCAGCGCGCGAGGATTGCCACTTGGAAATACGTAACCATTTCGGTCGGAAGCAACGAGGTCTTCGGCAGAGCCTACTTTGTCGCTGACGATGATTGGCAGCCCGAAGTTCATGGCCTCGTTCACGACCAACCCCCACCTCTCATGGATGGAGGGGAGGACAAGCACGTCGGCACAACCGTATGCCTGAGAGATTTCAGTCTGATTCAGGAAACCGGACACCCGTACTCCGGCCACGCTATTCGATTCGATATAGCATTCAACGTCACGGCGCAGCGGTCCATCACCTGCAAGAAGCCCGCCGAACGCACTGCCGGTCGGGTGCGCTATAGCGCTCAAGAAAGTGATCGGATCCTTTTCGCCAATGAGCTTTCCTGCTAACAAGGCCACCGGTGCCTCGTCGGGTAGCCCAAAACGACGCCGTAGTGCAGCCTTAGCTGGCAACGCAGCAGCCTGGCGCCTAAAGAAGGCATTGTCAACCGAGTACGGCGCGAAGTAAAGCCGATCGTCCGCAATCCCGTAATGCTGCCAATACCGTCGATTAGCACTCCCGATATACAGGAAGGAAATATGGCGCAGGAGTGGTGGAAGCACTAGGCGTTTCGCGAGCCGTCGATGTAGTGGCCTTGGGTCAATTAGTGTAGCGTCGTCCCGCAACAGCACCGGTATACGGTTCGCGAGCGCAACTGCAATCGCAGCGATCGATGATGGCGGTGTATAACCATGCACCCAGACGGCGTCATAGGCATCAGTCCCCAAGATTCGACGAAACGACGCGAGCATTTGTGGCAAGGCACCCGTTTTCGGGCGTGCCGCAGCGCCCGGCAGGAACGAGGACTCGAACCCCTCCAAGATGGGGACGTCCCACGCAATTGGCTGGCCGAACCCAGAGTCCATGAGCTGGCCAAGGCCCATCTTGGAGGCGAACACTACGTGCAAGTCGATATCGTGACGCGCTGATAGCGCGCGGTACAAGGGCGCAAAGTATTGGATAGGATGGGTGACGACGTGCAAGAGCCGGTACCTTGCGCCGTCGCCTAGTAACCTTGGCCGTTTTCGGTTTGCCGGCATATGCGGCACTTATTTTGCGCTCGTCAGACTCTGTTCCCGCGAACACCCCGTCTCCATTCCGTCTGCCTAGGGGCTTCCCTCTGGCAGGGTAGCATTTGCCAATAATTGTGCTGCGCAGGGCAATCAGAAGACCGACCGAAACGCTGCAGACACTTAGAACACGGCCTCTTCCCCTGAAGTGGGGTCAAGACGGTCAAGGCGAATTGTTCCGGGACCATGCATCCAGCGGGTGCATACACTCGTGCATAGAACCCTGAGGCTCGAACTCCGATGAACCAGGACCCCACCCTGAGCTCGTGCCTCTTAGTTCACCAGGGCGCCCCGGGTGGCATCGGTGAAGTAGAGAGGTTGCTCGACCGAGCTTTTGCGAGTTTCGGATGGCGTGTCACGAGCCTTCGGCGCCAACCTCGGGCGGCGACAAGCCGCCTCCGTGTTGGCCACAAGGCTCTATTCGCTCTCCAGACGCTGGTCGTGGCTGCAAGACGCCAGCCAGCCCTGATTGTGATCAGCCATCTCAACTTCGCCGTATTGGCGCTGGCCATTCGGGTGATCACTCCGAGGTCCAAGGTCGTTTATATAGCCAGTGGAATCGAGGCGTGGCAGCCTCTGGGGCCGTCGGCGATCCTCAGTCTTAAGGCTGTGAATGCAGTGTGGTGTATCAGCGATTTCACGAGAGCATCGCTTGTGCGTGAGTCCCGGATTAATCCCCGGAAACTATCTGTCTTGCCGTTAGGCCTCGCCGAAGACAAGGCTTCAGTGATTAATGAAGCAAGCCGTGGCAGGTCGGCATTGCGGACGGCCGGCTTTGACCTTCTGACGGTTAGCCGCCTCGCAACCTCGGAGCGATATAAGGGAATTGAACATGTGCTTCACTGCGTAGCCGCTCTGAAGGCCGCCGGCCACCTCGTTCGCTACAGAATCATCGGACAGGGCTCCGATCGTGATGCACTTTTGCACCTTGCTCAAGAACTTGGGGTCCTTGACGTTGTGCGCGCAGATGGTGCCGTAGACAACCGAAGGGTCGCCCAAGCGGTTGCTGAATGCGATGCTTTCGTTTTGCCAAGTGCCAAGGAGGGGTTCGGCCTTGCCCACCTCGAGGCTATGTGCGCCGGAAAGCCAGTCATTGCGGCACACGCAGGTGCAACGCCCGAGGTAGTTGATGGCGTCGGACTGCTGACTCGGTTCGCGGACTCCGAAGGCCTTGTCGATGCTGTTGAGCGCCTCATATCGGATGAGACTTACCGACGATCGGTCGGCACCGAGGCTCGCGCATTCTACCTAAAGCACTTCACGGAGTCGAAATTTGGCGAGCGAGTGCGCGAGCTAGTGGAACGCGTCTGATGTGTGGTATCGGTGGTCTGATCTCGAACGCCTCTGGCGCAACCCAAGGCAGCCTAGCTCCCGACGTGCAGAGCATGCTGGATGCGATGGTTCACCGAGGACCAGATCAGGGCGCCCTCTTAACCTTGCATGGCAGCACCAGCGTCGCAGTTCTGGGAGCGCGGCGGTTGGCCGTACAAGACCTCTCGGATGCCGGCTCGCAGCCGATGATGGATCCAGCGACCGGCAATGTCATCGTGTTCAACGGGGAGGTCTATAACTTTCAAGATCTCCGAAATCGACTTATTTCGCTGGGCGCAAGGCTCGAGTCGGGGTCTGATACTGAGGCCGTTCTGCACGGCTACCGAGAATTCGGATCCGCGATAGTCCATCAACTTCGTGGCATGTTCGCATTTGCCATCTGGGATCGGTCTCAGCAGCAACTCTTCCTCGCCCGGGACCGACTCGGGGTGAAACCTCTCTACTACCGCCGCGAACCCAACAGGATCACTTTCGCGTCCGAGGTGCGAGCGCTTCTCACAACAGATAGGGCCCCCGAGCTGAATCCAGCCGCCGTTAGATCGTTCCTGGCTTTCGGCGCAGTAAGGGAACCGACGACCATTCTTAAGGGCGTCAGGGCTTTTCCCCCAGGCTCTTCTGCATATGTGACTGCTACTAGCTTGGTACCACGTCCCTACTGGTCCCTAGGCGAGGCTTTTAGCAAGGAGAATTTAGTCTCGAGTCGCCAAGAAGCGCTTGCCGAGATCAATCGGTTGCTCAAGGAATCGATCAAGCTCAGATTGGTTAGCGACGCACCTACAGGTCTCTTCCTTAGTGGTGGCGTCGACTCGACCGTCGTCGCATGCCTTGCGGCAGTTGAGTCGCCACGCCCCATCCGGACTGTTTCGGTTGTCTTTAGCGAGCAAGGCTTCTCTGAAAAGCCTGCAATCGATCGCACCGTGGCACACCTCGGATCAGACCACACTGAAATCGAGCTTTCCGATAATGATCTCCTTCGCCTTCTGCCGTCAGCGCTGAGAAGCTACGACCAGCCAACGCTTGACGCCCTGAATACCTACGTTGTCTCGCTATACGCGCACGGCTTGGGCCTAAAGGTCGCCCTCTCAGGCATCGGTGGCGATGAGTTGTTCGGCGGCTACCCCTCGTTTCGGCAGGTGCCCCGTCTACGGGCTTTCCGTCGGGCGGTACCTCGTCCGATACTCTTTGCCAGCCTGGGTCTGGCCAGCCATCTCCCGATCCGACAAGACAGGGTTCGTAAGCTCTACCGATATATGGTTGGTGATGGATCAGGAAATACCCCCGCCGAGTTCCTTCACCGGGAGCTGTTTTCAGCCGACGAGCGAGTTGCACTTTCATCGGTGAGCTCCACGTCCACAGTGACAGACATGGGCATGGGGCAGTGGATCGCACCCGAGCTTGACGAGTTCAATGCGATTTCCTTTGCCGAAATATCGGGATATCTACTCAACACTCTGCTGCGTGACACTGACTTTGCAAGCATGGCAAGCAGCCTCGAGGTCCGTGAACCCTATTTGGATCACGAACTGGTTACAGCGGTTGCGTCTCTGCCGGGCGCCGTAAAAGCCAGCGCCACTCCCAACGCGTTACTCCGCGAAGTTGCTCGGACAAACGTCCCCAGTGCTCTCTTGCAGCCGGGCAAGCGAGGGTTCGCGTTTCCAATGGACAGATGGATGCGGGGCCAACTCCGGGAGGAAGTTGCAGACGTGCTGATGAACCCAACTGGATCGTTCGGGCTATCTGACCTTGTGTCAAACGTCGAAGTGCAGAGAACCTGGCTGGCCTTCCTTGAGCGCCGTGTCGCGTGGACACGCCCCTGGTCGCTCTATGTGCTCAAGTCATGGTGTCGAATCTGGGGACCAGCGTAGCCATGACTCCGACGCTGCGAGTTGCCCACGTAATTCCAAGCGTCAGCGCGCGCACGGGCGGACCTGCTGTGAGTGTACTGCAGCTCTCGGTGGCTCTCAGCGCCCTTGGCGTTAAGACGGAGATCTTCACTACCGATCTGGCTTCTGCCGCCTCGGCGCCAACGCTCGCTCGCTTAGGCGACACTGAACTCAACGACCTCCGCCGAAAGACGGTGATTAATGTCGCGCCGGCCAGGACACCCCTTAGGTTCGCCTACGCCCCCAGCCTCCGCAAAGAGCTAGACCGCCGGAATATGGACTTCGACGTGATTCACATCCACGGCCTATATCTGTATCCCCAATATGCTGCGTACAGAATCGCAAGGACGCGCAAGTTGCCATATGTGATCTCGATTCGAGGCATTTTGGATCGATATATGCGGAGTCGCAATCGCCTCCGCAAAGCAATTGTCGACGTCACGTGGCAGCACGCGATGCTGCGGAAAGCCGCAGCAATCCATGTCACGTCCACTGCAGAGTGCGATGCAACCTCAGATTCTGCTCCCAGAGTCCCGCGCGCGATAGTGCCAAATCCGGTCGATTGGCGAGCCTATGTGGATTTGCCTGACAAGCGTGTATTTATTGACCGCTTCCTTGGTGGCGGGTTGCCACATGTCGTTATGTACCTGGGTCGGGTGTCACACAAGAAGGGCCTCCCGGTTCTAATCGCGGCCTTCGCCCAGGTGGCGCCAAGTCATCCCGACGCGATTCTGGCGATCGTTGGACCCGACGATGAAGGCCTGTTGCCCGAGCTCCGGTCGCTCGCCGCCTCGCTTGGCGTGTCCTCCAAGAGCCGATTCGTCGACTACGTTTCCGGTCCCGAGAAGCTCGCGGCGTTGGCGTCAGCCACGGTGTGGGTGTTGCCGTCGATGACGGAGAATTTCGGCGTAGCGGTGGTCGAAGCGCTGGCGGCTGGCGTACCGGTAATCCTGTCCGAGGGCGTCGCTATCGGTGCAGAACTGGCTGCCGCTGGCGCATGCGTGGTTTGCGCTGCTACGCCTGCCGCGCTCGCAGTAGAGATCGCATCGCTGTTGGAGGACCAATTGAGGCGCGAAAGCCTTTCAAGGGCCGCCCGGCTGGCTGCTCAGCGTTTCTCCCCCGAAACCGTCGCCGAGCAAATGCTGAAGGTGTACCGAACAATTGCCATGACGAAAATAGGCTAGTTGTAGCCAAGGTTGGAGGGCACGAACGAAGCACGGCTTCCTAAGGTTGTCAGTTAGTGTTCGGAACTCTCTGGGCTCGGCTGGCTAGTCACCTGAGTCGACGTTGGATCGGCTGAAGGCCTCGAGCCCGCGCCAAATGGCCGCCGCATCTCATAAAGCTTAGCGGTTGCCAGCCATTCGTTCCAGGACGCCAGCATTGTGAAGATCATGCCCGGCCTTCCATCGAGGAACGCCCTTTTTATGAGCAGCATCCAAACGAAACGCACGAGTGGGCGAAATGGTGTTCTGTACCACACCCCTTCTTTGAGTGCCCGTCGTCGCGCCGCCCAATCGCCGCGAAAACTGCTAGGAGCTCGAACTCTACCGCGTGACTCTTTGACGCGAAGCATTTCCTCCGCTTCTAGCGTTGAGTATCGATTGAGCCGGTCGACGTATGCGGCCAGCGGACGGTGATCTTCATGGAATAGATCATTGCGCAGGTAGCCAGCTTGACCATCAAGAACAATACGCTCGTGCACGCGCCGGTCCTCGAAGCGCCCGAACCCGAGCCTTAGCAGCCGCAGATTGAAATCCGGATACCAGTACGAGTGTTTCAGCCAGCGCCCTAGAAAAATTACTCTCCGGGCCACATAGAAGCCGACCTTAGTTTCGGTCGACGATGTGGTGATGCCGGTGAGCTCCCGAGCGAGTTCGGGGGGTACGCGCTCATCTGCGTCCATCAACAAGACCCAGCGCGTCGAGATAGGAAGGTTGTCGAGCGCCCAGTTCTTTTGCTCCGCGTAGCCGGACCAGGGATGACCCACGACAATCGCGCCGCACCTGGTGGCGATCTCCGCAGTGCCATCGGACGAGCCTCCATCTACGACAAAAGACAAGTCCGCAAACTTGACACTCGCGAGGCAATGAGCCAAATTCAGCTCTTCATCCTGAGTACAGACGATGACCGTCAGATCGCTCGGCAGGTCAACCACCACCGCGGACTACTCGTGGCGAGAATCGAGGCGCATGGGGCAGCGACGATCTAGGCATCATCGCCATCACCTCCGGATCGACCCGCGATAACGGCATCCCACGTTCCTAGTAAGGCGTCGCGCTCGTAATGGTGCGTAGCGTATTCGCGCCCGGCAGAGCCGAAGCTTGCGACCAGCGACGGCTGACTCGCCAGCTCGCGCACGGCGTCAGCCAAGGCGCGAGGATCTCCCGGGGGCACGACCACGCCGCAACCAGACTTCACGACTAATCGAGCCGCCTCGCTCTCCGCGTTAACAGCGGCGATAACCGGTTTCGCGGCAGCCATATATGCAAGCAGTTTCGAGGGAGCAACGCTATCGACCACCGTCGGCTGCTGGACAAGTAACACTAAATCGGCGGCGGCGAGGGTCGCTGGGAAGTTGAGCTGGAGCGGGATGAACCGCAGATTCGTCAAGCCAAGCTCGCGTGCTCGCGCTTGCAAGGCCGAACGTTGGTTGCCGTCCCCGATTAGGGCCAGAACGACATTCTTGCCCACGAGTTCCGCCGCGGCGTCCACCACGGTGGCCAGGCCTTGCTTGGCGCCCATATTGCCTGCGTGGATCACGAGAGTCTCACCATTACTAGCACCGAAAGCGGCGCGCTGCGCCAGATCCCTTTCGACCTTAAACCTGCTGGTCTGGATCCAATTTGGCAGCAGGCGGACCTTGCTGGCGGGCACGCCCTTCTCGATTAGATTGCGGTGGAAGCCCTCACTGATGACCGTTATTGCATCCGCTCGCGCGTACACAACACGCTCGAGCCACCGGGCTGTTCGCATGGCCACTCCGTCGGCCATCATGCCTACGGCTAAGGCTGCATCCGGGACCAGGTCCTGCAAATGGAGGATGAGGCGGGCTCCGCGCAGCCGGGCAATAATCCAGCCTGTGAGTCCGAGTTGAAGGGGTGGCGAGACGGATATCACGGAGTCGATTCGCCCGAGCGTGACAGATGAGAGGAGGGATGACGCCGCAAAGGACGTGTCAAATGCAATTTGGCGAATTGCGCTGTGTCTCGCATTCGGGAGGAGGAAAGGACATCGAATAACCCTTACGCCTTTGATGCGCTGGACGAGGAACGGTCCTTTGCGGTCGAACGCGGGGTCGGTCCTCCAATGGGGATAGTACGGAAAGCTCGTGAGAACCGTAACGTCATGGCCGCCTGAGGCCAAGTGCTCCGCAAGGTCCGTGGTGTATGGTCCGATTCCCACTACTTCCGGGGCGTAGTTGATGCCGATGAGCACGATTCGCATAAGCCCTTTACGAACTCTTAACTTAACGAGCGGTCGTGGCGGACTCAGAGGGTGCGTCCAATACAGATGCGACCACCCTAGCCGGGTTGCCCGCGGCAATTGAATTGGCCGGGACGTCCCCCGAAACAACAGCGCCAGCGCCAATGACGGCGCCCTCACCGATCGAGCTACCCTTCAAGATTATCGCCTTCGCGCCCACAAACACATTCGCCCCAAGAGACACAGGACTCACCGAGACGGACTCAAGCGAATTTCGGCGGCGCGACGCGGGAGCCAAAGCGTGGTGGTCGTTGTCTGTAATCAGAGCGTCAGCCCCAATTATGCAGCCCGGGCCGATTGAGATTCGGTCGGCTGCGCATAGAGTCGCTCCACTCAATCCACACCGCTCCGCGATATCAATGCGAGCGTTACTCGTCATCGTTGAGAGAACTACTGGGTGGGCGAGGCCGAGGACATTACTTCGCGGGCTTGATCGCAGTTCGCAGCCAGCGCCGATTGTGATGGTGCTGCCGCGCCAGCGCCGCACAATGGGCGCTCCGAAGAATCTGACCCCCTTGCCGACTCGCACTCCGGCGAGTCGGCAGCTCAGGCAATGGACCGGGCCGAAGATGATGCGGCGAGCGTGCAGGGGAACATTGAATGGCGCCTCGCTGCTAAGCCGGATCACCTCTCTCACCGTAGCGAACTCTGTGGTCCCGGATCGAGGAGTCCGGGTGGCTGAATGCTAACCATACGGGTCACGACACACGCTGCAAGGCGCGGCATTAGTCAGCGGTCAGGGCCTGCTGACGTATCGAAAGCTCATGCGAGATTCCGAGATTCGCAGGTTTGGGTATCGGACACAGCCCACAAGTCTAGCTATGGGTGGGCGGCACTCCAGTGGGTAGCCACAGGGCGGCAATGTCTTGGAACGCTCCGGCTCGATTGCCCCTCTGCCCGGTCGACCGCCGTGGCTACTTGGCTACGCGAGCTCGTGCCATCAAAATGAGCCGCAAGGCGGAAGCCCATGCCCACCGATTGACGAGCCTTTCATAGGCGATGCCCGCCCGGAAGGTAATCGGATGGAACGCCAAGTAGGCGGGGTCTGGCTCGACGAGCTGTATTACGGGCATCTCAAACCCAGCCGCAGCCAGATGCCGCCTCGCGGTCGCGCGGGTGTTGATGCGATAGAACGTTGGCCAGGGCGCATGCTCATCCCGAGTTAGTCTGCGGGCTCGGTTCGCTATAAGTCGGTGGAACCATAACGGTGTATGAGATGAGATGAAAGTGACGTAATGAGCCAGATTGGTTGTCCTGAAGAGGAACTCCCCACCAGGCGCCAAAACCCGACGAATCTCTCTAAGCGTTCGTACCGGGTACTCCACGTGTTCCATCGTCCAGTCAGAGAAGGCGACATCAAATGAGGAATCAGGGAAAGGCAGCATCACTCCGTTGGTGACGAAAGCATCGTCGAGATCCGCATTGGCAAGGACTACGGCGTCAATGTCAACCCCAACGAGACGCCCTACCTTGCCCTTCAACTGGCGCCTTGGTTCTGGGGTGGGACCTGCACCGATGTTTAGGACCTTGGCCTCTCGAATGCCCTCGATCGAACCGAGCCAGGTGTAGAACAGCTTCGTGCCATCGGCAACGCGCACTCCGTCCGGCTGCCTCGGGTAGTACCGGTCATAGAGTCTGGAGACGCTGGCTTTCATTCGGCGTGGGTTTTAGCCGAGGCTAAGACTTGGAAGTACCGCTTGTGCGGGTCGGCCCGCGGTCACATAGACGGCATTGGGAGTCAGGTCAATGACGCGGTCCTGGTCGAGGCTACCGGCGGTCGAGTACGACTGGCCCGCGCCGTTGTTCCAGGTCACGCTGATCCTGTCGGCAACCGTTCCCGGCTGCTTCTGCCAGTAGACCTGGTCGACGCCCCTGGCGCTCGGGGTCCAGGGCGTGTCGTAGGTGAAGACGGCCTGACCCCGGCCGCCCCCGCAGAAGACGTCGGGCAGCCAGCCGTCGCCGGCTTGCGTGCCGGCGGGCGGAGCCGGGTTGGGATATTTCACAGCCCTCAGGTTGTCCGACACGCCGCTGGCCGAGGCCGCTACGAAGAGCCGGAAGTTGGTGCGGTAGGAGGTGCGGTCTTCGCTGCCGCACACTGTCGCGTTGCCTATATTCACTGTGACGACGTGGTGCAGGGTGTTTCCATTCTTGGTCAGGGCAATCGAGTATGAGCGCGTGATGAAGTAGTTGGTCTTGTTGCCCCAGTAGTTGGCCTCGACCTCCATCATGAAGTCGCTCGCGGATGTCGGGTTCACGGTGGCGGACCACCCCACCCGATTGATCTCGGCCTCGACGGCGGGGTTGTTGAAATAGGCCTGCAGGTGGCGCTGGGCGGCCAGGGTGTTGAGCGCGCTGATCAACGCGGGCCACTGGTCGGAGGGGAGAGAGGCCACGCGCTGCATGAGAGGGCCGGCCACGGCAGCCAGGGCCGTCTTGTGGTTGGCGCTGCCGACCACGTCCAGCTTGACGATCGTGGGCACGAAGTTGGCCGATGTAAGAGTGCCGATGCCCGGTACGGCGATCGGGCCGGTGAGCGCGAGCATCTGGGCCACGCTGTAGTAATCGATCGAGATCACGGCGTCGACGGTCCCGATGCGAGGCTGAGCGAAGTTCTCGGCGGTGGTGGCGTTGGTGGGGAAG
>Ga0307373_10010543_pt1 | contig 13568 bp, 10 predicted proteins | sample OX2MG_FD_202534 | JGI IMG/M metagenome (GOLD analysis project Ga0307373, IMG submission 202534) | Soil microbial communities from Risofladan, Vaasa, Finland - OX-2 | ecosystem: Environmental > Terrestrial > Soil > Coastal area > Acid sulfate soil | place: Finland: Risofladan, Vaasa | collected... | reverse complement strand
GCCCCATTTCTGCCCATTGGGGTGGGTAAGCTCCGGCTTCGTATCGGCGGCGATGCAGTCCAGAACCGCCTGCACGGCGTCAGCCTCGGTCTTGTCCTCCTCCACCTTGGTGGCGGGATTGATCAGTTGGGCCGCACCGGTCAGCGAGGCGACGGTTATGGTGGCGATGGCGGTCCCATTGCCGGCCACGCTCGCGGCGGCCTCCGCCGCTTCCTCGGCCAGGCGCTTCTTTTCCGCCGCCGCCGCTATCCTGGCAAGCCGCTCATCCTCGGCTTTCTTCTTCTCCGCCGCCAGTTTTTCGGCATAGCGTTTGTTGTAGCCGAGCAGCCTGGTCTCCATTTTGAGAATGCCGTTGTCGAACCGATCGTTCGTCAGGCCCTTCAGTTGGTCTTCCCAGGTCAGACCCTTGTTGCCAAGTAGCCAGTCCTCCAGGTTTTTGCGGCCCGAGGGATTCTCGGTAAGCTCGCCCACCCCCACCTCAAGATCAGCCAGCCGCTTAGCGACATCCTTGGCCTGCGCCAGTCCGGCTTCGAGATCCGGCAGATTGGCGACCTGCGCCTTCCAGTCAAGGGTAGCGTGGGTCTTGAGCTTTTCCTCCAGGTAGGCTTGGGCCCGCTTATCCTTCAGACCCTCGACTCCCGTCTCGACCGACTTGAACCGCGGCTTTACGTTCTCGGCTTCATCCAACTCGGCCTTGAACGCGAGGACGCCATCGGCGACAGTCGGATCAGTCATACTATTGGTCTGATCTTCCCAGGAAAGTGCTGGGAGCTTCTTCGACTGATCCAGGAAATACTTTACCAAGATCTTATCGTCTTTGAAGGTCCGGATTCGGTCTTCAATGGCCTTGAGTTCCGCGTCAAGCGTGATCGCCTGGCCGATATCGAACTCCAGACTTGACAGTCCACCATCGACGTCCTCGGTCGGCAATAGACCCTTCACTTTTTCGGCCCAGCTCAAGCTCTCATGCTTCCCCTGCTGTATTGAGATGCGATCCTTGGTCACCGCCTTCTTGAGCCCTTTTTTCTGATCCGCCACCCCTTTCAGCCGCGCGCTTATCTCGGTGACAAGACCAGAAATGGTCATGAGCTGAGTGCGGAGGAGGCCGGCTTTTTCCGAGGCAACCTCCCATTCCTTGGCGGAAAGAGCTGTCCGATACTGGCTCTCCAGGTCGGCAACCTCGGGGGTTTTGGCATAGCCATATTTCTCCGCCGCCGCCAGGCTGGCCAGAACAGGCTCCGCGTCGGCCTCCACTTTCCGCTTCTTTTCCGCTTCCTCGGCCAAACGTTTCTTCTCCGCCGCCTCGGCCAGCCGTTTCTTCTCCGCTTCCTCGGCCAACCGCTTCTGTTCGGCTTCCCTGGCCAGCCGTTCCTTTTCAGCCTCCTCGGCCAGCCGCTTCTTCTCCGCCTCCTCGGCCAGCCGTTTCTTCTCGGCTTCCTCGGCCAATCGCTTCTTCTCGGCCTCTTCCTCAAGCCGTTTCTTCTCGGCGGCGGCTCTTTGCTCTTCCTTATCCTTGGTCACTCTCGGATCCGCCGTAACGCTCATGCTCGTCTTGAGACCCAGCATGTCGCCGCTCACGGTCGCCGTCTGCTTTGCCGATCCTGCCAGGGCGAATTGTTCCTGGCGCTTCTCGATGCGCTGCTGTTCAGCAAGCCGAGCCTCCTCGGCCCGCCGCGCTTCCTCGGCCAATCGCTCCTTCTCAGCTTCTTCCGCCAGCCGTTTCTTCTCGGCCTCCGCCGCCAGCCGCTCTTCCTCGGCCCGCCGGCGCTTGTCCGCGTCCACCGCCTTCTCGCGCAGACTTCTTGCCTCCTCAAGATGGTCGTTGATCAAGGTGCCCACCTGGACCCGATCTTTCGCCGGGACCGTGAGATCCTGATACTGGCGCACGAATGCCTGAAGGGTGGCAAAGGTCGTCTGGAGCCCCTTATCCCCTGCTTTCGCGACCATGCCGTCGATCTCGTCCAGAATGTCCCGGATCCGGTTGAAGTTCGCGACCCAGGTAACCGCGTCGGTATCGACGTTGCCGATCATGCTGCCCAACCAGCCCGAGGTGGACCGCACGAATTCCAGCCGCTGAATCGGTACCATCGCCAGGCCCCTCGGGGACGCGGCCAGGAAGCGCGGACCATCGGTCGGCGCCGCGCGCCGCTCCCCTCCGCCCGTCACATCAGGCGGGACCGGAGATTGCTCGCCCGCGGCCCGATGGGCCAGCATTCCCCGCACCGCTCGATTCCCTACCGCACGCTGCAAGGCCAGAAGATCGGCGGCCTGGATCGCGTCCGAGGGGGCGGAGCGAATCAGCTCCAGCGCCACTGCCGGACTGGCACCGCGCGCCGCTCCCGCCGGGGCCTCTTGGCCGTGCGCGCCTGGAGTGCGCGTGGGCGCCGGAGTCTTCGGTTCGCGGGCCCGATCTCTTGCCAAGGCACAACTCCATGCGGCGAGGCGGTAGAGCCAGCCCTGAGTATACTCTTGAGTTCAAGAAGGCGCAACGAAGCGGGACGGGAGATCAAGCCAGGAAACGGTGAAGGAGGGCCTCCAATTCGGCCAGATCAAAGGGCTTGTGCAGGATTGCGTCCGCCCCAGCGGCGCGCGCGTAGTGCTGACCGACAGCGGTCATGAGGATCACGGGCGGCATGATCCGTTCCGGCGTTGCCTCGGCGCCGAGCGCGGCAATAAGCGCCGCTCCATCCAGATGGGGCAACATTAAGTCGGTAATTAGGAGGATCGGCCAGTGGTCCCGTGCCAAGATCAAGCCCTCGCGCCCGTGCCGAGCCACGATGGGCAGATGGCCCGCGTCCGTCACCACTTCGGCCACGACCAGGGCAATTGATCGTTCGTCCTCGACAATCAGCACTGGGCGCTTGGCCAGTCCCGAGAGGATCCGCTCGTCGGAGGGTCTGTTCATGCGTCGGTCACCGGCTTCATGTGTGGTTCGGACGTGGGAGCGGCCCTCGAAGGGGAAGGCGTATCGGCGGGTAGCGGATGGAAGGAGGGGCCTACCTGGATGCCGTGGGGCGGCGCGATCAGAAAATCATGGATCGCGGCGTCATGGACCGAGTACCGCATTTTGAGGATGGCGAGGGTACGGCGGAGGTGTTCCCCCTCGCCCCGCTGCCGCAAAAGCAGCACGTTATCCGCCATCATCGAAATGGAATCGGCCAGGTACTCGGGGCCCTCGACCACCGTCTGGCGGCTTTCTTTGATTGCCAGTGTGGTTATCCCGCGATCCCGCAAGATGACGACCAGGGCGGCGAGATACTCATCCATCCGCCGCGCGTCTCCCGTTACCTGCGGTGCCCGCTCCAATTCCGCGATACTATCGATGACCAAGCGCCGCGCCCCGGTTCGCGCCAGGGCGGCCAGCAAATGGTCGGCCACCACGTCTGGATTGAGTTCCACCGGTGGCCAGATCAGGAAGGTAAGCGGTCCGCCAGACTCCAGAGCCGCGCGCATGGCCTCACCGTGGCCTAAAAGCTCGGCTTTGATCCCCAGTTGCCCAGCAGTCTCGCGGAAGCCGAGAAGCGTCACGGGCTCCCCAGCCCGGATTCCCGCCAGGGCGAACTGCAGGCCAAGGAGCGTCTTGCCGGCTCCCAAGCTACCCGCCAGCAAGGTCGTGGTGGCGCGCGTGATGCCTCCGCCCAGGAGCAGGTCCAGGCCGGGGATCCCGAACGGCGCGACCGCCGTCAGCCGATCGGGCGCCTGGCTGGCGACTCGGTTCGGCGTGATCGTGGCCACCCTGGCTTCGAGCCGAGGATAGACGGTCATGCCGGCGGCGTCAATGACCAGTCCATGTAGTCCCGGCAACTCGGCCCGACCGCGGACCTTGATCACTTCAATCCCGCGCCGCCGCCGCACTCCGTCCAATTGAAAATGAAGCCCCATGATCAGGTCGGCGGTCGTGGCCTCGGGAAAAAGGGTGGGGTCGCTCGGATTGGCCTCGGTGGTGATGATGGTGGTCACGGCCCGTGTACTGAGGGTGCCGCCGACATGGTAAAGGAATTGCCGCGCCGGTTGTGGGCGCGGATCGGCGTCCCGTAAAGCGCTGAACCCATCAAGCACCACCAGGCCAACCCGTGTCTCACGGGCCAGCGCGAGCAATTCGTCACCGGTGGAGGCCAATCCGTCGGGGAGGAATTGTTCGAGGCTCAGAATCCGTACGGCTCCCCCGATAAGCGCCTCGTCGAAAAAGGTGAAAGACCGAAGATGGGCGACCAACTTGCTCGGCGGCTCGGAAAAGGTGGTCAAAACGAGTACCGGCGCCCCAGCCACCGCGACGCCAAACGCCATCTGGGCGGCCAGGGTCGTCTTCCCGCTGCCGGGCGGCCCTACCACCATGATCAGGGAACCACTGGGAACTCCCCCTCCCAGGATCAGATCAAGATTGCGGATCCCCGTCGGGTTCTCCCATTGATTGGCGAACCCTTCTCCCGCCTGTGGATCATTCACGCATCCGGTTCCCTCTCTCTATAATCGTATCCGCTTGATGGTAAGGATGCGCGATCCTTCAGGGCGCCATGAGGCGATGTAGTCCAGTTTTTATGGCTGTGTCCGCCAAATAGGGGAAGTGAGCGAGCGGCGGACGGCCTACGCTACAGTCATACGTCCGCGGAAGAGCGAAAGGACTTGCAAGCCGTGGCACAGCAGATTTCCGACCTCCGAGGCACCCGTGAGGAGCGTTCACTGGGTGACTTGTTTGGTGACCTATCGCGGGAGACAAGCAATTTGATTCGCCAGGAAATGACCCTGGCCAAAGTGGAAATGACCCGAAAAGCGGCCCAGATGGGCAAGGACGCTGGTATTCTGGCGGCCGGGGGCGCTTTACTTTATGCTGGGCTGCTGGCCTTAATCGCGGCGGCGATTATCGGGCTGGCCCAGGCATGGGCGTGGTGGCTCTCGGCGCTGGTAGTCGGCGTCATAGTCGTTGGCGTGGGCGGCGTGATGGTCCTCGTGGGGCTCAAGGCCATGCGGCAGGCTGGGCTCGTGCCCACGCAGACCTTACAGACGCTGAAGGAGGATGCCCAATGGGCCAAAAACCAGATCCGCTAACCTTCGAACCCGAGAATGTGTCCTATCAGGCCGGTATGCGACCACCGATGCTGCCGGATGATGGGGGCCTCGCACCCACCGCGAAGGCGGGTTCCAACAGCCAGGCCCTGAAATCCTCGCTTGACGGGAATGAGGGCTCAATGGATCCCGCGGCAAGGTCGGCCCGCGAGGAGATCGAGCGGACGCGCGGGCAGATGAGCGACACCATTGATGAGATCTCCGAACGTCTCGATCCTCAGGTTCTAGCCCAACAAGCGAAATCCGCTGTCCGGCACGCCACGATAGGCAAGTTGGAGGATAAGGTAAGTGACGCCGCCACGATGATGCAGAATGCCGGTGCCAGGGTGCAGGGTGCGGTGAGCACCGCCGGAGACAATCTGGGTGGCGCGGCGAATCGGGTCCGGGACGCCGCGGCTCCGGCTGCCGAGGCCACCAGTGGGACCGCCCAAAGGGTTGGCGCCATGGCAGTCCGCACCGGTCGGTCCTGGGCGGTGATAATCCGGGCCCATCCCCTTCCGGCCGCCGCCATCGGCTTCGGATTGGGATGTTTGGTATCTCTCGGCGTCCAGAAGCTTCGTGAACCGGAAACGGTCAATACGGACTTCTGTTCAAGCAGAGTCCTGTAAGCCCTGCCAACTTTGGAGCCGAGCATCCGCTGACAAGCTCCCTGTTACCGAGAACACATTTGTATTCTCGGTAACAGGGCTTGGCTAATCATTTTCCTAGCACCTGGCGTAATACCTGGGGTGGCGTGCTCGCCGCCACCGTGGTGATGGAGTGACCACTATGTTCCGGCGTTATTTACTTGGGCTGATTCTCTGTCTCACGCTCACCACGGCGTGCACCGCGCCGATGATCTCTCCCCCTGCTCATGCGGCAGCGGCACAAATTATCCATGTTGATGGGCCGGCCGCCCACCCGGCCGCATTCCTCGACAAGACTCGTGTGGTTCTGCATCTGGCGGTGGCCTATGGCGTTTTTCACCACTGGGTCTACAAGCCGTTCCGTGCGGGAGACATCTCTATCCATCATCCGGTTAAGCTCGTGAAGGCGGGCCTGGCCCTGCTGTTTGCCGTGCATGAGATCAAGGTAGCGTACGGCATCACCAGCACTTCGAGTTCACCTACCTTGCGAAAGCTGAATTCCGTCCTCAGCCTTAGCATCAAGAAGTTCACCTCCATTGGCGATCGGTTCCATAAAGATCCAGCCAGCCTGACGAGCAACGTCGTTTCCGGCAACATCAACGATCTGAACAATCAGGTCAACCAGTCAAACGCGATTATGTCTGTCCCCGACGCGCCGGTATCCCAGCTTGGTACCTTCTCGTAAAGCCCGCAAGAAGACACATACCGCCGGTGCGCGCCACGCCCCGGCGGCTTGCTAACGATCTTGAGCCGGTCCCAAGCTTGTCAGCGCGTTCGAAGCTATCTTTCCAACTGGCTCTCAGCCACGAAGTGGCGCCATCCACGGCCACGGAAACCCTTGCCGCGTGATGTCTTTCGATTGGTTAGGGCTTGTTGACACATTTCCGGTTACCGATTAGCCTAATATGGATTAGGCTAATCGGTAACCGGAATGGTATTTGCATGGCGCCGTTTATCGGTCGAGAGCAGGAGTCGCGATGGCTTCAGGATGGCTGGGATTCCCGTCGTCCGCAATTTCGTGTCCTCTTTGGCCGGCGTCGCGTAGGAAAATCCGCCCTTCTCGATCACTTTGCCCGCGGATCGCGCGCTTTCCTCATTCACCGCTGCCCGTTAGGGCCAAAGTCTTTCCCATAGTTGGACCGTGGGCCGAGCCAGGCATCGATGGCGTAGCCACGCCGCTCCCAGTATCCGGGGACGAGGTCGGCGGCCAGGGTGATCCTGTCCACCCACTTGATATTCTTGAACCCATACATCTCGGCGATCACCAGGCGCAGGGGATAACCCTGCTCGTGGGAAAGCGGCTGGTCGTTCAGCTTGTAGGCGAGCAGGACGTCGGGGAGATTCGCTTGATCCAAGCTCAGGCTTTCGCTATAGCTGCCGTCGGCTGAGTGGAAGAGGACAAAGGAGGCGGCAGGTAGCGGGCCGACCAGGGCCAGGAGATCGCGTAAGCGGATGCCCGTCCACGCCACTCCCGGCACCGACCACCCGGTCACGCAATGGTACTCGCGGACCAGACGCACCGCCGGCATGGTCAGGAGATCAGCCAGGCTCAGGGTCCGCGGGCGGCGAACCAGTCCCTCCACGCGGAGACGAAAGTCGGCGGGAGACAGGATGGGCACGCCGCTGGTGGTGTAGATCTGGAAACCATTCTCGGTGAAGGCACCGGCGATCAAGCTGAGTCCGGGCGCGCCTCGGAGGTCTACGGCGAGCCCGGTCATGCCCGCCGCCATGGCGGCCAGGAACACCCGGCGCCCCATGTGCAGGGGCGCGTGAGCCGGGAGGCACGGGAGCCGGTCAGTGGCCCCGGTCGCTAAACGGGTCGAGTGCATCGCGGAGCCCATCGCCCAGGAGATTCACGCTGAGCACGGTAATCAGGATCATCAGCCCAGGATAGATCGTCTCCCAGGGCGCTTGGGCCTGGGAGGAGAGGCCGTCGGCCAGCATACTGCCCCAACTGGAGGTAGGGGGCTGCACGCCAAAACCGAAGAAGCTGAGCACTGATTCGAGGATGATATTGTTCCCCACCAGCAGGGTGGCGTTGACCACGATGGGGGCGATGGCATTGGGGAGCAGATGACGCAGAATGATCCCCGCCGGGCTGACTCCCATGGCGTGCGCCGCCTGGATGAACTCTCGTTCCTTGAGCGAGAGGAGTTCGCCGCGGACCAGGCGGGCGATATAGGTCCAGCTGACCGCCATGATGATCAGCACGATCATCAGGATGCTTTGCGCCCCCTGCACACCGGCAATGAAGGCGCTGAGCACGAAGAGGAGCAGATAGAGCGGGAACGAGAGCACTACATCGGTCAGCCGCATGATCAGGTTATCGACCCAGCCGCCGAAGTAGCCGGCCAGGGCGCCCAGGAAGGTGCCGATCGCGATCGCCGTGATCATGGAGGTGAAACCGATCAGAAGCGAGATCCGGCCCCCGAATAAGACCCGGCTGAGCATGTCTCGCCCGCTGAAATCGCTGCCGAGCCAATGCGCGGACGAGGGCGCGCCATTGAAGGCCGCGAAGTCCATGGCGTTAGGACCGTATGGGGCGAGCAAGGGAGCGAAGATGGCGCTCATGGTAAGGAAGAGGAGCAACACGGCCGCCACCATGGCCAGCTTGTGCTTGCGGAACCGCTGCCAGGTGAGCCCGGCCAGCGTATGAGAGCGCACGTCAAGTTGTGCCTCCAGCAAGCTTTGCGGCGAGCCGTCGGCGGGCGCCAGGGAGGGAATCATCTCGGAGCTATTCATGAGTAGCGGATCCTTGGGTCCAGGAACCCATAAATAATGTCGGCGATGATATTGCAGGCGACCACGCTGACGGCCGACAGCACCATCATGGCCATCAGAACCGGGTAGTCGCGGCTCTCCAGGGAATCGAAGAACAGGCGGCCCAACCCTGGCCAGGAGAAGATCGTCTCGGTGATCACCGCTCCTCCGAAGATGCTGCTGAGGTCCAGCGCCACCACGGTCACCAGGGGGATCAGGGCATTGCGGAAGGCATGTTTCAGTACCACGCGGATACGGCGGAGGCCCTTGGCGCGGGCGGTACGAAGATAGTCCTGATGCAGCACCTCCAGCATGCTGGACCGGAGATAGCGGCTCCAGGAGGCGATAAAGGCGAAGGAGAGCACCAGGACCGGCAGCACCAGATGATGCACGCTGTCAATGAACGAGGAGGGCTGACCCTCGGTTTGCATATCCCCCGTGGGGAACCAATTATGCTGGATCGAGAGAAACAGTACCAGCATCTCGGCGAACCAGAAGACCGGCATCGAGATGCCCGTGTACGAGAGCACGGTGAAAAGATAATCGATAATCGAGTATTGCTTGACGGCGGCGATAATCCCCAGGGGAATAGCCACCAGAAGGGCGACCAGGAAGGAGATACCCAGCAATTCCAGGCTGTTCGGCAGCCGATCACCGATTGTGGTGATCACCGGTTGCCCGTCCTTGAAGGTGTTGCCGAAGTCGAAGTGGACCATGCCCCAGAGCCACTTCACGTATTGGATGGGGAGAGGCTGATCGAGGCCGAGGGCCACCACCATATCGTGCCGGGCCTGCTCGGACATGCGCGGACTGAAGGCCACTTGCTCGGGGCCGCCGGGAATCAAATGCAGGAGCCCGAATAGGGCAATGCTGATCACCAGCAAGAGTGGAATCGCCTGCAGGAGGCGCCGCGCGATATAGGTGCCCACGTTCTCCCATCCTCACGGCGGGGAGATGGGCGGCTTCTATGAAGCCGCCCATCTCGCGTCCCGCATGGGTATTAGCTCTTGTACCAGTCCTGGGTGTTCCAGCATTCCCCGCTATAAGGTCCGGGCATGTAATTGTGCAGCGAATTGCTGTACTCGTAGATGTTCGGGGGGTCGTAGTACCAGAGCGACGGCAGTTGGTCGTGCATGACCTGCTGCATCTTGCTGAAGATCACCTTACGTTGCGACTGATCCGCCGTGCTTTCTTCCTGCGCGATCAGTTTGTCGTAGGTTGGATTGATATACCAGCCCCAGTTCCCGCCGTGCGGAGGAACCTGGCTGCTAGCGAACGCATTGTAGATGGAGATGTCGGGGTCGTAGTAGGCGTTGTTCTCGAACTCTCCGATGTCATACTGCCCGCTCGGGAGGATCGAGCCAAAGTAGGTATCGGCCGGGTAGTTGATGATCCGAAGGTCGATCCCAAGCTGCTGATAATCGGTGAGAGCAATCAACTCGTCCTGTGCCCGCCAGTTATTCCGGGCCGTGGTGCTATAGCGCAGGGAAAGCGTCTTGCCGTTCTTGTGCCGGCGCCCATCGGCGCCCATCTTCCAGCCAGCGGCGTCAAGCAGTTGGCCGGCTTTCACCGGGTCATAGGGATAGGGCTTGATCGAAGGGTCAAAGCTGAAGAGTGACGGCATCTCATCGCTGGCCAGAGGAATGGCTCCATGCCAGACGTCCGCGGCCATGGCCTGTCGGTTGAGGCCGTACTCGAGCGCCTGTCGCACTCGCACGTCCTGCAAGATCGGATTCTTCAAATTCAGCAGTCCCTGCTCGACATTGGGCGCCAGTCCCGGCACGTAGGTATAGCCGCTGATATGTTCCAGCGTGTTGGCCTGCGACACGTCCAGGAACCAACTGGCATCGATCTCATGCGCGCTCAGGGCGTTGGTGATCGCCACCTGATCGGGGATGATGCGGAAGATCAGCTTCGAGAGGTACGGCTTTCCCGGCTGATAGTAGTGGGGATTCGGCACCTCGGTGATGTTGTCCCCCGGCTTCCGCGACTGAATGATGAAGGGTCCACTATCTACCGTCGGTTGAAAGGTGAATTTGCTGGTATTCAGCTGCTTCGCGGTCATGCTGCTCAAGATATGGGCGGGCATGGGGAAGTATTGGTCCGCCCAGTCGGCCACGAATGAGATGGAGGGTGCGCTGAGATGGAAGGTGATCGACAGATTGTCGGCGGAAACGGTGGTGCTCTTGATCTGGGCCAGGCCAACGTTGGTATTGATGATCAGGTCCTTATTGACCCAGGTCTTCCAGGAATAGTCCACGTCGCGGGCGTCCAGCGGCTGGCCGTCGGACCACAGAAGACCGGGGCGAAGCTTGAAGGTATAGGTCTTCAGATCCTTCGAAATTTGACCGTTAGCCACGGTGGGAATGTCCGCCGCCAGGCCCGCGAAGAGTACACCCTTGTTGTCGGTATAGAACAACGGAGAGAAGAGCGTGGTGTCCACGTTAACCGCGTAGGTCATCGAACTGGTATTGGGGATCAGCCGGTCGGGCTCCTCGTACAGCCCGTCGATCATCGTTCCGCCCTTAACCGGGCCCGAGAGGCGGGCGGCATGAGTACTGGAATGCGAGGCCATCGGCAGCACCCCGCCCGCTACCAGCAGGCCGGCTACCGCAAGGGGGCCGAGAATCCGCGTCGGTTTCAAGCTCGGGTTCCCTTCGCTACCACGATTTTACGCCATCATTTGGCTACACGATACAGCGTGAGCATCCCAGCGATCTCCAGACGACACCTGCCAACCGGATGATCCGGGGCCGAAACGATCACCTCCCTACAATTAGGCCCAACCTGATCGCCGAGAGCCGGAGGTTCCGTGACTGTAACCTGGATGATAGGCTTCCACCCCGCCAATCGAGCGGCGCCTACCGGATCCCCTCTGGTCAAGAGGCTGCTTGGCAGTGTAGGATTGGTGCCCAATGCCTGTCAAATACTTTACAGTGGCAGGTGTGCCCACCATCGGGACAGTAGGTCCTTTTAGGACTGATCTTTATCCACAAATCAGACGCTCCCGCCGCGGACTTCCCCCGCGAGAGAGAAACGAGGGTAATGATCAGGCGGCTCACCAGGTTTGGCCCGTCAATTCGCCCAGTCGCTCAGGAATTCACCTCGTGAGGGATGGCGGAGCTTACGCAGGGCGCGCATCTCCAGTTGACGGATCCGCTCCCGCGTCACCCGCATGATGCGGCCAATCTCCTCCAGGGTGTGCGTTTCCCCGTCGTGCAGGCCAAAGCGGAGGCGGATCACCATTTGTTCACGGGGAGAAAGGGTAGCCAGCGCCTCGTTCAGTTGGCGGGTAAGCTGGTCTCTCGCCATGGTGTCGGAGGGGGATCCGGCGGTGGGATCCACAATGAAATCGCCCAGCAGATTGTCGTCTTCATTCCCTACTGGGGTCTCCAGCGACACCGGTTCCTGGGCCGCCCGAAGCAGTTCCAGGGCTTTCCGCGGCGAGAGGCCCACGCGGGAGGCTACTTCCTCGACCCGTGGTTCCCGCCCCAGACTCTGTTCCAGGGTTTGTGCTTCCCGCAAGTAGCGATGATGCAGCTCGACCATATGCACCGGCATCCGGATGGTGCGGCTCTGATCGGCGATAGCTCGCAACATCGCCTGGCGAATCCACCAGGTGGCATAGGTACTGAAGCGGAAGCCTCGGGCGTGGTCGAATTTCTCGGCTGCCCGCATCAAGCCAATGCTGCCCTCCTGGATCAAGTCAAGGAGCGGGACACCGCGCCAGATGTACTTTTTGCCAATGCTCACCACCAGGCGCAAGTTGGCCTCCACCAGGCGGCGCCGGCTCGCTTCTCCCTCGGCGATCACGGCATCATCAACGCGCCAGTCACTCAGCAACTGCTGGGCCGCCGCGTCGGGCAGCCGCGCGATGCGCGCCAGGCTCAGCGCCAGGGCGCTTGCCGGCATACCCGCCTCGCGCTCTCCCCACAGCAGAGCCGCTTCGGCGGATCCGTAGTGGAGGACGGCAAGCAGTTCGCGCGCGGGCTCGGCCAGGGGCAAAACCACCCCTTGCAGACGCACCAGAACCTCGCCGTCATCCGTCCGCGCGCTGTCCTTCTCGCCTTCCCAGTCCGCGTCGTCCTCTTCGGCCGTCGCCTCTGAACGCTCCAACCGGCGAAGCGGTTGTTTGTCCACGATAATGGCCGCGCGTAGGCGCTCCAACAGCAAAGTAGCCAGCTCGGAAGCGGTCCCACAGGTAACGGCAAGCCCAATCAAGGCGCCGGTCACCGCCGGATCATTCTCGCCTACCCGCCGCAGCAGTTCGGCCAGGGTCTGGAGGGGGGTGCCGCCCTCCAGACCCAGCCATCCCTGAACGGTAGCACCTTGCCCACCCAGCCCAACCTGGCTTTCGAGCAGCAGTTGGACCAGTGATTGGGCCGCGTGTTCGAGGATGATCGGCTCGCACCCAAGAAGCGGAGCCCAGGCAACCGCGCACCGCGCCAGGACGCTTTCGTCGCGCGCAAGCCACCGCAGGCGAATGGCCATGGCCAACCAATTCCGCGCCTGATCGCTCGCGGCGGCCGCCGCTCGCACCGCCGCCGCCAACCGGATCTCTTCTCGGGATGACAACAGCGGCACGCCGCCTATCTCGCGTAGATACAGGCGCACCATATCGTCCAGCTGGACCTCTTGCGGGCCGCGGGATTCCCCCTCCAAGATCCGGGGCGCGGGCGCCGGCGGCGCGGGGAAGATCTTCGGTTCCGGGGAATCCATGCGTACGAGTGAAACGGGCGCGACCGGGCAAGTCATCGGCATTTCCTTACTCTTTCGTGAAACGACGGGAACCGCGAACGCTGCTATTCCTCATAAACGCGGGCCACGAGCTTTTTGGCGGCACGGGCGGCCCCGTGCCAGTATGACTGCCTAAGATGAGACGGGAATGAGATAGCCCCTCATCGTAGGCGGGACCTCCCTGCTTGACCGGCCCCGGCACGCCGGGGATACTACCCACGGAGGACGCGGCGGCGCCGGAGACCCGAGCATCCCTCCTGGGAGCGGGCGCTCCGCGACGATAAGGGGGCGGTTGACCACCATGGCCGGGGGACTCGACGTTCGTGAGCTCGCGCGCTCCTGTCGGGAGGAGACCGATCGTTACCTCCGCGGCGAACCATT
>Ga0307373_10010542_pt1 | contig 13568 bp, 10 predicted proteins | sample OX2MG_FD_202534 | JGI IMG/M metagenome (GOLD analysis project Ga0307373, IMG submission 202534) | Soil microbial communities from Risofladan, Vaasa, Finland - OX-2 | ecosystem: Environmental > Terrestrial > Soil > Coastal area > Acid sulfate soil | place: Finland: Risofladan, Vaasa | collected... | reverse complement strand
TGGCGCGGAACTGGTGCAGACACCGCTGCGCGACGGCGCATTCGATCTCGCGGCAATGGCCCATGCGGTGACGAAGCGGACGAAAGTCATTTACATAGCCAACCCCAACAACCCCACCGGACGCATGGTGACCGCCGGCGACATGGACCGGTTTCTCGACGCCCTGCCGCCCCGGGTGCTGGTGGTGATCGATGAGGCTTATTACGAATACGTCCGCCAGCCGGATTATTCCCGCTCCCTCGATTACGTCCGAAGCGGCAGGAACGTGCTGGTGCTGCGCACCTTCTCCAAGGTGTACGGTCTGGCGGGCCTGCGGCTGGGATACGGCATGGGAAATCCCGACCTGATCGAGGCGCTCAACCGCCTGCGTTCTCCCTTCAACGCCAACAGCCTGGCGCAGACCGCCGGGCTGGCCGCGCTTGCCGATCGCGATCACGTGGCGCACTCCGTGGAATCGAACACCCGAGAAATGAAGTTTGTGACGGAAGAACTGACCCTTGCCGGCGTTCGTTACACGCCCTCCGTCGGAAACTTCCTGCTGGTCGATACGGGCCGGGACTGCGAGGATGACTTTATCCGCCTGATGCACGAAGGGGTGATTGTCCGGCCGATGAAACTTTACGGCTTTCCAACCTCGCTGCGGGTGACGATCGGAAAGCACGAGGATAACGAAAAGTTTCTGGAGGGCCTTGCTCGCGCGGCCAGGATATCCACGCGAGGAATAAAGCGGTAAACTTATGCGATAAGGGAAACAAAAGGGACGGACTCAAGGCCCGCTCATTTCTAAGGTTGGGAGTCAGCCATGTCAGACCCGATTCTAACTATTCTTGAGACCTGCAAAACTCTGGCCGTCGTCGGCCTGTCTTCCAACCCTGCGCGGCCCAGCCACGGGGTAAGCTCCTACATGAAGTCCCACGGCTACCGCATCATTCCCGTCAACCCCAACGAAGAGTCCGTGCTGGACGAAAAGTGCTACCCTGCGCTCGATGAGGTTCCGGAAAGTTTTGATGCGGTCGTGATCTTCCGCCGTTCGGAGTTTGTGCCGGAAGTTGTGGAGAGCGCCATCCGCAAAGGCGCGAAGGTCATCTGGATGCAGGAAGGCGTTCAGCACGAAGAAGCCGCCCGGCGTGCTCGCGAAGCCGGGCTCGAAGTTGTCCAGAATCGCTGCATCCTCAAAGAACACGCCAAGCACTTTGTGTGCGAAGGAATTTAAGGCTGGCCGTCACGGACACGCTGCCTGCAGAGAGGAGATTTGCATGAGCGATAAAGGTCTCGAGATGCTGCACCAATTGTTCGGCAAGGAAAGGGCCGCTGAAGTCCGGCATGCGTGGTCCAATCTTTCGCCGGATTTCGCCAACATGGTCACGGATTTCGTTGCCGGCGAGGTCTGGTCCCGCCCCAACCTGGACCTCAAGACTCGAAGCCTGATCACGGTTTCGGCGCTCGCGGCGATGGGCCGAACCAACGCGCTTCGCTTGAATATCGAAATGGCGCTCAACAACGGCGCCACGCGCAGCGAAATCCTGGAAACGATTCTCCAGATGGCGCCCTACGCGGGCTTTCCAGCGTGCTGGGACGCCCTGATTATCGCCAATGAAGTCTTCAGCGGGAGACCAGCGGGCAAACTTCAGTCCGGGATCTGAGCCTGGTTTGCAACCGCAGAGCCGGCGCGCCGCGACTTCCTCAGCAGGCGTTCCCGCCGGTGTGAGAACCGTTCCAGGCAGGAATGGGAGCCGGAGTTTCGCTGAAGGTGCTGGAAGGCTGCTTCGGCAAATTCCAGGGCCTTGTTTGCGTCGCGCTCGCGATGCTCGTAATAGATCGCAAGCTCTTCGTAAGCCTCAACCGTATAACGCGCCCCGTGATGAACGACTTTCATCCAGACTTCAACGGCCTCCTGATACCGGCGCTCCCTCTTATGCTGGGCGGCAAGATGCCACAAAGCCTGGGGCTCAACTGACTCCGGCAGGCCGCGGGCGAGCGCCTGCTGGCAGGTTGTTTTGGCCAGTTCGGAGGCTCCGGCGCGCTCCAGAACACGGCTCAGGCTGAACAGATCGCGGCTGTCGCAATTTTCGTCGTCGCCGGCCTTCGCAATAGCCTGCCCCACTTCAACGGTCAGTGCGGCAAGCGTCACGATGTCAAGCGCGTTGTGAAAAAAGACGGGCTGCAGGCCTTTCGCGCTCCTCGTTCGAAGGTAATCAAAATAAATTTGCGGGATCTCGGACCCCGGAACGTCGCCATTCCGCGCGATACCCAGAAGCTCCCGCTCCAGATTTTTAAGCTGGCAGCTTTCAAGCCTCAGTTTCCACAAACGCCGCGCCGGATGCAGCAGGTCCAGGTGAACGAGCCGCGCAAAAGGCGACCGCATGCGGGCCAGCGTGTAGCGCGTCTCAAGCAGCGGCACATCGAAACTCTTGCCGTTAAAAGTCACCAGAAGCTGATAGGGTTCGAGCGCCTCTGCCAGCGCGGCCAGGGCGGCCTTTTCTTCCGTAAAATCCCGCAGAAAGAATTGCCGCACCCGGAATCCTGATCCATCGGCCGCGCCGATACCAATCAGAAAAGCGCACGTCCCGGTGCCGCCGGCAAGCCCCGTGGTTTCCGTATCCAGATAGACCACCGAAGAAGGCGGCGGGATGTCTGCGCCCTTCACAAACAATTCCAGCGGGGCCAGATCCGCGTGGGCCACGTCGCCGACGCGCAACTTGCCGTACGGCCTGCCGAAAGGCAGAGTCTCACTGGCAAGAAAGTACTGCCCCTGGTCGTTGCTGCAAACCTCGCCTTCAATGTAATGCTCAACGCCGTGCGGCACGCGCTGGGCGGCCACTCTTTGGGGCCGCTGCTCAAGCCGCCGCAGGTATTCAAGCTGGCGCTCGAGCGCGTCCTCGCGCAGCGTCTTGCCCGCCGCCTGCTTCAGTTCACGAAGTTTTTCTTCCAGTTTCATGGCTTTAAAGGTTGCACAAAAAGGTCGGGCGTCATGCTGAGCATAGCGAAGCATCTGCTGCACTTTCCCGAAAACGGATGAGGCAGATCCTTCGCTTCGCTCAGGATGACAAGCGTAGGTTTCATCATGATGGCCCCAGGATACTGCTCAAAATTGCCAGCGCCACTTCTTTGCCCTTCTCCCCAACCTCGCCGGCCGGACCCACGCAGGAAGGACAGCCGGACGCGCAAGGGCAATTGGAGATCAGCCGCTGCGTGTTTTCCAGCAAGCTCGCGCTCAGCCGGAACAGCGGCTCGCTGAATCCGATGCCTCCGGGATACTTGTCATAGAGGTAGATATTCGGCTCAAAGATTTTCACCTGCACCACCGGCTGGCCTGCGGGCGATGGCGGAGTTTCATCCTCATCCACGATCTCCAGATTTTCCCCGACCGCCACGCCCAGATCGCGCGCATCGCACATCATCAGCAGCGTCCCGATCGCCTGCAACGCGTGGGCAAGTCCCTGCACGCCGTTCAGCCGGTCATCCCGCGTGTAGGGCATGGCATCCAGCACCGCCTGCGGAACAGTCAGCCAGAACGCCGTGGTGTGCATCTCCTGTTCGGGCAGTTCCAGCTCGCCGGAACCCACGTTCTGCATGGTGTGGAATTTGATCTTCTTGAATCCGACGACTTGCGTGTTGACCCGAACCTCGCCGTGATTTTTGATGGCCGGCCCCGCCGCCGCTGAGTCAAAATTCTCCAAAATCTTGATCTTGGTGTAGGAAATCGCGTCGGTATAATATTCGGAATCGCACTGGCGCACGTAGGCTTTGCGCTCTTTATAATCCAGCCGCTCCACGTGATACTGCTGGCCGTTCTGGAGGTAGATGGCCTTCTCGTGCACGGTGGTCAGCGCGCTTGAAAAATCCACCTCGCCAATAATGCGCGGTTCGCCGGTGATATCGACGATGACAAAATTGTCCGAAGAGACGGACCGCAGGCTAATCGCGTCGGCGGGGTAACTTTCAGAGACCCAGTGCCAGCCGTCGCCGGCCTTGTGAAGAAATCCGAGTTCTTCAAGATGCCCGCAGAGCAGCTTCAGATCGAGATCGCCGAATTTCTCTTCTTCTTTCAACGGAAGCTCAAAGGCGGCGCACTTCAGGTGGTTGAGCAGAATCGTGAGATTGTCCGGATTCACGTAGCCGTGCTCGGGCGAGTGATCGAAAAAGTAATCCGGGTTCTGCACGATGAATTGGTCGAGCGGCGCGCTGGAGGCCACCAGCAGCGCGGCCGAACTGCCTTCGCGGCGTCCCGCCCTGCCCGCGCGCTGCCACGTGGAAGCAATCGTTCCCGGATAACCGGCCATCACCGCAACGTCCAGGCTGCCGATGTCGATTCCAAGCTCCAGCGCGTTGGTGGCGATAACGCCCAGCAACCGTCCCTCGCGCAGGTCGCGTTCAATTTCACGCCGTTCGAGCGGCAGATAGCCTCCCCGGTATCCGCGAACCACATTCGGCCCCACCGGGCGCCGGGCGAAATCTTCCTTCAGGTAGGTCACCAGAACTTCCGTTGCCAGGCGTGAATTCGCAAATACGATGGTTTCGAGTCCCCGCAGCATGAAAACTTTTGCCAGGCGGCGGGTTTCATTCAGGTAAGACCTGCGAATCCCGAGCTGCGGATTAACCACCGGCGGATTGTAGAGCACAAAGAACTTTTCGCCTGCGGGCGCGCCGTTGTCATCCACCAGGGTAATGTCCTGCTCGATGATGCGCGTGGCCAGCTCTGCCGGATTGGCGATGGTCGCTGAGGTACAGATGAATTGCGGCTTGCTCCCGTAAAATTCCGCGATGCGCTTCAGCCGCCGGATCACATCGGCCAGATGGCTGCCAAACACGCCGCGGTAGTAATGCAGCTCATCGATAACCACGTAGCGAAGATTTTCAAACAGCCGCTCCCATTGGGTGTGGTGCGGCAGGATGCCTGCATGGAGCATGTCCGGATTCGTCATCACCAGGTTCGCCCGGGCCCGGATGGCTTTGCGCGCGTCCTGGGGAGTGTCACCGTCATAGGTAAAGGTGCGGAGATCATCACCCAGCTTTTCCGTCCAGCGGTTCAACTCCACCAATTGATCCTGCGCCAGGGCCTTGGTTGGGAAAAGATAGAGGGCCCGCGCATCCGGGTTCTCAGCCAGCGTGCTCAGGATCGGCAGGTTGTAACAGAGCGTCTTGCCCGAAGCCGTGGGAGTGACAACCACCACATTCTTCCCTTCGTGCGCCAGGCGCGCCGCAACCGCCTGATGCGAGTAGAGGCTTTCGACGCCTCTTGACTTGAGGGCCTGCACCACGCGGTCGGGAAGAAAGTCAGGAAACGGCTGAACACGGGCTTCCAGCGCCGGATAACGCCGCACGGCCGTCACGCCACCCTCCCGCCGGGAACCTTTGAAGCTGTTTTGGATTTCCTCAACCACCGTCTCGATCGAGGCGGCGTCCCGGGATCGGCCCAGGAGTTCATTGGCCTGCGGAATCAATTTTGTTTCTGACGGAACTTTCATGTCGCCTCTCTCACCCAAACGCGGGGCGGGCGTATTCGCCTTTTGTTCGCTTATCCTATCATACCTCCGCGCAGGCGCCCAACAGAAAACTCGGAGCCTTGGCGCAGCCGCCCGGGCATGAAGCCCTGGGCACGGCACGGCTGCCGACACCAGGCAGGCGCGGCAGCACGATGATCCCTGCGCTCCGGGGGTCGAAGCCGTGGCGGAAGGATGTGAGCCTGATAAAAGGCCATTGAGCTTTTCTCCTCTCGGCATTGACATTGCCGCTTTGAATTTTAATAATAACGGGCGGGATTGCGGGAGCGGAAAGAGGTACCCTAGATAGAAGGGGATTATCCCCCCGAGGAGCGGAATGGCGACTATTACTTCAGCCTACGAGTCACCCAAGCTATCGAAAGACGCGCTCATTCACGCCTATCGCGTCATGTACCTGTCGCGAAAGATCGACGACAAGGAAATCCAGCTCAAACGCCAGAACCGTGCCTACTTTCAGATCAGCGGCGTTGGGCACGAGGCCATCCAGGTAGCGGCGGCCATGCATTTAAAGCCGGGGGTTGACTGGTTTTACCCTTATTACCGGGACCGGGCTTTCTGCCTGCAGCTGGGCCTGACGGCGCTCGACATGCTGCTGGCAACCGTTGGCGCCAAGGATGATCCGAGTTCGGGCGGACGGCAGATGCCTTCGCACTGGAGTTCGAAGGCTCTTCACATCGTTTCAGGCTCCAGCCCCACCGGCACCCAGATTTTGCAGGCGGTGGGCGCCGCGGAAACCACCCGGTATTTTTCCCGCGTCCCGGAAGCCGCTGAGCTGGCTTCCAGCTTTCATGCCGACGAAATCGCGTTTACCTCTTTGGGTGATGGCGCATCGAGCGAAGGCGAGTTCTGGGAATCCTTGAACTACGCCTGCCTCCGCCAGTTGCCGGTGCTTTACGTTGTGGAAGACAACGGGTATGCCATCTCCGTTCCGGTAGACGATCAAACCGCCGGAGGAAGTATTTCCAGGCTGATCAAGGATTTTCCCGGACTCCTGACCGTGGAATGCGACGGAACGGACTTCTTGGAGAGTTACGAGGCGGCCGGGAAAGCTGTTGCCTACGTGCGCAAGCAAAGAAAGCCCGCCCTCATTCATGCCCATGTGACCCGGCCTTATTCCCATTCCATGTCGGACGACGAAAAGGCGTATAAACCGGATGAAGTCCGGCAAGAAGAGGCCAGGCACGACCCGGTGCAAAGGCTTGCGCGCCACCTGCTGGAAGAAGGGCTCGCGACAGAAACAGAATTAAAGTCGCTCGAAGCCGAGGTCGCTCAGGAGATTCAAGAGGCGGTCGACAAGGCCCTCGATGCCGCGCCCCCTGACCCCGAGAGCCTGATGGACTTTCTTTATTCACCGACGGTTGATCCCACTTCGGAGAGGTTTGACCATCCCGCAAAGCTGCACGGTGAACCCAAAACCATGGTGGATCTTCTGAACGCCTGCCTGCGAGATGAGATGGCGCGCGACCCGCGCGTGGTGGTCTACGGCGAAGATGTCGCCGATTGCAGCCACGAGAATGATCTGGCCCGCCTTAAAGGCAAGGGAGGGGTCTTCAAGGTCACCCACGGCCTGCAGCGGCAATTTGGCAGCGCCCGCTGTTTCAACGCCCCCATCGCAGAGGCCAGCATCACGGGCCGGGCCATGGGCATGGCGACGCGCGGGCTGAAGCCTGTGGTGGAAGTGCAGTTTTTTGACTATATCTGGCCGGCGGTCATGCAGATGCGCGATGAGGTGTCCACGCTGCGCTGGAGATCGAACAATGTGTTCTCCTGTCCGATGGTCCTCCGGGCGCCCATCGGAGGTTATCTGACCGGCGGCTCCATTTATCACAGCCAGTCGGGCGAATCGATTTTCACCCACATGCCGGGCTGGCGGGTGGTGATGCCCTCGAGCGCCCTTGACGCGAACGGGCTGCTCCGCACGGCCATCCGTTCGGACGACCCGGTCCTGTTTCTCGAGCCCAAACACCTTTACCGGCAGACCTACAACCGCGCCCCCTACCCCGGACCCGACTATATGATTCCGTTCGGCAAGGCAAAGTTCGTGCGCGAAGGAAGCGACCTGACCATTGTCACCTACGGCTCACTCGTCCAGCGCTCGTTCCAGGCCTCCAAGGAGCTTGAAAAGGAAGGGATCAGCGCCGAAATTCTCGACCTGCGTTCCCTGCAGCCCTATGACTGGGAACTCATCAGCGCCTCCGTGAAAAAGACCAACCGCGTCCTGGTCGTTCATGAAGACTGCATCTCCTGGGGCTACGGCGCTGAAATCGCCGCTCGCATCGCGGACGAACTCTTCGAATTTCTGGACGCACCCGTCCGGCGCGTGGCGGCCAAAGACGTCTTTGTGCCTTACCACCCGATCCTGGAGGACGCCACCCTGCCCCAGTCCGCGGATGTCATCAAAGCAGCAAGAGATTTGGTGGCTTATTAAGGAAGCGGCCGGCAACCGCAGCGGTTGCGGGAAAGCGGCCAACCGTTCGAAACCGGCGGCACAGGGATCAGGAGAAAACGGAAGTTGGACTGAAAGCGGACGCTGGGAATCAACCCACTCCCAGCTCATCGATTTTTTCCAGCGGAGTTCCGCATCGGCGGCAAATCACCGCGGCGCAATCCCCGCACACCAGCGGGTCGTTAACTTTGATCTTGCAGGAAGGGCAGTAAAGAGGTTCGGATTCGGTGTCTTCAAAATTTTCCATCAGTTCACTCCGAGAGTTGATTTACGCGGGAGCGCAGCCGGTAAAAGTCTTATTGTAATGGATTCATGATCCTCCGGAGAAATTCCTGAATCTCCATCTGAAGATCGTCCAGCTTCCCCGTCAGAAAGTGATCGGCATCCTCCACGAACCGCAACCGTTTCGGCTCTTTCAGTGAGGAAAACAGATTTTCCATTTTCTCTCGCGAGCCGAAGGTGTCCCGCGTTCCCTGAACCAGCAATTTGGGCTTTCGAACCGCCTGAAGAAAGTGGAAATTTGAGGAATTAACCGGGAGGCCTATGCCCACCAGTGAGTTGACCCGCGCATCCGCCGACCCTACGGCCAATGCGACGACGGACCCGAATGAAAATCCCATCATGGCGACGGGCATCTGCGGAAATCGCCTCACCAGATAATCCAGCGCGGCGCGAGCGTCATCGCGCTCGCCGATGCCGTCCGCATGCGCTCCTTCGCTTTGGCCCACACCTCGGAAATTAAAACGAAGCACCGGCACCTCCAGGTAGGTGGCCGCTTTGGCTGCTCTGAAGACAACCTTGTTGTGCAGGGTGCCGCCATAAAGCGGATGGGGATGGCAGACGATGGCAAGCTGGCGCGGCGCCCACTCGGGACTCCATTCAAGCAGCGCTTCAAGGTTTCCTGCCGGCCCGGAAAGGGTAAGACGCTCGATCTTCGTGGCAGCCTCCGCTTCAAGAGTATCTTCAGATGATCCTGGCTCAAAACCTGTCACAATATGCATTGTCGGCCCCTTCTGTCAACTTCGGGTTTCCACCCCAGGCGGATCAAGATCCCCGCCGGGCACCCCGCTCTCCTGCCTCCATGTCATCCACCGGCCCCGGCGGCCATCAGGATCGCCATGTGGAATTTCGCCCCCTGGCTTGCTGGTGAGTCCCGAAAACGCCTCCATTCGGCCCCATGCGGTTGTAAACTACATGGGGAGATTTTTGGATTGCTCATGGAGTGCGGAAGGTTGCGGCGCGGGGGAACGACGATCATGCCAGGCGGTGGCCTGATAGGGATTGCAAAATAGAGTGACAACAAATGTTGTAGCGGCGGTCTGCGACCGCCGGTTTTTCGGCGCTCACAGAGCGCCGCTACAGAAGATGAACGTCACCCTCTTTTGCAATCCTCAATAAGTTCGTTTTCTGATTCGGGAGGGACCCATTAAGACGAAGTCTATTATCATCGTTTCATTCGTTATTCTGGCCGCGGGCATTGGCGCATACTTTCACTGGTTCCCCGGTTCCAGGTCCGGAACTCCCATGCAGGTGGAGTATGTAATGTCACCTTCACTCGATCTGCTGGACAGCCCTGCGGTGGTCCACAAAGTGATCGGCGTCCTGAAGTACGGTGACCGGGTTGATGTTATGAAAACGGAAGGGACCTGGGCAAAAGTTCAAGCGGGTGACGGCGGCCAGGGCTGGGTGATTACGCAGGAACTGATGCCGTCAAAAACGTATGAGGATGGACAAAAACTCCTCCATCAGCTCTCCAGCAGGCAGGTCCAGGCGGCCGGGCACGCGGTGCTGGCCGCCAACCTTCGTCTTGAGCCCGGCCGTGACGGTCCGGAACTCGGCATGTTGGCGCAAGACCAGACTCTGGACGTTTTTGATCGCCGTATGATCGCAAGAAAGACGGCCGGCAGCGGAGCGGGGCAACCGGCTTCTTCCACGCCCGTCCCCGATGTCTGGTATCTGGTGCGTTCCGGCTCGCGCGCCGGCTGGGTGTTGGGCCGCCTGGTCACGCTCGATATTCCCCAGGGGATTTCTCAGTATGCGGCAAATTACAATACGGTCGCCTGGTTTGTTCTGAATACCGTCCGGGATGGGGACAGCAACGTGCCGCAGTATCTGGTGGCCGACCGCGAGGGTTCCGTCGGATTCGATTTTACCCACATTCGCGTGTTTACGTGGTGGGTTAAGCAGCATCATTACGTCACGTCGTATGTCCAAAGCGGCCTGAAGGGGGTCTTCCCAATCCGGACGGAGAACCTCGGGAACACTCCGTATTTTCGTCTGCGGCTTGTGGACGACAAGGGCAACAAGTTTCAGAGCGTTTATGGGCTGTTCAATACCATCGTCCGGCCCATGGGCAGGGTGGAAGGCTGGGAAAGCAATGCCATGCCTGAGCGGAAACACCGCAGGTAGAGCTGCATTTCCGGGACCACCGCCGGCTATTCACTGCGAGGAAAGACTTTGGGCTCTCAAAATCCGCTCCGCGTTCGACCTCGGGAAATTCCCGCCACCTATCGTGTGATGCGGGCCATCGTTCGGATTTTTGTCCGGGTCTTCTTCCCCGGGCTTCGACTGATCAACCCGGAGAAGCTCGACCAGTCCGGTCCAGCCATCCTTCTCGTCACTCATCCGCGGAGCCTGCCCGTTGCACTTCTTCTTGTTGCCGCGCTCGACCGCCAGGTGCGCTGCCTCGTTCCCTCCGGGCAGTTGCGCGGTGTCCTCCGAAAGCTGGCCGGCCCGGCGCTGGGAATCCAGGCGTTCGATTCCCTCCTCGATGACCAGAACTCTTTGCTCAATCCGTGCCTGAGCGTCCTGGCAAATCAAGGAGCCATCGCGCTCTTTGCTGAACCGTTCCCGCAGGATGACGGACAGCGCGCGCCGGCCGCCGGCTTTGCCGCCAGGCTTGCCCTGGAGACCCTTCTGCAAGCGCAGGGTCAGATTCAACCGGCGATATATCCGGTTCATTGGTTCCTCGGGCCGGACCGCCGCGCATCGGAACCACTGGTCTACGTGGAGGGTCCCCTTCACGCGCATCATTTTCTGCCCAAGGTCGGCGAGGACGTGACCGAAGCTTCCCGGCGCCTGGCTGAAACCATCGAGAGCGCAATCAGTGCAAACATCTTTGGTCTTGCGGAACCGGAGCTGGAACGCTTCAGTCACGAACTGGAGGACTTGTCGCGGGAACATCTTCAGCAGCAATGGTCCCAGCGGCCAGACTGGAAACAGCGGCCGGAGGAACTCGAACTCAGCAGCTTCGCCAGGGAGTGGCTCGATCAGCAAAACCGGACGGACCCCGCACGTCTGGTGGAACTGCGTGAGTCGCTCGATGCCTACCGCGAAGCGCGGCGGCAATGCTCATTGGGACAATTGATCGTTGAGAACTCCGGTCCCTGGCAGACGTCCGTCCTTCGCGTGGCGGCAGCGTGGATCGAGACCGTGCTCGGATTTCCCATCGCTCTTTATGGCTTGCTCAACCATCTTCCTGCGGCGATCGTCCTCTCGATCAGCGGGCTGTTCAAACACTCCTCCAAGAGGGACCCTAAAGTCGAGTGGCTGCTGCGAATCTTTGTGGTTTTAAGTTTTTACACGATTCAGATTTTTCTGGTTAACTTCGGGTGGGGCCGAGCGACCGCGGGTTATTATGCCCTGACCCTGCCTGTTTCGGGCGCCTATCTTTGGCGTTATCGCTGGATTGCCCAGCATCGGGCGCGCCTGCTGTTTCTGAAGGCGCTCGAACCCGCCCGGTCGGCCCGGCTGGCGCGAAGGCGCGAGAATATCCTCGGAAGGTTTGGCCGGGAACTCGAACGCTGGCGGCAATCGCCGGGCATGCCTGGCGGGCCTTCGCCTGACCTGGCTGAATAAAGGCCGGCGCAAGATGTCTGAAGTTCCGCCACCGATTGACGCAGGACCCGGACGCCAGCCCCGGGACGGAGGCATTTTTCGCCTGCAGGAGCTCAGCTTCACTCAGCTTGAAGCGCTTGACCGCAATCGCGTGGTGGTCCTCTTCACCGTCAGCCCGCTTGAGGAGCACGGGCCCCATCTTCCTGTTGGAACCGATCTTTATACCTCGGATTCAATCAGCGGAAAACTGGCTGAGCGGATCCTTAAAGAAAAACCTGGTTGGACGGTTCTGATGGGCCCAACCCTTCCCATCGGCGCCTCCGCCTTCGACCGGGCAGGAACACTGCTGGCGCGGGCGCGCACGGTCCGCAACGTAACGCTCGATTATGGCGCGGCGCTGGCCCGCCACGGTTTCCGCTATCTTCTGGTCATGAACGGCCACGGAGGGCCGCGGCACCTTGTCGCCCTTGAAGAAGCCGCCACGGCGGTCTCAAGACGCTATAAGGTTCGAATGTTCTCCGTCAGCGGTCTGGTGCTCTGGAAATTCATGCGCGGCCGGTACACCGATCGCCTGGAAACATTTCTCGGACGCCCCTTTACGGCGGCAGAACGAGAAGCGCTTCCCGGAGACACTCATGCCGGAATGTGGGAAACCTCGCTGATCCTCCTGTCCCGGCCGGACCTGGTGAATGCAATCTATGCCGGCTTGCCAGCCGCAAGATTCAGACTGATCGACGCCCTCCGCAGGAACTACCCTTTGCAACTGGGAAACCGGATGGGCTATATTGGAACGCCTTCGGCCGCCTGCCGGGAACTGGGCGAGGCGGCACAGCGGTTGTTCCTTGAAGCCGTGTGGGAGCTGGTTCGTCCGGTTTTGGACGCTCAGAACAAGAGATGGCGGCAAACTTCTGTTCTTTACAAGGTCCCTTTTTTGCGCACGGCTTTTCCTTATCTCACTGCTGCTGCGGCGCTCGGACTGGCGGCGTGGGCGGCCATTCATTGGCTTTACTAAGACAACAAGGGGGGATTCATGGCTCTTTTCCTGACTGAAGAAGATGTTCAGGAACTCTTTCCGATGAAGCAGGCGCTCGATTGCGTCAAGGCCAGCTTCATGGCGCAGCACGCCGGCACGGCCGTCAATCGATCGCGCGAACGCCTTTTCCAGCCCGGCTTTTCTCTCCATTACATGGCAGCGGCCCTCGAGGACGAGCATCTGGCGGGCATGAAGATCTATACCATCGCATCCGGCGGGGCCCGCTTCATGGTTCTGCTGTTCGACGTCGAAACCGGCGATTTGCTGGCGGTGATGGAAGCCGACCATCTGGGCCGCATTCGCACCGGAGCAGCCAGCGGCGTGGCAACCCAATTGATGGCGCGCTCTGACGCCTCGACCGTGGGATTGATTGGCGCCGGGCGGCAGGCACGCACGCAACTGGAGGCCGTGGCCGCCGTGCGCAAAATCCAGGCGGCCCGGGTTTACGCCAGGAATGAGTCGCACCGCGTGGAGTTCTGCGAAGAGATGGCCGGCCGTCTCCCATTTCCGGTTGAGCCCGCGGCAAGTGCGGAGGAGGCAACGCGCTTTGGAGATATTGTGATCACCGCAACGAGTTCGGCCAAACCGGTGGTCAGGGGAGAATGGCTTCGTCCCGGGACTCACGTCAACGCCATCGGAGCCAACATGTCCACTCGCCGGGAACTCGATGACGCGGCCCTCGGTCAAGCCGGCATCATTGCCGTCGACTCCCGCGACCAGGCTCGCGGAGAAGCCGGCGACCTGATCC
>Ga0307373_10010537_pt1 | contig 13572 bp, 13 predicted proteins | sample OX2MG_FD_202534 | JGI IMG/M metagenome (GOLD analysis project Ga0307373, IMG submission 202534) | Soil microbial communities from Risofladan, Vaasa, Finland - OX-2 | ecosystem: Environmental > Terrestrial > Soil > Coastal area > Acid sulfate soil | place: Finland: Risofladan, Vaasa | collected... | reverse complement strand
TGCCATCCGCCCAGCTTAGGGGGGCTGTTGCTGCGACCGCCCAGCTCAGCCACATGGTCCTCTCGTGCTCGGCCAGCACCTTTGACGACCTGTACGTCCTCGAGCCGTCGCGGGGTGACGGGAAGGAGTCTCTGCTTCTCCGTGCTGGACATGCACGTTCGGAGGACGCGACGAACGAGGCGCTCGCCGGCCAGAGCAGAGCAGTCACGGTCCGGTTCATTTCGCCAGCCGACTCCCAGGAGCGAGTGCCATAGCTAGAGCGATGGAACCGTAGCCGCGGGCGGCTGGTCGATGATGAGGTGCCAACCGCTCGGCATGTCGGCCACGGGCACCTCGATGAGGATGGCCTGGTTGGCTCCGAGTGCCTCTGAGAGGACCCGAGTCAGCTCTTCTGGTGACTCCACGCGCACGCCGCGGACGCCGAATGACGATGCGAGTGCGACGAAATCTGGGTTGACGAGCTCGCTTCCGATGTAGCGGGCGTCGAATTCCTCGCGCTGTGTTCGGCGAACGTTGCCAAAGGCATTGTCATTGAACACAACTATTGCCACCGCGACCCCATGCATTCGAGCGGTCGACAGCTCCTGCAAGCTCCAGCCAAATCCGCCGTCTCCGGTCACCGAAACCACTGCCTTTGAGGGATTTGCGATCTTCGCGCCGATCGCTGTCGGGAACCCGTAACCCAAGGTGCCTTGGTAGCCAGGGGTGAGAAAGCTTCTCGGCTCGTAGACGGAGTAGGCGACGCGTGCGACGTAGCCGACCTGGGTCAGCTCGTTGACGAGAATGCCGTCTTCTGGCATGGCGGCTCGAAGCGCGCGCGCCCACGATGCCTGCGGCTCAACGGCATCCACCTGCTCCTCGGCCCAGGCTCTCGCCTGTGCAACCTCGAGTGCCCGGGAGGGTCGGCCTTCGGCTCCCGTGAGGCATTCGGCCAAGGCCGCAAGGCACAATTGCGCGTCGCCGTGTACGGCGAGCGCGGCCGAAGGCAGCATCGCGAGATGGGTTACGTCGGTGTTCACTAGGATGACCGTGGCATCGGCCGCGGTGGCAACGCGTCCGCCAGCGCTCGTAATGAATCGACTTCCGACGGCGAGCACCACGTCAGCATGTGCGAGAAGCCTTCGGCCAGCGAGACTGTTGAGCGCGAGCGGATGGCGTTCCGAGATGGCTCCACGGCCATTCGAGCTCATCACGACCGGCGCCTCGACCAGCTCGGCAAGCTTTCGAAGTTGGTCGCTTGCTCCCGAGGCGATCACGCCAGAACCGACATAGATGAGGGGGCGAGCAGCCGCTCGCAGAAGCTCGGCGGCCTTGCCGAGAAGATCTGCGTCTGGCTCGTCTCGATGTTGGAGAGCGGCCGCTTCGATGAGCTCGACATCCGCGCGACCCGCCAGCACGTCGGGGGGTAGCTCAAGCGCCACCGGCTGTGGTCTGCCGGAGCGAACTTGGGTGAACGCCTCGTGCACGAGTGTGGGGATCTCGCTCGGGCTGTGTGCCATCGCCGACCATTTGGTCAGCGATGCGACGATAGCTGACTGTTCCCGAATCTCATGAAGCAGGCCCCGTCCTTGACCGAGGTGGCGGGAGGGTATCTGCCCAATCAGTGCAACAACCGGTGAAGAGCAAGCATAGGCGGTCGACAGAGCTGCTGAGGCATTGAGGATTCCTGGTCCAGGTACGACCATGAAAACGCCGGGGCGGCCACTGCTGCGTGCGTAGCCGTCAGCCATGTAGGCGGCGCCTTGCTCGTGGCGCGCCGTGATGAAGCGAATCTGACCTGTGTGCTTGGCGAGCCCGTCCATGGCTGAGTCAAGTTGCACGCCGGGTACGCCGAAGACGTCCGTCACCTGCTCATGTGCCAGTTGCGCGGCTAGCGCCTCGCCTCCGGTCCTGTCCACCAGGTGACCTCCAAAAGTCTATACTTGATCGTTGATCGAGTTAACTCTACAGTGATCTTGCACCGGCCTACAACCAATGCACCAACGTGGCCTGGTCTAGGCGAGTAGGACCTTCGAGACGATCGTCTCAAGGCGAACGAGGGGGTAAGGAGTTGGGGAGCATGGCACAGTTAGGCGTCAGGCCTGCGAGGAGTCGCTGGGGTGGCCTTGGCAGACGAGCGGCAATGGCCGCACTTGCGGTAGGAGCGGTGACAGCCTCGGCCGGAGGCGTCGCGTCCGCAACCTCCACCGGCGCTCGCGCCGCGCACGCCAAGCGAGCAGGAGCACCCGGCTCACTGAAGCATCTCCTTCCCGCCAGCATCCGTCGAGCCGGCGTGATCGATGTCGGTGGGGCCGAGCAGAACCCGCCGATTCTCTACCTGAACATCTCAGGAAGCAAGCTCACCGGTGTGAACTATTGGCTCAGCAATGCCATGGCGAGCCTTCTCGGAGTCAAGTTCAAGTGGATCTCGGTGCAGTTCTCCGGACTCATCCCTGCATTGCAGGCCAATAGGATCGAGATGATCTTCTCCTCGATGGATGACACTGCTGTGAGGGAGCAGGTCGTCACCTTCGTCGACTACATGCAAGACGGAGCGACGTTCCAGGTCGCTACTGGGAACCCGAAGCACGTTAATGGCCTGAACGACAGCCTCTGTGGCTTGACGGTCAGCGCGCTCCAAGGCTCATTGCAGGTTGGGCTCCTGCAGAGCCAGTCGTCCGCGTGTACCTCGAGTGGTAAGCCAGCAATCACCCTTCTCGAGTACGCCGACGTCGCCGAGGCGCGTCTCGCCGTCCAGGTCGGCAAGGCTGAGGCGTTCTTTGGTTCTCTTGCCTCGGACCTGCTCTACCAGACCAGGCAGCCGAACGTCTTCAGTGTGGCGCCGGGCCCGGTCTACGGCAAGGTACCGTTGGCGATCGGTGTGCCAAAGGGCGACATGCAGCTCGCGAAGGCGATTCGCGCTGCCATCGTCGAGCTCATCCACAACGGCACCTACGCCAACGACCTGAAGCGATTTGACCTCCAAAGCGCGCAGTTCAAGCCTGGGCAGGTGGTCATTACGGGCGCCTAGCGTCCGCCCAGCGAAGCTGAGTACGCGCTCTCCCGCGCTTCTGCGAGCAGAGATCGGATAAGCCTGTGCGTCCGCGCAGTAGGTACTTTGACCCAGTGCACAGAGCACGACCAGTGGACGCGGCGTTGGAGGTGGGTGCCTCGGTGGGGGGCACCCACCTTCCCGCGCCCGACGTGGCGCTCGTCACCGTCCAGCGCCGGCGCGTCAGCCAGTGGCTCGGCGCCGTGGTAGTCGTCGTGCTATTCGTCCTCACGGTTGCCTCCATCGCGCACAACAAGAACATCGAATGGGGGGTGGTTCGCACCTATCTCAGCGCGCGCAGCGTGCTCGACGGCCTTCGCCTCACCGTCGAGCTCACGGTGCTCTCGATGATCGTCGCCGTGGCTTTTGGCACGGTCGTTGCTGTCTGCCGGCTCTCGCCGAATCCGGTCCTGTCGTGGCTCAGCTGGTTCTGGACCTGGTTCTTCCGTGGGGTCCCGCTCATCGTGCAGCTCCTCATCTGGGGAAACTTCGCGATCCTGTTCAAGCACATCGACATCGGTGTTCCCTTCACGCACCTCATCGCGGCGAGGTTCGGCACCAATGTGGTCATCACGACGTTCGTGGCCTCGATCCTCGGTCTTGGGCTCTCCGAGTCGGCCTATATGGCTGAGATCATGAGAGCTGGGATCTTGTCCGTCGAAGCCGCGCAGAGTGATGCGGCGCGCTCGCTTGGCATGACGACGCGCCAGCTCATGCGGCTCGTCATTCTTCCGCAAGCCATGCGCGTGATCGTGCCGCCGACCGGCAACGAGTTCATCAACTTGTTGAAGGCGAGCTCGCTCGTCTCGGTGATCGCAGGAGGCGAGCTCCTCACTGCGGTCGAGAACATCTCGTCGGTGAACTATCGCGTGGTCGAACTGCTCATCGTCGCGACGTTCTGGTACCTCGTGATCGTGTCGATCGCGAGCGTCAGCCAGCACTTCCTCGAGCGCCGGCTCGGAAGGAGCCAGGCATGATGCAAAGTGGTGCCCCCCAGCCATCCTCGCCGGGCGGAACCTCCGAACTGCTCCAGGTTCACGCACGTGACGTCCACAAGCGCTACTCGACAGTCGATGTGCTCAAGGGGATCGACCTCGACGTGCGCGAGGGGGAGGTGACCTGCCTGATCGGGCCGTCAGGATCAGGCAAGACAACCCTGCTGCGCTGTATCAACCATTTGGAGAAGATCGACCGTGGCCAGATCTGGGTCGGCGGCGAGCTCATGGGCTACCGGCTGCACAATGGCAAGCAGCACGAGATGCGCGAGGCCGACATAGCTCGCAAGCGAGCAACCATCGGCGTCGTATTCCAGAAGTACAACTTGTTCCCGCATATGACGGTCTTGCAGAATCTCATCCTTGCACCCGTGAAGGTGCTCGGAGAGAACCGTGATGCGGTGACGGAGAGGTCGCGACGACTGCTGGCACAGGTGGGGCTTAACGAGAAGGAAGCTGCTTATCCCCTGCAGCTCTCAGGCGGTCAGCAGCAACGCGTCGCCATCGCGCGCGCCCTCGTGATGCAGCCGAGACTTATGCTTTTCGACGAGCCCACCTCAGCGCTCGATCCTGAGCTCGTGGGCGAGGTTCTTGAGGTCATGAAGGCTCTCGCCCAGGGCGGCATGACGATGATCATCGTCACCCATGAGATCGGATTCGCCCGTGAGGTCGCGGACACGCTCGTCTTCATGGACCAGGGCAAGATCGTGGAGCTCGGCAACCCCCGTGAGATGATCACGAATCCGAAGTCGGAGCGCACCCAGGTCTTTCTCTCCCGGGTCCTGTGATGTCGTCCCGAGCGGTGGTCCCTGCAAAGCCTGGCCTTTCTGGCCGTCCGCTCCGTAGGAAGCACGAAACGGCTGTAACAGAGGAGCTTGGATGAAGATGCACGACGCGATCTACTTGAACGGGAAATGGACGAGCTCGGATGGGGACGGCACCTTGGAGGTGGTGAATGCCACCACCGAAGAGGTGATCGCGACCGTTCCGAGAGGAACGAGCTCAGACGTAGCTCGCGCGGTGGAAGCGGCAAGGTCCGCCCAGGAGGGCTGGGCGGTGGTATCGGTCGCCGAGCGAGCGGGATCGCTCCGAGAGGTCGCAGCCGGGCTTCGACTCCGAGAGCAAGAGCTGCTCGAGACGATCGTGGCAGAGGTAGGAACGACGCGCGCCTTGGCAGCGGTGATGCAGGTGGGGATCGGCATTGACACTTTTGTGGCGGCAGCTGACGATATGGAGGCGGCAGACGCAGAAGAGCGGATCGGCAACTCGCTCGTCGTGCGTGTGCCAGTTGGAGTCGCAGGGTGCATCACGCCTTGGAACTACCCCCTCTACCAGGTGTCACTGAAGGTGGGTCCCGCGTTGGCGGCGGGGTGCAGTGTCGTGCTCAAGCCAAGCGAGGTCGCGCCGTTAAGCGCGTTCATCCTCGCAGAGGTCATCGACGCTGTGGGGTTGCCGGCCGGGGTGTTCAACCTTGTGAGCGGTGACGGTCCGACCGTCGGCGAGGCAATGGTGATGCATCCCGAGGTGGATGCCGTCTCCTTTACCGGTTCGGTGCGGGCCGGGCGGCGCGTCGCTGAGCTGGCGGGTGCATCCGTCAAACGGGTGACCCTCGAGCTTGGGGGGAAGAGCCCGACGATCATTCTGCCTGGGGCTGACCTCGAGGCGGCCGTCGCGCACGGTGTGATGAGCTGCATGAACAACGCCGGCCAGACCTGTGGGGCGCTTAGCCGTATGATCGTCCTTCCTTCGATCCGTGAGCAGGTGGAACAGCTCGCCACGAACGCGGCGACCATGCTCAGACTCGGCGATCCCATGGATGAAAGCACCCGCCTCGGCCCTGTTGCCTCCGCTGCCCAGCGCGATCGAGTGCTCAGCTACATCCAACGTGGTATCGACGAGGGCGCCCAGCTTCTCACCGGTGGGCCAGAGCGCCCGAGCGGTCAGCCTCGAGGGTATTTCGTCCAGCCGACAGTCTTCACCGCAGTTGACCCATCGATGACCATTGCCCGAGAGGAGATCTTCGGGCCCGTGCTGTCGATCATGGAGGCAGCCGATGAGGATCAGGCCCTCGCGCTCGCAAACGGCACGCCCTACGCGTTGTCGGGAGCGGTCTGGGCAAGCGAAACAGCTCGCGCTCGAGCCGTGGCAGAGCGCCTGCATGCAAGCACCGTTTCCATCAACGGTGGAAGGTTCAATCCCGCGGCACCGTTCGGTGGCGCAAGACATTCTGGGTACGGCCGCGAACGTGGGCGCTTTGGCCTGGAGGAATACCTTCAGACAAAGTCATTCCAGTACTGACTCGACGAAGCGGTCGCAGAGGAGAACCCATGGATGAGGGCGGCGTCAGACCGAGGTCGAACCTAGAAAAGCTCACGCACTATGTGGCGGGAAAGAGGCCAGCGCAGGTAGCAGGCCACGAGGGGCGGGTTGCCATCAAGTTGGCGTCCAATGAGACGCCATTTCCACCACATGAAGCGGTGCTTCTCTCAGTCCAGCGTGCTGCTTCTGAGCTCAATCGTTATCCGGACATCACCTCTCGGGCAGTTACTGAGGCAATCGCGCGTCGTTATGGCCTCGAGCCCGCACAGGTGACGGTCAACACGGGCTCGGTCGCTCTCATCCACAACCTCATCGATGCGGTGGCGGGATCTGGTGATGAGGTCGTCTACGCGTGGCCGTCCTTCAATGCTTACGTCCGCGCGGTGACGATCGCTGGTGCGATCTCGGTGCAGGTCCCTTTGACCGACCACCGGCACGACCTCAAGGCGATGGCCACTGCGATCACCGAGCGCACGAAGGTCGTCATCGTCTGCAACCCGAACAACCCGACGAGCACGGTTGTGGGCGGAGATGAGCTCGAGTCGTTCCTCGATGCGATCGACTCTCGGGTGCTCGTGGTGCTCGACGAAGCCTATCGAGAGTTCGTCACCGACCCCCGCGCACGCGACGGGATCTCGCTCATGGCAGGTCGGGAGAACGTGGCCATTCTTCGTACCTTCAGCAAGGCGTTTGGGCTCGCCGGGCTTCGTCTTGGGTTCTGTGCCACGAGCCCAGCGCTCACCGACGTGCTGCGTCGACTCGTCTATCCCTTTGCAGTGTCCTCTGTCGCTCAGGCTGCAGCCATCACCTGTCTCGACAAGGCTGTGGAACAAGACCTGATGGCAAGAGTGGACTTCGTAATTCAAGAGCGCTCCCGCGTCGAAGGAGGGCTTCGGGGGCTCGGCTATGAAGTGCCCCACAGCGAGACGAACTTCGTGTGGGTGCCCGTGTCTGACGCGGCGGAGTTCGCGCAGGAGCTCGAGGCCGCTGGTGTCATCGTGCGGCCGATGGGAAGCGGCGTGCGCATCACGATTGGGACGAGCGAGGAGAATGACGCGCTCATCTCGGCAGTGCGCGAGCTGACTTCGCGCCACGCTCCCAACACAACGACCCTCGGCGAACCCACTGGAGGTTCTTCGACGTGACCACCGGCGCTGGAAACCCGCTCTGGCGTGCCGATGGGCGTGGCTTTGATCGGCTCTTTATCGCCTGCGTCACCCCGTTCGCTCACGGCAGCTACGAGGTCGACGAAGAAGCGCTCGCGACCCTGCTTCGAGAGTTCACCCAGCCGAGGCATGTCGAGGCAGGCATCGGAATCATCATCAACCCAGAGGCTGGCGAGTGCTACTACCTGTCGCCGGAGGAAAAGCGTCGGAACGTCGAGATCGCCGTGGAGATCTGCGACGAGCGGGTCCCGGTCATGGCGGGCGCGATCGCGGCCACGACCAAGGACACGGTTCGCGCAGCAATGGATGCCAAGGATGCGGGTGCGGACGGCATCTTCGTGCTCCCACCTATCGGAGCGATGGACGTCACCATCACTTGGGACGCACAGCGGTACCCTGAGGTCTGGATTGACATGGTGAAGGCAGTCGACGAGGCGGTCGATCTGCCACTCATCGCGCACCCGGTGAGCCTCTACCGAGCGCCCTACGGCGCGGGGTTTCCGCCCGAGGCGACGCTCAAGATGTGCCAGGAGATCGAGAACATCGTTGGCTGGAAGATGACCTACAACTGGGAAGGCTGGAAACAGGTGGCGGACGGCTTGCGCAGCCTCGATCGTCACGTAGCGGTCCTCGGAGCGGCGGCGCGCTGTTTTCACGAGGCACTAGCTTGTGACATCTTCGACGGTGCGGCGACTGGCTCGTTCAACTACGCCCTCGAGCCGATGCTCGATCATCTCGAGACCTACAGGAGCGGTGATCACGGAGGCGCACTCGAGCGGTGGAACGGCGGCCTACGACAGCTGCACGCCTACGTCGGCAACGATGCCTCACGTCTCCATGTGCGCTACAAAGCCGCCACTTGGTTGGCGGGAAAGATCCCGCATCCCCTAATGTGCCCGCCGATGCCGAGGCCGTCCCGAGAGGAGCTACGCGTCCTTCGGGAGCTGCTCGAGCGCGTCGGGGTGCAGGTGCTTGACGAGGCGTATGTGAGACAGGCCGCCGAGACGATGCAGCTGGGCCTTGCCTGAGGGCGCTCCGTACAGCGATTGCATAGGGGCAGTCGGCATCGCAAAGATCGCAGAGTTCTGTGTCGACCACGATGGATGTGGTTTCGAGCCGAGGTGCTGCATGAGTGGCGATGAGATCTCAGTAGAGGATCTTCCGTGGCAGCGCCTCCCAGATCGGCCACTTCTGGCGCGCCTCTACCATCCGGTGGGATCTGGGCCCTATCCCGCGGTGATCGATATCCACGGAGGCGCATGGGCCCTCGGGGATCGGATGACCGACGAGCTCATCTGCGAGAAGCTCGCTGCGTCTGGCGTCCTAGTGGCATCGATAGATTACCGAATGCCACCCGAGGCCTGCTATCCGGAGTCCGTCGCCGATGTCCATCTTGGTATCAGGTGGCTGAAGGACCACGCACGAGAGTTCGCGACCGAGCCGCACTTGGTTGGCGGGATTGGATTTTCGAGCGGAGGTCACCAGCTGATGCTCTGTGCGATGCGACCAAGCGACCTGCGATACTCGGCGCTGGCGTCGAGCAAGGAAGGCGCCGACGCGCGCTTGAATTGCGTCGTCTCGTGTTACTCGGTCCTGGACCCCCTTGCGAGGTTCCAGATGGCCCTGGCTCAGGACAAGGCGCACCTGGCGAAGGCACACCGAGCGTACTGGCCGACCGAGGCTGACATGGCTGAGGGAAATCCCCAGCGGATGCTCGAGCGGGGAGAGGTCGAGACGTTGCCCCCGGCCCTCGTGATCCAGGGCGTGAACGACGACAATCTGCCGCGGGACACAGCAGCACGGTTCGCCGAGGCGTACCGTCGTCGCGGCGGGTTTGCGCTGCTGAAGGAGTATGCCGACGCACCGCACGGCTTTATGACCAAAGATATCGACAGCCCTGCCGCAAGCGCCGCCTTCGGCGACATTGTCGACTTCATTCGGCTGCAGGTTGGCGCCCCATCAGGCTGAGGAGATGGCGAGTGCTCGCGGTCTCCCAGCCGGGAAGTTCTCTGGGACGACGCACGTGCCGCTCGGCGATGTGGACCAAGCCGTCCGCGTCGGCGACCACGCGATAGATGAGTTCGGTCTCGTCGAGGTCAACTCTCCCGCAGGTACCGGTGAGGAGGTCATTGAGCGGCGTGGCCCGAGCACTTCTACGGGCACGTCGGAGAGTTGGGCGCACCGCTCATGGTCCCCCCGACCGACTTTGTCTACGCGAAGCAGTTCGCGAGAAATAATCAAGACCTGTGGATCGGGTTTCCTGATTGATCACGCAGCGACCTTCTGAACTTCGTCGGTCGACCGCTCGATCATCATCCCCTTCTCGAACTTGACGCCGACACGCACCAGAGCGACGAGGTGCGGGGCGTTGACCGCCTGCCAGCGGTCCTGGGCGGCCTCGAGGAGCTTGAAGGCCATCGCCAACCCGGCGGCCTTGGAGCCCGGGCCCTTGGTCACCTTGGTGCGGAGGCGGACCGTGGCGAAGGTGGACTCGATCGTTATCTGGCTCTTCGGATTTCAACGGGGTCTGATGGTGGCGAGCAGCTCCCAGTTGGGCTTGTCGGCGTAGAGCAGCGAGCGGACCCGGTAGTTCCTGAAGCTGGTGAACCCGAAGGCGGCGCGCTTCACGCGCTTGATGAGGTTGTTCGCCGCCTCGGTCGGCCAGTTGCTCACTTGCGCGGCGTGCCAGGCGACGATCTGGAGCTTCCAGCGACGGAGCGTGCGACCGAGCGAACGAACCTCGATCGGGTGATCGTGACCAGGTCCCCTTGAACTGATCCATCTGGCCTGAGCCCCAGAATCTGATCCACGCACATGAGAGCCTGGCCCCGATCCGCCGGAGGTGGAGATGGGGTTCATCTATCCAACGCAGTTCCGAGATGACGCGTGTCGGCGAATGCTCGCCGGCGAACGCGTCGAGGTGCTCGCGGTCGAGCTCGGAGTCGCGGCCGCGACGCTCTATCGCTGGAAGCACCAGGCGCTCGTCGACGCAGGCCGAAAGGCTGGGATCAAGAGCTACGAACCCGACGAGCTCGCCCGGGCGCGGCGGCGGATCCACGAGCTCGAGGCTGAACTCGAAGCGGTGAAGGCGGCGAGCGCGCTCTTCAACGGCGAAGAGGTCGTCCGCCCAAAAGGCTCGGCCCGGTCGTTCGAGGCTTGATCGACCTGGGCTACTCCGAGCGCACGGCATGTCGGCTCGTGGGCCTCAACCGCTCCACCTTCCGCTACCAGCAGACGAGACACCCATCCGAGCGCGAAGTCCGCCGGGTCCTGCTCACCGACGTCATCACGGAGATCCACGCCGCTTCCCGCGCGACCTATGGCATCCGAAGAGTGCGCGCCGCGCTTTTCTACGAGCGCGGGCTCGTCGTCAACCGCAAGCTCGTCCGCAGGCTCATGGGCGAAGCCGGCCTGGCGGGCCTCCCCGGCAGGAAGAAGGGGCGCCGCAACCTCGTGCGCATCGCGACCCATGAGGACCTCGTCAACCGCAACTTCACCGCGGCGTCTCCGAACCGGCTCTGGCTGACCGACGTGACCGAGCACAACACCCGCGAGGGCACGCTGTATTGCTGTGCCGTGCTCGACCTGTTCTCGCGGCGCGTCGTCGGCTGGGCGATCGACCGACGCAACGACGCCGTGCTCGTGAACGACGCGCTGCTCATGGCGGCGCGATCGCGAGCGACGTCGCCAGAGACGATCCTGCACAGCGACCACGGTTCGGGCTTCATCTCATGGTCGTTCACCCAGAACTTGCGAAACCACAAGCTGCTCGGCTCGATGGGCACCGTCGGAGACTGCCCATTTACCGGCTATTGCGCCCGGAGCAGCGCCGATGAGTGTTACGTGCTTGATGAGCGAAGTGCGGCATGATGCTTGCATGTGGTGACGGTGGGAGTTACACATGTCGCTGTGACCGAGGACCTTCGGCTGGAGCGCACTGCTGACGGCTTTGCACTCGCCGGCGCGGGAGCTGAACGCTTCGCGTTGGTGAACGACTACCTTGCCTACCTCGTCGACCGGAACTACTCGCCGCGAACCGTTCGCGTCTACGGCTTCGGCCTGCTTGCCTTCTGCCGGTGGCTGTCGAGCGAGGACATCGATCTCGATGCCGTGACGACCGACGTGCTTCTCCGCTTCCTCGCCGCGTGCCGACAGGCGAGCGTCCCTGGGCGCCCCGGTCCGAACGTCGTCCACCTCGACGGTCGGCGTGCGGACGGCTATGCGCCGGCGACGACGAACAGCCGTCTGGCGGCGATCTCGGGGCTCTTCTCGTTCGTCTCGATGCGCGATCCCGACGCGAGGAACCCGGTGCCGAAGGGGCGGGAGGCTCGCCGACTTTCGGCCGGCGAGCGCGCAGGGCTGCTCGCCCACGTGGCACGGCGTCCCCGGCAGCGTTCTGCGCTAAGGCTTCGCGAACCACAGCGCCTGCCGCGCTCGCTCGACCGAGACGAGGTCGTCGCGCTCGTCGAGGATCTCCGGACCTGGCGGGACCGGGCGATCGCCGGGCTCCTGGTGTTCTGCGGGCTGCGCTCGGCCGAGGTGCTTGGCCTCGAGGTGCGCGACGTCGACATCGGCGGCCGGTGGCTGCGCGTCTGCGGCAAGGGCGCGAAGGAACGCCGAGTCCCGCTCGACGTCGACGTCGCCGGCGTGATCCAGACCTACCTCCTCGCGGAGCGACCCGAGACGACGTCGGCCGCGCTGTTCGTCGTCGCAAAGGGCCCGAACCGCGGCCAGCCGCTCAGCCCGGCGGGGCTCCGCACGATCTTCCGCTATCACCGGACGACATCGGGGGTCCCCGCCGGCCATCCCCATGCGCTTCGCCACACCTTCGGCACCGCGCTCGCCGAGGCCGGCATCGACCTCGCGGTGATGCAGGCGCTGCTCGGCCACGCCCACATCGACACCACTGCCCGCTACGTCCACCTCGCGCCCGCCCATGTGAAGGCCGAGTTCGATGCCGCTCGCGAACGTCAGCGCGCTCGGCGCTGAGGCACCGGCGAGGGACCTCCTCGCCGACTACCTCGCCCACCTCGCAAGAGGTGGTCGCGGTCACAGCCATTCGGAGCAGATCGCCCGGAGCTTCCTCCGGCGCTGGCCCGACCCGCAGCGCTGGGCCACCCAGCCGCTCGGGGCGCGCCTCGCCGAAGGCAAGCAGACCCTGTCGTTCCTCAGCTTCCTCATGCTCTACGGTCACCTCCGCCCGGGCTACGACTACCTCGTGTCGCGCAAGCTCTCGAGCTTCTGGCGTGAGGTTGCCGGGAGCCCGCTCGAAGCCGACATGGCGCGTTTTCGCGACGGCGCCGAAGCGGTGGGGTTCACGCCGATCCAGGCCTTCCGGGTCGCCTCGCAGTCCGTCGGGCGCCTCATGATCGAGAGCGGCAGGCCGCTTTCCGAGCTCGTGCTCTCGGACTTCGACGAGCTCAGCGAGGCCTGCCGGGCCCGCGAGCAGGCAACGGGTGCAGGCTGGAGCCACTACCGCTCGGCGCTCAACGCTGCGCATCGCGTGCTCTTCCACCTCTCGGTGATCGATCGCCCGCCGCCTCACTGGCAAGGGCCCCGGAGCCTCGAGGACCGCATGGAAGACGTGCACCCGCTCCTTCGGCCGTCGTTCGTCGCCTACCTCGAGCGCAAGTCCGGAACCTGCCACGAGAAAACCGTCTCCAGCCTCGCGACGCGCCTCGCGCACTTCGGGCGCTTCCTCGCCGGGCTCGACCCGGCGCTCACCTCCCTCGCCGGGCTCGACCGGCGCCGCCACATCGAGCCCTACATGAACGCCACGGCGAGCGCCATCAACCAGAAGAACGGCGAGGTGATCACGAGGGCGGACCAGGCGCGCCGCATCATCGCCGTGTCGAGCTTCCTCTCCGACATCACCGAGTGGGGCTGGGACGACGCCCCGGCGCGTCGGCTCGTCTTCCGCGCGGACATCCCGCGCCTTGCCCAACCGCTCCCGCGCTACCTGCCGGTCGATGCCGACCGGCGACTCTCCGACGCGCTCGAGCGCTCCGAGTTCCGCCTCGCAGCTGACGCATTGCTTCTCCAGCGAGCCTGCGGGCTGCGC
>Ga0307373_10010536_pt1 | contig 13573 bp, 15 predicted proteins | sample OX2MG_FD_202534 | JGI IMG/M metagenome (GOLD analysis project Ga0307373, IMG submission 202534) | Soil microbial communities from Risofladan, Vaasa, Finland - OX-2 | ecosystem: Environmental > Terrestrial > Soil > Coastal area > Acid sulfate soil | place: Finland: Risofladan, Vaasa | collected... | reverse complement strand
ACCAGAATTTTGAAGTCGGATCGACCTGCGTGGCGTGGGCCTTCAACGCCTCGGCGCGCACATGGGTGAACCCGGTGACGTCGATGGTCGTGGTGAACGGCTCGGTCCGCGTCATGCGCGTCAGCCACTTGTCGTCGAAGGGTGACTCGAGACCGAGCTCCACGAATTTCTCGTGGATCTGGCGGAAGCGCTCCCCCGACCACACCGAGTAGTAGAGCTTGGCCGGGGTGAACGGCGGCCCGGCCTCCGGGAAGCGGCCCGGATCACCGGCGGAGTCGAAAGCCAGAACGGAAATCTCGTGCACTCGCAGATGGTCCGGGTGCGGGTACTCGCTCTGGTCGTCGCCGTAGGTGATGATCACCTGCGGGCGCTCCCGACGGATGACCGCGACGAGGCGCTCCACCGCTTCCTCGAGTGGAGCCTGGGCGAAGGAGTCCGGCCGGAGGTTGGCCTCGGTGTCGGGCATGCCCGAGTCCCGGTAGCCGAGGAGCACGGAGTCGTCGTAGCCGATGATGTCGGTGGCGGCCTTGAGCTCGGCCATCCGGACCCGGCCGATGTCGGCCCGCACCTCGGGGGTGTCCATGGCCGGGTTGAGAATGTCGCCCTCCTCACCCCCGGTGCAACAGACCAGGACGGTGTGCACGCCCTCGGAGTGGTAGCGGGCCACGGTGGGCGCCCCCTTGGAGGCCTCGTCGTCGGGGTGCGCGTGGATGCTGAGCAGGCAAAGACGTTCGGGCACAGGGCGACCTTAGCGGCGTGCCTGAGCAGGCCCGCCCGGTGTGTCCCCTCCCCCGCTGGGCCTTATGCTCGGTGTTCATGGCAGGCACGTTCAGTCGGATACGGGACATTTTCCGATCCAAGGCCAACAAGGCCCTGGACAAGATGGAGGACCCGCGCGACACGCTGGACCTATCCTATGGGAAGCAGCTCGAGCAGCTGCAGAAGGTGCGGCGGGGCGTGGCGGACGTGGCCACGGCCCGCAAGCGCGTCGAGCTGCAGGCGCAGGGGTTGCAGAAGCAGGCGGACAAGCTGCAGGGCCAGGCCAAGGCGGCGCTCGAGCAGGGCAACGAGGACCTGGCCCGCGAGGCGCTGTCGCGCCGGGCTGCGCTGGGCGAACAGCTCACCGAGCTGAAGACCCAGCACGACCAGATCAGCGAGCAGGAGCAGAAGCTGGTCCAGACGTCACAGGAGCTGCAGATCAGGGTCGAGCGCTTCCGCACCCAGAAGGAGACGATGAAGGCCTCCTACACGGCGGCCGAAGCACAGACCAAGGTGGGTGAGGCGGTCTCGGGGATCTCGGACTCCACACGCAGCGCCGGCGCCACTATGCAGCGAGCCCAGGACAAAATTGCCGGCATGCAGGCGCGGGCCGGCGCCATCGACGAGCTGCTGGCCTCGGGCGCGCTCGACGACCTGTCGCACCCGGTCGACGACATTCAGAAGGAGCTCGACAAGGTATCGACGACCTCGCAGGTGGACAACGAGCTAGCGGCGTTGAAGGCCGAGCTGGGCACCGGTGGGGGCGCCGACTCCACGGCCGCGCTCCCGTCGGCCGATCAGGCCGGCACCGCGGGTGAGGGCGCCTGATGGCGATCTCGCGCAACATCAAGTCGGACCGCGGCCTGAACTTCCGCATGCTCATGACAGGGCTCTTCCTGGTCCTGCTCTACGGGCTCGTCGTCGGCATCCTGATCGCGGTGGGCATCTCCTACGCCCTGGTCCTGGTGATCGCCCTCGTGCTGATCTTCTGCCAGTACTGGTTCAGCGCAAAGATCGCCATGTACGCCATGCACGCCAAGGAGGTGACCCCCGAGCAAGCGCCCGAGCTGCACGGCGTCGTCGACCGTCTCTGCGCCCTGGCCGACATGCCCAAGCCGAAGGTGGGCATCGCCACCACCGACATCCCCAACGCCTTCGCCACCGGCCGCAGCCCCAAGTCCTCCGTCGTGTGCGTCACCTCCGGCCTCCTGCGCCGGCTGGACGAGCCCGAGGTGGAAGCGGTGCTCTCGCACGAGCTCTCGCACGTGGCCCACCGTGACGTCGCGGTGATGACGATCGCCAGCGGGCTTGGCATGATCGCCGGGCTGCTGACCCGGGTCCTCTTCTACTCGGACATCTTCGGCGGCGGGCGCGGGAACAACAACAACCAGAACCAGGCCGGCATCGAGCTGCTCGTGCTGCTGGTGTCGGTCGTCGTGTACTTCGTCAGCTTCCTGTTGACCATGGCGCTGTCGCGCTATCGCGAACTGGCGGCGGACCGCTCGGGCGCACTGCTCATCGGCCGTCCCTCCCTGCTCGCCTCCGCACTGGTCAAGATCACCGGGGAGATGGGGAGCATCCCGACCAAGGACCTGCGCGCCGCGGAGCCCTTCAACGCCTTCTTCTTCACCCCGGCCGTGGCCAACGGCGCTGCCCAGGGCGAGGGTGGAGGCTTCAGCTTCGGGAACCTCTTCCGCACGCACCCGACGCTCGAGAAGCGGCTGGCCCAGCTGGACGCGCTGGAGCGCCAGCTCGGCCAGGCCGGCGGCCCGGGACCCGTCTGAGCGACCGGGTGGGCCTGTTCGACACCATTCTCGGACGCTCCAGGCCGGTCCGGGCCAACCTCGACGCGCTGTTCGCCCTCCCCACTGCTGCGCTCACCCTTCAGAGCGCCGGCGGGCTGGTGACCTCGGGTCATGCCGGGGTCTGCTGGAAGCCGCCGCCGGGCCAGGCCGCGGCCGACGCCCAGAAAGAGATCTCCGAGCTCGTCGGTGACGGTTTCCGCCAGGCCGTCGACTCCTTCGACTACGGCTGGCTCCTGCTCAATGACCCGGACCTCGACGAGCTGGTGACGAAGATCCACATGGCCAACTCGACGCTGCAGGACAACGGCTGGGGCCCTCAGCTGCTGTGCTCGGCGTTCGGGTTCGTGCCGGGCGCCGACGCGCCCGACGATGCCCGCCCCTTCCGGCTCATCTATCTCTTCAAGCGGGGCACCTTCTATCCCTTCGCTCCCGTCGACGCTGGCAAGGAGCGCCGGGACACCGAGCTCGAGCTGCGCCTGCGCACGATGGTGGGAGCAGACCTGCCGGTGGAAGCCGACCTCAGCCGGTGGTTTCCCCTATGGGACATGCCGGTGGCCTGACCGTCGGTTTTGCTTTGTCACCTGGAGTTGGCGCACGTGTCCGGTGCGGCCGCCCAGGCATGCAGACTGCCGACAGAGGAACACTGGAACCGCAACCGAGGAGGCGCACTGACGTGGCAGAGACCCTTGACCGGATGATCGCGCTGGAGGGCGCTGTCAACTTTCGTGACCTGGGCGGCTACGAGGCCGGTGAGGGCATGCAGACGCGCTGGCGCACGCTCTTCCGGGCCGACGGCCTGGGCGAGCTGACCGAGGCCGACCTCTCCGTCCTCCGGGCGCTGGGCATCCGGACCGTGATCGACCTGCGCTCCGGGTCGGAGCTCGAACGCGGGCGATTCGACGTCGAGGCCCATCCGGTGGCCTTCCATCACTTCCCCTTCATCGACGAGCTCCCCGACGCACAGGACTTCGACCGCCGCCCGGGGTTGCTGGGCACGCAGTACCTGGAGATCGTGCGCGACGCCGGCGGGCAGATCCTGGCCGCGCTGGACGTCCTGGCCGCGCCCGACGCCCTCCCCGCCGTCTTCCACTGCACGGCAGGCAAGGACCGGACCGGCGTCCTCTCGGCGGTGGTGCTCTCCCTGCTGGGAGTGGACGAGCCCACAGTGGTCGCCGACTACGCGCTGAGCGGCGCCGCCATGTTGCGGCTCCGGGCCAAGCTCATTGCCAAGTATCCCGAGGGTCGGGAGACGCTCGAGAACATCGACGAGGTCTTCTCCGCCGACCCGGTGCAGATGGAGCAGCTGCTCGACCACATTGAGCTGCAGTACGGGTCCGTCGCCGCCTATGTCGACGGGCTGGGCGCGGGGCCCGGGCTCGTCGAGAGCCTGCGCGCCGCGATGCTCGAGCCGGCGGGCTAACTCAACGCTCCGTCGTCCTCGGCCCGGATGTCCGGGCGCAAGCGGTCCACGACGCCCGCCAGCGCCAGGTCCAGCAGGGTGATGCCGCGTGAGTCGTGCGTCGTGAGCACCAGACGAACGGTGTTCCACCGGATGTCGATATCGGGGTGATGGTTGGCGGCCTCGGCGGCGGCACCGATGGCGTTGACGAAAGCCAGGGCGGCGGCGAAGTCGTGCAGCTTGACCGTGGTGACCAGTTCGTCGCCCTCACGGGTCCAGTGCAATTGCTGCTCTTCGAGTTGGGCGTCCACCTCGGACAGGGTCAGCACGGGCTCCCTCATGGGTGCGTCATCTCCTCGGGCCGTACCGCGGCGTCGAACTCCTCACCTGTCAGCAGCTCGAGTTCGAGCGCCGCCTCGCGCAGCGTCTTACGCTCCTTGTGCGCCTTCTTGGCCACTTTCGCCGCGTTGTCGTAGCCGATGATCGGATTGAGGGCCGTCACCAACATCAGCGAGCTCCGGAGGTGCTGGTCGATCTGCTCATAGTCGGGCCGCAACCCCTCGACGCAGAACTCGCGGAACCCGCGGCAGGCGTCCGTCATGAGGGCGACCGACTGCAACACGTTGTAGGCGATGACCGGCTTGCACACGTTGAGCTCGAGGTTGCCCCGGCTGCCGGCGGTCGCCACCGCCATGTCGTTCCCGAGCACCTGGATCCCCACCATGATGAGCGCCTCGCTCTGGGTCGGATTCACCTTGCCCGGCATGATGGACGATCCCGGCTCGTTCTCGGGCAGCGCCAGCTCCCCCAACCCGCTCCGGGGCCCCGAACCGAGCCACCGGATGTCGTCGGCGATCTTCATCAGCGAGACGGCCAGCGTGCGCAGTGCGCCGTGGGTGAAGACCAGTGCGTCGTGGGCGGCCAGGGCGGCGAACTTGTTCGGCGCGGTGACGAAGGGCAGACCGGTGACGTCCGCGATCTGGCGGGCCACCCGGTCGCCGAACTCGGGGTGCGTGTTGAGGCCGGTGCCCACCGCGGTCCCCCCCGCCGCCAGCTCGTAGAGCCCGGGAAGCGTCTGCTCGATGCGCTCGATGTCAGCCGTCAGCTGCGCCACGTAGCCGGAGAATTCCTGCCCGAGGGTGAGGGGCACCGCGTCCATGAGGTGGGTGCGCCCGATTTTGGTGATGTCCTTGAACTCGACAGAACGGGCGTGCAACGCGTCTCGCAGGGCCCCGACCGAGCGGAGCAGTCGGAACACGATCTCCTCGGCCACCGCGATGTGCATGGCCGTCGGGAAGGTGTCGTTGGATGACTGCGACATGTTGACGTGGTCGTTGGGGTGGACAGGCTTCTTTGACCCCATGACGCCACCGCTGATCTCGATGGCACGGTTGGAAATGACCTCGTTGGCGTTCATGTTGGTCTGCGTCCCGCTGCCGGTCTGCCAGATACGCAGCGGGAACTGGTCGTCGAGATCGCCCTTGGCCACCTCACCGGCCGCCTGCTCGATGAGGCCGGCCAGAGTGTCGTCCAGCTTGCCGATATCGCGGTTGACTGCGGCCGAGGCGCCCTTGAGGATCCCGAAGGCCCTGATCAGCGGCTTGGGCATCGTCTCGACGCCGATGTCGAAGTGGTGCAGGGAGCGCTGGGTCTGTGCGCCCCAATAGCGGTCGGCGGGGACCTCGATCTCCCCCATGCTGTCGCTCTCGATACGGGTGGTCGTCACGGGCGCCAGCTTAGGACGGGCGCCTCGGGCCCTCCGGCTACGGGCGACGGGAAGTGACCTCCGTCGGCCATTGGCGCTGCTCGGGCGCCGCCTCACCGTCGAGGAGCCGGATGGCGGCCTCCCGGGTCGGCACGCCCAGCTTGCGCAGAATGGAGGACACGTGGCTCCGCACCGTGGTCGGCGAGACGAAGAGCCGCTCGGAGATTTCGGCGGTGCCGGCGCCCTTGCGCATGAGCTCGAGCACATCCCACTCGCGCCCGGTGAGCCGGGCCGCCTGTCCGTCGGGGACGCCGAGGCGGCGATGCTCGCGGTCACGGAACTCGTCGACCAGGCGGGCCACGAGGGTCCCGGGAAGCATGGCCTCGCCGGCGAGCACGCATTGCAGCGCATCGCCGATGGTCGCTTCATCCAGGCCCTTGAGCAGGTAGCCGGACGCGCCGGCCCGCAGTGCGTCGAAGAGGTCTTCGTCCTGGCGCGACACAGTGAGCATGACGACCGAGGTGTCCGGGAGGGCGCCGGTGATCTGCATGGCGGCGGCAATGCCGTTCCCCGGCATGTTGATGTCGAGCAGGCAGACGTCGGGCCTCTCCCGCTTGGCCCCTTCGACCGCCCCTACGGCGTCGGCGGCCTCCACGCAGACATGGAAGTCCCCGGTCTGCTCCAACGCGTTGCGCACCAGCGCACGGGTCCTGGCGTGGTCGTCGGCCAGCAGGACCGTGATGGGCGCGCTCATCTGAACGCCACCGCCACCCGCGTCCCCCGTTCGGGACGCGAATCGACGCTGAGCACCGCCCCCACCGAGGCCGCCCTTTCCTGCATGCTCTGAAGCCCGAAGCCGCCCGTGGCGTCATTCAGTTCGGTGTCGAACCCGCACCCATCGTCCTCGATCACGAGGCGGAGGTGCTCGTCGCGCTCGAGACTGACCCGGATGTGCTCCGAGGCACCGTGGCTGGCGGCGTTGGTGATGGCCTCCCGGACGATGCGCAGCAGGTTCTCGCGCACCTCGCCGGGCACTTCGACGTCGTCGGCCAGCTGCAGGTCCCAGGCCACGCCGAGGCGCGATCCGAGGTCCTCCACCGTTTGCGAAATGGCGTCGTCGAGCGACTGGGGCTGCGAGACCGAGAGCACGGTGATGGCCCGACGGGCCTCGTCGAGCGCCCGGTCGGCCGCTCCGGCGAGGACCCGGGCGTCCGCGGGCGCCGCCGTGCCGGCTGCGGCGCCGCGCGTCTTGCTGGCGATGAAGGCGAGCTCGTGGGCCAGGCCGTCGTGCAGCTCGCGGGCGATGCGCCGGCGCTCCTCGACGGTGGCCTGCTCTTCGAGGATGCGGTGGGCGGCCCAGTTGGAGAGGGCGAGCTCCAGGAAGTGTCCCAGGGCGACGCAGCGGTCGATGCACTCCTTCGGGATGGACGTGCCCCGGGTGGCGATGGCCAGGACGCCGTGCAGTTTGCCGTCGGGACAGACCGGGACCCAGGCGCCGTACGTGATGCCCGTGGCGTCGAAGACCGCCCGCAGCGTCGGCCCCGCCTTGTCGGGGTCGAGGGCGGCGGCCACCGGCTCGAGCGAGGCCACCGCGTCGCGCAGGCCGGGGTGTTCCACCACCGGCCAGCGGCCCTCGACGTTCGTCCCGGCGTCGTCGAGCTGGGCGTCGAGGATCACCATGCCCTCCTCGATCCGGAAGTAGGACGCCCGCACGATCTCCGACCCGACCGGCCCGGCGATACCCATGGCGAGCTGGGCCCCGAGCGCGGTGATCCGCGGCGGCTCCGACAGCTGGACCAGCTCGCAGAGGGCCGCGTTGAGCGCCTCCTCCTGCTGGAGCAACCGGGCGGACCGGGTATTCGACTCGACGAGCCGGCCGCGCAGGAGGTGGATGGCGACGGAGAGCATGGCGGCGATGGCACCCGCGAGGAACAGCCGGCGCACCAGTGTCGTCGTGTCCAGAGAAGCCGGGGACGTGACGAGGGTCACCGCCACGAGGGCACTCAGGAGGAAGGCCACGCAAGCGGCGGTCTCCCAACGCTTTCCGTAGAGGGCGACCCCCACGACCGGCACGAAGAGCAGGATCGCGAGCCCGCTTCCCATGCCGTTGGCGGCGATCATGAGGTAGCTCACCGAGGTCATGTAGAGGGCCGCTCCGACGACGAAGGTCTTCGGTGGCATGCCGCGACGGGCCAGCAGCATGACGAGCAGCACGATGATCAGCACCGTGCTGACCACGAAGGCGTAGCGGTCGGTCGGCCCCGGGGGCCAGGCCACGCTGAGTTGACCCAGCAACGCGACGACGACGAAGGGCAGGTAGCTCTTCAGGCGGTCACGCACATCGGGAGGCGGCATCCCTCACGGTATCGGCGCATAACCGGCTCGGGCTGAGCGCCTTTCGTCGTGAAAAACCCCTATCCGACCTGCACCGCAACGGAGCGGCGTGGTCCCTGTGAACAACCTCTCGGGCGCCGGCGGGCGCCGGAATCCGTCTTGTGTCCAATTGCCTCAACGTTCCTCAAGACGCCTCGGGCCGCCTCCGAAATCCCCGTTGGATCACGAAACAACTGAACCGCCCTGGAGGCGGAGAGAATGAGACTGAGGATCGTGGAGGCAAGGACGAAGGCAAGCCGATGGTCGCGCCCGGCGAAGGTCGTCTCGGCCGGAGCCGGCTGCCTCCTGGTGGCGGGAGGGGCCTATGCGGCGACCAACTGGGTCGTGGGCCTGAACGCCGGCTCGTCCGGTGAGGGACAGTCCGCCACCATCGCCAACCCGAGCATCACCGCCGTGGCCTCCCCGGCCCCGAGCAGCATCCTGTACCCGGGCGGTACCGGTGACGTGGTGGTGACCATCGCCAACCCAACTCCTACCCGGTGACCGTCACGGCGGTGAACCTCCCCACGAACACAACCCAGGCGGGTGGATTCACCACGAGTGCTTTGAGCACGGCCCAGACCGGGTGCAGCACGTCCACGAGCAGCGTTACTTGGAACTTCGCCACGGCGACCAGCGGCAGCTCCCACACCTTGTCGGCGCCCCTCACCGTGGGCGCGAGCGGGGCGGTGAACAACCCGCTCGTCGTCACACTCACCAACGACGCCCTCATGTCGTCGACCTCGCCGGCGGCGTGTGCCAACAACTTCTTTTCCATGCCTGCTCTGACCGGCATCACGGCGACCGGTGGCGCAGCCACCTCGACCACGAGCCCGGCCACCGGCGGCTGGACGAGCTAATCGCCCCCTTTGCCTCAAGGGGACCGACCGACAGCGACGAGGAGAGCCTACACATGTGCCGTAGCGCTCTTCTCGTCGCCGTCGGAATTCTCACCGCCCTGAGCCTCCTGGGGTCCTCGGGCAGCGCGTGGGGGACGCCGAACTGGATCGTCCACGTCGCCACGACTGGATCGGGCGAGGCCAAGGCCCAGGCGCTGCCGGCGGCGCCGACCCCGACCTCTGCTTGCGCGAGCCCGGCGACCGGCAAGAAGGTCACCGTGACCTGGGCCGCCGTCACGCACGCCACCGGCTACGCCATCGACCAGTCGAACACGACGGCGACCGGGACCTACACGCTCCAGACGACGGTGACCACCCTGACGTGGACCGGCGCGGCGCTGGCGACGGGGCACTACTGGTACGAGGTGATGACCAAGCTCGGCACCAACTGGGCCAGCGCCAAATCGGCGGCGACCACGCCGCGCACCATCAGCAGCACGGCCTGCTCGTAAGGCGCTAGCCCGGCGGATGGTCGTCGGGGCAGGCTCCCGGCGGGTCGTTGAAATCCGGGTCCGTCGTCCACGCCCCCTGCGACCAATTCGTTGCGGCGGGGGCCAGCCCGAAGACGTCCGTCATGTCCGTCAAGAGCGCTGCGGCGTAGCGGGCGCTGCCCTCGGGGCAGAGGTGGACGTCGTCGAGCTTGCGCACCCGGAGCCACTGGTCATTCGGCGCGTGCGGGTGGCCCTCGGGTGGGAGCCAGGCCGAGTACGTGCCGTGCAGCAGGACGGAATCGGCGAGCGGGAAGTACATGACCCGACCCGGGAACAGCGCGACCATCTTCGCTGCGATGTCGTTCCAGGCGACGACACCGGCCCGGCGCTCCTTGTTGTAGCTCGCCGTATCGGCCGGATTGGCCGCCGCAAGGTCTCCCGACTGCGGGAACTGCGTGAAGATGACACCTTCGACGCCGTTGCCCGGCGCCAACATGGTGGCGACGGCGCTTCGCAGGAGGGCGGTGTACTGCTTGGGCTGATGCAGCGCGTTGGGCGTGGTCGGCCCGTACTGGTCCCAGCTCCACGAGGCCACGATGAGCTGGGCGTGGGTCTGCTCTATGAGGCTGGGGAATGAGGTTCGCCAACTTGTCGCGGTGGTGAGCCCGAACCCCGGGATGGTCTTGGTACTCACCGTCGTTTCGCCGGTGGCCTGGAGCGCCGCCGTGATGCCGAAGGAGGCATCGTGCATGACGGAGTCGCCGATGATCATCACCCGGAGGGGGCTCGCGGGCGACGGAGCCGGCGTCAGCTGAATGGGCTGCTGGCCCCTGTACCCCCCCGCCCCCGGCACCGACTGCACCGAGCCCGACGAAGCGACGTGGGTGGTGCCCGCCACGCTGGTCGGATCGGCGACGGCGGGAATGGTGGCGATGACGATCGCCACCGCGGTGGCGACACCGGCCAGCGGGGCGATCCACACCCGGAGGCCACCCCGCCACTTGGCCAAGCGGATGGGGCGCTCCACGAGGTAGTAGCTGGCGGTCGAGACGAGCAGGGTGACAACGACCCGGAGGAGATCGAGGGGCCACGCTGACAAGCCGGTCCGGGTGCCGTTGAGGTAGACGATCACCGGCCAGTGCCACAGGTAGATCCCATAGGAGATGGTGCCGATGAAGTGCAGTGGCCGCCAGGCCAGTGCACGCGCGAACGACCCGGGCTCGACGAGCCGCGCGTCGGCCACGATCAGGCCGCCCAAGGCGGCGCAGAGCAGGAACCCGCCCTCGAACATGAAGTTGGTGGGCAGCCCGCCGGACGTGCCGGCCCACACCCAGAACACCGCGAGGACGGCGGCCGCGGCCGGACCGACCCAGTGCAGGGCCCGCCTGGCCCGTGCGCCCGGCTGCCCACGCGAGGCGACCAGGAAGGCCAGGGTCGCCCCCGCCATCAGATCGAACAGGCGGGTGTCGGTGCCGTAGTAGATGCGCGACGGATCCGCCGGTGGGTTGAAGAGGACCGCCATCAGCACCGACGAACCGACGCCGAGGACGACGGTCAGCGTGACGCCCAACCGGCGCCAGCCCCGGCGCCCGAAGCGCAGGAGCACGAGGAGGACCAACGGCCAGACGAGGTAGAACTGCTCCTCGATCGCCAGCGACCAGGTGTGCTGGAACGGCGACGGCGTGGAGAATTGGGCGAAGTACGACTGGTGCGCGTATATGAGGTGCCAGTTGTTGACGTACAGCAGCGTGGCGATGGCATCGCCCCGCAGCCCCGACAGATCGATGAGGCCGTTGGCCCCGGGTCCACCGAACACGGCATTGCAGACGAGGTAGAGCGCCAACGCCGCCACGACGAGGAAGAGGGCGGGCAGCAGCCTCCGGGCCCGACGCCCCCAGAAGGCGGCCAGGTCGATCCGGCCGGACCCGGTCCACTCCTCCAAGAGGAGCGTGGTGATCAGGAAGCCGGAGAGCACGAAGAAGAGGTCGACTCCGAGGTAGCCACCCTTGGCCCAGCCGAGCTGCAGGTGATACGCGACGACGCCGATGACCGCAATCCCGCGCAGGCCATTGAGGGCGGGCAGATGCCGGCCTGTGACAGCGGTGGAGGCCGATGGTGTCTCGGCCCGCTCGTGCACCAGGGTGGCGTCCGTCACAGCTGCTCCATGAGGCACGTCTCGGACGTGCCGATCACCGCTCGGAGTTTCAGATCGCCCGCGGCGGCCAGGAAATCCGGCAGCTCGCCGCCCGCTGTGAGATCGAAGGCGATGAGGGGGCTCCGCTCCCCGGCCGGCCGGGCGCGGTTGGCGGCGGCCTGCATCGGGTAGTGCGGGCCGTTGTCGACCACCTCCCCCGCCTGCCAGAGGGAGCGGCAGAGGTGGGCCGCCTCGGCCAGCTGCTCGGTGAAGGGCGGAGCGAAGCAGAGCACGCTACGGCCGCCGCAGACGAGGTCGAGGCACGTGAGATCACGGGCGAGCATGGCCGGATGACGCTCGGCGGGACCGAGCTCGATCCGGACCCCGAGGAGCACGTCAGGCACGACGGGAGCCAGTCCGGCAGCCAGGACGATCGGATCACCCTGCGGCCCGCTGCGCAGGAACACAGCCGCCGCACCCTCGCCGGCTACCCGGGTCGCATGTCGGCGCAGATCGGCCACGTCCGCAGCCTGGAGGAACCGTCCTTCCACGGCGAGGCAGGTTAGGGCGCCGAAGGGTGCCCACCGGAGTCAGGCGCCTCAGGTCCGCTCCCACCAACCCCCGGCGTCGCGGGCCAGCCCGGCCTGGGCGAGCCGCTCCAGACCGCCGCACAACTCGGCCAGGTCGAGCCCGGTCAGCCGGACCAGCTCGTCCAGCGGGGCCGGATCCGCGCTCAGGGCGTCGTAGACGGGGCGGTCTCGACCCGGGTCCGGCGCCGGATCCCCCGCCACCATCGTGGCCGGCCCTGGACGGCCCGCCGCCGTCTGCGGCGGAACGGTCACCGCGGCTCCGCCGAGGGCGAGCGCCAGCAGGACGTCGCCCGAGCAGCACGCGGGAAAAGCGCCGTCGGCCAGGAGGGCATTCGTGCCCTCCGACGTGGCGCTGCGGATGGACCCGGGTACGGCCCCGACCGGAACCCCCCGGTCCATGGCCGCATCGACGGTATGGCGCGACCCTCCGAGGTGGCGGCTCTCCACGACGACGATGACGTCGCTCAAGGCCGCCAACAGACGATTGCGCACCGGGAAGCGCCATTTCTCCGTGGGGACGCCCGCCGGCGACTCGGAGACGATGACACCGGTTGACGCCACCCGTTCCCACAGCCGCTCGTGCCGCCGGGGATAGACGTGGTCGAGCCCGCCCGCGACGACGGCGATGGGCGGCGCCCCGGCGCCGCAGGCGCCCTCGTGCGCGGCGCCGTCGATGCCCAGCGCCAGACCCGAGACCACGCTCACGCCCGCCGCGGCGAGGTCGGCCCCGAACTGTGCGGCCACGCCGATGCCGTAGCGAGTCGGGGCGCGTGTCCCCACCAGCGCGGCGGTCGGCCTCTCGGACAGCACGGCCGGGTCGCCCAGACAGAAGAGCACGGCGGGAGCCTGCGGATCGTCCGCCAAGCGGGCCGGGTACGACGGCTGGCCGGCCAGGACCACCTGAATCCCCAGCTCGGTCTGCCGGCGCCAGGCACGCTGCACCGCGGCGACCGCGTTGTCGCTGCCCTCATTGGCCCGCGTGTAGGCGAGCCGAGGCGGATCAGCCGCCAACAGCCTACGCAAGCGGGCAGGCCCGATGGACGGCATGGAAGCCAACGCGGCGGCATACGCCTCCGGGGGCAGGTCCGATGTCGCTTCCGCGCTCATGCCGCCACCACTGCTCGGCCGGCGCGCAGCGACAGCGCCTCCGAGGCGTGGGCAAAGGACACCACCTCGGCGTCCGCCAGCGCGGCCACCGTGCGGGCGACGCGCGTGACCTTTTGGAGCCCACGGGCGCTCAGGCCTCCGGCCCGCAGTTTGGAGGCGAGGAGCTCGGCGGCATCAGGAGCGAACTCTCGCTCGTCGCTTCGTGCCGTCGCCGCCACGCGTGCGGCGGCCACACGGCGAGCCACAAGGTGCGACGGCTCTCCTGGGGTGCCAGAGAGCAACTCGTCGGGATCGGGCCGGCTCAGTGGGACGACGAGATCGAAGCGGTCGAGCAGCGGAGCCGAGATGCGCCGCCGGTACCGGGCTCGAGT
>Ga0307373_10010534_pt1 | contig 13577 bp, 11 predicted proteins | sample OX2MG_FD_202534 | JGI IMG/M metagenome (GOLD analysis project Ga0307373, IMG submission 202534) | Soil microbial communities from Risofladan, Vaasa, Finland - OX-2 | ecosystem: Environmental > Terrestrial > Soil > Coastal area > Acid sulfate soil | place: Finland: Risofladan, Vaasa | collected... | reverse complement strand
CAAACCATTGGTAAATGTGTGAAGTCGCTGGTAGTGAAGTTATGGCAAATGACCTTGCCAAGGTGAGGGTCGCGGGTTCGAATCCCGTCGTCCGCTCCAAAGGTGTCATGGCGCGAACCGTCTTGTCCCGCGGGTCATTTGCGGCCTTGACGTGCGAAAACTGCTCCGGCAGTGGCTCCTTGCGGACGTTGAACGTCGGTTGGATGAGGCCTCGTTCAACAACGAGCAAGCGATGGACGAACCCGCGGGCCAGCGCTTTGCGCCGGACGGAGCTGCCATGAAGGATCTGCTGTTCGAGGTTCCGTCGCACCTCATCGATCTCGTCGGGCGTTGGCGGGTGCGAGTTCATGGTCTCGCTCACTTCCGCAAGCTCTGACTCACGGGCTCGCAACGCCCGTGCCTTTTGGCCAAGTTCCTGTACGCGTGGTCCAAACACGTCCTCGCTCACATTGCCCGCTTCGAATGCGTGCATGTAGCGCTCAAGCGCCTCTTCGGTCTTTCGCAGTTCTGCGACAGTTGCAGTGACCTCCTCCTCATGTCGCCGCACTCGTCCGACAGCATCGGCATCCCTCGCGACAAGCGCCCGCTCGATGAGATCTCGATCGTCATAGAACGCAAGGAGGGCTCGGAACACTGCGTCTTCGAGAATGTCGGCTCGGATGCGCTGACCTTCACAGGCGCTTATCCCATATCGCTGCCGAGTCCAACAGACGTAGTAGCGATAGCGGTAACGCCGACCCCGTGCGGCTGCGCCGACATAACGGCGCTGGCAATGTCTGCAGACGATCAGTCCAGTCAGCAGGTATTCGGGATGAGAGTCCGCCTGACGCCGGTCGTAACCTTCGCCGCGCTCGGCAAGTAGCGATTGCGCCTGTTCGAAGAGGGCTGCATCGACAAACGGCTGGTCGGGTCGATGGACCACATCGCGGAAAGACACCTCGCCGAGATAGCAACGGTTGCGCAAGATGCCAAGCACGACCTTGCCGCTCCAGAGCCGGCCCGTGCGCGTTCGTAACCCGTCCTCGTTGAGTTCGTTTGCGATCGTTCGCGCACCGGCCTTCCCCTTGCTGTAGCGGACGAAGATGCGCTCGATGATGCCGAACTCGGATGGCTCGATCTCGAGGTGATGATCTGTATCCAGTCGAAGTCCGTAGGGAATCGCGCCACCAGGCCAGCCGCCGAATGACGCCTTGCGCTCCATGCCTGCAACCACGCGGTCGATGATCGTGGCGCGCTCGAACTCCGCGAAGACTCCGAGCAACTGGATGAGCATCCGACCGGTCGGAGAAGCGGTATCGATCGGCTCAGTTGCCGAGCGAAACGCTACGCCCGCCTGCTCCAGTTGTTCCAATAACCCGACGAGAACCTTGAGCGATCGCGCGAAGCGATCGACGCGGTAAACGAGGAGCACGTCATAGCGGCCAAGACGGGCGTCGCGCAGTGCATCTTGGAGTGCTGGGCGTTCGGCGTACGCGCCAGAAAATTGGTCAGTGTAGGTGGCTACCTGTTCCCAGCCGGGCTGGGTCGGGATAAAGGCACCGAGCCGAGACTCCTGCGCACCGAGCGAGAAGGGCTGGCGCTCCTCGTCGGTTGAGATGCGCAGATAAATCGCGACCCGCGTTGTGCCGACACCGGTGCCGAGCGGAGACCATGTCGAACCCTGTTGCGTCGTCATACCCGTTTCCTCCTTTGTTGCCAAACCGCTTTTGGGTCAACGAGGAGACCTCCGTTCGACGAGGATGTCAAGGCCATCAGTCCTACTCAGTGGCTGGTCTGGAGCTACTTATCGCCGATGTCGCTGTTCGCTCGCTGGCGACGTCGAGCAGCATTCCTGCGAGTGCATCGACGACAATCTCCTCCTCCTTGGCGTTCATCTGCCGGTAGTGAATTGGATCGAGTCGAAGCGCCTCTTGCGTGGTGCTTTCATCACGCGTCATGACTTGCGCCACACGAGTAGGTCCTCATGGGCGGTGACGAGGCGCGGGATGCCCTTTGCTCGCGCCGCGCGCACCTGGCCGAGGGCGAAGAACGACACCCTCGGGACGAGCGCGTCGTCACGCAGCCCTGCCAACAGCGCGACATTGCGCTCGTAGAGGACGAGCCCCGCCTCCTCGCCGACGCGACCGAGCGCGCCGGGGAAGTCGATGAAGCGTCCATCGCGCCACCACGGACGCGCGGTCATCACGACGAAGCCGCCCGGCACGAGCAACGCGCGGCACTCGCGAAAGACCGCGTGCATGGCGTCGAGCAATGTCGCGACGCTGACGTTGCCGAGGTTGGCGGGATCGCGCGAGTAGCGGGTGTGTGATTTCACGACGCCTTTGCCCGGTCGGGCGTTGACGTTGCCGTGCAGCGACGGTCCATACGGCGGTGAGGTGAGGACGAGCGACACGAGCCCGCGCACCGCGGGATCGACAAGGCTTGCCGCGGAGCGCGCGTCGCCCTGCACGATCTCGCCGTGACCGGTTGCGCCTTGTGATGTCGCGTACGCAAGGTTCGCTTCCGCGAGCGCGGCGAACGGTGGCTCGTACTCGACGCCGATCGCGTCACGACCGAGATGGGTCGCCTCGACGAGCGTCGTCCCCGCACCGGCCATCGGATCGACGATCAACTCGCCGGGCAACGAATACGACTCGATGGCGCGACGAGCGATAGCGGGCAGCATGCGTGCCGGGTGCGTGCGTGACAGCTCGACGTACCGTCCGGCGCGCTGGCCGCGGGGCGAGACTTGCGCGGTCGCCCACACCGAGAGTGGAAGGTCACTTGCCATCGCGCACCGCCTTCGTACTCGTGCCGAGTCGGGCGGTGCCCTTCGCGAAGCAGCAGACGTCTTCATGCACGACGACGGACGCGGGCTCGCCGCGCGATCGTGCCTTTCGCACTTGGGTCGTCTGCCAGAACGACGGCCGGCCGACGAGCGCGCCGTCGCGGATAGCGGCGTGGAGCGCGACGACGTGACCGACGTAGCTAAAGCCGACTTGCTCGCAGAGCGCGACGGTCAGCGCCGCGAGGTCGAGGGTGTGGCCCTTGCGCCGGGTGTTCTTCGTTACCGTGACGAGCAGCCCGCCGGGGCGAAGCGCCGCGAAGCATGCCGCGTAGACCTCGGCCATTGCGGTCTCGTATGCGGCACCGCGCGCGTGACCGAGATTTCCTCGGTCGTCTGAATAGTTGCGATCGGTCGCCGGACCGAGGCGGCGCTTGCCGTGCTCGGCGGTGACGACGATGGCGCCGACATCACACGCGTACGGCGGCGACGTACAGATGAGGTCGACCGCACCGTGCGCGTCGCCAAGCAGCGCGTCGAGGTTCCTCGCGTCGCCGACGATCATCTGCGCGAGGTCGCGGTGTGCTGCGTCGAGTAGCCGATCGCAGTTCGCGTCGGCGACGGCGGCCCAGCGCGACTCCAGCTCGACGCCGATCGCGCGCCGGTCGGCCAATGCGGCCTCGACGAGCGTCGTGCCGATGCCAGCGAGGGGATCGAGTACACGGTCGCCCGGCATGGAGTACTCAGCGACGATGCGGCTCGCGAGCGCGGGGAGCATCTTGGCGGGATGCGCGGCGGACGCCGGGTCGTAGCGACCGGCGCGTTGGTACTGGGGGCTCACCTGGGCAACGGGCCAGAGCGCGAGCGGCACGTCGACGGCGCGACGGTGCTCAGTGGCTCGTTGTTTGGTGGCTCGATTGTTCGGGCGAGCGGTCGGGTGGATGAGTTCGGGGTGATGGGTCATGGGCAGTGCCCGCAACCCGAGTCGTGTCACTCATGGAATGGAGCTGCGACCCCTCTTTGTGCCGCGGGTCGCTGTGCCAGATCACGCCGGTGCTGTCCAGTTTCGGGAGTGTTCGTGTGCCCCTTTGTTGCGGTTCCGCGTTCTTCTTCGAGGTGGCCTTGAGGTCACTTTGGGGTGGAGGTAGGACCTCGACGTCAGAGCAAAACAACCCGAAAGGAGCAGGTCATGACCACGGAAAAAGGAATGGAAAAAGGAACCCGGCCGACAATCGAGGCTGTGGGAGATGCGCTCGGCGCGCGTCGCGAGGTGAGCGTCGCCGAGCTTGCCGAGGCCACCGGTCTCGGGCAGTCGACGGTGGCAAAGACGCTCGCCACGTTCGAGGCGAATGGAACAGCCACGCGCGCTCCGGGCGGTCGGGATGGAGGACGGCGGCTGCCCGATCGGTGGTCGCCCGTGACCACAGCGGACACTGCGACCGAAGTGACCGATAACACAGACCCGACCGCCGACGAGCAAGAGGACAGCGGGCCGGAGGTGACCGCGCACTCGGGCACGCGTGAACGGCTCGGCAAGGGTGGCCTTGGCGACCTCGTCCTCGCTCACCTCGCGGCGAGCCCGGACGAGGACCACGGTCCCGTCGCCATCGCGAGGGCACTCGGTGGTCGGTCGAGCGGTGCGGTCGGCAACGCGCTCCAGCGCCTCTGTGACTCCGGCCGTGCCGTGCTCACGTCGCCATCGCCTCGCCGTTACCGCTTCGCGAAGGGCACGCCCAGCCACGAAGCGATCAGCGACAACGCGCCCAGCGCGGCGAAGGGCAACGGGCGCGGCCGGGCCACGAAGGGAGCGACGCGGACCGCTGGTTCACGCGGTGCCCGGGCGAAGGCCGGTGCGCGGTGAGCGCACCCGCACCGGTGCGGGTCGCCACCTACACCCGCGTGGGTTCGCGCCGTGATCGAGCCGAGCTTGCCCGCCGCCGCCGCCGCCTCGCCGCGGCGGTGGCACGGCGACCGGATACGACGCTCGTCGGCCAGTACGAGGACGCCGGACCGACCCCTCCGCTCGGGGCGACCTGGGCTCACTCGGCTCCTTGCAGATGCCCGCGCCGGTCGCTTCGACGTTCTCGTCGTCGAGCATCTCGGTCGTCTCGCGCCAAACGCGATGGACGCGGCTCGCGTCCTCGACGCACTCGCCGGCATCGGCGTGGCAGTCCATCGTCTTGGCTCGGAGCATCGTCGGCTCATCGCTTTAGGGACCGCGGCGGCGATCGTGAAGCTGCTCGGCGGGTAGCGCCGAACTCCCTCCGGCGGCCTCCATCAAGCTCGTTCACCAGAGCGCTCGGACCTCCATCAGGCACCTGATGGAGGTTCTCTCGCGCCGCTCGACAAGGGGTTTCGAGATTTTCTGAAAGAAATCTTCGCGCGCACCTCCATCAAGCACATGACCTGGGTGGACGCGGAACTCCATCAGGCATCGCCGCGCTCCATCAGGCTCCATCACCCCTCCATCAGGCACCTGATGGAGCCCGATCTGATGGAAATCTGATGGAGCACCTATGGCTTGATGACGGTCCCCCTTCGAAAAGGAGCCGTCATGACCACCACACAACCCTCTGCCTTCACCGCCCTTGACGACGCGTTCGCCGCTCTCTCCGTCGAGCCGCGATCGCTCGCCTTCGACGGACGCGAAGTACCCGGCCTTCCTGATCGGGCGATCCCGTTCACCGAACTGCGTGACCGCCTCCTCCATCCCTCGACGACTTATGCGACACGCGACGCGGCGATGGCAGTTCTTGTCACGAATGCGAAGGAGCACGGTGGCGCGGCGACGATCGGGCTCGCCGGGGTTTTGCTTCCGGGCCTTCGTCGTGCGGCCCACCCGTTGGTACGCTCCTGTCCCGAGCGAGCAGCCGACGTCGAGGCCGACATGCTCGTGGCGCTCCTCTCCGCGCTGGCGCGGGTGTCGCCGCGGCGGCACCGGCTGGCCGGGCATCTCGTCGGAGCGGCGGTCACTGCGGCACAGCGCGCCGTGCGTGAGGAGCTTTCCGAGCAGGGCCGGTTGACCCACGCATCGCACGCCTTCCCACCGCACCGTCCCTGGGGCCATCCCGACTTGGTCCTTGCTGATGCCGTCCTCGAAGGCGTCATTTCGGCCGACGACGCGGAGCTGATCGGCTCGACGCGGCTCGAAGATCAGAACCTGAAGCAGGCGGCGCGCGTCCGCGGCATCACCCACGCCGCGGCACGTCACCGTCGAAGCCGCGCCGAGCGCCGTCTCGTCGAGTACCTCGCGAGTGGGTTGGTCCCTCCCGAAGAGGACGCGACAGCCGAGACGCGATCTGGCACACCTCGCCTTGGCACAAAGGGCCTCGCGATCTCCATTCCACAGGTGCAGAACGTCCGCGACAGGGAGGCCGACCCGACCGGAGATCCGAGTCGTGTCGGAGCTTCATCTCGAACCAGCGAACCGAGGAGGTGAGCGATGCCCACATGGTCGAGTCGACCCCCCTGCCCGAGCGCTTCATCACCTCCCGAAAGGAGAACTCCGCTGACCCCTCATCCAACTTCTGAACCCGCCGCTCGTCCATCGAGCGGCACCGCACGCCCGAGTCCCCGACGCGTCGACCGCGCAGCGCCGTATCTGTTCGCCATCGCGCTCGGCGTCTTTGTCGCCCTCGTTGTCGCGTCGCCCGCCGATGCGGCGACTGCCGCACCGAGTCTGTCGTCGGTGATCGGCTCATTGACCGATTGGCTGGTTGGCATCCTGGCGGGCCTCGCGACGTTGTTCCTCACGCTCGCCGGTATTCGCTACCTGACCGCCGGTGGCGACCCGGTCCAAGTCGAACGGGCGAAAACCGCGCTGCGCTCGGCGATGATCGGCTACGCGCTCGCCGCGCTTGCGCCACTGCTCGTCTCGATCCTGCAGTCGGTCGTCGGCGGGTGAGCACGGGCCGGATTCGTCGCGCCCTGCTCGGCAGTGTCGTCGCCCTCGGCATCGCGCTCGGGGCAGTGTTCCTCGTTGTCACGCCCGCGAGCGCCACGACGACTGCCCGTGCAATGACGTCCGCCAGTGCAATGACGTCCGCCAGCGTCGTGACCGCGACGGCCCTCACCTCGGCGACTCAGCCTTCAGGCACGCAGCCCTCAGGCACGCAGCCTTCAACTGCGCAGCCCGCGACCACCCAGCCGACGACGACCGTTCCGCCGATCGGGGTCGGCGTGACCATTCCTGGGGCGAGCGGTTCGGCTGGCACTGGGACAGCGACCACATCGCCGACGACCTCTGGCGGCTGTGGCCTGCTCGACGTCTCTTGCCACGTCACCTCGGCGATCGACAACTGGTTCAAAGACCTCGTCACCTCCGCGCTCGATCCCGTGCTTGGCCTGCTCGGTCACACGCTCCTCGCGACGCCGAACGTCACCGCGGGACAGGTCGGCTCGCTCTGGGCAATCACCGCTGCGATCGCGAACAGCCTCGTCGTCCTCCTCGTCTTGATCGGCGGGGCGATCGTCATGAGCCACGAGACATTGCAGACGAAGACCACGGCGAAGGACCTCGCACCGCGCATCGTTGTCGGCGTCATCGCTGCGAACGCGAGCCTCGCGGTCGTCGGTCTCGGGATCGGCGTCGCGAACGCGCTGGCTGGCGCACTGCTTGGTGGTGGCGTCGATCCCGCGAACGCGACGAGCGCGCTCGATGGGCTCGTCAACTCGTCGCTGTCGACCGGCGGCATTTTCCTCGTCTTGATGGGCCTCGTCGCTGCGGTACTCGCGGTCGTGCTTGTCGCGACCTACGTGATCCGCGTCGCGCTCTTGACACTGCTCGTTATCGCCGCACCGCTTGCGCTCATCTGTCATGTTCTTCCGCAAACCGAGGGCATGGCGAAGCTCTGGTGGCGAGGCATCGCCGGGCTTTTCGTCATCCAGCTCGCGCAGTCGCTCGTCCTCATCACGTCACTGCGGATCTTTTTCGCGACGGGCGGTAGCTCCACCCTCGGGCTCAGTTCGTCTGGCGGTCTCGTCGACGTGCTCGTCGCGTGCTGTCTGTTGTGGGTGCTCGTCCGCATTCCCTCCTGGGTGTCGCGCAAGGTCTTCGCCGGATCGGGACACAGCGCAGTCGGCAAAGGCGTGAAGACCCTCCTCGTCTACCGCGTCGTGCGCGCGGGGATCGGGGCGCTCGGATGAGCCGCCTCGACCAGACACCCCGCATCGGCGACGCCGACACCGAGGTCCGTGTCCGCATCCCCGCCGACACCGACCGACCCGACCGGCTCCTCGCCGGGCTCACCGCGCGCCAGCTCGTGCTTCTCGCGGTGCCAGCGGTCGCGCTGTGGGTCGCGTGGGCGGCGCTTCGTCGTCACGTTCCGCTCGTCGTCTTCTGCGCCGCGGCGGTGCCGGTCGCGATCGCAGCGGGTGGCCTGGCGCTCGGTCGGCGTGACGGGCTCGGGTTTGATCGCCTCCTCACCTTGGCGCTCCGTCATCTTGTGAGTCCACGACGCTTGGTCCCCGCGCCGGGTGGCGTGCGAAGCGCGCCGACCGTGCTTGGTGTCGCGGCGGGATCACTTCCCGCGGCGCTTCGGCTCCCGGTCTCTCAGGTGTGCGACGACGGCACGCTCGACCTCGGACACGACGGCACTGCGCTTATCTGCCGTGCGATCGGAACGAGCTTCGCCCTTCGGACCGCGCGCGAACGCGCCGGGATGGTCGCCGCCCTTGCGCGCTACTTGAACGGGAGTGGCGGTCCCTTTGAGATCGTCGTGCGCGCGGAACCCGTCGACCTTCGCCCTGCGGTCGCCCGTCTGCGCGACGCGGCGGGCGGTCTCCCGCACCCAGCGCTCGAAGCCGCGGCACTCGACCACGCGGCCTTCCTTGCCGAGCTCGCGGCGACGCGCGACCTCCTCCAGCGCGAGGTGTTCGTCGTCTTTCGCGACTCCGTGCCGACTGGACCGAAGGAAACCGATCGCGAACCGGACGAAGCGACCCCCGGTGATCGACAGCGCGGTGGCGCGCCCGATCGACTGCGCCGCCGAGCTACCGATGCACAAGGCGGCCTGGCTGCGGCGGGGGTGCAGCTGCGTGTCCTCGATCGGAGCGAGGTCGCGGCGGTCCTTGCCGCGGCGCTCGACCCGCTCGCGGCGCGTCGCCCCCAACCGAGCGCGGCGGGGGACGAGCCGGTCCACGGCGTGTTGGCCGAGGTGGCCGCACTGCACGTCAACAAAAACGAAGACACCACCGAACCCGAAGGAGACGACCGATGAAGCGACCGCATATGCGTGCGCGACGGAACGGCGTGCCGAGTCCGTTGCTCCGACCGTCCGCGGTCGAGGTCCGTCCCCGCGACCTCGTCCTCGGCGACGGCTACTGCCGGACCTTCGCGGTCACCGGCTATCCGCGTGAGGTCGGCTTGGGCTGGCTCGCGCCGTTGCTTTCCGACCCGGGTCGTCTCGACGTCGCGCTCCATGTCGAGCCAATTGCGCCGGAACTCGCCGCGTCGGGATTGCGCCGCCAGCTCGCCCGCCTCGAATCCGATCGTCGCATCGACGCGGCGAAGGGGCGTCTGCCTGACCCCGCGGTCGACGTAGCGGCCGAGGACGCGCGCGACCTCGCGAGTCGTCTCGCTCGCGGCGAAGGCAAGCTCTTTCGCGCTGGCTGTTACGTGACGATTCACGCGAGGACCGCGACCGCCCTCGACGCGGAGTGCACGCGAGTGCGGGCGCTGTGCTCCTCGATGCTGCTCGACGTCGTTCCCGCGACCTATCGCGCTCTTCAAGGCTTCGCGACGACCCTCCCGCTCGGGATCGACGCGCTCGGGCTTCGCCGCACGATGGACACCGACGCGCTCGCCGCCGCCTTCCCCTTCGCCGCGACCGACTGTGCGTCGCCGGACGGCGTGCTCGTCGGCCTCGACCTTGCCGCTACCGGAGCGTCCTCCCTCGCCGGAGGTGGCGCGGGCGCGGGCATCGTCACCTGGGACCGCTTCGCGCAAGCCAACCACAACGCGGTCATCCTTGCCCGTTCCGGCTCGGGCAAGTCCTACCTCGCGAAGCTCGAGGCGTTGCGGTCGCTCTATCGCGGCATCGACGTCCTCGTTGTCGACCCCGAGGATGAGTACCGCCGCCTTGCCACCGCTGTTGGCGGCGCCTACCTCCACCTTGGCGCGCCGGGCGCGCGGATCAATCCCTTCGATCTGGCCCCAGGACCGGATGCGTTGACGCGCCGAGCGCTGTTCATCCACACGCTGCTCGCGGTCTTGCTCGGCAAGCTCGACCCGGCTGAGACCGCGGCGCTCGATCAGGCGGTACTCGCCACCTATGCGAAGGCGGGAATCACGAGTGATCCGCGCACGCACGGCCGTCCTGCACCGATCCTCGCCGACCTCGCACAGGTGCTCGGAGCGTCGAGCGAGACGGTCGCGATGTCCCTCGGGTCACGCCTTTCGCCGTTCGTCACCGGCAGTTATCGCGGGCTGTTCGATGGGCCGACGACGACGCGTCCCGACGGCCACCTCGTCGTGTTCAGCCTGCGCGATCTGCCCGATGAGCTGAAGGCCGCGGGAATGCTCCTCACCTTGGACGCGATCTGGCGACGTGTCGCGGACCCGACGACGCGTCGTCGGCGCATCGTCGTCGTCGACGAGGCGTGGCTCCTCATGCGCGACGGCGAGGGCGCGTCGTTCCTCTTCCGTATGGCGAAGTCGGCCCGCAAGCACTGGTGCGGGCTCACCGTCGTCACCCAGGACGCGGCCGACCTGCTTGGCTCACCCCTCGGCCAAGCCGTCGTCGCGAACGCGGCAACCCAGATCCTTCTTCGCCAAGCACCTCAGGCGATCGACGCGCTTGCCGAGAGCTTCGGGCTCTCGGCTGGCGAACAGCGATTCCTCCTCTCCGCCGGTCGCGGCGAAGGCCTCCTTCTCGGCGGTGCAGAGGTGCGCGTCGCCTTCCGCACCGTTGCGAGCCCCGCCGAGGACGCGCTCGCGACGACCGACCCCGCGGTGCTCGCTGTCCTCGACGACGACGAGCCCGACGTCCTCTGACCGGCCTGACTGTGACCAATCCAACGGTGACCAATCCGAGACCGGCACCGACACTCTCGAAAGGACCTCCCGTGGCTGCATCCCCGACTCCATCACCGTCTCCGGCACCGATCCCATCGCCTCGTCGGCCGAACGACCCGCTCGTTCGCTTCGCGACGAATCCTGACGCGACGTTCCATCGCCTCGCGCATGTTGTGCTCGCACATCTCGACCGCGCAGCTCCCGCGCTCCACCATGTGTTCGTTCCGCTTGTCGCGCTGCTCGCGGCACTGGTCGCACTCGGTGTCGTCGCTCTCGTCGTCCAGCGCGTCGGGTGGCGGCGTGGCGGGCACTGGATCGAGATCGCGCCACCCGCGCACCCCGACCCGCGCGGTGGTCTCGCCTGCTGGCAGATGCTCTCGCCGCTGCTTAGCGGACGGCAGGGCCTCGGCGGTCGCCGCCCGCCCGTGGCCTTTGAGTGCGTTGGTGATGAGGGTGGGCTCGCGATCGGACTGTGGACCGCAAAGACGCTCTCGGCCGAGTCGGTCATCGCGGCAATCGAGGCGGCGTGGCCCGGAGCGCGCGCGAACGTCACCGAGGCGCGCGAGCTTGCTGCTTCGCGCGTTGGTAGCCGTCGCGTCGGCGGAGGCCAGGCGCGCCTCGCAGCGCCGGAGTGGTTCGCGCTTGGTGGTACCGATCCCGCGAGCGGTGATCCACTGCGCGCGGTGTTCGCCGCGCTCGTCGACGGTGGGGGCGGTCGGGCCAGCTTCCAGGTGCTCGCGCGTCCCGCGCCCGGACGGCGCGTCGCGCGCGCCCGTGCCGCGGCGCTATCGCTTCGCCGTGGTGAGCCGACCGGCGGCAACCGAGCCGGCGGTGCGCTTTCCTCGCTCACCCGGTTTGTCGCCGGGCGGACCGCGCCTTTGCACTCGTCGACGAGCGACCCGCTCGCGCAGAGCGACGTGCGCGTCGTCACCGAGAAGGTGAACAACCCGCCGCACTTCGAGGTCGCTATCCGCTACGGCGTCGAAGGCGAGCGGGGTCGCATCGGGCGGCGCGTGCGCCGTCGTCGGCTCCGTCAGCTTGGCGCGGCGCTCGGGCTCTTTACGGGCCGCAACCATCTCGTCGGACGAGTGCTGCTGCGTGCCGCGGTGACGCTTCGCAACCGAAGGGTCCATCGCGGCTTTCTCTGCTCCGCGCCGGAGCTGGCCGCTCTCGCGCACCTTCCCGAGGAGCCACCCGCGTATGGGATGCGCGCCGCGCCGGCGCGCACGGTGCTGCCACCGCGCAATGTAAGTGGCGGTTCGACCGGTACCGAGACGTGGGGAGCGGGGGAGGTGGACGACGTTGCGTGAGCGCGGTTTTTCCTTCCTTCGATCACGGCGCTCCGGTCGCGACCAGGCATCGAGTGGAGCGTTAGTCGCCGGTGCGGTGTCCGACGATGCGGCGACAACGACGGCCGATCAATCCGAGGCGGCGGGTAGCTCGAAGCCTCCGCGGACACCCAATCGACCGCCGCATGACCCGCGTCATCTCCGGCTCGTGCCGCCGGATGAGCCGCGCCGGTTCACCCCAAAGCCGCTCGGCCACGCCGAGCGCGGTCCGCTGCGTCGCGTCGCGCTCGCGGTCCCCGATGCCCGCCATCACAGCCACGTGATCGGAGCGACCGGCTCAGGCAAGTCGACGCTGCTCGTCAACCTGATTCTCGCCGACGCACGCGCGGGGCGCGGAGTTGTCGTCTTGGACCCGAAGGGCGACCTCGTCACCGATGTGCTCGCGCGTCTGCCCGAATCTGCGGGCCGCCGCCTCGTCCTCGTCGACCCCGCCGAAACAATCGCCCCGCCGTCGCTCAACGTGCTCGACACGAAAGGGCGCGATCCCGACCTCGTCGCCGATCAGGTGACCGAGGTCTTTCACCGGCTCTACGCCGCGTTCTGGGGACCGCGCACCGAAGACGTGCTGCGCTCGGCGTGCCTCACGCTCGCGCGTCGTCCCGGCACGACTCTCGCCCACGTTCCGCTCCTCCTGCAGAACGCCCAATACCGAAAGAGCGTCACCGCGCACCTCGCGGACACCGAAGGGCTCGGGGGCTTTTGGAGCTGGTACGAGAAGCTCAGCGACGCCGCACAGGCGAACGTCGTCGGACCGGTGTTGAACAAGCTGCGGGCCGTGCTGACCCGGCGCTTCACCGCCGACCTGTTCGGCTCGACCAGCTCGACGTTTTCCCTCGCCGAAGTGCTCGACGGCGGCATCTTGTTATGCCGGTTGCCGAAGGGCGTGATCGGCGAGGACACAACACGTCTCGTCGGTTCGCTGCTCCTCGCGTCGCTCTGGCAGGCCGCGACGCGCCGTGCCGAGCTACCCGAATCCCGCCGCCTCGACGCGGCCGTCTACGTGGACGAGTGCCAGAACTTCCTCCACCTGCCCGGATCGCTCGACGACGTGCTCGCCGAGGCCCGTGGCTACCGGCTCGCCCTCACGCTCGCGCACCAGCACCTCGGTCAACTCCCACGGGAGATGTCCGACACGGTGGCGGCGAACGCGCGCAACAAGGTCTTCTTCACCGTGAGCCCCGACGACGCTCGCGTGCTCGCTCGTCACGTCGGTCCCTATCTCACGGCGGAGGATCTCGCCCACCTCGACCGCTATCAAGCGGCGTGCCGCCTCGTCGTCGACGGCCGGGACACGCATGGCTTCACGATCGCTACCGAGCCACCGCCACCGATCACGAACGATCACACTGCCTCGCTTCGTGCGGCGGCGCGCGCCCGCGGCAGGAGCCAGACCGAACGCGAGCGCGACCGGCTCGCCCGTCGCTATGCCGGAGGCGAGATCGACCGAGCG